>Ga0187892_10000801_pt1 | contig 78899 bp, 74 predicted proteins | sample MA1701073metaG_FD_139345 | JGI IMG/M metagenome (GOLD analysis project Ga0187892, IMG submission 139345) | Bio-ooze microbial communities from a basaltic lava cave in the Kipuka Kanohina Cave System on the Island of Hawaii, USA - MA170107-3 metaG ... | reverse complement strand
GGTGCGCAGCACCGACATCAGCGCGTAAGTGCGAATGAGCAAGTTGGTCCAGAACGGCAGCATGATCAGCAGCAGCATCCACGGCCGCCAGCGCTCGCTGGCAAAGACAATTGCCAACGCCACCGGGAACCCGATGATGAGACAGAGCAGCGTGGTAAGGCCGGCCACGAAAATCGATTTGGCAAAGATCCCGAGATAGAGCGGCTCGAGCGCGCGGATATAATTGGCAAAGGTGCCGCTAATATCGACCTCGGTCAGGCTCACGTTCTGGCCGAAGCTGTAAGCCCAGACGATCGCGAGCGGGGCGAGGAAGAACACGACCACCCAGGCAATCGGCGGCAGTGCCGTTGCCAAGAAGGCAAGCCGTCGCTCTTGTGTTTGAGTTGCCATCGCCGTGTTTACCTCGCCCGTTGCATCAGGTCGGTTCCGTTTCCTTACCCTGCGCGCAGCCGCGTCATCGCTTCATCGAGAAGCCGCGAAAATTCCGGCCCGAGATAGTTCGGATATTCGCACTTCGCCATAACATCGGCCGGCGGGAAGATCACCGGATTGTTCCTGTAGGACTCGGGCATCAGCGCGACGGCGGCGGCATTCGGAGACGGATAGAGGATCGTCTTGGTGATCCCGGCACCGACTTCCGGTTCCAGGATGAAGTTGATGAACTTGAGTGCGTTCTCCGGATGCGGCGCGCCCGTCGGGATAGCCAGTGTGTCCTGCTGCCTCATCGCGCCTTCCTTCGGCACCACGAAGTCGATGTCGTCGTCCTCCTTCATGATCTGGGCGATATCGCCGTTATATTCCATCACCACGTCGACCTCGCCCGACAACAGCAGGTCCTGGCCATTGTCCTCATGGAAGGCTTTGATGTTGGGCTTCTGCTTGGTGAGCATCTGCTCGGCCTGCTTCAGCAACTCGGGCGACGCGTCGTTCAAGGACTTACCGAGATACTTGAAGCAGTTGCGGAACAGCTCGCTCGCGTCTGACATCACCGCAATGCGGCCCTTGTAGGCGTCGGAATCGAACAGCCACTTCCAGCTATTGGGGACTTCCTTGACCTTCGACTTACGGTAGCCGATGCCAATTACGAGCCACGTATAGGGCATGCTGTACTTACGCCCCGGATCGAAGGGCGCGTCTTTGATGAACTCCGGCGCGACATTCTTGATGTTCGGTATCTTGGCGTGGTCGAGCGGCTCGAGCAGTTTGGCCTGGATCATGCGCTCGACGAACTCGCTGCCCGGAACGATGACGTCGTAACCGGGATTGCCGGCGCGCAGCTTGGCGAAGAGCTCGTCGTTGGTGGCGAACAAGCTCATATTGACGTCGATGCCGCTCGCTTCGGCGAAGTCCTCCAGCGTGGTTTCGCCGATATAGGTGTCCCAGTTGTAGAAATTCAGCTTTGGCTCCTCGGCGGCGAACGCGGAGAATCTCTTGTTGCCCGAGAGCGTGATGCCGACGGCGGCGGCTCCAAGACCTTTCAGGATTGAACGGCGTGAGGTGTGAGGTTTGACACGTCTTTCGGTCATACTCGCTCTCCTATCTACGTCACTGCGTTCCTCAGGCAACCCTTTTGGTTTTGCTGGCAAAGGTTCTTCCGGCGAGTATGGCCGTTCGTGGCCGTTCTCGCAAAGCGCTTGGATTGAACTTTCCGTGCGCAAAGGGGCCGGTCAGGCATCGATCGCTCCCAAGCAGACATATTTGATTTCGAGGTACTCATCCAAACCTTCGGCTGCGCCCTCGCGGCCGAGACCGGATTGCTTGATCCCGCCGAAGGGGACGACCTCGTTGGAGAAGATGCCTTCATTGACCCCGACCATGCCGGCCTCGATCTTCTCTGCAACGCGCCAGGCCCGGCTCAAGTTCTGGCTGAACAGATAGGCGGCGAGCCCGAACGGCGTATCGTTGGCGAGCCTGATCGCGTCGGCCTCGGTGTCGAAGCGCACGAGCGCGGCCACGGGCCCGAAAATCTCCTCGCGAACGATGCTCATATCGGGGGTCACGTCGCCCACGACCGACGGCCGGTAAAAGAGCGGGCCGGCAGCGTCGGGCTTGCCGCCCAAGAGCACCTTCGCTCCCTTCTTGACGGCCTCGTCGACGAGCGTCTCGACCTTGCCGATCGCCTCGCTATTGATCAGCGGGCCGATATTGGTGCCGGCCTCAAGACCCGATCCGACCGCGAGCTTCTTGACCGTCTCGACGAGGGCTGTGGCGAAGCGGTCATAGATGCCGGCCTGCACCAGGATGCGATTGGCGCAGACGCAAGTCTGGCCGGCGTTGCGGTATTTGGAAGCGATGGCGCCGGCCACCGCCTGGTCAAGGTTCGCGTCGTCGAACACGATCAGAGGCGCATTCCCGCCGAGCTCGAGCGTAAGCTTCTTCACCGTGTCGGCGCACTGGCGGTAGAGCATCTTGCCGACGCCGGTCGACCCGGTGAAGGAGAGCTTGCGGACCCGGTCGTCTTCGCAGAACACCCGCCCGACGGCGGCCGCATCCTTGGTGGTGACGATGTTGAGCACGCCAGCCGGAACGCCGGCGTCGAGCGCAAGCTTGGCGATGGCAAGGGCGCAGAGCGGGGTCTCGGCTGCCGGCTTGACCACGATGGTGCAACCCGAGGCAAGCGCCGGCGCCACTTTCCGCGTGATCATGGCGATCGGGAAATTCCAGGGCGCGATCGCCGCCACAACGCCGATCGGCTGCTTGATGGTGATGTAGCGCTTCGAGGCGACGGTGGTCGGGATCGTGCGCCCGTAGGCACGCTTGCCCTCCTCGGCGAACCATTCGATGAAGGAGGCGCCATACGCCACCTCTGCCCGCGATTCCGCGAGCGGCTTGCCTTGCTCGGTCGTCATCAACTGGGCGAGGTTCTCGCTCTCGGCGGTGACGAGGTCGAACCAGCGCTTGAGGATCGTGGCCCGCTCCTTGGCGGTCTTGGCCGACCAGGCCGGAAACGCGCGGTCCGCCGCGTCGATGGCGCGGGTCGCGTCCTCGGCGCCGAGGTTCGGTACGGTCGCCACCTCGGCGCCCGTCGCCGGATCGAAGACGGAAAAAGTCCGGTTGGACGTGACCCACTTTCCGTCGATCAGGGCAGCGTTAGGAAATTTCTTGGCGATCAGGTTCACGGCAAACTCCATCGGCGTATCGCCATCGAAACCGATCTTACGACTTTCTCGCACTGTGCGAACGAGGTCATGATGGGTCTCACGCGACTCGTGAATACCAGAGGTGATCGAGCGGGGTCACGATGCGCTCGAAATTGCTGCGTTCGGCGTGTTTCAGCCGCGAAAAAATCTCCTGGAAAGGCGCGCCGAACGCTTTACGCACGACCTCCGAGCGCCGGAACAGGTCAAGCGAGTTGACCCAGGCGGTCGGAAGCGGCGGGGCGTCGATCGTCTCGGAGTTGCCTTCAACAGCGGGGCCCGGATCGACACTGTTGGCAATACCGTGGCTGATCCCGGCGAGAATGGACGCGATCACGAGATAGGGGTTGGCGTCGGCGCCGGCCACGCGATGCTCGATGCGGGTGGCGCTGCCGTTGCCGCGGGGAATGCGCAAGGCTACGGTGCGGTTGTTGAAGCCCCAATGCGCGGCCAAGGAGACATAGGCCTTGGGCACATAGCGGCGGTAGGCGTTGGCCGACTGGGCCCAAATCGCCATGAAATCCGCCATGGTCTCGCGCATGCCGCCGAGCGCATGGCGGAAGAGCGGCGAGATGGGATCGCCGGCGAAGAGGTTCAGCCCAGACCGGTCGAGCAAGCTCAAGTGGACGTGCATGCCGGAGCCCGCCCAATCGTGATGCGGCTTGGCCATGAACGTGGCCTCGAGCCGATGCGCCCGTGCCGCCGCCTTGACCGCACGCTTCAACAGCAAACCGTCGAGAGCGGCGGCGACGGCATCGGTGCGATGCTTCAGATTGATCTCGAACTGTCCGGGGCCGGATTCCTTCATCACGGCGTCGACGGGGAGGCCTTGGACCTCGCAAAGGCGGTAGATGTCGTCGATGACGGGAGAAAGCGCGTCCATCTCCTCGAAGCCGAAGGTGAGCGGCTGGCCGGGATCCCCGGAAAGACCGTCCGGAGGTTGCAGGGCGAAACTTCCGTTCGCGGTCTTGCGCGTGACATAGAACTCAAGCTCGACGGCCGCGACCGGCGTGTATCCCGCGCGGGTGAAGCGCTCGACCTGATCGCCAAGCACCGTGCGGGGGTCGAGCTCGTCTCTGGCGTCGATCGCCATGACCACCTGCGCATGCCGGCCGTCGCCGACGGGAATCGGCACGAGTGTGCCGCTCAGCAGATGGCAATGGTGATCGCGATCGCCGGTTTCCCATAAGCGGCCGGTCTCCTCGACGCAGTTGCCGAGCGGGTCCATGATGAAGACCGAGGTCGGCATCATCAGCCCGTCCTCGACGATGCCCGGCAGATCGGACCGGCGGATGCGCTTGCCGCGGGGAATGCCGTTCATGTCGAAAATGAAGGCGTCGATCCACTGCACTCCGGGATTGGCGTCGAGGAACGCTTTTGCCTCATCGATGCTGAGCCGCACGCCGGTCATGTTGCTGCGCCCTTGGCCGCGGCACCGAAGCGGCGGAACAGCACGGTCGAAACGGGATTCGATTTCGCCGCCCATTCCGGGTGCCATTGCACGCCCAGACAGAACGCCGCGTCGTCAGGCCCACGCACGGCCTCGACCAGGCCGTCCTCGGCGAAGGCCTCGGGTTTTAGCCCGTCGGCAAGCCGGGCGATGCCCTGCCAATGCAGCGAATTGACCATGATCTCGTCGCGCCCGATCCAGTCACGCAATTGGCCGCGCAAGGAGACCGGGTGGACCGGACCGTACATCTCCTCGAAAGGGACATCGAGGCGCGCGCGGTGATCCTTGTGCCCGCTCACGCCGTGGACGGCCTGATGCAGGCTGCCGCCAAGGGCGACGTTCAGCTCCTGAAAGCCTCGGCAAATGGCAAAGAGCGGCTTCTTGCTCTGGATGGCCGCCTTGATCAGCGGAAGCGTCAGCGCATCGCGCACCGGATCGAGCCTGTCCTCCATGAGGGGCGCCTCGTCGCCATAATGTTGCGGCGCCACGTTCGACCGGCTCCCCGACAAGAGGATCGCATCGGCAATGTCGAGGAGCGTCCCGATGTCCGCCATGCCGGAGGGAACGAGCAGAGGCTGGCACTCCGCGACCTCGGCGACGGCGGCGGCGTATTTGCGGCCGACAGCGTCGAAGATGTCACCGTCGATCAGCTTGGTGCAGGCGGGGATGACGACGATCGGACGGCTCATGCGGCGATCTCTCCAGCGACATCTTGAAGCGTGAGATCGAGCGCGCGGCGCGTCACCGCCTCGGCTTCCTCGAATTGCGTGTCGGTCCAGATCAAGGGCGGCGCGGTGACCATGGTATCGAAGACCGCCCGCATGATGAAACCTTCGCGGAAGAAGTGTTCGCGGCAGATCATGCCGACGCGGCCCGGATCGGCGAATCGACGCCGCGTGCGCTTGTCGGCGACGAGCTCGATGGCGCCGAGAAGCCCAACGGAACGGACCTCGCCCACGAGCGGGTGGTCGGCGAATTTTGCCAGAAGCTTGGCGAGCGACGGGGCGCCGTACTCCCTGACCCGTGGAATGAGCTTCTCGCGCTCGATGATTTCGAGATTTTTCAGGGCGACCGCGCAGCACACGGGGTGGCCCGAGAAGGTATAGCCGTGATGGAAATCATCGTCATGGTCCATCAGCGCCTCGGCGATCTTGTCATCGACGATGATGCCGGAAAGCGGGAGGTAGCCGGAGGTCGCGGCCTTGGCGAAGGTGATGATGTTGGGCCGGATGCCGTAATACTGCGATGCGAACCAGGTGCCGAGACGGCCGAAGCCGGTGATGACCTCGTCGGCCAGAAGCAGGATCCCGTATTTGTCGACGATGCGCTGCACCTCCGGCCAATAGCTCGCGGGCGCGATCTTGACGCCGCCGGCGCCCTGCACCGGCTCGGCGGCGAAAGCGGCGACGTTCTCGGGCCCGACTCTCAGGATCTCGTCCTCGAGCGCGCGCGCGGCGCGGCGCCCGAAAGCTTCGGGCGACTCGCCCTCCTCGGCTTCGCCGTACCAATAAGGATCCATTATGTGGCGGAAGCCTTCATAGGGCGGGTAGGTGTGGGCATGGACATGGGACATGCCGCCCATCGAACCGGCGGCGATGGTCGAACCGTGGTAGGCGTTCTTGCGCGAGATGATGATGCGCCGCTTGGGTTCACCTTTGAGCACCCAATAATGACGGATCAGGCGGATGGCGGTGTCGTTCGCTTCGGAGCCTGACGAGCCATAGAAGACCTGGTTGAGAGTCTCAGGCGCGATCTCGGCGAGCTTGCGCGACAGAACCGCGACCGGCGGGTGGGTGGTGCGGAAAAAGGTATTGTAGTAGGGCAGCTCGAGCATTTGCTCGTAGGCCGCCTCGGCCAACTCCTTGCGGCTGTGACCGATATTCGCGGTCCACAGGCCCGACATGCCATCGAGCACACGCTTGCCTTCGCTGTCCCAGATGTAGGGCCCGTCGCCGCGGACCATGACACGCGCACCGCCGCCGCGGAGCAGCTTATGGTTTGTGAAGGGGTGCAGGTGGTGGAGAGCGTCGAGCTCTCTTAATTGTGTGGATTGGTATTCGTTCGTCACGGATCAAAACCTCCAGCAAAAACGTGAGCCGGAAAAGCGGCCGATTAGCGCTGGAAGCACACGGGGGGCGTGTAGCCGATACGGGCACAAAGCAAGAGTAGTTGCGCCTTTGGGTTCATCCCGCTCAAGGCAGGCGATGGGCAAGGAGAAGACGCAAGCGCGTGCCGCCGAACGAATTTCGCGATCGGACCTGAACCGGGCACGCGAGAACCTCCACTACCTCAACCCCAGCCTAGCCTTGACAGGGGCCAATCAGCGCGTATGGCTACGCCGGAGACCTTATTGGCTACGGTGTAGAATTGTCAAGAACAACACCCCGGATTTCACCCCGTCCGCGCGGAAGGCGGAATCTCGACCGCAACGCGATCCTGGATGAAGCCTTCGACATGCTCTCGCGCCTTGGCGAGCAGGGCTTTTCGGTGCGCAAGCTCGGATCGCGCATCGGGGTCGACCCGATGACGGTGCTGCATCATTTCGGATCGAAGGACGAGCTGTTGCGGGAAATCGCCGACCAGGCGCTCGCGACAGTCGCGTTACCCCATCCAAGCGCCGATTGGCGAGCCGATCTTCGCAACGTCGCCGCGGCTTACCGCGATCTCGCTCATCGCCACCCGCGCCTGTTCCATTTGCATTTCCGCTTCCACGCCACAGGACCCGCCGACCATGAATCGAGCGAGGTCGTTTACCGGGCGCTGCGCCGCGCCGGGTTGCCGGATGCCGAAGCCGCCGGACTTGGGCTCGCGTTCTACGCCTTCCTCCTCGGCTATGCCCTGGCGGAGACCGAGGGACTGTTGCGGCCGATCGGCGAGGACGATGAGGCCGAGCTTCGCGCGCTCAATCCCCTCGCCTATCCGGCAACGCGGGCGCTCATCCCGGCCTTCAAGGGGCTCGATCGCGACGCTGCGTTTCGCGCCTCGGTCGATGTCTTCATCGACGGGGTTTCATGCCGATGTCAGTTCGGAGCGCAAAGCGCGGAAGCACGGATGGCGGGTGAGGCGGCGGAACTCGGCTAGTTCTGCAAGACTGCGCTTGCGGCCCGGAAACCAGACGCTTCTCGCCGCGGTGCCCCCCGAAGAAAAAGGGCGCCGCTGACGGCGCCCTTTGAGTTGGGAAGTGTTTTTGGGGAAGTTGTGAAACTTAGAAAACCGCCTTCAGCGTGCCGACCACCCGCCCGTCGCAGTTGTTCCGGCCGCTCGACGTGGCATTTCCGCTTTGGATGGAGCACTCTGCCTTGCTGTAGTCCGTGTCGTAGTAGCGGACGTCCGCAGAGAAGTTATTCATGAAGCCGAGTGTCAGGCCGGCGTTCCAATACAGGTAATCGGCAATCTCCTCGTACGACTGGAACCCAAGGGTGCCGCTGACTGTGGGCGAGAAGAAATTGAAAATCTTATTTTGGAAGGCATAGGCGACCGATCCCTCGATCGCGTTCGAGTTGCCGAAGACCTGGAAGTTGTCCGGAGACCAGTAGTCGTTGATGGCGAGGGTCCATTGCCCGCCAGTCCACGATGCGCCGGCCTTCGCCTCGAAATAATCGATACCAGTGCGGCCGCCGGAGGCGCCCGGATAGCTGTAATAGAGGGCGGCGAAGTTGAACGTCACGGGGCCCCATTTGGGCGTGATACCGGCGTAGTAGTCGATCTCGATGCCATCGCCGAACGCGGTATTGGATCCCCAAATGCCGGCGTAGAACATGCCGTAATAGACGTCGAACTCAGCCTGCGCCGCGGGGCGCTGATTCGTGTTGGAGATGCTGCGGAACATGTAGTCCGTTGTCAGGAACGTCGAAGCCGACAGCGTCAGCTTCTTGTCGTCGGCTTGAGCCGGCAGCGCCAATCCAGCGACGATCGCCGCAGCCAGAACGCACGATCTGATGACCCCCACTTCCCTGTCGCGAGCCATAGTTCAGTCCCCCGTTTTGGCCTGATTGGCCGTTACTTGCGGTCGACTCCCGCCCCCGCCTTTGGGGAGAGTCCCCCTGTTCAGTGCCACAATATGACCCGCGGCCCTGGACGCAATGAAAAAGCCGCGCCTTGGCAAAAGCAGCTCCGGGCTGTGGCCAATTTACAATAGTCAAAGGGGGTTTTTGGTGCCGCTTTGGGCTCAAGCCGCGTGAAAAATGGGCAAATAGCCATTTGCGGGATTTGGCTATCGAAGACTATGATTGGCCTCCTTTGGCTCCGCCAGGGCCAATAGGCGCGTCGGGGGGCGCGTATTGACGCCATATCCAGCAGGCGACATGCCGATGCCAAGCCAGCTCGTTGAACCTTCGCTTCGCGGGTTGGCGGGGCCACATGGCAAAAACACGCAAGCCGGAGCCGAGCCGAGCGGCCCGATCGTGACCGAAAATCTCGAAGGTTCCGGGCCTCTCGTTTTCGTCTGCGATCACGCCTCAAACCGCATTCCCGAAGAGTACAGGTCGTTCGGCTTCGCCGAGGACGCGCTCCAAACTCATATCGCCTGGGATCCCGGCGCGCTCGCCGTGGCACGGCAGCTCTCGGCGAGGTTCGACGGGCCGCTGTTCTGGCCCGACGTCTCCCGCCTCGTCATCGACTGTAATCGCGCGCCCGAGGCAAAGACCCTCATCGTCACCGAAAGCGAGGGCCGGCCGGTGCCGGCCAATCGCGCGCTTACCGAGGCCGAGCGCCTGCGGCGGCTCGAGCAGATCCACGGCCGCGATCGACGCCTGTCTTGAGCGCCGCCTTGCCAGACGCCAGCCGACAGGGCTCGTCGCCATTCACTCTTATACCCCGGTCTATCTCGGCAAGGCGCGCCCGTGGCAGGTTGGAATCGTGTTCAGCGAGGATCGCCGCATGGCGGATATTCTGATACGCGGGCTCAGGGCCGATCCGGCACTCAGCGTCGGCATCAACGAGCCGTACGCGCCGGCCGACCAGGTCTATTACACGGTCGAGCGGCATTCCCGCCCGAACCGCCTGCCCGCGGCGATGATCGAAATTCGCAACGACGAGATCTGCGATCAAGCCGGCCAGCGACGATGGGCGGACCGGCTGGCCGGTATTCTCCTTGCGGCCGAAGCGAGCCTCGCCGTGGCCATCCCCATAGCGTTGTGAAGTTTGCACACGGTTGACGGTGGCCCACGGTCCGGCATGAGTGCTCAAATCCCAAATACGCACCAAGCGGAGAGTGCCTGATGCCTCAGGCGGTGAAGCTCTTCGTTCGCTACGTCGATGCGGTGAACCATGCCGTCGGGCGGTTTGCCATGTATCTGTTCTACGTGATGGCCGGCGTCTTGCTCTATGCGACTCTCTCTCGCGTTGTTGCGGGCGTACCGGTCAACTGGGCGCTCGAGATGTCCCAGTTCCTGCTTTCGGCCTATTACCTGCTCGGCGGGCCTTATTCCATGCAGCTTGACGCGCATGTGCGGATGGATCTGCTTTACGTCAAGCTCTCCCCGAAAAAGCGCGCCGTGACCGACGCCATTACCATCCTTTGCGTCATCTTCTATCTTGTCGTCCTTTTCGCCGGAGGCGTCTCGGCTACCGACTACGCCATAGAGTACAAGCAGCAGAACTATTCTTCGTGGTCGCCTCTGCTGTGGCCCATCAAGCTCATCATGACGATCGCGATTTTCCTAATGCTGCTGCAAGCGATCTCGACTTTCTTCAAGGATTTGGCGGAGGCGCGGGGCAGGCCCATCGCATGAGTTCCGAATTCATCAGCGTATTCATGTTTGCCACGATGATGATGCTGCTCATGACGGGGCAGCGCGTCTTCGGCGTCATAGGATTCGTGGGGACGGCCGCCGCGCTTTGGCTGTGGGGCGAAGGCGCCTTCGAAATACCGTTCAACGCCAGCTTTCAGGTTTTGAACTGGTACCCCCTGATCACCGTGCCGTTCTTCATCTTCATGGGCTACATGATGTCGGAGTCCGGCGTCGCCAGCAATCTTTACCGGATGTTCCACGTGTGGTTCGGGCCGATCAGCGGCGGTCTCGCGCTCGGCACCATCGGTCTCATGGTGCTGATCTCGTGCATCAACGGGTTGTCGGTCGCCGGCATGGCGATCGGCGCAACCATCGCGCTACCCGAACTGCGGCGCCGGGGCTACGACAAGGTCATGGTGACGGGTGTGATCCAAGCAGGCAGCTCGTTAGGCATCCTGATCCCCCCAAGCGTGGTTCTCGTGCTTTACGCCATGATCGCGCGTCAGCCGGTGCTGCAGCTCTGGCTTGCAGGCGTGTTCCCAGGGCTGCTGATGGCCGCGATCTTTGCCATCTACATTTACGTGCGCTGCCGTCTCAATCCGGCGCTCGGGCCGGCGCTACCGGAGGCGGAACGCGCAAAAATTACCTGGGGCGAGAAGATCTCGCTGCTGCGTGAAGGCATCATACCGCTCGCTATCTTCGGACTGATGATGGGGATGTTCTTGACCGGCGTCACCAGTCTTGTCGAGAGCTCGGCCGTCGGTGCCCTTCTCACAGTGTTCGCTGCGATCATCGAACGCAAGCTGACCTGGGAGGTCATGGAGAATTCGCTCCGCAACACGCTGACGGTGACCTGCATGTTCATGTGGATCATTCTCGCGGCGCTCTGCTTCAGTGCCGTCTATGACGGCTTGGGTGCGGTCAAGGCAATCGAGAACCTGCTGGTAAAAACCTGGGCGTTCGATCCCTGGACAATCCTGATCCTGATGCTGATTTCCTTCATCGTCATGGGGGCCTTCCTCGACGATACCGCGATGCTGGTCATCGTGGCGCCGCTCTACATCCCGCTCATCGTTAAGATGGGTTTCAACCCGATATGGTTCGGCGTGCTCTACACGGTAACGTGCCAGATCGCCTACATCACGCCACCGTTCGGCTACAACCTGTTCCTGATGCGCGCGATGGCGCCCCCGGATATCACCCTGGCGGATATCTACAGGTCTATCGTGCCGTTCTTTTTCCTGATGGTGCTTTCATTAATCATCCTCATAGTCTTTCCGCAAATTACGCTATGGTTACCGGAGCAATATGTAGGAAAATGACGTGATACCACCAATGCCAATAACAATAAGGACACGGACGAGCGAGGCATCGACGGAGGGAAATCAGGCCGGGCGGTCTAGCCGGCGTTACAACGGCTCATGCAATAGGGAGTGAAGTAGATGACGAATACGACCCGAGTTACCAAACGCGATTTCCTCAAGAAGGCGGGTCTTGTCACCGCCGGCGCCGCCGCGACGACGGTGGCGGCGCCTTATGTGGCGAAGGCCGCCCCGATCAAATGGCGCTTGCAGACCTATGCCGGCCCGGCGCTTGCCGATCACGTCATAAAGAACTCGATCGACGCCTTCAATAAGGCGGCGAATGGCGAGATGGTGATCGAACTTTATACCGCCGACCAGCTGGTGCCCCAGGGTGAGCTGTTCCGCTCCGTGCAGGCCGGCACCATCGACGCAGCGCAGACCGACGACGACTCGGCGGCGGCTCCGGTCGATGTAAGGGTGTTCGCGGCTTATTTCCCCTTTGCCTCGCGCTACTCGCTGGACGTCCCGGCGCTTTGGGAATGGTGGGGACTCAAGCAAATTTGGGAAGAGGCTTATGGCGAGGTCCCTAATGTCACCTGGTTGAGCACGGGCTCCTGGGATCCCTGCAATCTCTGCAGCACCAAGCCGGTTAAGTCGGTTGCTGATCTCAAGGGCTTGCGCGTCTACATGTTCCCGACGGGCGGCCAGTTCATGCAGCAATTTGGCGTGGTGCCGGTATCGCTTCCTTACGAAGACGTGCAGCCCGCGATCCAGACCGGCGAGCTCGACGGTGTGTGGTGGTGCGGCATCACAGAGGCCTATACGGTCGGATGGGCCGACGTGACCAAGTACTACCTCACCAACAACGTGTCCGGAGCCTGGGCGGGCTCGTATTTCGTCAACACCGAGAAGTGGAAGGCCGTGCCGGAGCATCTGCAGCAGCTCTTCCGGATGTGCATTGATTGGTCGCACTACTACCGCCAACACTGGTACTGGTGGGGCGAGGCGCATTACCGCACGACCGGAGGCAAACTCGAGCTGACTACGATCCCGGACGCGGAATGGAAGACGATTGAGGACAAGGCCGTGGCCTTCTGGGACGAGATCGCCAAGACGAGCCCGCGCTGCGCCAAGGTCGTCGAGATCCTAAAGAAGTACAACGCTTCGATGGTGAAGGCCGGACCTCCGTACCGCTACTGAGCTTAGGGCGGGCTCTCGCCAGTTCCGACCGGGCTTACTATACGTTCGAGCGACATGCCCAACTGGGCGCACCGCCGGCGGCTATTATCGAGATTGGCGGCGGTGAGACCCGGAGATCAAGCCGGCCGGCGAAAATGCGCCGGCTGGCTGATCGTTCCGCCGTTTCCGGCAGCAACGGCAGCGCTCGAGGGACCATGCCTGTGGTATGACCCTCACGAAGGAATAGAGTGACGGGGAGTCAAGAAATGGTTCAAACACAGCATGAGGGCGGGGTTTCCTATCTTACCCCCGGCAAGGAGTATTTCGAAGAGCGCGAGCTCAGACGCCATGCCGGGGTTCTTTCCCTTTGGGCGCTCGGCGTCGGCGCGGTCATCTCCGGGGACTTCTCGGGGTGGAACTTGGGCTTCGCCCAGGGCGGATGGGGCGGCATGTTCCTCGCCACCATCGTCATCACCATCATGTATCTCGGCCTCACCTATTCCATCGCCGAGATGAGTCCGGCGCTGCCGCATACCGGCGGCGCCTATTCCTTCGCGCGGACCGCCTTCGGCCCATGGGGCGGCTTCATCACCGGCGTCGCCGAGAACATCGAATATGTGCTCACGCCGGCGGTGATCGTGTTCTTCATTGGCTCGTATCTGACGGGGATTTTCGACACGCCCGCGTGGTTCCAACCGGCCTGGTGGATCCTTGGCTATGTCGCCTTTGTCGGATTCAATGCCCGCGGCGTCGAACTTTCGTTCATGGTCACGGTCATGGTGACTCTGCTCGCGATCGGCATCCTCGTCGTTTTCTTCCTCAGCGCCATTCCGTTCTTCGACTTCGGCAAGTACGCGATGAATATCGGCGCCGATCCGGTGACCGGAGCGGCTATGGAGCTGCCGGAGGGCAACGGCCCATTCCTGCCGTTCGGGGTCTACGGGGTCCTTGCCGCAATGCCTTTTGCGGTCTGGCTGTTCCTTGCCATCGAACAGCTGCCGCTCGCAGCCGAAGAAGCGGCCGATCCTCGACGCGACATGCCGAAGGGCATCATGCTCGGCATGTTCACGCTCATCGCGCTCGGTTTCCTCGTTCTCATCATCAATCCGGCTATTCCGATCGAGCGTGCGGGGCCCGACGGGACGCTCATTCATGGCGCCTACGCTCTCGGCGGCTCGGCAGAGCCGATCCTCGACGGCTTCCGTGCCATCTTCGGATCGGAATGGGCGAAGGCCCTGTCCCTCCTTGCCGTCTGCGGGCTGGTCGCAAGCTTCCATGCCATCATTTTCGCTTATGGACGGCAGATCTACTCGCTGTCGCGGGCCGGTTATTTCCCGCACTTCCTTTCGGTCACGCATGGCGAGCATAAGACGCCGAATGTGGCATTGATTGCCGGCGGCTTGCTTGGTCTTGCCGTGATGCTGGTCGTGTGGTTCACGATGGGAGGCGAGGCGGCGGGAGCGTTCATCGGCGGCGTGCTCCTCAACATGGCCGTCTTCGGAGCGATGTTCTCCTATCTGTTGCAGGGGCTCACCTTCATTCAGCTCCGGCGGCGCTTCCCCAATCTCGAGCGGCCGTATCGCAGCCCCTTCGGCGTGCCGGGCGCCGTGCTGACGGTCATCATCGCGCTCGTGACCATCGGCTTCCAGCTTACCGAGCCTGTCTACCGCACCGGCGTCATCGGCGTGGCGATCTGGTATGCGCTGGCCATTCTTTATTTTGCCGTCTATGGGCGAAAAGCCCTGGTGCTATCGCCTGAGGAGGAGTTTGCGGTAAAACACCGCAAAGGAGCGTTCGAGGTCTAGCGGGACGCATCGAAGCCGCCCTTTCGCCGAAGGGGCCGGCGCTTCCATTCACATAGGGGCTTATCGTCATGGCCAGTCTGTTGAGTTTGAAAGAGTTGCAAGGGGCTTCTGACGCCGGCGAAATCGACACGGTCGTGGCATGCTTCCCCGACATGCAAGGGAGGCTCATCGGCAAGCGCTTTCAGGCCGAGTTCTTCCTCGCCGGCGCCCACGAGGAAACCCACGGCTGCGACTACCTGCTCGCCGACGACATTGACATGGAGCCGGTCCCCGGATATGCGGTCGCGAGCTGGGAGAAAGGCTACGGCGACTTCATCATAAAGCCGGACCTCTCCACCCTCCGGCGCATCCCGTGGCTCCCCGCAACGGCGCTCGTGCTTTGCGACGTGCTCGACCATCACCATCATGAGCCGCTCGCCCATAGTCCGCGCGCAATCCTGCGCAAACAGATTGCGCGGCTTGCCGGCAAGAAGATGTCGTCGCGCATGGCTTCGGAGCTCGAGTTCTATCTCTTCGACGAGACCTACGAGTCGGCGCAAGACAAGGCCTGGAACAACCTCAAGACGGCGGGCTCCTATATCCAGGACTACCACATCTTCCAGACCACCAAGGAAGAGGGTGTGATGCGCGCCATCCGCAACGGTTTGCAGGGCGCCGGCATTCCGGTCGAGAACTCGAAGGGCGAATGGGGTCCCGGCCAAGAAGAGGTCAATGTCCGCTACGCCGATCCCCTGACCATGGCCGATTGGCACGTCATCTTGAAGAACGGCTGCAAGGAGATCGCCTACGGGCTCGGCAAGGCGGTGACGTTCATGTCCAAATGGCGCTATGACCTCGCCGGCTCGTCGAGCCATATCCACGCCTCGCTGTGGGACGCTGCCGGCAAGACGCCGCTCTTCCTCGACCGCAAGGGCGAGCATGGCATGTCGGCGTTGATGCGCCAATTCGTGGCCGGACAGCTCGCCCATGCGCGCGAGATCACCTGGTTCCTCGCGCCCTATATCAACTCCTACAAGCGCTTCCAGGCCGGCACGTTCGCTCCGACCAAGACCATCTGGTCGCTTGACAACCGCACGGCCGGTTTCCGTCTGTGCGGTGCCGGCACCAAAGGCATCCGCATCGAGTGCCGCATCGGCGGCGCCGACCTCAATCCGTATCTTGCTTTCGCCGCGCTCATCGCCGCAGGCCTTGCCGGCATCGAGCAGAAGCTCGAGCTCGAGGCCCCCTTTGTCGGCGATGCCTATCAGGGCAAGGCGCTCACCGAAGTGCCGAAGACACTGCGCGAGGCGACCGAATTGATGCGCGGCTCGAAAATGCTGCGCGCTGCCTTTGGCGACGACGTCATCGACCATTATGTGCATAATGCGGAGTGGGAACAGTTCGAGTATGACCGCCGCGTGACGGACTGGGAGCTGAAACGCGGTTTCGAGCGGTCGTGAGTTCAGAGGCGTAAAATGTCAGACAGCGTAAAGATCATTTCCCCCATCGACGGCTCGGTTTACGCCGAGCGGCCGATTGCCCGCGATGCCGCCATCGACGCCGCGCTGTCGGCCGCGCGCGCGGCCCTGCCCAAGTGGAAGGCAACGCCGGTCGCCGAGCGCGGCCGTTACATGCTTGCCTTTCTCGACGCGCTCTTGGCGATGAACGACGACATCGCCACCGAGCTTGCCTGGCAGATGGGGAGGCCCGTCCGCTACGGCGGCGAGAAGGGCGGAATCGAGGAGCGCACGCGCGCCGTGGTGGCGCTGGCCGAGGAGGCGCTTCAGCCCTATTACCCGCCGGAGAAGCCGGGCTTCAGGCGCTATATCGCCCGCGAGCCGGTCGGCATCGTGATGGTCATTGCGCCGTGGAACTACCCCTATCTCACCTCGATCAACACGATCGTGCCCGCGCTTCTTGCCGGAAACGCCGTGATCCTGAAGCACGCCGCGCAGACGCTGCTCGTCGGTGAGCGCTTCGCCGAGGCGTTCCGGCGCGCCGGCCTGCCAAAGGGCCTGTTCCACAACCTCGTCCTTTCTCATGAGCAGACCGAGAAGCTGATCGGCTCGGGCCGAATCGACCATATCAATTTCACAGGTTCGGTCGCCGGAGGCCGCGCCATCGAGCGCGCAGCTTCAGGCAGCTTCGCTTCGCTCGGGCTCGAGCTCGGCGGCAAGGACCCGGCATATGTGCGCGCAGACGCCAAGCTCGATCACGCCATCGAGAACCTGGTCGACGGCACCTACTACAATTCAGGCCAGTGCTGCTGCGGCATCGAACGCATCTATGTCGATGCCGCGGTTTACGACGATTTCGTCGAGGGTTTTGCCGACCTCACCCGCAAATATGTGGTGGGCAATCCGCTCGAGAGCTCGACCACGCTCGGGCCGATGGCTCGTGCCTCCTTCGCCGACACGGTGCGCGCTCAGGTCGCCGAAGCAAAGCGCAAGGGCGCAACCCCCCTCATCAATATGAAGGTCGAGGGCGACAAATCGGGATCGCCGTATCTCGCGCCGGAGCTCCTGGTCGACGTCAATCACCAGATGGAGGTGATGCGGGAGGAAAGTTTCGGGCCGGTTGTCGGCGTCATGAAGGTGCGCGATGACGACGAAGCGGTGACGTTGATGAATGACAGTCCCTATGGACTGACCGCCTCGATCTGGACGCGAGATATCGAGCGGGCCGCGGAGCTCGGCAGCCGGATCGAAACCGGCACGGTCTTTATGAACCGTTGCGACTATCTCGACCCGTATCTCACCTGGACCGGCGTCAAGGAGACCGGGCGCGGCACCGCGCTGTCGAAACTCGGCTTCGAGGCGCTGACCCAGCCGAAGAGCTTTCACCTCCGCGAAGTCTGACCGGCCTTAATCGGAACCGCACATGAGCACGCCGACCGCCAATTGGAGCTACCCAACCGCCGTCCGCTTCGGCGCGGGCCGCATCAAGGAACTCGCCGATGCCTGCCGCGCCGCGGGCATCGCGCGCCCTTTGCTGGTGACGGATGCCGGCCTCGCCAAGCTCCCGATCACGGACCGGGCGCTCGGCCTCCTGAAGGAGGCGGGGCTGCCTTTCGCCATGTTTTCCGACGTTCAGTCGAACCCGGTCGAGGCCAATGTCGAATCAGGCATCGCCGCGTTCCGCACCGGAAAGCATGACGGCGTCGTCGCCTTCGGCGGCGGCTCGGGCCTCGACACCGGTAAGGTTATCGCGTTTGCGGCCGGACAGACCCGGCCGCTCTGGGATTTCGAGGATATCGGCGATTGGTGGACGCGGGCCGATGCGGACCGGATCGCGCCGATCGTTGCCGTGCCGACCACGGCGGGGACGGGCTCGGAGGTCGGCCGCGCCGGCGTCATCACCCAAGAGGCGACGCACACGAAGAAGGTGATCTTTCACCCCAAGATGATGCCGCGCGTGGTGATCTGCGACCCCGAGCTGACCACCGGCATGCCGCCATCCATCACCGCAGGGACGGGCATGGACGCGCTTGCCCATTGCCTCGAGGCGTATTGCGCCCCGGCCTATCATCCAATGGCCGACGGGATTGCGGTCGAGGGCATGCGGCTCATCTTTGAGAATCTGCCGAAGGCCGTGGCCAACGGGAACGATCTTGCGGCGCGCGCGCATATGATGAGTGCGGCGGCGATGGGGGCCGCGGCCTTTCAGAAGGGGCTCGGCGCCATCCACGCTCTGTCGCATCCGGTCGGCGCGCTCTACCACACCCATCACGGCACGACCAACGCCGTGTTCATGCCCTATGTGCTCGTGTTCAACAGGCGCGCGATCGAGCCGAAGATTGCGCGGCTCGCCGGTTATCTCGGCATCGAAGGCGGGTTCGACGGTTTCCTCGACGCTGTGCTCGCGCTCCGCAAAACGACGGGGGTGCCGAACGACCTCAGCGGGCTGAAAGTGGACGGCAGCAAGGTCGAGACCATCGCCGAAATGGCGGTCGTCGATCCGACCGCGGGCGGCAATCCCGTTCCCCTCACCAAAGAGGGAAGCCGGAAGCTGTTCGAAGCGGCGCTCGCAGGCAACCTCGCCGCCGCCGCTTAAGGCCGGCCTTGCCATCCGCGAGACTTGATCCCGCGCGATTCTGCACGGAGGCACATGCAGCGTAGCTAGAGCGGGATTCAATTTTTTCGAATCGTAGGGATTCCCTCTGAAAACACTTGGCGCCAAATCGGCACGCTGCTCGATCGCACACCGGCCGAACGCGCCAACCATCTCGCCAATGCAGGCTATGCTGCAACTTAAATGGATCATGCTCTAGGTCCAGCCGTTTCTTATTCCTCGTCATGCCCGGGCACCCGGGTCCGGCTCCGCCGGCCCGGGCGCAGGCTCTGACCCGGGCATCCATGCCGTTACGTCTCAGCGCATTGACGCGCCAATGGAATGGATTGCCGGGTCAAGCCCGGCAATGACGAAAAGGGAAAGTTCCTGATCGAGACTGCCTAGTCTAGAAGGGCCAGAAAAACGCGATGAGCGGAACGCCCACGACAAGGACGATCAGCGAGAGCGGGAGCCCGAGCCGCCAATAATCGCCGAAGCGATAACCACCCGGACCCATCACCAGCGTGTTGCACTGATGGCCGATCGGGGTGAGGAAATCGCATGCCGCGCCGATGGCTACGGCCATGAGGAACGGATCGGGACTGTAGCCGAGCCGGGTGGCAAAGCTCGCGGCAATCGGCGCCATCACCAGAACCGTTGCGGCATTGTTGAGGAAGGGTGTCACCGCCATTGCCGCGGCTAGCAGCAGTGCAAGTGCCCCCATCACAGGTAATGGCGTGGCCGCGTATGACAACCAAGCCGCGATCAGATCGGTGCCGCCGGTCGTGCGCAGCGCGTCGCTGACCGGGATCAGAGCGCCGAGCATGATGAGGATCGGCCAGTCGACTGCGTCATAGGCCTGGCGCAACGACAGCGACCGCGTCAACAACAGGACCACGGCGGCACCGAAGAAGGCGATCGCCACCGGCGCGAGGTTGAAGGCGACGAGCGCCATGGCGGCGGCAAGCACGGCGATCGGCAAGAGGCTTGCCTTGCGGCCGATGCCGAGATCGCGGCCAGCCAAGGGAAGGCAACGAAGTTCTCCCAGCGTTTCGGGCATGGCAGCAAGATTGCCCCGGAACACGACGACGTCGCCGGGTCGCAGCTTTGCCGACCGCAAACGATGGGTGATGCGCCGCCCCCTCCGGCTTACCGCCAGCAAATTGATGGCATGGCGGTCGAAGAGCTTGAGCTGACCCGCGGAAGACCCGACCAGCTCCGACTCGGGCGTGATCACGGCCTCCATGACGCCGATCTCATCGCTTGGCGTGTCGATCTGATGGCTCTTGTCCTCGCGCGTGAGCTTCAGCTTCTCCAGAGCGACGATCCGTTCCAGCGCCGAGGGCTCTCCTTGCAAGATGAGAATGTCGCCCGGCTTGATGAGCACATTGCCGGCAGGCTCGTAGCGCCGCCTTCCTTCTCTGAGCAAGGTAATGACTTCGATCTCGTTTTCGCCAAGCTCCTCAAGCGCCTTCACCGTCACGCCGGCAGCCGGCGAGTCCTCTGGCACCGTCACTTCCGTGGTGTAGGCGTCGAGAGTGAAAGCCGCATCGATCGAGGCGGCGCCCTTGCGATCGGCGGGGAGCAGGCGCCAGCCGAAGACGAGGAACAGGAACCCGGCAAGGGCGATGCCGGCGCCGACGGGCGTGAAATCGAACATGCCGAAAGGCTGGCCGAGCAGCTGTTCCCGCATCCGTGACACGATGATATTCGGCGAGGTGCCCACCAGTGTCATCGTCCCGCCAAGGAGCGCCCCGAATGACATCGGCATCAGGAGCGAAGAGGGGGAAGTCCCGCTGCGGCGGGCGAGCTGAAAGGCGATCGGCATTGCCATAGTGAGAGCCCCGACATTCTTGACGAAGGCCGAAAGCACGGTGACGGAGCCGACCAATGCGACCAACTGGCGGTGGATGGTGAGGAGATGGGGGCCGAACCAGCGGGCGGTCCGCTCGATCACACCTGAGCGCGCGACCGCAGCGCTGACCACGAGCGCGCTTCCCACGATGATGACGATGTCGTCGCTGAAGCCTTTGAAGGCTTGGTCCGGCGGCACAATTCCGACAACCACCGCCGCGAGGAGCGCCATCGTGGCGACCAAATCGTAGCGCCACCGGCCCCAGACGAAGAGGGCCATCATGACGGTGACGATGGCGAAGGCCAGCCCTTGAGCGAGCGTCATGGTTGCTGCTGCCGCGACGCCGATCGGTCGGTGCGACGCAAAAATTCACTCCATCCCTGTGCGTCGGGGAACTTGCCGGACTTTTCGGCCGTTCATTCGACGGACGTTACGCCAAAGGAACGCAAGATGAACTCGATAATCTATCTCATAGGGCTGGTGGTCGTCGTCCTTCTCGTGCTTTCGCTTCTCGGCTTGGCCTGAGCGGACTTGACCGAGGAAGGACGCATTCGGCTGGCGACCGTCAAAATGGAAGCGCCTTTTTGAGCACTTCCTCCTCGTAATTCTCGATTGCGATCTTTTGCGCAAGCATGCAGTCACCCTCAACGAGGTCGCCCTGCGGCATGAAGCAGCGGCCCGGAGCGACGCGATGAGATCCGAGTTCGATGACGTTGCGCGACTTACCCTGATAGATGCGGTAAAGCTTTCCCGTTACTGACCCTAGCGCGTCGAAATACCCGAAGGTTTGGTACTGGTAGCGCTGCTCGGCAGTGAGATTGCTGAGGAGAAGCGTCAAACCTTTCGACTCTGCCGTGCGGTGGCTCGCCCAACTCACAGCCAATGTGAGCCAGAGCAAGACTGCAACAATAAGAATGACCCAAAAGCCACCCACTAGCCGCCCCTCAGCGCCGGAATGAAGATGGTTTCTTCGACAGACGGATCGAAGGACCGATCGCCTTGCGCAGGAACGAGATGCGTGCCCTCCCCGCGTTGATAGGCAGGCACGAATCCTTTGTCCAAGAGCTTCTTGAAGCGCCTCTCGGCCCTCGCAAGATCAGCCTTGCTGAGGGGATTGAACTCGAAAGTCGAGTGACCGGAGGGGTCCATTACGATGTGACGGGCCATCACGCTTTCCTTTCAGCCCCCCGGATCATGACGCGAAAAGGGCGCCAGCCGAAGCCGGCGCCCTGCGATCGAGCCAGCAACTACATCTTCTTTTCGCCGCACGTGCTGGTGTTGGCATCCCACTGACCGCCTGCCTTCTCGCAATCGGCCTGGGTTTTCGCGCTCGTCACGTCGCCTGCGAAGGACGGACCCGAAAAAGCCAGCGCCATTGCGAGCGCGAACACGGAAATGAGCGTCTTCATTGACGTTACTCCTCTGTTACCACAGTCGGTCCATGGGAACGCAGCCTGTTGCCGAAGGTTCCGGCCCTGGGCGTTGTGCCGCCGATCGCCGGCGGCAGTGACTAAGCTCGGCGGTTTCGCTCGGCTCCTGGCTCGGACGGCATCTCATTCTCAGCGCAAGAAATGCACGTCAAAGACGTCGCCAAAGTGAAGTCGGCGCAGTGAGTGCCCCGACCCGGTAAGAAGGTCGCCAAAAGATCGTGCTGCAAGATTTGGGTCGCAGCTTCGCAAGCGCCGGGAACTTTTGTCGGTCTCCTTGCGTTCAGCGCCTGAATGCAACCTAAGTGCGCTTAAATCTACGTAATTCTGTTTGATTGGGACCGTGGTTGGACGAGCAATCTTCAACCTCGCGCTGGACGACTAGCTTTGGTCCCAAAAAGCGAAGGAGTCATTCGATGCGCGGTGTGATTTTGTGGCTGCTCGGCGTTCCGATCTCAGTCATTATCCTGCTCTATCTCTTTAACGTCCTGTAACCGCGGGGCAGTGCCTTTAGAGCCATCCTCACGGGCCCGCGCAAGGGGATTCTTGTGCCGCCAAGCTTTCCCATTTTTGCCGGCTCAAATGCCGAGGCACGCGGGGCAATCTTACAAGGTCTCCTCATCGCGGCCGTGATCGTCGCAGGACTCTATTTCGGCCGCGAAGTCCTTCTACCCCTTGCCGTAGCAATCCTCCTAAGTTTCGTCCTTACGCCCCCACTCCTGCTGCTGCGGAAACTGAAGCTCCCGCGGGTACTCGGCGTGACCTTGGTGGTCTCTTTTGCCTTCGTGGTGATCGTCGCGCTCGGTTGGCTCCTGTCGCAGCAGATCACCCAGCTCGCAGATAGCCTCCCTGCGTACAAGAGCGCCTTGATCGAAAAAATGGGCGTTCTGAGATCTTCAGTGGGGAGTTTCCCTGCCCTTGAGAGGGCCAGCGAGGCGGTCGAAGACCTCGGGCGCGAACTGGCAAAACCGGATCCCGGAAGCGCGCCGCAAGCGACCGAAAGCGAAACCGCCGACAAACCTGTCGTCGTCCAGATTCAAGAGGCTCCCCCGGGGAAGGTCGAAGTTTTTCGAACAATCGCCGGGGCGATTCTGTCACCGCTCGCGACAGCAGGCATCGTGCTCATTTTCGTCGTTTTCATCCTGCTCCAGCGCGAAGAGCTGCGCGATAGAAGCATTCGGCTGTTCGCCTCTACCGACGTCCAACGCGCGACGTTGGCCATGAATGAGGCCGCCGGGCGCCTAAGCAAATATTTTCTGAGCCAACTCCTGATCAATTCCGCCTATGGCGTGTTCATCGGCGCGGCGCTGTGGCTCCTTGGTGTACCCGGTGCGATCGCTTGGGGCATCCTCGCGGCGCTTATGCGATTCGTCCCTTATATCGGTTCTTTCATTGCCGCCGCTCCCCCGTTGCTTCTCGCGGCCGTCATCGAACCCGGGTGGTCGACATTCCTTATCACCGGCTTGCTCTACCTCGTCTCGGAATTGGCGATGGGACAAGTCGTAGAGCCTTTGGTTTACGGTCACGGCACCGGGCTCTCACCCATCGCGGTCATTGCCGCCACCGTCTTCTGGACCTGGATATGGGGTCCGCTTGGCCTGCTTCTCGCGGTGCCGTTTACCGTGTGCCTGGTTGTCCTCGGCAGACATGTCGAAGGGTTGAAATTTCTCGAAGTGATGCTCGGAGATGAGCCGGCGCTTACGCAAGAAGAGACATTCTATCAGCGGGCGCTTGCCGGAGATTCCGCCGAGATCACGTATCAGGGGGAAATCGTCTTGAAGGACGAACCGCTCGCGGCCTATCTCGACGACGTTGCGCTTAAGGGATTGCAACTCGCCGAGCGCGATCGTGAACGCGGAGGCCTGGACGCCGACAACCTCAAAAAGATTTGCTGCGCCGTCGAAGAGCTCATGGAGAACCTTGCTGATTTCGAGCCGCGGCGTTGGTTCAGAAGGGTCACCGGCGTGAAGGCAACGGAGGAGACCGCGGATCAGACGGGTCTTGCGTCTTTGGCCAACGCCGAAGACGAGCCCGACGAACCTCTTCCCATCCTCGAGCCCGGCGAACTCCGAGCAGGTTGGGCGGAACCAAACGCCATCCTGTGCCTCGGGACGCGCACGTCTCTCGACGATGCGGCCGCCCTCATGCTCGCGGGGCTGCTCAAGAAGCATGGTCTGCAAGCTCAAACGCTCGACCATGCGGCGATTTCAGAGGGAAGCATCATTTCGCTCGAAGCGAGCGTCAAGCTGGTCTGTCTTTCCTGTCTCAGTCTCGGCTTGAGTACCGCTCATATTCGCTACCTTGTCAGGCGGTTGCGGCGAATCCTCCCGCACTCAAAGATCGTCATTGGCTTCTGGGGAGAGGGTTCCGCTGCCATCAACAAGCTCGGTGAGATCGCCGAGGCTGATGGTTACGCTACCTCCTTGCACGAGGCGGCGGAAATGATCATTGGCTTCGCCCGGGCGACTCAACCCGGCTCACAACCGGAAGCGACAGACGATAAGCCGGAGGAGGTCGTGGCTGGCGACGCCGCGCTCAGTGTCGCCTGATCGCTACCGGCGCGTGGGAAACGAGCTCCGCATGAGATGGAAGCCGGATCCGTTTGGTCGCGATGCCACCGATCCCCTGAGCATTCCGCTCCGGGGATGGTGGCAGGTCGTCAAGCGCGTCTGGATCAAGAGTTCGCGGGATAACTTCTCGGTCGTCGCCGCCGGTTGCGCCTTCTTCGCGCTGTTTGCGGTCTTCCCTGCGCTGTACGCGCTCCTCGCCAAGCTTATGATATCGTCATGGCCGAGATCGCCCGGTTTGCACAAGCCTCGACTCCGACTCTGGAGTCTGTTCATCAGCCTCGTGCTGGCATTCTGGAGCGCGAGTTCAGGGGTACAAGCCATGCTCGCGGCTTTGAACGTGGCCTACGAAGAGGAAGAGCGCCGCGGCTTCGTTCAATACTACCTCCATGCCTTCGCTTTTACGCTTGCCGGTATCCTCGGCGGTTTGGTTGTGCTGTTGGCGATTGTCTATTTACCGCTCGTCTTCGCCTCTGCCGGTGCGCCGGATCTGTTCGAAACGTTGGCCCGCGTCTTGCGTTGGCCTTTGCTCGCACTGATCGTGATTGTTCTCCTCGCCGTTCTTTATCGTGTGGGTCCCTGCCGACGCAGCGCGAAATGGCGCTGGATCAGCGTTGGCTCGCTGTTCGCGACCAGCGTGTGGATGGCCGCTTCGGCGCTGTTCTCCCTCTACGTATCCTACGTGGCCAATTACGACAGGCTCTACGGCTCGGTAGGCGCGGTCATCATCATGCTGTTTTGGCTTTATCTCTCGTTCTACATCGTGCTGATCGGAGCGGGGATAAACGCGGAGCTGGAACTACAGACTGCCGAAGATACGACCGTCGGCGCGCCGAAGCCGATGGGTAGACGCGGCGCGTACGTTGCCGACCATGTCGCCGGAGGGCCTCGCGATAAGTTGACCACGCGGCAAACCTGGGGCGAATCTCAGGAACCGACGCGCCCATCAAACGTTTGAGTTTCATTCAGTAAAACGGCAACCCAATTGGGAAGCCTTTCAGAGAGGAGTTCAACGATGAACTGGGATCGCATCGAAGGCAATTGGAAGCAGTTCAGCGGCAAGGTCAAGCAACAGTGGGGAAAGCTCACGGACAATGACCTGCAGCAAGTCGAAGGCCGTCGCGATCAGCTCGTGGGCCGGATCCAGGAGCGTTACGGTATCGCCAAGGATGAGGCCGAAAAGCAAGTCGACAGCTGGTTGAACAACTTTTAGCTGCTCGCTGGAATGCTGACGGACGCCATGGGGGTCGTCACCGGCCCCCATGGCGCGTCAGTCGTGACACGTTGCCAATTTGTGAGGTCGCGCCGTGACAACTGTTCTAATCGTTATTCTCATTCTCATTCTCATTGGGGCCTTGCCGACTTGGCCGTATAGCCGCGGTTGGGGCTACGGACCGACAGGTATCGTGGGTGTTCTCTTGATCGTCTTGTTGATCTTGTTGCTGACAGGCCGACTCTGACGATTGTACCGGGCATCAGGCACGGATCGTGCCTTAAATTTCTGCTGCGCCAGACGCGATCGCTCTCCGCCCGTGCTCGCTTCTCATGGTCGCAATGCGCGCGTAGTAGGGACTCAGAAACTTTTTTCAAGGCGGAACCTCGCTTCTTCTAGTTCGTTGAGAAAATAGAGCAATACGAGATAGGAGACCGTCCCATGAGACGAACATTCGTTGTGGCACTTTTGGCGGGGTTCGCTGCGTTGGGCTTTGCGACGCCCGCGTCAGCGGCGCCGTCCTCGATCGCCACGCAACTCGGCGAGACCAATTCCGACGGCGTGATTCACGTCGGGCGCAGAGACAGGGACTACCGTAAGTATCGCTACAATCGCGGTTACAGTTACGGGTACCGCCCGCATTATTACAGGGACTATGGGTACTATCGTCCCTACTATCGTCCCTACGCCTACTACGGATCGCCTTATTGGTACCGGAGACCGGGCATCAGCTTCGGCTTCTCGTTCTAAGGTACCGTGATTAGAGGGGGGCCTTCGCCGAAGGCCCCTCTTCTTCTAAACCTTGCGGTGCGGCCGGCTGTGGTCGTGTGCACGACGGGATGTTTTCCTTCAGTGCCGCCTTCGAGCAGTCTCCGGAACCGTCTTTCAATGAGGGAGGAGGTGCAGCAGTCACGGGGGTGGTGGCATGAACGGAGGCTGAGATGGGCTCAAGGAAACGACGTCCGGCGTTCGAGCCCTCAGAGCTCGACATCATCGATCGTGTTTTTAGAGCAGCCTGGGCGCAAATCCTCGCGCGTCACCCCGGCCGGGAACTTGAGAACAACAGCGAGCGCCAAGAGGCGCTTCGTAAGCGGCTCTTCATCCTCGCCGATCGAAGGCCGATCGAATTCGACACGCTTCGCGACCAGGTGCTGGTGTCGATGCCCGAAACATTGATGAGCTCCCCGCAGAGGAAGGCCGGCGGCATGCCGCGGACCCCCCGCTTCCTTTCCCGATCCCAGAAGCACGTAGGTCCAAGAGCGGCCGCCAAATAGAGGCCGGCCGCCCGACTCTCACAATTCAAGTCTTGGCGGAACCTCGCGGGCGCTTGTCGGTTTGACTCATATGAAAGATCCAAGGATTGGTCAGATGTGCTCATGGTCTTGGAGGCGGAGCTTTCTAGCTTGCGTCCTGTTCGGCGCGTTCGTCCTTGGGGGTGTCGGACCGGCAACGGCGTATCTCAAGCAGGTCATTTTCCTAGAGAAGCTGGATGCAGGCTTCCCTACCCTCTTGCTCGATTCTGATCGGCCGAACTACCCAGAGGTCGCGCCGTTGGTGAAGACGCCCGGCGAGTTGGGCGCAGAAACCGGACCAAGCAATCCTCCGGCAACACGGCCCGATTGACGGCCCCCACCGTCTCCGGCTCGCTCCGCAATAGCCGCCGCAGCGCCGAGCGAACTCAAGATCTCAAGATCGAATGAGCGTTACGTCCCGCGGCGCACGTCAAAGAGGGCCCGTTGAGATGCGTGTGCTCGTTCTTGCCAAGCCGGATGTCTTGCGCAGGCGGAGCGGCAGCCGCGTGACCATCCGCACCATGAAGCCGCGGCCCGTCAATGCCGATGGTGAGATCACGACCGCGACGCCCGCGGAGTTCGCGCTTCTGCACAAGGTGCTTACGGTGATGGTGCCGCCGACGCCTGCCGACCTGGCGGAGCACGTCAAGGCGAGCCCTGCGTTGACCACCCAGACGTAATTCCGCGCGTCATCGGCCTTTATCCACGCTTCGCGTTGCGCGGGCGGATTTTCTTGTTACCCAGGCGGCCGAAGGCCGTCTCTAACCAATAGATGCCGACGAGCGTTATCAACGCGAAGACCACCGCGACGGCGATCACTTTCCAGGCGGCGAGACCACACGCGATCCCAAGACCCGCCGTCAGCCAAACGGTCGCTGCGGTGGTCAAGTTTTCAACCGTGCCCTGTTTGTGGTCGCGCAAGATTACGCCAGCTCCGATGAAGCCGATGCCTCCCATGATACCCTGGATGATTCCCTGCACCACCCGGCTGAGTGCATCGGGGTGGTCATCGAGATTCTGGAAGTGAATGGTCGCGAGTGAGACGACGGTCGCGCCGAGAGACACCAGGGCGAGCGTGCGCATGCCGATGGGCTTGCCGGCAAGGTCGCGATTGAGACCGACAAGCACGCCAACGACGACTGCCGCTGCCGAACGGAGCGCGACATCTGCAATCTCTGGGTCCAATAACGCGGCTCCTGTTGCGATTTGGTCCACGCGGCTTAGCGAGTAATACGCGCCAGGGGCGCCAAAGGTTGCAGTGAACCGCCGGATTTTGGCCCGTCTTTTCTGCCATACCTGTGATCCTTGACGGATCGTTTCTCGGCGAATTCCGGGAACAACTCCACAGCGCCGACATTATTCGCAGCGAAAGTCCCGCACATGATCCCGATCGGCTTGTCGCGTGGAACCTCGCCGGCTCAATCCGTGTTTAGGCGACAAGCCTGTCCTTACCTGAATGGAGGCTGAGCCATGCTGTATTGGGCCTTGGTGTTCTTGCTCATCGCTCTCGTCGCCGGTGCCCTGGGCTTTGGCGGCATTGCGGGAGCATCGGCCGGGATCGCGAAGATCTTGTTCTTCGTCTTCCTCGTGCTCCTACTGATCTCGCTGGTCGCGCATCTCACCACGGGGCGCGGCGTCCCCTAAACGCAAGGTCGCGCTTGGGGTCAGACACAGGTTGGACGCGCTCAGCAAGACGACCTGGGCGAGACCCTAGAAAGCCTCTAGTTCCTCGCCGCTTCTGACGGCCTTGGGATGGTGGCCTTCTGAGACGGTTCTTTGGCGCTGCGTCGGGCTGGTCGGTGCTCGCGTTTTCCGAAACCACCTCTCCGCCGCGCTCCAGCGGGCGTCTGACGATGAGCGCCGGCCAAAGCCTTTGGACAAAGTCGTTGAAAGCGAGGCTGCCCGGCCCTAACTCGTCGCAGGGGCAGGACGCCCCTCCGGCTCTAAAATGTCGTAAATTGGATCAACAGTATCCTTCTCGCGTCCGGTATCACCGACCCGCCATGAATCAACCCGGGGATCCACCCAGTCCGGAACCGGTTATCGAGCCGAGTGCTGGCGGCGACGCAGCGCTCGAGGTCACAAACCGCGCCCTGGAGCTGCGAATTCGCCAGCAGGAAATCCTCTCCGAATTGGGCGTGCTGTCCCTGCAAGGCACGCCGCTCCCCGAATTGCTGCATCATACCGCACGTCTTACGGCCGCGGGGATGGAGGCGGAGTTCTGCAAGATCCTGGAATATATGGCTGCGGAAAATCGTCTCCTGGTCGTCGCCGGCGTCGGTTGGGACGAAGGCGTCGTCGGTGTCGCGACCATCGGCGCCGACTTCGAATCGCCGTCCGGGTTCGCGCTGCGTACCGGCAAACCCGTCATCTCAAATCATCTTGAAAACGAAGAGCGCTTTCGCACGCCGCAGCTGCTGCTCGAACACGGCATTCGACGCGCGATGAATGTCATCCTTCAGGGCGACGGCTCGCCATACGGCGTCCTGGAAGTCGACAGCCGCTCGGAGGGCGATTTCAGCGAACACGACATTTCATTCCTGCAGGGAGCGGCAAACCTCATCGGCATGGCCATTGAACGGCAGCGCTACGAGCGCCGCCTAAGGGCCGCCCTCGACCGCCATCAAATCTTGCTCAAGGAAATGAGCCACCGGGTCAAGAACAGTTTGCAAATCGTGTCGAGTATGCTGTACCTGCAGGCGAACACCGCAGAAGAAGATGTTGCGCAACATTTGGCGGAAGCTTCCAACCGGGTCTCCGCCGTCGGGCGCGCATACGAGCGGCTGGCCTATGATGGCGACGTCGAGACCATCGATCTTGGCGCCTATTTGCGCGCGGTCTGCGCCGACGCGATCGGAAATAGCTCAAATTGCAAGCTCCATTTCGACGCCGCGGCCGGAGTGACGCTCTACGCCGACCGCGCGATTTCCGTGGCGCTGATCGTCAATGAACTCGTCACCAACTCCGTCAAATATGCCTTCTCCGACGGTCACGAGGGCCAAATCCACGTTCGCTTGGCGAAAGAGGGTGCAAATACCGCACTGGTTTCCGTGCGCGACAATGGGATGGGTTTACCGCCCGACGTCGCCTTGGGTAAGAGCAAGGGACTGGGGATGCGGATCGTCGGCGCGCTCGCGCAGCAGCTGGATGCTGAAATCTCCCGAACGGGCCGGTCCGATGGAAACGAGTTTGTGGTAACGGTCCCGCTCGAAGCCGCCGGCGATCGTTGATCGGCCCGTCTCAGGAATCGCGATTTTTGGCGAAAGTGATGGTCTTTCGGCGGCCCGTCCGGTCAGGCCGGTTGCGGGATTTCGCCACGGCCCGGCGGGAAAGCGTACAGCGTGACGATGCCCCGGCACTTCCCGGGGCTAAAAGCGCCGCTACTCATGTGACCGTCGCCGATACACGTCGTCGTATCGCACAATGTCGTCTTCCTCGAGATAGGTTCCCGACTGGACCTCGATGAGAAAGGCGGGGATGTTGCCTGAGTTGGCCAGCCGGTGCTTTTGGCCAATTGGGATGAACGTCGACTGGTTCTCCCCCAACGTTTGCATTTCTTCGTCGCGCGTCACCTCCACGGTCCCGGCGACGACAATCCAGTGCTCCGACCGGTGGCGGTGGCTCTGCAGCGACAAGCGACCGCCCGGTTTCACCATGATGCACTTGACCTGATAGCCGTCGCCTCGGTTGAGGCAGTGGTACCAGCCCCAGGGTCGATGCACTCGACTATGTTCCGTGGCGAGGCCGGCGCCATTGGCTTTGAGATGATCGATCACGCGCCGAAGCTTTTCCGCGTGTTCCTTCGCCGCAACGAGGACGGCGTCTTGCGTTGCCACCACGACGATGTCGTCAGCGCCCAAAAGGACTGTGCAAGCTTTGTCGCTATAGGCAAAACTGTTGCGGGTCTGCTCGAAGATGATCTCGCCCTCGCCGCGGGCCACGTTGCCGCTTGCATCTTTTTCCATGACGTTCCACAGCGCCGACCACGAACCCACGTCGCTCCAGGGCATCGTGAGCGGCACACAGACCATGTTGTCGGCCTTTTCCGCAACGGCGTAGTCGAGCGAGATGTTGGGCGCCTTGGCGTATTCGTCATTCAGCACTCGAAAACCGAGATCGTCGCTCGCGTCGGCAAGAGATTTTTCGCACGCCTCCAGGATCGCGGGCGCGTGCGCGCGCAAGAGCTCGAGCATGCTCGCGGCCCTAAAAAGGAAAAGGCCGGCATTCCAATAGAATCCTCCGCGGTCGAGAAACGTCTCGGCTTCCTCGAGCGACGGCTTTTCCACGAACCGCTTCACGCGCAACGCGGCGCCTTCTCCGGCTTCAGTCTCGATGTATCCGTAGCCTGTATGCGGAGAATCGGGGGCGACGCCGAACGTAACCAGCGCACCGGCACGAGCCGCATCACAACCGGTTTCGATCGCTCGTGCAAAGGCGTCCTGATTCGGGATGGCGTGGTCGCTCGGCGACAGCAGCACCAGCATTTCCTCATCGGCGCGTGTGGCAATCAGGGCAGCAATGCAGGCCGCCGGTGCTGTATTCCGGCCGACTGGTTCAAGGACAAGATGTTTGGCCGTTGCGCCGATCTCGCCGAGCTGCTCGGTGACAAGAAAGCGGTGGCGAAAATTGGCAAGGACACAAAGCTCGCCGAACAGGGGGCCGGTAAGCCGGCGGCAGGTCTGTTGAAAGAGGGTCTCGGGGCCGGTCAGCCTATGAAATTGCTTGGGATAGTTTTCCCGCGACAGAGGCCAGAGCCTGGTCCCGACACCACCGCACAAAATGAAGGGCAACACCTGCTGCATGGCTCATTCACACCAATGATCGCGGAAGGGATTTCGGCTCGCAGCCAACCGCCAAAAGTCCAACGCACCAACTAAGCCATGATAGGGGAACAGGCAGCAATCCGCCATTTGCTCCTTGAACCGGCCCATTGCACCAGCGAGACGCCTCGAATTTGGGGTCTTCCCGGCTCGGTCCGCGCCAAGCTTACTTTCAGGGCCAAATAACTCCTAGGCGACACGAGCGGGGCGGCGTTAGCTTCATGCGGCCCATTGCAGAGACCGTTCCGCCACCGGCCTCGGCGCATAATGCGTCATTGCCCAGGCCCTACCCGCTTCTCCGATCGTTCTCAGCAGAGCGGGAGCTTCTTGAACCCTATCGACCATACGTGCCGGGTTCTCCAGGTCGAAGCCAAAGGTCGGCGTCCGGTATGGAAGCGAACGCATGGGCTCGAGGAGGCAATCTGCAAGCAATCAGCGATACGGCAAGACGGCCCATTCGCAGGCGATAGCGCGTTCTCGATAAAGCCTGCTCTATGCTCCGCGCGGACAATCGAGGTTGCCCGGTCACCATCCCTGTGCTGACATTCAATGCTGCTGCTAACGTGGAGCGAAACCCGGGGTTTCCTGGATGGACGAGCCACATTCCGGCCGGCACGCGCATCGCGGCATGCCATTTCGCGCTACAGAAGACTCCGGCCGCGGCGGCATTGTCGACGTTCTCATCATCGGCGCGGGACCAGCAGGGCTGACGGCCGCCTACTGCTTGACGAAGGAAACGCCCTCCGTCCTCGTTGTCGAGAAGGATCCTGACTATGTTGGCGGCATCTGCCGCACGATCAGATACAACGGCTTCCTGTTCGACATCGGGGGCCACAGATTTTTCTCCAAATCGAGAGAAATCGTCGAGCTGTGGCATGAAATCTTGCCCGGCGACTTCATCGAGAGACCGCGGCTGTCCCGCATCTACTACAACGGCAAATATTTCTCCTACCCGCTTAAAGCATTGGAGGCGCTTGCGAATCTCGGTCCGGTCGCCAGCGCCGCCTGCATCTGCTCCTATCTCTACGCGCGGGCCTTTCCAATCGATCCTCCTCGGACCTTCCACGATTGGGTGCGCAACCAATTCGGCGAGCGCCTGTTCCAGACTTTCTTCAAGACGTATACCGAAAAAGTATGGGGCATATCCTGCGACGAGATCTCCGCAGATTGGGCCGCTCAGCGCATCAAGGGCCTCGACCTCGGAGTCGCCGTCCTCGACGCAGTTCGGCGGTCGCTCCGCTTGCAGCCGCGGACGAAGTCCGGCGAGACCGTCAAGAGCCTGATCGAGCGCTTCGAATACCCGCGCCGCGGCCCCGGAATGATGTGGGAAGCGGCGGCCCGCAAGGTCGAGGCCCAGGGCGGCCGCCTGTTGAAGGGGCACGAATTGGAAGGACTGAGATACAACTCTTCGCGGGGCCTGTGGCAGATCGCGGTGACCAAGAAGGGTGGAGGTCGCGAATGCTACGCCGCCCACCATGTTATTAGCTCGGCGCCGGTCGCGGAGCTCATCGGCAAGATCGATCCTGTGCCGCGGTCGTTGAAGCACGCTGTAGAGCTTCACTACCGTGACTTCGTCACCGTCGCGCTGATGCTCAAGAAGCCCAACGTGTTCGCCGACAACTGGATCTACATCCATGACCCGACGGTTCGGGTTGGCCGCGTGCAGAATTTCGGCTCCTGGTCGCCGGAAATGGTTCCCGATGGGATGAGCTGTCTCGGGCTCGAGTATTTCTGCTTCGAAGGCGACGGGTTGTGGACGGCGACCGATGCGGAACTGAAAGAACTTGCAACCGGCGAGGCGGTGAAGATCGGCCTGATCGCCGCGGACGATGTCGTCGACGGTTCCGTCGTGCGCCAGCCGAAAGCCTATCCGATCTACGACGACTTCTACCGCGAGCGAATGGCCGAGATTCGGAGCGACATCGAGGCCAACTATCCCAATCTGCATCTCGTCGGCCGAAACGGCATGCACAAATACAACAATCAGGATCATGCCATGATGACGGCGATGCTCACGGCGCGAAACATTCTCGCCGGGGAGAGACTCTACGACGTGTGGAACGTGAACGAGGACGCGCAGTATCAGGAAACAGTCGTATCCGAGGACTTGATCGGCGAGCGGCTCGTGCCGCGCCGGGTCGCTATCCGGGCCCGTGGCTAGCTCGCGAGCGTCCTTTGAAATTGGTCGCCGCACTTGCCGACGTGACCAACGTCTCGCGCTGTGACCGTCAAGGGTCCGTCGAAGCTTGCGGTTGCCGCACGAACAGAATGCCCCTTCCCAGGGCTTCGTCTTCGACACGGCGATAGCCATGCGCCTCAGCGAACGCGAAGAGAGCGTCGTCACCATCATTCTTTTCGTAACCGCCGAAAATAGCCGCCGGCATGTCGGCCTCGAGAATGGACGCGAGAGTTGCCGGGGACGCGCCATGCAATCGCCGCACGTCAGCGTCCGGCATGAAAGCGGCGCGCGGGAAGAACGCCCAGGCGCTGGCCAGCTCGGGGTAGAAGTCGCGCTTGGTGTCGATGATCCTTGACGGCGATAGAGTGGCGATCTTTCCCCGTACATCCATCGCGTCGAGTATCTCGTCCAAGCGGACACTCGCGGCATGGACCTTGACCGGCCGCCATTTCGGCGGATTGAAAGTGCGGGTGAGATGCTTCGAGGCGATGTCGATGAAGTTGGGGATGCAGGCGAGCACGGCAATCGCGAGGACGGCAGAATGTACCAAGCCGTTTCGCGTTGGATAGGACCATAGCGACGCAAAACACAGGATAAGGAAGGGTGCTATCGGGATGAAATACCATTTGTAACTGGGTGCCGGCAGCAAGCACACGGCAATGCCGGCGACGAGTATGAGGAAGAACAGCCACTGGCCGTTGCCATAGAAGTAAGCGAGCGGACGCCCGGGGGGACGGTCGAGGCCGATCAGCAAGATGAGGAAAGTGCTCAGAACAATGAGAACCGAAGTGGGAGTCCTCATCAGCGTGTCAGCAAGCATCTGGTGTGGATAATTCCCGGGGAGTCTTGCGGCCAGCCACTGTGGGGGCGGGTTGGAATGAGACTGGAAGACGCCGAAATAGAATAAGGCTGGGTCGGGCGCGGCAAACAGCGCAATCGAGGCGAGCCCGATCAAGGCGCCGATCGAAAACGGAATGACCTGTTCGCGCAGGCGCTCCCCCCACTTCATGTCTGGCGGCCAGAGCGCAAGAAACAGGAACAGGGCCGGCGGCACATGAATGTAATTGAGCTTGGTACCGACGGCCCCAAGCGCGCAAATCCCGGCGACGAGGGCTCGCCGCCTCCGCGATGCTTTGGCCTCTAAGGGGCGCATGAGGACGTACACGGCAAGCAAGCTAAGCAGCAACGGCATGAGGTCGTTACGGACGACGCTCGCCCCGTGATAGAAGCTAGAGGTGAACGTCAGAAGAGTGCAGCCGACAATCGCGAGACGTTGCTCGAACATGGTCCGCAGGGTCAGATAGAAAATTGCGATCACTCCGACGGCAAAGAACCAATTCAGCAATCGCGCCAGAAATGCGTAGCACGGGTTTTTGCAGAGGCCGCGCTCGGCAAATAGCTCGTAGACGGAGCCTAGCAGCGCTGGGTGGAAGGGCGGCTGCTGATAAAGGTAATCCCTGTAGATGACGTGGTCGGCGAAAAAACGAGCGCCCAGCATATAGTGGTCTTCGTCGTGATCGATGCCGCGCATGGCCACCGAAAACAACAGAATCGCGATAGCAAAAAAGAAAACGGCAACAAAGATAGCGGCTGCAGGAGTTGTACGAACGCCTGCTTTGCTCTCTGCCACGGGATTGCCTGGTGTGTAGCGGGAACGCATCGCTATCCTACGTCGTCGCCGGGCCCGAAAGGAAGCCGGTCAAGGCGGCTAGCAATGCTCCCGTCATGGTGATGCCCCGGCCGTCCTTCGAGGCTCGGGCTTAGCCCTCGCGCGTCAGGATGACGGCCGCCCCTCGAACCATGGCGGGAGAGCAATGACTCCCGGCCGTGGATGGGGTAAAGTCGATTTGATGATAAGGGCGTCGACCTTCCTCGCCGGAAGTGTCCGCTGCCCTCAGTAGAGGCTCGTTGGATCTCTCATGAACGAGAGAACCGTAAGGCCCGGTTGGCCGTCGACGCGCGGCAGTAGAGAGCCCCCAATCCCTCGGATGGGAGGGCTCATGCGCTTCCTTATTGCCGACGATCACTTACTCTTCCGCTCTGGCTTTAAGTTGGTGATTTACAAGCTTTTTCCAGGGGCGACGACGTTCGACGCCGGCGATGCGGGAGAGGCATGGGAGGTCCTGAATGCGGAGGACGCTATCGACATCGTGTTCCTCGACCTAGCCATGCCGGGAATGAATGGCATTGCCGGTGTGCGTCGCTTTGTCGAGCGGCGCCCGCCGGTCCCGGTCATCATTCTCTCGGCCTATGCCGAGCCTGAAGAAATCATCGAATGCATGGCGCTCGGCGTGCGCGGTTACATTCCGAAGTCGGCGAGCGAGGGCGTGCTGCAAAACGCCGTATCCTTGGTGCTGGCGGGCGAAATCTATGCACCCGCTCGCGCGATCAACCACATCCTGTCCGACGGCGGGGGCGGCGACTTCAGCGACGCGCTCGGCGGCCTGCCTGAGAGCAACCCTCTGCGGCAACTTACGCCGCGTCAACGCAATACGCTTGCCTTGATCATCGAGGGCAGATCCAACAAGGAGATCGCCCGCAATCTCAATCTCCTGGAGAGCACCGTCAAGGCGCACGTCAAAGTCATCCTGCGCAAGCTCTCGGCTCAAAATCGCACGCAGGCCGCCTTGATTGCCGCCGACCTTGGCTGGCCCCGCCACGTCCGGTCCCGCTCGCCCTGAGATACCGAACGGCCTCGCGGTGACTTCAGTGCTCAGCCAGCATTTGGGCAATCGTTTCGATCAGGCCCTCGGGATCCACGGGCTTGTGGAGCAGCCGGAAGCCGCTCGCCTCAGCCTCGGCGATTCGTCTCGGCTCGGTGTCGCCAGTCAGTATGATAGCGGGGACCGATCGGCCGATCTTGGAGCGCACGGCCGAGATGGCCGCAGCGCCGGTCGAGCCGGCTTCCAATCGATAGTCCGTTATAATGAGATCGGGTTGCGGACTGGCGTCGTCGAGCTTTGTCAAGATCTCGCTGATCGACCGCGCCGGAATGACATGCGCGTTGCGCACGCTTAGGAACCGCTGCAGCGCCCTGAGTTGGCGCGGTTCGTCATCGAGAACGGCAATGGCCCGCCCCTTCAGGTCGAGGTCTGAGCCGCGCGTCGCAGGAACTGGTGCGGCATCCCGACCGTCGGCCAGCGGCAAGGTGATGGCGAACGAGGAGCCCTTGCCTGGATTCGATCGCACCGATACGGACGCGCCCAGGAGCGCCGATTGCCGGCGGACGATTGCGAGACCAAGCCCCACGCCGCGTCGACCGTCGCGTGCCGCATTGTCGATCTGATAGAACTCCTCGAAAATGCGCTCCGTCTCATCCGGTGGAATTCCGATACCGGTGTCCCGTACCTCCAGTATCAGCATGCCGCCGCGCCGCCGGCAGCCGACCAGAATTCGACCCTTCCGCGTGTAGCGCAAGGCGTTCGAGACCAGGTTTTGCAAGATGCGCCCAAGAATAATTGGGTCGGAGCGAACGAACAGACTACACAGGACGAAGCGTAGGTCGATTTTTCTTTCCTCGGCCTCGCGCTGAAAACTTTTCTCCATCAGCTCGAACAGATCGGCAATCGCTACGCTGGCGAATTCGGGTATCACCACCCCTGCATCAAGGCGCGAAATGTCCACGAGGTCTTCAAGCAGCTCGTTGCCGGAAACAAGACATAGGCGAATATCGTCCAAAATCTCCTGGCTCGCGGCATCGAGCGCACGAGAGGACAGTGCGGCAACATACATGCTGATAGCCTGCATCGGCTGGCGCAGGTCGTGGCTTGCGGCGGCGAGAAAACGGCTCTTGGTCTGGTTTGCGCGCTCCGCATCGGCTTTCGCGAGACGCAAAGCCTCTTCCGCATTCTTGCGCCAAGAGATATCGCGCACGCTCGTACGGATGCCGAGCCGTTTGCCGTTGGACCCGCGCATGGGCTGCCACGAAACTGCCGCCCAACCGGTCTCGCCATCTTGGCGGCAAATGCGAAACTCGACATCGTTCCCGCTCGTGCCTCTCAGCGCCGACTTGAGCAGGTTTCTTAGCGCCGGGCGATCTTCCGCGTGCACAATTTCGAGGGGGTAGTCCGCCATGGCGAGGCATTCTTCGACCGTGAAACCGGTCATGCGCTCGACCGCGGGATTGATCCAGCGGACCCGGCCGTCAGGCAAAAACCAGCTTTCCCAGTCGTAGGTGTAGTTGGCGACGACCTCGAACAAGTCACTGCGCAACGCCCGAGCTCCTTACGCAACGGTAGCCATTTGGAGGAGTTCTACCCCATTGGAGACCCGAAATGCTCAACCTGCGCCGATTACCAGAAGAATACGCTAAGCGCATGTTTAGAACACACTGTAGCTAGCGAGGAGGCTTTTCCGGCTGCCAAGGTCTAGCCCTCGCTGGACGTTCTTTGGCCGAAAGTTGCGTATCCGAGTTGGTGGCCAATGCAGCACGTGCAGAAGCGTCGTCCGACAGAGGGGCAAAAGGGATCGCCATCCTTTTGCCCACCCAATGACACGTCACAAGGTGATTTCCGGCCCCAGAAATTCGGTCGGGGTTCGAGGAAGTTGCAACCGCGACCGATCTTCAGTCTTGCCTCTGCCGAGATTGCGCATGCCATCAAGCATCCACTCGTCGCATTGCGCCGGCGACTTGAAGGCTCGCACGATCAATTGCTGAATGGAGTCCAACTTCGAGAAATTATCGACACTTGCATTTCAGAGCTGGATCGAATGGTTGGCGTTTTCGATGCCATCCTCGACATCGCGTTTATCGAATCGGGGTGTTTAAAATCCAGGTTCACGAGGGTGGACCTCAGCTCTGTCCTGTCAAAGCTTGTCGATGTTTATGAGCCGGTGGTTCAAGACGCCCGTCAAAACCTTGCGGTGGGTTACGACGATCTGGGCGAAGCGTGGCTTAAAGGCGATCCAAACCTCCTCTTCTTAATATTCAGCAATCTTATCGAAAACGCCATCCGCTATTGCCCGGCCGACACAACGATCAGTATCGGCCTGATGAGGAATAGTGGTTCCTTCGCTGTCAGTATCAGCGACGACGGTCCTGGGTTGAGCTCGGAGGACCGAGAGAATGTTTTCCGGCCATTCTTTCGTGCCGAGTCCACACGCAAGACCGAGGGTCATGGATTGGGTCTTCCTCTGGCCGCTGCGATCGCCACCCTGCACGACGGTAGCATTGCGCTTGAAGACAATGGTCCAGGACTGAGAGCATTGGTCTCACTACCGCAATCTCGAGACTATGAGTGCGCGCCAAAGCTCAATAGAGAGTCGGCACAACTGTCTCCCCCTGCTCATGCAGGGAGTTGATCGGCTCAGAAGAAACGCCAAAAAAAGATCTGGACTGCTAGCGTGGCTGGAGATCGGTGAGGCCCGGTTTCGTTGAGCGGGCAACCGGCCTTCGCCGCGGCACGGCGACGATTTCGGTGATAGTGGCAGACGGTCCGGACCTCAATGACAACGGCATTTCAGGGTTCGGGCGTGGCCGTTAAATCTGTGCTTGGCGGAAGTGCGGGGCGACTGATTTTCGGTTGCTCACCCGTCAGCGCGTGCAAAAAGGCGACGATGTCTTCCACGTCCTGGTCGGGAATCGTGGCATCCAGTTGAGCTTTGGCCATGATACGTACCGCCTCGCCCAGCTTCCACACGCGGCCGCTATGAAAATAGGGTGCCGTCAGGGCTACGTTGCGCAACGGCGCGACGCGAAAGAAAAACTGATCCCGCATCCGGCCCGTCAACAGCCCGCGCCCATGATCCTCAGGCGGCCGCACCGCATCGTCCGGTGGGTTCCTCATGCCGAACGGAAAGTAGGCGTTGCCGCCGACATTGACTCCCCTATGGCAGGTCGAGCAGCCATGAAACATGAACCTCTCCAGTCCCCGCGTCTGCTGCTCGGTCATGGCATTATCGTCACCGAGCAGGAAACGGTCGAACGGTCCATTCGGCGTTATCAGCTTGGCTTCAAAGATCTCGATCGACCGCACCACATTGTCGAAACTGACCGGTTGCTTGTCGTCGGGAAACGCTTCGGTGAAGCGTTCGACATATTCAGGGATGCTCTTCAGCGTCTGCTCGACCCGGTCCGGCGTGTTGTTCATCTCGAACGGCGTTTGCACCGGATGCTTAGCTTGGCTCTTCAGGTCGCGCGCGCGACCGTCCCAGAATTGCGCGATGTTGAACACGCTGTTGAGGACCGTGGGCGCGTTACGCCGGCCCTGCTGCCCGCCGTGGCCGATCGACACCGGGACGTTGTCCGCTCCGCCGGCCTCAAGATTGTGGCATGAACTGCAAGCGATCGTGCCGCTTCGCGACAGCCGAGGCTCGAAGAAGAGCAATTTGCCCAGCTCAGCCTTCGCCGCGTTGGCAGGGTTGTCCGCAATGATGGGCGGGGTCGCCGGCAGCGGCCGGAAGATCCGCTTGGCACGCTCGCGCAGATCGTTGGGCGCCATCGCCGCGGCACCGACCACGATCGTGCAGACCGCCAGGCACGAGATCAGTCTCATTTCGCGACTCCGGAACTGCGGGCGCGACGCCGTTCACTCTCAAGCATGCGCTGACGCCACCTGTAGAAGAGCCGCAATCCGCCGTGAAGCAATATGGCCAACATGCAGAGCCCTGTGAGGATGTAGGTCGTCCAGTCGGTCCAGAAATTTCGATGCGCCCCCATCGTGTAGTTGTCAGGCAGGATCTTGGCATTGCGGAACCCGAGTGTTCTCTTCGGGTCGTTGACATAGCGGTAGAGGCGCTCGGTCAAGATCGTATCGGCGCTGTGGCAGGAGTTACAGCCCTGATCGGCCCCTTTGCCTTCCGGGAGGTCGTGAGCGACGGTGGTAAAGACGTTCGTGTGGCAATCGATGCAACGTGTTCCGCGGAGATGCAGCTCGGCGTGGGGCAAATAGGCATGGGCCTCGAGCATGCTCGGCTCGGCGGGATCCGCCAGTGGGCCGGTCGCGTCATCTTTATGGCACAGAATGCATGGTCCGTTGTCGTTCTCCAGGATGAGGTCGGGCAGCTTGGTCTTGGCCGTGGCCTTGAAATAGTGCGGCTCGTGGCAATGCTCGCAGGTGAAGCGTTGCTTGCGTTTCTCGCCCCCCACCACCCTCTTTGCCCACGCCTCCAAAGGATGAGGTTTTACTATCCGTTGAGCCGCAGGGATGTCGTCACCCGTTCCGCAGCATTTTTCCGCCTCGTGCCGATACTCGGTGAAATGCACGGTCTCTTCGTACTCCTTGCGCATGCGATCGAAGTCGTAGGGTTTGTCGGCTTTCGCGCCCTTTGCATCCTTCCGAGGATGACAGTCCATGCAGGTTAAGGTCTTGACGCGGTTGTGGGGAAAAAACTCGAAGCCCTCTTTGTGGCATTCGAGACAATGAATCTTGCCGTGATCGCCGGCATGAAAGTCGTTCAAGAGGATGTTGATGCTCCTCTTCTCGCCGGTGATGCGGTCGATTGCTTGTCGTACCAGCCCGACGTGACAGGCCATGCACTGCAATTTCGCTGCGCCAGGCGCCTCTGCCCACGCGACGCGCAACGGCAGAGACGCGGCAATGGCGGCAAAGAGCAGAGCAATCGAGCCGGATGGACCCATTTTTCACGACCGCGGTTAGGCGCCCGTCCAGTCCAGAGGACCTGTGTTCCTGCCGGCGAGATAATTCCTATTACTTACGAAGCGGCTGCACCTGTTCCGGCTTGACGATATCTCCGGAGTTGTTGCCCCAGGCGTTCCTGATATAGGTCACCACCGCCGCAACATCCTCGTCCTTCAACACATGGCCGAACCCGAACATCCGGGTGCCCGGCATGCCCTTCAAGACAACGGCGATCTGCGTCTCTGCCTTGCCGAGGACCATCTTGCCGTCCTCGTAGAAGCCAAGCTTCTTCAGAGGATCGATGATGGCTGCATTGGCGGCAAACGGCGAGCCGGCCACAAGCGGCGGAAAGGAGTCCGGCAGACCCATGCCGGTCGGTTGGTGACACAGGACGCAGGTGCTCTCGTAGACCTTCTTTCCTTTCGCCATCAGCTCTTCCGGTGGGGCCTCGGCGAGGGCCACAGGGTGCGACACGCAGACGGTGAGTCCCGCCAGGACCAGAGTCCATTTCCAGGGCCTCCGCTTCCTGGCCGCCGCGCTTCCGGTTTCGATCATGTCGCTATCCTCGCAATTGTGCGTCCTCATGAGCCTTAAACTCCGATTTGGCGAGCAGAATTGCACTCGCCCGCGGCGGTTTGCTTCTTCGGCGCCTCAGCATCGGCCTGACGACGTTTTGTGACCATGCGTGAAAGCAGCCGGTATGCCGCGAGATCGACCAGGTTGGCGACGGCCGCCCACTCCATGGTGCGGGTCAGCTCCTCGGTCCTATCGTCCCCGTCTCCTTCGAGCATAAAGGCGACGGCTGCCTTGTGCCAAGGCTTCAGCCGTTCCGGCAGATCCTCAAACGTTGTGCCCTCGAGTTCGGGCGTGAAGCTGTTCATTCCGGAGAGCGCCATGAGCTCCTGCGTCACGCGTAGACATTCGCCGTGAGAAGGCGGCTCCTTTCTGCGTTTCGCCCTTGCCCGGAAGGGCGGATCGCCCCGTCTCCACCTATTCAGTATACTCTCGCAACAAAGGAACCGATAGCGATCGCTGCCGCTCGTGCGTCCCTCGCGATAGAGCTTTGCCAAGGGCCAGAATTCTTTCGGCAACCCGGTCAGGACGGGTGCGCGAAATTCAAGCGCGCTCGGCCAATGTGGCATGATCCTCCAGCGGGCATTGTGCTTCAGGTCGGCGACGCGCAGCCCGCCGATCGCAAATCCCCTGCCATGTTCGGCCGACCATGCGGAAAGCATGTTGGAGACCAGCGCATAGCTCTTGCCGGCGGCATCATGCGCATTGGTGTCGGTCAATTTGCATGTGATCTCAGCCAGGCGATTGTTCTCTTCGGGGAAATAGCCTATGGAGATGACCTCCCCGCCGGGTCCCGCCTGCATGGCCGATTTCGGCTCGGCCAATTGCAGCTCCACGCTCCACTCGCGCAAGACCGGATTGCGCAGTTGAACGGCGATCAGAAACTCCCGCGACTGGTTGTCAGCCAGGGACTCGTTCACACACCGCCGGTCGCCCTCCACCTTCCATGCCGCCGGCAACGAATACGGAAACCACATCGCCATCTCCTGACCGCGCTCTGCCTCGATCCGTTGGCGTCCTTGATTTCGTGCTCCAGGGTTCGAGATACGGACAGTCGCGGCTCAGGGGGCGACTCCCCGTCTCCTCCTGTTCCACGCTCAACCGTCCGGCGCTCCGAGTCCCGGATTGAAGCAATGCCGGACGACGCTAGGCCTTACCCACAATCGGCTGGATCGTGCAGTGATACGAGCTACCCTCCTGTCCGAAGCACCAGATGATGTCGCTGCTGAACTCCGGCCGATACATGGGCAACACGCCCTCGGTATTGTAACAGCCGCAGCGCGGACAGATGCTCTTGTTGCAGCAATCGCGATACGCGATCAGATAGGCCTGACCGTCCTCCGGGTTCACGCAGGTCGCAACCCATGAGCTCGGCGAGAGCGTCGTGCCAGGCGGACAGGTGGTGACGCCGCCGCCGCAGCACGCGCAAATCTGCCCGTCCAGAGCGCAGACGCGCCAGTAATTGCACTCCCCTTCGTCGATGAACTGCGGCGTCCATCCAGTCCGCTCCGTCGCCTTGGCCGGGCTGCTGCCTCCCAAGCGACGGTCGACGGGCAGGAGCGGTAGCACCACGCCTCCACCGACCAACACCCCTAAACGGGCCAGGAAGCTTCTGCGCGACGTGCCCTGCGCGATGCTTCGCGTGAGGCTCTCGACGAGATCGTCAAACCGCTTTTTCGAGATCATCCTAATACCTCCTTGAGGCCTGAAGACCTCCTATTTCAATGCGCTGCCGTCGCCCTCGAACGCTCGGGCTCGGATTGAGCCTCGCCCATCCCGGCCGGGTGGGCGCCGTTCTTGCGTTGCTTCAAGTACTCCTGCATCGATGGGACACCCATGGCCTTGGCTTCCAACAGGCTCTCCAGGTGCTCGCGGGTGTTCACCAATCCCTTCGCACGAATCTTTCCGTCGTTGTCGATCAGTATCGCGTAGGGTACGCGCCCGATTTGCAGGCGTATGCCGACTTGGGCCGAGATGACGTAGGGGATGTCGCCAAGGTCGTGCTTGCTAAGGAATTCGACATGCTCTTCCCTCGGCCCGTCGCTGACGACTACGACATTCAGATTCTCATACGTGGCCATCTTCCGCGCCGTGGGCAGCAGTTTGCTGCACATCGGGCAATTCGGCGCGAGGAACAGCAAGAGCGTATCAAGACCATCCTCGCGCTTGCCGCCGATCGCCAGCTGACGTCCTGAGAAGTCCTGCAAATCGAACTTCGGTGCGTCATCGCCGATCTCGGGCCCCTTGTCGACAATCACCGCACCTAAGGGCGCGGACCGCTCGTGGAGCACGCCGACCTGGCGGCTGAGCGCTACGATCACGAGCCCCAGAGCCATGACGACGAGCCAGAGAAGAATGTTCGACGCGATCAAGGTTTCCATCACTCTTGCATCCCTTCGTTTGCGCGACGCATCATCGGTGCTGGTGCGCCGCGGCGGCAGCGGCCCGTCTGGCGGCGACATCGTTGGCAATGGCGGAGAGCGTAGTGGCTGCCACGTAGATCACTGCCGCCATGGCCGCGGTGACGCCACCGAGCAACCATGGAATCCAACCCGTGGCGGAGGTGCTGACGGCCGCGCCCGCAAGCCACCACGCCAGCCCAGCCAAAGCCAGATTGCGTAACACCAACCACCAGCTAAGCCTTTGCTTGAGCTCGGAGTTGAAGCACCCGCAGTCGATCTCTCGCCGGCCGCGGAAGAGATTGATCGCAACCGCGACGGTGAAAACTCCAATCAGACAAACCGCTGCCCATGCTCCGTAACTGCGGGACATCGGCATGAGCAAGGCAGCGGCAACGGCGATTTCCACGATCGGCAAGATGTAGGAGGCCGGAGCGACCAATCTTTCCGGCAGCAGACGAAAGTTCTGGACGACGCCCTCAAACGTCTCGAGCGCGCGCAGCTTGCTCATCCCCGCCGCGAAGAAAATCGCGGCGAGCAGGGTCACGGTGAAGGCCTCTACTATGGGCTCCGTCATCGCTCAACCTCGCTCCTTGCGTGGCTCTATGGCCTCAGCCCCATCAGTTGGCGCCGGAGTAGTTCTTCACGAGCAGGCGCGGCTCACGGCCCAGTTCGTCCTGGCTGAAAAGCAGCCTGCCACTCTCGACGTCATAGATATCGAGCGATCGACCGTGGGAGCTGAGCGCGTAGACATACGGTTTGTCCGCGCGATCGACTGCGACGCAAGCAGCCTCGTGTGCCAGATCGATCGACTGGACGCGCTTCTTCGTCTTCGTGTCGAAGACCCATATATGCCGGCTTTCGCTGATGGCCGTCCACTTGGCACGCCGATCCATCAGCACGAAAAGTTGCCCGCTCTGGGTGTGGAAGTCGGCCGGTTGCCAGCCTCCGGGCAACCACCTATCCTTGCGCTCCTCGTCGGTCGTCAGGCTGAAGGACTCCCCGATCTTCGGCTCAGCGCCCGACAGGTCGACGTGGAACGCCTTGCCCGTATAGGAGACCAGGTACATCTGTCCGGTCAGTTGATCGTAGGCTGCGTTGTTGTTGGTCGGGTCCTCCACCGGATCGTGGATTTGCTTCGACTCGACCCTGGACACTTCCTTTCCAGCCTCGTCAAACGTCACGACGACGATCGTGCCGTTGCGGCAGCGGGAGGCGAAACGCCGCTCGCCCGCCGGATAGGCGTACCAGCATCCCGCCACCTCGATCGTGCCGAGGTGCTTCTGCTGCTCGAGGTCCACGATGACCACAGCATTGGCCGGCGCGAACTGGTAGGAAAACGCGTAGCGCCCGTCATTGGAGACGCTGGAGCCGCCGATGTGGCTCATCGCACCGGAACGGGTATTGGGAATATCGATGACCTTTTCCTCTTTCGGCGCCAGTTGTACCGGATCGTAGATCGCGATGAAGTCGTCCCTGTTCCAGCGGCTGAACAGAGCATACCGAGTATCGGCGATATAAAGAGTTCCATCCTTCGGCGAAGGCATGGGCACGGGGAGCAAGCCCGTATCAATAGTGCCGAGATACGCACCGGTATTGCCGTCGATCGGCATGATTTTGGTCAGCACCTCGAAGGCTGCCGGATCGACAACGTACATTCTCCGCGCATCGGGCGGCGGTACCTTTGCGAAGTCCGGCTCATCCGCCAATTCGGTGGTGATGAGCTCCGGCATTTTCTCGGTGCTTACATCTTGCGCGAGAGTCGATCCGGAAGCGATGACGATTGCCGCGGCTGCAACACCCACCATCGGGCCCTTTAGGCGGCGGCTCAGGGTCCTCGTCAAGGAATTGGATTCGTTCATGACGTACATCCCTTCTCTGTGCTTTGGATCATACGGATTTGCATCGTCCTGGCCGTTCGTCACGCCAGGCCCCAGAACAGCAGCATAGTTCCTCCAAACAACAGAACGGATGCGTCGACGCGCACTGCGTTCTGCTCCTGAACGGCCATCCAGCGCTGCACCGTCCAGTCCTGCACGGGCAGGACATTCACGAGCAGCGGCAAGAAGCGCCCGAGATTGAGGCTCACGATCAAAAGAGCGACAGTCGCCACGCTTCCGCTGAGGATGGCGGCCGCGACGACGAGGTACAGGATCGGCGTGCGGACATAGGTCACGAAGTTGAGACCGAGCTGCCACCCGTAAAGCAACCCGGTCCGCCAAATCGGCAGATGCAGCCGCGCGCCGTGCGAGACTTGGCAGGGGCGCTGGGGGTACGGCATGCGCACGAAGCCGAGCTGATGCAGGCCATACGCCAAGCTGAGAATCCCGAGAGCCGCCAGCGTGGCGCCGAAAAACCCGGTCCAGGGCAGCAGCGACGATGCCGCCGCGAGACCTAAGGCGAGGACCAAGCCTCCCGCTAGATAACCCAACGCATGGGCAATCAGCGTCGGACTCCATTTAATGAGCGAGGAAAGGCCGTAAGGCTCGGCCGGTCGCAAAAGACTTAGCGAGGAGTACCCGCACGGCGACCATGTGGACAGAAGACCGCCAATGAATGCGATCAGGCACAGCAGCGGGAGAGCGAGACTTTCAGCTGCCGAACCCGGGAGCAAGACGCCTGCGAGCACTCCTGCGCCGACCGACAGCGGCAACAATATCCAGCGCTTTTCCCAGTTGCCTACCGCATGCGTGATCGTGCTGTCCGCAATGTGCAACTGCCCCATATGCTCTTGAGGGCCCGGATATCCGATGAAACTTCCATGATGATGCTGTGCCATGCCAGCCTCCTCTTGAAGGGTCCGGACAGCATAGATTGACAACTCGGCATTACATCCATCTGGCAGTCACCTTACATTTTCTGTAAGGTGGAGTTCATGGCAACCGAGCCGGTGCCATGCACGGTGGATCGGTTTGTCAACCGGGCTCATGTGTAGCTCCAATGCGCGTACTCGTAATTGAAGACGACCAGGAGACGTCCTCTTTCATCGTCTGCGGACTTACACAGGCAGGGCACACGGTCGACGTCGTCGATGACGGCAGAGACGGAATAATTCTCGGCATTCAAGAGTGCTACGATGTCATCATCCTGGACCGGATGTTGCCGAACCTCGATGGCCTATCGATTGCGAAGGCATTGCGAAGCAGCGGTAACAACGCTTCGATTCTTTTCCTGACGGCGTTGGGAGGCGTTGGCGACCGCGTCCAGGGTTTGGATGCGGGCGGCGACGACTATGTGGCGAAGCCGTTCGCATTCTCCGAGCTGCTCGCTCGCGTCAATGCGCTGGGGCGTCGCGCGCCAATCCGGTCCGATACGGAGATATTGAAGGCCGGCGACCTCGTTATGAACATCGAGACCCATACGGTTACGCGCGGAGGAAATCGCATAGAGCTCCTGCCGCGCGAATTTCATCTGCTTGAAGTTCTTCTGCGCAACAAGGGCCGTATCGTCACGCGCACCATGCTGCTCGAACACGTCTGGGGCTTGCACTTTGAACCAAGGACGAGCGTCGTCGAAACGCATATTTCGCGCCTAAGAGCGAGGATAGACCGGCCCTACCTGCGGCCGCTCATACGCACCGTTCGCGGCAGCGGCTATTCGATAGAGGATAGATAGAAGCGAGTGCCCTGCGCGCCGCCCGCCTAGCGCCCCTTGATCATGCGCCTGAACCCCGCGATCGTGGATATATATATGTGTAGGACTAGGAAGAGGGTTGAGAACAGTCCCACCACATAATGGGCCACGCCTATGGTCCAGAGTCCGGCGAAGCCCATGACCTTTTCCGGCGCTAATTCGGGATAGAGATACGGCAGCCCGGTAATAATCAGCAGCGGCAGCAAAACGACGACGCTGAGCAGATATAGGAACTGCTGACACAGGAGCAGGAACGGCAGCGTCGTATCCAAACGTCGTTGACCGATCGGCGTTTGGCTACGCTTGCGCGGCGACCATGTCAGGACGCGCCGGCCCTGTTGGTAGACGCGATCGAGCAGGCCGCGCCATCGATCTGCATAAATCCGCCAATAGCCGGTTGCGCTCGCGAAAACGATAAACAGCACAAAGAGCACCGTGAGGCCCACGCCGGTGACATCATGCCACGTCGTTGCCAGCTCGTAGTTCATCAAAGCGAATTTCGATGTGGAGAACGTTAGCGCGATTCCCGTGTAGGTGAGGATCACGAAAAGCACAGCCACGGCCCAGTGCCAGACCCGAATCCAAAGAGGGGTGTATTCGCCCTTCGCGACCTTGGTACGCACACGGGAGCTGACGAGCGACATGGGTCAAGCCTTGATTGGCCTGCTTTCGTAGTCCAGCGATGTTAGTTCAGCGGCGGTGCGTGCGCTAGCGAAGCGTGGCCGTCGGAGGGATTGCATCGCACCTATCCGACCCAAAGTTACGATAAACCGACATCCATGGCTTGAGCCTTCGTTCAGCCCAGCGACGCACAGGCCTCGCGTGCGACCGCCGGCACGCCGGCAAGAAAGATTTGTACATCATCGCGGATCGTCTGCGCTTGATCGCGATGCGTTCGGACGCCGTAGATGAATTTTCGGATGCCCAGATAAAATACGGTGCCGTGAAGCGCCCAGAACGCCTCTTCTTCCCGCGCAGTGAGCGGTACTGACGCGAGCGTGGGCAGGCCGAGTTCTGCGCGCAATTCCCCACATGCCGGCTTTATCAGTTGGTTGCGAACGAGCGATACGTATCTGCCTGTCATGGCGTGCCCCCTCAGGCCCGCGAACATGAAGATCCGCATCCATTGAGCATCGAATATGCGATCCGCATATTCCAGGTAGAAGCGCACAATCCGGTCCTCGAATGGCCGCGACCGGTCGGTGATCAACGCCGTCCATGTCGGGTCCCAGCGGCGGACGAACACATGCTCGTATACGCGTTCGATGAGTGCCTCCTTGCTCGGGAAATACCGGAAGATCGCTGAATGGGTTATGCCCATCGTCTTGGCGAGCTCCCGCGTTTGTCCCCCGAGGCCGTATTCGGCAAAAAAACTGGCCGCCGCTTCCACTATCCGGCGCTCACGTTCGGCCGCCGGTAAGCGCTGCCTTGTCCGGTCCGGATGCGATCTCGTCGCACTGCGCGACATTTGTGACCGATTGGTCATTTTTGGTTGACTCTTCCAGCGGCGCCCATTACTTTGTGACCAGTTGGTCATTAAATAGCACGATCGGGCATCCGTGTCGAGGGGATCGGCGCGCGCAGCAAGGGAATAGATGACGGATGAAAGCCGATATTCAAGCGTTCGCAAAGAATTGGGACCTTTCATTCAATGCCGGCGACATGGCGAAGCTCGCCGGTCTCTACGCAGCCGACGCGAGCGTCGTTCCCGCGGGCGGCGCACCCGTCAAAGCGCGCGATGCAATCGGTACGTTTTTCGCCGATGTCAGGTCCAAGGGGCTCACGGAACACAGAATTGTCGTCCAATCGCTGATCGAGCGGGGCGATACTGTCGTCGCGGTCGGCACCTGGAATCTCAGCGGTACTGGCGATGACGGCGAGAGCCTAAAGTTCGGTGGCAACTGGGTTAACGTACTTGGACGGGACGGCAATACCTGGAAAATACTGCTTCACATCTGGAACTAACCAGACCAGATGTGTTCTGGTCGCAAGCCCGATTGTGGAGTTCCGCCGTGTCCGATTTTCGTGTCACACGCCGCGAGGTCCTTGCAGCACCGGTAGCAGCCACGGGCATGACCCTGTGGTCCGCCGGACTGATCGCCGACGATGCTCTTACAGTGAAGGATAATCATATGCCGCTGATCCGGGTCGACCTTTATGAGGGCCGCAGCGATGCGGAGCTTGCGAAGCTTCTGGACACCATGCACGCCGTGACGGTCGAGGCGTTCAAAGTTCCCTTGCGCGATCGCTACCAGATCGTGACCGAGCATCGGCCCTCGCGCATGGTCATGGAGGACACCGGGCTCAATATCCCACGGACAAAAGATTTCGTCATGATTCAGGTCACGACGCGGCCGCGCACCCGAAAGATGAAAGAGATATTCTACAGACGCATGGTCGAAGAGCTCGAGAAAGTCTGCGGCATCAAGCCGAGCGATGTGATGATGAATTTGGTCACCTGCACCGACGAAGATTGGTCGTTTGGATTCGGCAGAGCTCAGTTTCTGACTAAAGAACTTTGAACGGCGGGCCTGCTCTTTATCGAAGGGCTTGCCAAGAATGCAGCGTCGGCGGTGGGGCGTCCTCCGGTCCCGCCCATGGCATCCGGACAACTTTCTAAGATCGAGTATTGGTGGACCCTTCAGGCCTCTTCAACGCCAGCCTCGAAGGCAACACCAGGCGTGCCATCGATTTCCATGAGGGCGACAAGATCGATGAGGAGGCGTTGAGGGCGCTCATTCGCGCCGCCGTGGCACTGAACATGTCGGTGCGCTGAGCGGGTGTGATGTCCCGCCATGTAGTCGAGCAGCGAGCCAGCGCCATTGGCTTGCTTTATAGCGATGGCATCAAACGCTATTGAGTTGGGATTCTCGTGTTCATGATCGGCGTGCTCACGCCATTCACATGATATTTGTGGCACAGGAGACAGTCTTGGCGCGCCGTGCTGCTGTTGTGACAGGTCTGGCAGAGATCCTTTTTCAACGTACCAAAATTGGACACGAAATTTTGCGGATGGCCCTGCTCGTAGCTCTTCAGATAGGGGCGGCCTTTTTCAAGGTTATGGCAGGTCAGACAGCCGTGATTTTCCAGGATGCCTATCCGCTGACCGATCCCGACCGCTTGGAAATGCGGCTCATGGATGAAATTCGTGAAGCGTCCCTGTTTGCTCTCGACCGAAGGCGGGGAGAAATTGACGATTCGCCCTCTGCCCTGGATGTCGTCAACGCTGTGGCATTTCGTGCATGACCCCTGGGCGTCCTTGTTCGTGAGGAAATCGAAGACCGCCGCCGCCGGGCTCGTATCGCCTTTCGGCGCTTGGGGACCGGTCAGAGAGAGCCAAGAGTAGATGAATTTGTCCGCATGGCCCGTGGGACGGTAGAAAATCGCGTAATCCTGCCGGTACCAGCCGCCATGTTCGGCCCAGCTCTCCGGATCCACATCGCTTTCGATGCTGGTCACGAGCGCAGCGTCTGTTTGAAACTCAGCCGCCGCGATATCTGAGTCCGCCGGGGCGTCGCCGGCCACTCCTTCAGGCGCGGCTGCTCTCTCGGCGTTCTGGATATGGGCTTCGATCGCGCGAAGCTCATCCTTCGTGGGGAAGAGCAGATCGTCGGTTTGGTCCGCCGCCTTCTCCTTAGGAGGTTCGTCGGCGGAGAGCGTTTCCTTATTGTTATCGGGCTTGGTGTTCGGGGTGTCGGACGACGAGGCTGATGCTTCAGGCTCGGCTGCTTTCTCGGCCTCCTCGGTGGCCGCCGCGCTGTCCGAGGCCGCCTGTCCGTCGGCTTGCGCATCTGCCTCCGCCTCGGAGGCATCCGCAGATTCGGCCTCATCGGGCTCGGCATCGGTTCTTCCGGCAGCTCCTTCGGGCTCGGCTGCTTTCTCGGCCTCCTCGACAGCCGCCGCGCTATCCGAGTCCGCCTGCGCGCGCGCGCGTCCGTCGGCTGGCGCATCTGCCTCCGCCTTGGAGGCGGCATCCGCAGATGCGGCCTCATTGGGACCGGCGTTGGCGGTATCGGCTTTCTCGGCCGCTCCTTCAGGTTCGGCTGCTTTCGCCTTGGCTGCTCCAGCCTCGTCCCCCCGTCCCTTGGACACCAGACACTGACCAAGGATGCCCACACTACAAACCGGCGGATCGAGTTTGGCGATGCTGGCTGTTTCGGTAACTTCGGCTTCTGGGCTCGGGGCTGCCTCACCCGCATCCGAACCCGACGGCTCCTCGGCGGACGCCGATTCGGCCACAGTAATCGCCGTGCTCCAGCCGCTTTGATTCTGATCGCTCGTGTCCCGGCCATTGGCCATTTCGATGGCGAGATTGGGTAGCCACTGCTGGTGAGCACTGATGACCACATCGCGCGGGATGCTCGCCGTCAAATCGGCAACGAGATTTACGCTCAGCTTCGCCCCGCCAATATCGAGGTCGGCCAGAACGTCCGACGCCTTTCCCGTGATCAGCGCATAGAACAGTCCCTTGATCTCCCAGACCAGATTCGTCACCGCCTTGATCTGGTCGTCGCTTGCACTGGTTAGATCCTGCAGGTTCAGGCCGTCCACGGTCTCGACCAGAGCACGGCCCCGCTCATTCCGGCTGATCATCACCTTCATGAACGGTGTTAGCTCGGCTTCGGACGCGGCCGGCCATTCGCCGATCGAAGCGTTCTTCTGCTTCAGCGTCTGCAGGTCGAGGCCAGGCAGGGTCAGGAAGGCAATGCCTTTCGGGCCGCTGGCCCGCTCCTTTCCGATGATTTGGTCGAGATGGCAGCCGCTGCAGGTCTGCTCGAACGGCGCCACGGCCATGACGCGCTTGTCCTCGCGGCTGTCGTGACAGGTCGAGCAGGTCGCGGGAATGCGCCTTGCCGGATGCTTCTTCGCAACTTCCGGGAAGTGCTTGTCGAAATGGCCGGCATGGTCGTAGATGATCCGTGTACGCCGCTTGAACGGATAGTTCTCGAATTTCGGGTGATGGCCGTCGAAGCTGTCGAACTTCACCACGTGGCAGGAGCGGCATCGCTCGTTGGAGATCTTGTTCAGACTGACATGGACACCCTGATGCTCCTGATGGCAGGTCGCACAATAGAGACCGCGTGCGACAACGTCATGGGTCGGGAAGGCGATGTTCTGCGCGCGGGCCGATTGCGGCGCGGGCGACCCCGCGGCGATTTTCGTCAGCCGCTCGGTACTACGCTTCAGCGCCCCGGCCGAAGTGCTGTGCGCGTTGAAGGCCGTGTTCGGCATTTTGTGGCAGGTGAGACAGGCCTTGCTGTCGGCGAGCGAATCGCCGGCGACGAGGCCGTGAACCCAGCTCAATTTGCCGCTGCCGCTCTTGGTGTGGCAGGCGCTGCAATTCTCGATCGCGCCGTGAGCGCTCGCGAGCGGCCCCGGCATCAGGAACGTCGTCCCCTGGGAGAGAAATAAGGTCGAGCCAAGGCAGACGACGGTCACGAGCGCAAGCAGCATCGCCAGACGGATGCGCCGGGAGTCGGGCGACGCCGGCCTCTCGGCCTTCGGCTGCCGAATCGATCTGGTCCGTCCCGCTCGCCGCATCACCAAGCCCCGGATGAAAAGGCATAGACGACGAGGACGTGCAGCACCGTCAGCACCATCAGCGCGTAGGTGACGGGCACATGCACGAACAGCCAGCCTTTGGTCAGCCCGAGATAGACGCGCGCGAAATCGAGCCGGTCCTTCTCGACCACCAGGTTCTTGATGGCGGCAAGCTTCTCCTGGCTCTGCTGGTCGACATAGCGTGACAAGTTGTCGATCTCGTCGGTCAGCCGCTTGAGCGGGCGCTGCGAGCCGATGAGATGGGCGGTGAAGTTGTGCTGACCCTCAAAAAAGTCCCGCAGGTGGCGGGTGTAGAGGTCCATGATCCAGGCGTCATAGGGCGGCGCCGGTAAGGCGATCGCAGCGGCGGCCGGATCGGTCTTGGTGACGGCGGTGTAGACATCGCGCGCCAGCCCGGCGCGGCGGGTGGGGATGCGCTCATAGCCGACGCGCTCGTCGATCCCGCGCTTGGCTTGCAGCGACCAGGCGAGATAGGTGCCGAAAATGCCGCTCAGCGCCACCAGCACGAAGCTCGCCCACAGCGCCCATTCGAAGCCGGTGTCAGGCAGAGAGAAATCCGAATGCGAGATGAAGGCGGCGATCAGCAGATAACCGAGAAGAATATGGAACTTCCGCCAGAGCATGGCGGATTTGGGCGAGAGGCTCGCCGTTTTGACGGCGATGTGGAAACAGAGCTGCAAGCTCAGGCCGCCGGCCAGCACCCAGCCGTCGAGATAGCGCGGGTCGCGGAGCCCGTTGCCATAGATCCAGACGAGCCAGAACAGGCCCGAGGAAATGGCCGCGATCACAAGGCCCTGGATGATCTGAGTGTTGAGATATGCCGCCGAGCCCAGACCATGTCCGCCGATCGAGCCGTCAGACGCGCGCCCCGCCGATCTCACGGCAGTCCCCCGAAATCACCCATTGCGGTGGTTGTTTCCTCATCAAGCCCATTCAGTTGCCACCCGGCTGGGATCAATTGCCCGCGCCGGCTTCTCTCACCTTGCCTTTGAACTTGTCCGGTCCGGGAATGAGGCTGTCGAGCCCGGCCATCGTGCTGCCGTCATACTTCTCGGTGATGCTCGCGAGCTGCTTGGCGACGCCGTCGGCAGCAGCCGTCAGAGCGCTTTCATTGTTCAGCTTCAGCCCGGCCGAATGGGCGAATTCGACCATCTTTGCGATTTCCGGCACGTTCGGCGCCGCTTTCGCCGCGGCTGCGAGCTGCTTGCGCGCCCGGTCGGCGCGGGTTGCCATCTCGAACGCATAGACCTTTCTCACAGTCGCCTTTGCCACCGCGCGCAATGCAGTCTCAAGCTCGACGCCGAGGCCGACGACATAGAGCATCCGCTTACGCGCCGCGCCGGCCGGCACGTTGTCCTTGCCATCGGAATACCAGGTGTTGTGCCGCACCTCGCCCTGCGACCATGACACCAGCTCGAAGGCGCTGCCGGCGCGATGGCCGCCTTTGTTCACGAGATCCTCCTGCGGCACGACATGGCAGCCATAGCAGTTCTTCGCCAGCTGGTAGATCTCGTGCGGCCTGATCATCCCCTTGGAATCGGCGAGCTTCCAGCGCGCTTCCTCCTCGGCCTTGGTCTCGGTCTCCGCTTTCTTGCCGCTGAACTCGCTGTGGACCTCGATCCAATCCTGCCCGGCGCTGTGGCAAGATTCGCAAGAGATGCCCGCGACCGGCTCCTCGTTGTTGTTCTTCCGCTGCACCGTGAAATGGCAATTCAGGCACAAGCTCTCCGACTTGACGCGCCGCACCCCCATTTTTTCCGCGATCTCTTTCGCCTCTTCGTTCCGCGGCATTTCACGGAAGGTCTTGAAATGATGCGTGCCCTTCCAGGCCTCGACCTCCTGCTCGTGACATTCGGCACAGGCATTCGGACCGACGATCTTGGTTGGATCGGTCGCGACTGCGCGCTCCGCGGCGAAGCCGAAGATCATCAGCAAACCGCAGAGACAAATCACGGAAGACCGGAGAACGTCCCTCACCCCGAACCCGATCGACCGAAGGCTATGCGCTCTGAGGACGATAATGACTTCTGACCCTTGCTTCAGCCATCCGATACGCCTGCATCGGCTGTTCCCGCCGGTTGCGGCGGGGATCGAGAGCGAGCTGGCCCATTTGCCGGCTATCGGGCTCAGCGAGCCACCCCATCGCGCGGGTCAGAACGCTCTTCTCGACCATGTCGTCGCTGGTCGGCAAGAACGGGTCCGCATAGCAGACGGCGCCGACGAGCGCCGCGATCGACCTGATCGAATCGACCATGCCCGGCGCGCCGCAGGCGTAGAGCACATCGGTCGGCAGCAGGCGCGGCAGATAGTCGGTCGGCCGGCCCGGCTTCACCGCTGTGCTCAAGCTCTGCGGCGTGCTGCACACAGGCACGACGAGGACATTGGGGAAGCGGGCGAGCCGCGCGAGAGCCGGGCCCATATACAGAGACTCGATGGAGCGGCCGCCGGCGATGATCATCATCCTGCGCCTCGGGTTCTCGCGCAGCGCAGCGACGGCGATCGACCAGATCGGCGCAAAGCCGGTGTTGGTGGCGACTAGAATGAGCCGGCCTAGATTTGGCCGGAAATGCGCCGAGCCATAGGGCCCGGTCAACTTCACCCGATGGCCCGGCGTGATGCGCTTGCCGAGCGATGAGGTGACACGCCCATCCTTCAAGCGCCGGATATGGAACCAGACCGAGCTGCTGTTCGGATTGCCGCGCAAGGGATGAGTGATGCTGAAGAGACGGCTCGGATAGAAGCTGAAGCGCACCCGCGCATATTGCCCCGCATGGTGGGGCAGCGCGCGGTCAGTCCTGATGCCGACTTCGATCACCTCGGCCGACAGCGGGAGCAATGAGCTGACCACGCCTTCGACGGTGCGAACACCGGACGTCTGGCCCCTTTCGATCACCGCATCGCCGGCGATCCGGCACTGACAGGCATGAACGATGCCCGGCTCGGAGCCTTCGCCGCCCCGCACTTCACCGGATACCAGCCGCACGCAGCAAGTGCCGCAGTGGCCGGCGCGGCAGTCATGGGGCAGGTCAATGCCGTTGCTCAGGCAAGCGTCCAGCAGCAACTCGCCGCGGCGCGCCAGAAAGCTATCGCCATCGATAGTAATTCGGTGACTTCCTGCCATTATCCGATCCCGGAAGACCTCAAGTTCCCCCATCTACGGGTGGCGCAGTCGACCCGCCGTCGCCGTGCATCCTGAGTTGCACAGCAAACCAAACGTTCCGGATCTGACAACCACCCTCTTTGTTCGGCGGTAGGCCCGCCGTTTTTTCCATCGTCCGTCACTATCATGTTCAGACGATGACCGTTTGGTGGTCACAGGTGGCAAGCAGTGGACCCTTTTCATGATTCCCGTCCAGCGACCCCGTCACCGACGAAGGCGTTCTGATCCCGTATGCGCGGCAAACATCGGTCGTCTTAGCCCGGGCTCTTGCTCCCTCAGGATTCGCGACGATCTGCTCTTACCTGTGCCTCGATCGCTTCATCGTCCGGTCCAACTCCGAGTCCAGTTCAACCTCGATTTCCGCAAGACCCAAAATCGTCATAGTCCGGACAGCAAGTCGCCCATTCATCGTGATAGCAATTGCGAAATGCGGTCGAGCGCCGTTCCCCCCGGCGAAGCGGGACCGTAGAAAACTGCCACGCCACGCGTGAGCGATTCAAATCGAGATGCCGCCCTGAAAGACAGGATGGGGGAGCGGGTGAAGCGATTATCCGGTATTTCGATGCTTTCCTGCGCTTTCGCGAGCGCCATGCTGATGTGCGCGGCATTCCTTAGCGAGAATGCTGTCGCCGCGTTAAGCGAGGCTGCGGGACTTCAAACCCAACAAGCACAGCCCAGGCTCAGACTCGCCCAGAATAAAGGAGCGGCCGCAGAAACCGATGCGGACGCCGCGCTCGAAGCTCTTATCAAGCATGACGAAGAGAGAAGAGCCAAAGTAAAAGCTTCGAAAGCCGAAGAAGCTCCTATCCCCGCGGTCGACGAAGAGACCCTCTCGCTCTATCCCACCGCCGCGCAATGTGGCGAATGCCACAAACAAATCTACGAGGAATGGTCCTCGTCGCAGCATGCCTATGCGTCGATCTCGCCGATGTTCCATAAGTTCGAGCAGAAGTTCCAGCAGCTGACCCAAGGCACGGTCGGCACCTTCTGCGTGCGCTGCCACCAGCAGGTCGGCACCCAGCTCGGCGAGGCGCGCGAAACGCCGCTCTGGGCGCGCAGCCAGATTTCGCGCGAGGGCGTGAGTTGCATCACCTGCCACCGGGTCAAGGAGAACTACGGCAAGGTCAACGGTGAGCGCCGGGTCGAGCCTGGCAAGATCTACGAGCCGGTTTACGGCAGCGGCGAAAAGAGCGTGCTCAAGGACGTCCTCGCCAACAAGAAGACTTACTTAGTCAAAACCGGGACTGACGGGCGCGGCAACGATATCCACAAGGGCATGATCACGAAGGACCAGATCACCAAGTCGGAGTTCTGCGTCAGCTGCCACCAGGTTGCCGTCAACCTCGGCATCAAGCTGGAGATCGTCTGGGATCAGTATCGCGACAGCCCGGCGCGCAAAGCCGGCGTCAGCTGCCAGGACTGCCACATGGGCAAGGTCCCGGGAAAGCCCGAGGGCTATGCCACCGCGCCCTCCGCAATAGTCGGCGGCAAGGAGATCAACCCGGGACGCAAGCATGCCAATCACCGCTTCATCGGCCCGGGCTATTCGATCGCCCACCCCGGCATCTTCCCCCACAACACCAAGGCCCAGGCCTTCAGCATCAAGGATTGGCTCGCGTTCGACTGGCGCGCCGGCTGGGGCACCACCGCGTTCGAAGACAAGGTCGCAGACGGCAAGATCAAGGCCGACTTTCCCAAGCGCTGGGCCGATCCGATCGACCGTGAAGATGCCCGGGAGATCATCCAGGAGAATCTCGCGAAGCTCGACCAGCGTGACAAGCTCAGGAAGCAAGTCATGGAGAATAGCAGCCACGTCGACGGTCCCTACATCAAGGGCGACCCGAAGGTGGGAAAGGATCTGGCGTTCTCCTACAAGATCAAGAACACCAATACTGGACATAACCTGCCGTCCGGGTCGCTCGGTGCGCAGCCGCAGCTCTGGGTGAACGTCGCCCTCGTCGATCCCGACGGCAAGAACATCTGGGAGTCGGGCTACGTCGACCGCAACGGCGACATGGCCAACCTACACAGCCTGGATGTCGCGGCTGGGCGCATCAAGACGGATCAACAGTTGGTGCACTTCCAGACCATGTTCCTGACGACCAACGTCAAGGGCACGGACCGCGAGATGTACCTGCCGGTGAACTTCGACATCGATCCGCTGCCGCATCTGCGTCCGCCGGGGGTCCCGACCACCGTTCTCAACCATCCGCCGCTGGTGCGCATGGAGAACCGTTCGCTGACGCCGCTGGGCGAGAAGGTGGTCAGCTACGCAGTGCCGGGTAACCTGATCAAGAAGCCGGGCAAGTACCGCGTCGCCTTCCGCATGCGGAGCCGTGCCGAGCCGATCTACTTCATGCGCTTCGTCGGTTCCACCAAGGACATGGAACAGAGCATGAATGAGCGGATCATGAACTTCCACGACTTCGCAGTGGAGCTCGAAGTAAAGCGCTAGCACCGAAAAATTGAGATTTCGCATTGGGGATCGGGGGGTCCAACGAAGCGAGTGCCAAGACGGCTCCCCCGTGTCTTGTAACGCAAAAGACAACCTTCGCTACCTTGCAAGGACAACGACCGCCACCATCGCGCTGGTAGCCGGTGGTTGCCTTGCGATGTGCGGCACGACTGCAGAACCTGCGGCAGCGGAAAGCAGCAGCAAGGCCAGCAAGCAAGACAAATTGATCCAAGGCGCCTTCCGCCCCGATCCGCAGTACGATGTCGAGTACAATGCCGAGGGGCAGGTCGAGATCTACGGCGCGAAGAGCGCGGTCGAGCCGCCGCGCCCGCTAATCGAGCTCGGTCGCCAGCAATACACCTCCGGCTTATACGGCGAGAGCAGCACCCTCCTCGGTCAATTGAACCCGCTGCTACCGGGCCTCTCCGTCTACGGCGACTGGCGGACGGCGGTCGCCTACAACAGCAATAACGGCAAGGATATTGCCCAGATCGCGACGCGGGTGAACATCGACATCGACCTCAAGATCACCGGAACTGAACGAATACATGCCTTCTTCACGCCGATTCAGGAGGACAATGTAAGATTCACCCGCTTCGAGTTCGGCGGCGGCGACGGCGACAATAAGTTCACCGATGAGTTCGACGCCGACCCGCAGACGCTGTTTTTCGAGGGTGACTTTGGCTCCCTCTATTCCGGTTTCTCCGGTAAGGAAGCCAGTTTCGACCTGCCCTTCACTGTCGGTCTATTCCCGCTGTTCCTGCAGAACGGGATCTGGGCGAACGACGCGATCCTCGGCGGCGCGGTGACCCTCCCCGCGAGGAACTCGGCGGCGCTGGGCCTTGCCAACTTCGACATCACCTTCTTCGCCGCGTTCGACAATGTCGACAACGCGGGCAACGTCGCAGCGAACGAGGACGAGAACCCGCTTTATGGCGTAACCGCCTTCATTGACGCCTTCGACGGCTTTGTCGAAACGGGCTACGGCCTGATAGAGGGCCGCGACGAACTGGACGGCCTCCTGACGCACTTTTTGACGGCGGCTTACTCCCAGCGCTATTACAACACCTTGTCGAACTCGACCCGCTTCTTCGCGAACTTCTCGAACGAGTTCGAAGGAGACTTCGAGGGGGAAAACGACGGCTTTGCCATCATTTGGGAGAACAGCCTGATCTCGGGCTTGCCAAGCACGCTGATCCCCTACGCCAACCTCTTCGTCGGCTTCGGCAACCCTCGGCCCCTTGTCGACGGCAATGGCGCGGGCATCCTGAAGAACGTCGGCATCAACTTCGAGACCGACGCACTGACCGGCTACCCGAAACTCGATGACACCGGCTCCAATGCCTTCGGCGGCGCGATTGGCTTGCAGTATCTCTTCAATCTGGATCAGCAGCTCGTCTTCGAGGTGGCCATGGTGGAGCCCTTCGAGGATGACGGCATCGGCGCCCAGGACGCGCAGTACGGCTTCGGTGTTCGCTATCAGGTTCCGATCAACCGGGCCTGGCTGTTCCGCGCCGATGCTACCTATCAGATCCTCGAGGGCGCCGACGAAGACAACTTCGGCATCCGCGCCGAGTTTCGCAGGAAGCTCTGACCGATGATGGACGACGGCTCAAGCGATCAAGGAAATCGCCGCGCACCGCGAGGGATTTTCGCCTTACCAAGTGGCGACGCATATCCGGTGCCAATAGGAGCACCGGCCGTCGTACTCAGACGATAGCCATAGTAGATATAGCCTGGACCGATATGCTTCGGATAATAACCGCGGCTGTAATAGTAGGGATAATCATAGGCGAGATAGCTTGGAGCTATAGGCAGATAAAAAAGTGGGCCGCGGCCACGATGCTTGATCTCAATCACATCGTTGCTGCCGCTTTCGCTCGCCTTCAGAAAGCCCTGCCCGGCCGATGCGGCATTGGCCACTGGGGCTAAACCGACCGTCAGTAAGCAAGCCATCAGAATAGATGCGAACGAATTCCGACCGCTCATGAGATCACCTCACAGAGTGATGTATACGCCGTCGAACCATTGCCGTTGAGGAATCCCGTCTCGCCGCTTGCGATTCTCTGCGCCGGAACGATCACAGCGTCACGAAATCGCCGAATGACGAAGGGATAGTATCACGAGTTGACCCGTTACCCAACCTTGTATGCAGCCATGCGGACGAATTTGGCCGGCCAACACCTTCGAAGTGCAGCCGGGACGTTGATTGTGGCTGCCGCGGCCTTTCTCCTCGTCGCAGGCATTGGCGCAGTTGCGTCTTATGTGGGGAATCCCGAGGTCACAGACTCAGGGGACACGAACTTATTCTCGCTACCGCGTTCCGGGTCGAATGGTGACATGCTTGAGCGCCTCGCGGACTACGCGCGTTCTATTGGGACCGAAGAACCGGCGTCGATGGCCCCGGCCGGCAAACTGCAGCCTGATGTGAACACGATGATCGAACGGCTGGCTGCTCGGCTCAAGACCGCGCCAGAGGACATCGAAGGCTGGCGGATGCTCGGTTGGTCCTACTTCAATACGGCGCGCTATGAAGAGGCAGCCAACGCCTATGCGAGAGCCGTAAGGCTTGATCCGAGTTCCGCCGAGCTCAAGGGCTCCTACGAGGAGGCCAAGGTGAAGGCCTCCGACAGCGCCAATTTCGAGACAGCCTCGTCTTTGCAAACCGAAGCCATTGGTGACGGACCAAGCGTCGAGAAAGTTCCCAAGTCCGAAGCGATGTCTCCGAACGAGCGTGACGCCGCAATCCGTTCGATGGTCGATGGCCTTAGCAGTTCGCCTAGAGAGTTCTCCGCGAGACGTCGAGGGCTGGACTCTCCTGATGCGCTCTCGAGTTGTGCTTGGCGAGAGAGAGGTCGCAACAACAGCGTTCCGCGAGGCGCTTGAGGTCTTCAAGGACGACTCGGCGGCATCGGGCAAGATTACGGCAGCGGCGATCGAGCTCGGCCTGAAGGCCGAATGACGCTCTGGGTCGGTGCAGCCAACAAACGGGAGCAACACGATGACATTTGCAAAATTGAGCCAGCAACCGAGACGGCTGTCGGCCATTGTGTCACTGACTGTCGTGGCCTTGGCGATCACATGGACTTCGCCGAGCCACGGCTTCGATTTTTGGAACTGGGGCAAGTCGAAAAGATGCCCAAGCGGCACGGCTTGGAGCAAACAACAGAAGAAGTGTATGGAGCAAAAATCGGGATTGCTGTCAGACGAAGACTTGGCGCGAGCAGGCCGGCAGCTTGCCCTTGACGGCGATTTCCACAACGCCATCAAGGTCCTCGAGATGGCGTCGAATGAAAACGATCCCGCCGTCTTGACGTATCTCGGCTATAGCCATCGCAAGCTCGGCAACATCGACCTCGGCATATCGCTTTACAAGAAGGCCTTGGATATCGATCCCGACAATGTCCGCACGCGCGAATATCTGGGCGAGGGATATGTCAGCAAGGGCCAGCTCGATCTGGCTTGGCTCGAGCTTGTGGAAATAGAGAAACGCTGCGGCAAGACCTGCGTGGAATATGGCGCTCTCGAGAAGGCCATGCTGTCGGGGCGCTCGCAATATTAACAATCGATGTCAGCCCTCGCCGGCCATCCCAGCGCTGCCCGCCTCAAGACGATCGGATTTTGGGTTTTGAAGCTCGTGCTCGCGGCGCTATTCCTGTTCGCTGGAGGCGCCAAGCTCGCCGGGCTCCCCGCCATGGTCGAGACGTTCGAGCATGTCGGCCTTGGTCAATGGTTTCGCTATTTTACCGGCTCGCTTGAAGTGAGCGGCGCTGCGTTGTTGCTGTGGCCGGGGACGACGGCTCTCGGCGCACTCATTCTCATGATCGTCAGCATCGGGGCAGCGTTTGCGCAGCTCCTGGTCCTCCATGAGGACGTGGTCCACGCCATCGTCTTGGCGGTCCCGCTCGCCGCTATCGCCTGGACCCAACGCGACCAGCTTCGCCTCTGGAGAAACTAAACGCGACGCGGGCTCGTGATCGGAATTTGCTTGGTCTTGCCGCTGAGCGCAGCGCAGAAGGTGAGGAGCGCCGGGAAACGCTTCGGCAAGGCGAGCCCGACGGCGGCGCTTTCGGGGCGCTTCAATGTATGAGCAAACACGGCGGCCGCGTGAATGCGGCGAGCGAACTGCGCGCGCCAGCTCGCGGCATAGGCCCTACCGACATCGGCTAGACTTGAGGCATTGCCGAGCGAGCCTTGCTCGGAGATCAAGATGCGGCAGAGCAGCCAGGCCGATTGGATGGCCATGCTGATGCCCTCGGCGATAATGGGATGTGCCTCACCGGCGGCGTTGCCGACACGGAGTATCCCATCGGAAAATGCCGCGCGGATTCCGGGTCTGACCGGACCGGCGGAAAGCCAGGCATCTCGGAGCGTTGCGCGCTTCAGCACGTTCGCCACGCCCTCGCAAGATTGAGTGATATGCCGCAGCACGGCATCTCCGGCGCGCTCTTCGCTCTTGCGGCATTGGTCGAGGGTCCTGCGGCTGATGCAGCAGGAAAGGCTTACCCGCCCCGCGTCGCTCCACACCATGCCCCCATAGCCGCCGGGAAAGACGAGCAAGGGCATGAGATCGAACGCAAGTTCGGCGCCGTCGAAATGCGCCTTGAAGGCGAGGAGATCCGACGCCTTGTGAGGCGCCCGGCAATCGGGCAGCCAGGGGCTCTTCTCCCACGAACCGTTGGCCGCGATAATGGTCCTGGCGAACAGGGACGCGCTGCCCGTGCCGTGACTGATATCGCAGCGCCAGCCTTCGCGCGAGCGTCCGATCTGGTTGACGCGAACAGGTTGCCAGAGATGGGCGCCGGCTCTCGTCGCAGCTTCCAGCATGAGCGTATCGAGACTGTCGCGTCCGAGGGCCTTCCCCCACTCGCCGAACGGCCCTGAGACCGCAGGCATTGGCGAGGTGCTGACGGTCTCACCGGAGAAAATGCCGACGCGCCGTATTTCGGGGCCGGCTAGCCGGCGCACATCCTCGAGCAGGCCGAATTCAGCCAACAGCGGGAAGGTGCTCGCCGAGATGAACTCGCCACAGACCTTTGGCCGGGGAAAGCGGCTTTTCTCGATGAGTGCCACCGCCCAGCCTGCGCGGGTCAGCATGAGCGCGGTGGTGGAGCCCGCCGGGCCTCCGCCGATGACGATCGCGTCATAACGCTTGGCTGGCACGGTCCTCAGCATTTTTGTGCGGCAAAGCCGTGGGAAAGCGCGACTCGTCCCTCACGAAGAGTCCAGCCCCTTGGGTCCGGCCACAACGCCGACAATTCGCTGTCCCGGAAGCCGGCACGCACGCTCGCGACCGCATCGTGCCGGCTCACATAGTTGCAGCCCAGCAGCCCAATCATGCGGCTTCCGAGGAGCGGAAGCCTGGCGCGGCGCGGCTCGAGAGCGATGAAGACGGGGGAAAGCTTGGCGCATCGCATGAAGATTTCCGAAATCTGCGCGGGCCGGAAATGATGCAGGAAGAGATTGGCGATGATGATATCCGCCGGCTGTGCGGCCGCAAGATAGTCGAACACGTCTTGCGTGATCTGGTCCTGCCGCCAACCGAGTCGTGCAACTGCCTCTCGGGTTTCCGGAGCGACGATGCCTTGCTGATCGACAAGGACGGTGGCGACGCCCGGCCAGTACCGCGCGAGACGCCGGGCAAGCCGAAGCATCAGGCTGCCGTCACCAGCACCAAGCTCGACGATCCGTTTCGGCGCGGCAACGGCAAGACGGCGCATGCGCTGCGCCATGATGACAGGGTGCAGCATCACCGCATTGAGGAACTTGAGGTCGCGGCGCGACCTCACGGCAGCCGGATCGTTGGCCGGCAGGACGTCGAGCAACTCGGTTTCGAGGCGGCGGGCAAACGTCATTGGAGCGCTGCACCTCCGGCTCAGGCGGCACGGCCGGTTCGGAACAACATGGTCTCGGCCATGAGACCGGGCCCAAATGCCATGCCACAGCCGGCCGCGTTTGGCTTGCCGGCGGTGAGCAGCGCCTTCAGGACGAACATGACGGTGGCAGAGGACATATTGCCGAAATCGCGAAGGACTCCGCGTGAAGCCGATAGCGCCGCGGGCGCAATAGCGAAGGCACGTTCGACGGCATCGACGACCGTCCGGCCGCCGGGATGAACCGCCCAGAGCTCGATTGCTTTCGGATCGGCCCCATCAAGGATCTCGTTGCCGTGAACACGAATGCCCTGCTCGATCGCCACCGGCACCTTGCCCGAAAGAACCATATCGAAGCCACTGTCCCCGATATCCCACCGCATCAACTCGGTTGTGTCAGGAAAATGCACCGCGCGGAAACTATCGAGGGAAAGGCCATGGGGCTCAGAACTGACGAGAGATGCCGCGCAGCCGTCGCCCCACAAGAGAAAAGTCAGGAGTTTGGCGAGATCGCTCGTATCTTGAAGATGCAACGTGCAGAGCTCGAAATTCACGATGAGGATTCGCGCTCTGGGGTTCGAGCGGACGATGTGGCGCGCAAGTTTGAGGGCGTTCATCGCGGCATAGCACCCCATGAAACCTATGATCGTGCGCTCGATCGAGCGCGGTAGCCGGCAGCGCTCGACGAGCTCGAGATCGAGACCCGGCGCCGTGAAGCCCGTGCAGCAGGTGATGAGCAGGTGCGTCAGTCGGTCGCGCCCGCTCGCGAGCTCGAGCCGTTCGACGGCTGCCGCGGCAAGCCCGGGGGCTTTGTCATTGAACAGTCGCATGCGCGTCGCGGTGCTGGGGAACCGGCCCCTGACATAAAAGGCGGCCGAGTCGAGCTCAGCCGTGTCGTTCTCGGCCGCCGGCGTCAGGAAGGAATAGCGGCGCTCGATGCCGGATCGCTCCGCCATGCGCCGAAAGACGGTGCGCTGGCGGTGATCCTCCGGAAGCTGCGTTTCGGCAAGGCGAACGAAGCCTGCGTGCACGTTGTTGGGCGGTACCGCGGTCGCTATGCGGTTGACGTAAGCGCTCGTCATGGGGTGCTTGACGCTATCTCCCTCTTCAACACCTCAGGCGCAGCCTCTATTGGGCCGATCATGATCCCGGGCAGCAGCGCAATTATGGCGCTTATCGAGCAACGGTGTGGTGCAGGCTGCGGCGGGGATCGCAGTGCGGAGCTTCCTGTGACGGCGGCTCCGCTTAGAGCGGTCGTCAGACTGCAGCGGCTTTCGCAAGGCAAAAAACGACCGCCGCTTCTTCAGTAGACGGCGGTACATGCAAGGATGGTTGCGGGGGTAGGATTTATTCAAGAACGCATCATGACGCTCAGAAGGTCGTCTAAGGTTTGGCTTGCAAAATCACCTCACCTGTCTTGCAGCCTTCAAAAAAAGAAGAAGTGGGCGAAACAAAGGGACACGGCTTGTGGCGCTTGCCTTGGCCTTGACGGCGCGGGGGCCGCAGGCCCCGGAGGAAAAGAAAAGCGCGGCGATCGCCGCTTAGCGACTTTTCTTGCGCGAGGGATCGCGGTCAGCGAGGTTTTGTCAGAGTGCAGCGTGACGACAGTCCCACAATCGCTTGCCATCTGAGAATTGTAGCGTCATCGTGGTATACAGCGCGGCTAGGGAGCGTTGCCGCCATGCCGCACCAAAAAAGGGGCTCGAAGTTTTCGACACTGAACCAGGCTAGGAATAATCGTCGGCGGATTCGAATCCACTGGAGATGAGAATGGCAATTCCGAATGAATTCTTTACTCCGCAAAGCATGGTCACGTTCAGCGGCGCTGCAGGGGCGACGTTTGTGATCTGCAACGGTCTGCAAAGCGCGTTTGACTTCAATCCGAAATGGCTAGCTCTGATTGTTGCCCAGGTGATCATACTTGCGGGCGTCTACGCGGCTGGAGGCGCCGCAATCATCGACTATGCCATCGGCGTCGTGAATGGATTCCTGGTGTATTGCACGGCTGTCGGAGCCACGAGCGCTCTGGGTGGCGGGGAGAGGAGTGAAGGAATTCCCCGAGGGGGGACAGCCGCAAACGCAGATTTGCCGCACCCGCCATCACCTCCCCGCCGGAGCTTTCTCACTCCATGGTTTTGAGAAAGTGGTCATCAGCCTCTCGCTTTGGCGATCACCTCTGCTTGGTTTCGATCGGTGTTAATTCTGTTACCGGCAATTGGCTTCCGGTATTGTTAACTCCTGAAGCGGATGCCGAGCGCATAGCAAAGATCTTATCCGACACCAAGAGTTGCGGCGCCCACCGAGTCGAGTGCTTAACCGGAGAGGCGACCAGCGCCCGAGTTCTCAGCGCTCTAAGACAGGCGGTTTCTTCGTGTGACCCTGACGATACATTGGTTATCTTTTTTGCGGGTCACGGAATTGAGGTCGCTAGCGAATTTTATTTCGTCGTCCGTGAACAATCGCGTTTTCACGTCACCCTGAGGTGATCCGGGCTGGCGAGGGCGGTTAGCAATCTGCGCAACGAGAGCCTCAGCCAAGTGAGCAGGAGGCTGAAGTTGTAGCCGGCGGCGGCGAGAATGGCGTTGATGGCGTCGCCTGAGGCATGGGCGAGGTGGTTGCGGCCCATGCGGTGCTCGGCCTTGAGATGGCCGATGACGGGCTCGATGGCGGCGCGGCGCTTGAGTTCGCGCTTGATCAGCAGCGTTACGCGCCGCTTCTGGCCTGAGGTGTAGACCCTGAACCTGTAATCGGGCGGGGCGTTGTGGCCGCGGTAGCCGGCGTCGGCGACGATGCGCTCGAGGGTGTTGCCGATCATGGCCTACATGGCCGGGATGACCTTGGCCAGCGTGTGCCCGTCATAAGGATTGCCGGGCAGTGTCGCGACGTGGGCGACGAACTGGCCGCCGCGTGAGCGCTTAAGCGGCGTCGCCACGCTCGCCTTGACGCCGAACTCGTATGGCCGGTGCGCCTTGCCTTTGCCGATGCACTCGACCTCAGGCGCGTGCAGCGAATAGGTCTTGCGCCCGCGCTGGCGGCGGTCCTGGGCGAGCACGCGGTGGGCCAGGCTCAGCTCCCTGGCGAACATCTCGCGCAGGGCCGGCTCGTCGGCAATTTTGCGGGCAATGTCGCGGATGGTGCGGCCGAGATAGGTCTTGAGCTTGCGCAAGGCCTTGTTGGCGCGTTTGAACTGGTGTGCATGGGCGTAACGCTGATGCTTGATCAGCGCCAGCTTACCGACGCGGAGGTAGGACTGGCGCAAGCCCAGCCCATGCTTCCTGGCCAGCCGCACCAGCCGCTCGCGTGCCCGATGCACAAGCTTGGCGTCGGTGGGGAACATCACCGCCTTCGGCTGCACCGTGGTATCGACGATGACGCGCGCCAAATCCTTCGGCCGCATGGCCTGCGTCCTCGTCGCCACCGAAAGGCTCTCTTGCAGCAGGGCTTGCAGCCGCTCCTCGCCCATGCGCTGGCGCCAGCGTGTCAAGGACGAGCGGTCGAAGGGCAGCTCATGCTGGAAGAACGCCTCGCCGCAGAAGTGCTGATAATACGGGTTCTCCACCCAACGCTCGCACAAGGCCTCGTCAGAGAGATCGTGAGCGTGCTTGAGGATCGCCAACCCTGCCATCAGCCTCGTCGGTAAGGGCGGACGGCCGGGCCCTTCCTCATAGACCGCGCCGAAGCGCTGCTCCAGGAACCCCCAGTCGATGGCCCGCGCCAGCTTCACCAGCGCATGCTCCATGTCGATGATCTGATCGAGCCGCGAGCGGAACAGCTCCTGCTCACCGGTCTCGCGCCGCTCACGTGGCTTCATGGCTGGCCCCCTCGCTGCCGTCTCGCCTCAACGGCAGAGAATCACAGCCCGCGATTCGAGGGAATCCGCCGATCCGAATTTGCAACAAAACCGCCGCCCCAAGCCCCAAAAGCGGCAAAATCGAATCCTTGGCCAGCCCCAATCAGCCAAGACAATCAAAAGCTTGGGGGTTGTTCACAGGCGACGGCCTATCGTTGTGCCGTTGCGAATCCGCCAATGCGAGCTGCCACAAACTCCGCTGCCTTTTTGTGGAAGGTGTCGAATGTTAGGCTAGACCGCGTTTCATAAAGTAATTTGCCTGGGTGGGGCCTTTCCAAGGCGCGTGAGGGATCGAGCGGCTGGAGCTTCTGTACGCCACTGAACACATAGTCAGCGATCACCAGCGGCAGCAATCCGGCGAAGGTTCTGCGCTGGCTCTTATAATAGAGACAATACCTCACATACCTGAGACGGGCGCCGATGGGAATGTGGTCGGCTTCAACGTATCCGTTCCTTGCGAGCGGCCGGAACACGACAAAAAGAGGGGCAAGGCCAACCGCCGCTCGATAACTTGTGAATTGCCGACTTGCGTCAAGACAACCCAGTGATTGAGCCAGGGTCACTCCAAGGAGATATGCGGCATCGTGGTCTGGGTGTCCACCCTCCCACGCATGTGTGACAAGGCGCCCGATGGGGCCTAGATCGGGCAAAGAAGCTTCCAAAGCCTCATACATTGGTCCCAGATGCTCGACCAGATGGCCGTCCCCGATTTTGAGCCTCTCCCCAAAAAATTGAATATCCGTGCTCCGGACTCCCAACTTTGCGAGCACGGCACGTGACTCCGCATTGCGTTGCCAGGCTATAGTGCGTGCGGCCCCATCGGTGAGGTAAAGACAGATAACCCGTCCGCCCCTCGCGAGTACTGTTTCGATCTCAAAAAATATGGCAAACTCATCGTCTTGATGAGCGAGCAGAAAAAGCGTGGCCTCGCGCATGGGTTACGATCGCGACCAGTCAAGGGTCAGCTTTATAGGAGTGCTGCGACATCGTCCTGGGCCGCTTAGGTGCCCAGCCTCCCGGTCACGTGCTCGTGATAATTACGCCCATCACGATCAAGCCGCACCCAATGGCATATTTGATACTTAGAGCCTCGCCGAACACCACATGCGCGACTATTGGGACAAGGATAAAAGCGAGCGAGGTGAATGCATAAGCAATGCTCAGCGGCACCGTTTGTAAGATCCAAATCCAGAGCAGTGTAGCCAATCCATAGAGTATCAATGCGGCCAGCGTCCAAACGGTGAGAAGACCCCGGAGGAACTCACCGTCACCGCCGGACAGCGCTGCCTTCTTAAACAACACTTGACCCAGCGCAAAGAGTACGACGAGGAAAACAAGGGCGACAACCTTCACCATCACACGCTCCTGAGCTGCGGGCGTACCTTCCATTCTAGGTTCCTTTACCGCTAGCGACCGCGCTGACACCGACAGCAAGATCAGGCATCCGCATGAATCCCCCTCACACGACCGCCTTTGAAACCATAGGCCCTAGAAAGCCTGCAACTGCCAATGGCAGTTTCTGCCATGTCTTGATCGCAAGGCGATATCGCGGATTTAGCGGAGTGATGTTGGGCGGCATCGATGCGGTCACTAGGCAATATTGATAATTCAACAAAGCGGGCTCAATACCCCATCTTTTCTTGTATACGTAAGTACCTGTTCCCACCGCGCTTCGACTGAAATCGACGACCCGGCAGCCTTCTTCGGCGGCCTCACGCATGGTATCCCAGTACAAGAATGCGTTGACTGCGCTGCGCTCGGGTCCTGGTATGCTGGCTACGTAGTATGATATCACCTCGTCCTTAAAATAGAAATTCATTGCGCTAGCCTGCACAATGCCATCGAATATAACTGTCTTTATTCGGCAGCGACTGCCAAATATATTAAGCAGCGCCTGAAAGAAGCGCGTCGGATAAACGGGTGAGCCCAAATCGCGGACCCTGCGAGCATATACCGGCATGAACCGCAATAGCTCACTGTCAGATGCTACTGTGAAGCCGAGCTTAATGCCTCGGCGAATGTGAGCACGACGCGGACCAGGAATTGCTAACAGGTTGACCTCACAATCGTCAGAAATTCTCTTGCGGAAGGTCGCCATGCTGTTGCTCACAGTCCAGCCCGCGCGCAGCCGCTTGCGATTGCGTAGCTCGAGATAGGAAACATTTAGGGACCGAGCGAGGGCAGCAGCAGCATCCTCCAATTCTCGTGCGACGTTGTCATCCTCGGCGATGACCCCGCCGTAAACGCATAGGGGAGTGGAAATCAACGCTGGCGGAAATGGAAACCTGCGTACATGTACCAATGGCAATACACCGCAGATCGCACCGTTGCGGTGCGCTAAGAGGTAGCGCCCGTTAAAGCCATAACTGAGCTCAAGCACACGCTTCCATCCGACCTGATGGCAAAACGTCGCCTCGGGGTGAGACTCCACATAAGCGTCCCAGTCCGCTTCGTGTTTCGGGTTCAATTCTCGGATTGCCAGATCCATCTACCTTCTAAGCATTAGGCTTTTCGAGCACGATAAGTAAGGAGGCTCCGAACAGCCAAGTTGTAGGGTGGGTGTTTGGCAGTGTTATTGGTGCCGGAGGTGGCAGAGTGATCGCCTCCTCTATAATGTTAAGGCCTTGGTCCCTCGCATGCTGGCGAATGTAGGCGAAGGAATGAGTATATTGTGGGAACGGTGGCTGGCCCCAAAACAAGCGATCCAGCGTACGAAAGGCTCTATGAGCTACACGGTGCAGCAATGACTTTCCATGTCGCCACAAAATTATGCAGCGCCCGCCCGGCATTAGAATGCGGGCAACCTCGGCAATGAATGCAGTTGCTTGTTCCGGGTTCAGCTGATTCAGAAATCCGCAGTTGACAGCTTGACCGATGCTGGATCTGGCAAATGGCATGTTGATGGCGTCGCCCTGAATGGAACGAACACCATTGGATCTTGCAGCAAGACAGGCGCCGCCGTGGAGATCTAAGCCGACTACTGCTATGCTTTGACTTATGAGTGGTTGCAGGACCAAACCCGTTCCGCAGCCGATATCCAGAATCGGGTGCCGATCGGAATCAATCCGCTCCAGCACGATGGCTTGTTCCCGCCTGAAAAGCGCTAGTGACCGATATCCGTTCGCTTTGGGATTAGTGACCCCATACCTAGCGTGCAGTTCGTGATAATCATCGGGGATCATGGTTGCCAATGCACCAGCGTTCCTAAGTGATACCAATGTCACCATCCGACGCACAAGCCCGTGTGCCACGGTCTCTCACGGTCTGGCACTTGCCCCGGAGCGACCCGCTGGTCGCAACTCAAATATGAGAAGGTCCTGGAGCGGGATCATGGCGGCTGGATCACGCCAACCGAAAACTGCTTTCAACGCTGCCGCTCGATCTATCCACGTAAATATCCCGTGCTCTTCTGCATTAAGTTCACGCACGTCAAACACGCTGTCTGGTAGGACTCCCGCCTCGACAGGATTCCCCTCTTGTTTGGTCATAAGCACAAGAAACGGCGACTGTGTTTCCTTAGTCGCCCCCTTAAGGCGCAAGACCGGTAGGACATCGTGTACCAAGCCATAGTCTAAAATTCTTTTTGTCACAGTGGGACCAGCGTAGATCGGAACTTTCGGTTGTCGCTTTCTTAGGACGGAGTAGCTAGTTAGAAATTCTTGAACAAGCGAATAGTAGTATATTTGACCCGCGGATGGCGCTGCGGCATACACAGAAAGACAGCCAAACATAATGCCAAGGAAGAGCGCGGCTGCACCTCCAATAACTCTCCATTCGGCTGATATTAACTGAAGAATCCTATCAACAATCGTCACTGCTAGTATTATTAATAAGACTGCTGCGGGAGCTAGATAACGGACTTGCAAGGGAACACCAATATATTCCGTCAAAGAAATAGATCCAGCTAAGTGATATAAAGTCATACTACTCAGCGTTGTGCTGACAAGAATAAGTCCAAACTGTCGAAAATGTGGGAAAAAATGGATAATCGGAGCCAATATAGAGATTGGGACGAAAGCTGGGCCAATCCCAACGCCACCAACGCTCCATGACTTCGATAAGAATTGGGCCGCTTTGCCGATGCGCTCCAATGGGTATGCCCCATCACGCTGCAGCATGCGCTCGCGTGCTTTGTCGAAGGTCAATTCGGCGCCCACAAACCTGGCAAAGGGATTGTCGAAAAGAATCGCACCTATAGCCAAGTCGAGAACAAAAATGATGGCAAAACCACAGGCCATTGCTGCAGCCGCCTTGAGCGCGTACCTAAGATCGCGAAGCGCAAGCGCAATTAAGAGAACTGGCCCGGCGACACAAAAGATCAGAGCTGGTTCTTTGACCGTATAGGCCAACGCCTGCATTGCTCCCGTGAGCAAGCTCCATCGCTGCAGTTTCCATTCAGTGGTGGCTTCGTACGCCTCAAGTGCACAAAAAATCTGAGCTAAGATGACAATGGCCAATATGTTGTCAGGGAGAAGCGCGCCACTGTAGATGAGAACTAGCGGACAAGAGGCGACGAGAAAACCCGCGCCGAGTGCGCTCCAGGGCGAGCATAGTTTCCTTGCCAAAATCACGCTGCAAAGAACGAGTAGAACATATTCGATCGACGCAATCGAGACTGCCCAAAAAGGGTTAAGTCCGAAAAGTTGCCCGAAAAGAGCATATGGCAAGGACACCAACCAGCGTGAAGCCCACGGGCTGAAATCCGTGTCTGAACGCAACGCGACCAGAATATTCGCATAGCTTATGTCGTCGCTTCCGTATAACCCGGTGAAAAAGTAAGCCGCCAACAAGCAAGCAATAAAGACGAGGGCCGTCAGAGCCAGAGCCTCCGCCAGACGCCAGTTTCCAAACGTCACCAGAAATGCCCCCGCGCACGCTAATGGCGCAAGTTGCCGCCGAAAAATGGCCTTGTTGAGCACCGAAATAAGTTATTGTCCGCCAAAAACGGGGTGGATGCTTTAGTCATACCGGACGATCATTTTGCCGCTCGCTTTTGTAAAGAGCGCTGCGTCCCGTTTAACCAGCGCGCCCAACGATGAAGGAAGTTTGCGTCCCATCGCCTCAAAGATAGGGCGGCTGGCAGTAGTTTTGAGTGCAACGTTCAGCCTTTCCTGTGAAGGCGGGCCAGCAAAAGCCGTGTGATGGATCGGCGGCGTCTGTCGCGGAAGTGACCCAGGTCATGCTCGACAACTCCGTTGTTGATTCGACTAACTTCTTCATACCAACCGCAATTATGACCAGACCCGTTATGCCGAATACGAGGATCGTCAGGGCGGCTAAATTCGGCCATACACCAATTTGGGTGCTGCCTCGCGACAGCCTGCTCATTAGCTCAGCTCGGACGTTAGAATGCGGAGCACCTGTGGAATGCGAAAATCGCTTATAGCATGGGCCGGCGGCCTTACTAGCTCCAAGCCCGTTCTTTTACAGACCAGCGTGATTGGCGGTGCCAGATACATCCTGCACCTCGTCTTCCGGAGAACCAGCACACTACCACAGCCTTCCCATTTGCTGCGAAAGGGCTTTGTCGCGGCCTTCGAGTTCTACGACGATGGGGGCGGCATACTCCTCGGCACTCATCCTGGGTTTTGCTCGAGCGCCACTTTTGCGAATTACGCCTATATACAGGCCGCGCCTTCCGAAAATCTATACGAATATACGCTCCGCTTCGAGACGCCAGTCAATGCGTCAACCCTCCACATTAGGCTCCATTACTGGCAACACGCTGGGCAGGTGGTGGAGCATATTGAGATCAGACCAGCACCGGAAAATTCGTTGGCAATCGCCCTGGCGGCGCTCGCAGCGCTCGATTGGGAACAGGCATCGCTTGCTCTGCTCTCGCTGATTAAAGTGGGCATCTTTAGCAAGGAGGCTGCACTGCTCGACACAGCCCTGTTCTCCGCAATCTCGCGAGCTCCGGCCGCGGCGTCCGACGCCCTACGCCCGCTGCTCTCCGTCCGCGCGCCCAACAATCTCCGCCGCAGACGGGTGCTCAATTTACTAGCCTACCATTTTTTTGATGCCTTTTATCGAGCCGGGTCGGTTGACAACGTAGCGGTCGAGCGTCAATGCCACGATCTGCTTTCCGGCGATGAACGACTTTGGGCTCCTATGCTGCAGCTGGGTTCGCTGGCGTTCCAACGTGGCAGGCGGAATTCCGCCTACAGACTCTTCCGCCGTGCCGCTGCCGTGGCCAAGCGGACGGGCCATCTGCCACGCATGGTAGTTGGAGCCAATTCAGTAAGAGCTTATTCAGAAATTGCCGACTGGTGCGACCAAGACACTCCCCTCCCGATCGGGGTGCAGCCGGATACTGTTTGGCGGATCTTGCCAGAAGAAGCGGTGCTTACGATTCTGTTCGGTGGAAATGGGTCGTATTTTGAGAACTTCGCTTTAGATCTTGTACGCAACCTGACGAAGCTCTCATCTGCACCAATTCATTTTCACATCGTGAACTGGACCAAAAGATGCGACCGTGTTCTTGCGCAAGTTCAAAAAGAGGCCGCACAACCGATCTCTCTCAGCATTGATCATTACTATGACCCGCGCGACCTAACGTGGTTTGCAACAGTGCGCTTTTTCCGTCTCGCCGAATTGATGGAGCGGACGGGGGGTGCCGTACTGATCGCCGACATGGATATCCTATTCACTCGCGATCCGCTCTCACTTACGATCAAATATCCGAACTTGGATGTCGGCATCCGGGGGGCCCGGCGCCCTCGCTTCCCTTGGTGGTCGCCTTCGGCGAATCTTGTGTTTGTTGCGCCATCTGAAACCGGACGGAAGTTCGCGAGTGATCTCCGCCGTTATATAGCCACCCGCTTTGTCGGCAATTATCCTGCTACATGGTGGTTTGACCAATTCGCTCTAAATGAGATTCTGCATTTCTATGACATCAATGAGGTGCCGTGCCGAGTCGTTGACATAAGCCGACCATCAATTATTGAAATTCTCCCCAGAGCAACGCCTGCCAAACGCAAAGCACGACGGGTAAGTAGCCGGCAGGTCTAGTCCACAAAGCGGCAAGCTCACTCGTCACAGTCCTTGCCTCCAAGCAGGTCGGCAAGTAGGATAGAACCTCATCCTAAGGGGGCTCGCCAACCTCATTACTCGGATGAAGGGGTCAATCAATTTGCGGAAGAATGCAATTGTGGGCGTTACGTCGAACCGCTCTAATGCCGTCGTCCGCAAATCCGGGGAATCAGGAACGCAAATTAGGCTGGCCCGGCAATTGCAGCGCAACTTGTTGGACTGACGAGGGAACGGTTATATTGCCGCCGAAGCCACTTGTGTACGGGTTGGTAGGAACGTTCCGGATGTCGAAATGCAGGGCCGAGAGGCAGAATTGAACACCCAGGATAATCAGTAGGGTCGCAATGAGAGCCGTGCCGATCGGCGTGTTGGCATTATTTGAAACCGAAACCCACCAATGCCACGCGCCATACACCACGCCGAAAATCAAAAGGGGAGGGCCCAGAATTATTAGCGCTGACAGGGGGTTTCTATATCAAGGGTTTTGATCTTGGTGATCAAATCGCGCGGAGTCAGGAGCACTTTATCAGCAATCGCGTGGCGGCGTTCGCGATGCGGACAAAGAATGGAGACACCGGCTGCGACAGGGGCCCATGCAGCAAATCGCGCTGGACGGGGTCGCGAAGAATAAGTTGCGTCCTTACTGCCCGCAAGGACTAGGGCAATGCTCTGTAGCCAGATCGTAGATCCGTCAATTAGGTTGAAGTCGACATCTCCGAATATAGCAATTCGAATATATCATGTGGAAAACGGCTTATACCAAGTCTCTAAAACTGTGACCCATGTGCCCAATCGCGCATGCCGATGGACATGATGGTCCAGGGTCGATCGACGAGCTTGTTCCAAGCCTCGCAGCAATGCTCGACGATGTCGTCATAGGATGTGAAGACCCGGTTTAATAAGCAATTGTCGCGCACGAACTGCCAGACATTCTCGACCGGATTGAGCTCGGGCGAGCGGGGCGGGAGCAGGACGATGGTGATGTTGTCGGGCACTTCGAGCTTGGCCGAGCTGTGCCAGCCAGCCTGATCCATGAGCAGGAGGGCATGGGCGTCTTGTGCGACGGCCTGTGAGATCTCGGCGAGATGCAGGCCCATGGTCATGCTGTTGCAGAAGGGCAAGACCAGGCCTGCGGCCTTGCCCCCTTTGGGGCAAATGGCACCGAACAGATAGGTCGATGCCGTGCGCTGATCGTTTGGGACGCGGGGACGGGTGCCGCGTTTGGCCCAACGGCGGGTGAGCTTGTTCTTCTGGCCGATGCGGGCTTCGTCTTGGAACCAGACCTCTATCTTGGCGCCTGCGACCTGCCGGCTTTCGATCTGCGCCAAGAGATCGGGGAAGTTTTTTTAAATGCCTCGGCGGCGTGTTCATTGTGGGCGCGATGGCGCGGCCTGACCGAGAGCTTGCGGAACCCCATTGCCCGCAACTGCCGGGTCAAGGTCTGCTTGGCCACCCTGATGCGGTACTCCTCCCATATCCACTGCGCCAAATCGATCAGCGGCCAGCGCACCACCCCATGGACAGCCGGAATCGGGCCGCTCTCAATCATGCGGGCGAGTTCCTGCCGCTGGATAGCGTTCAGCTTTGGCGCCCGACCAGGCGCCTTGCCATCAATCGGACCGTCTGGTCGCCCGGCATTGAACCGCAGCACCCAATCCCGGATCGTCTGCAGCCCAACCCTGCCAATCCGTGCGGCATCGCTACGGGACCCACCATCATAGATCTCAGCAAGCGCCAACAGGCGCCGTATCTGCTTCCCGTCGCGCGTCTTCTTCGCCACTCGCCGCAACGCCCACCCGTTGAAACCACCTCGCCAGTCAATCGGAGCCGCCATGGCAAACCTCCCTCGTTTGCCATGTTGAATCAGATCAGCACCGATTCGTGAATCACCCTCGTGAGTCACTCATTCAGGGACTTGGTATTATTCCATTTATAGGGCCTTTCGCAGCCAGTGACATCAGGGTAGAGGACCTTTTAAACTCCGGGACGTTAGGTCACGCGTTTTGACTACCGCGGGTCAACAACATGAATAGCAGCGATCAGACTCGTGCATATGAGCTCAGGCGGCAAGTGCTTAAGCGTGACGCACGAATACGCGAATTGGAGATTCAGCTCGAAACCCTCAGAAATTCGCGCAGCTTCAGCGTAGGCCAAGTTCTCGCTCGCATTAAACGCGGCGGTTTGCGTGTGGTGGCTCGGCTGCCAGGAATTTTCTGAAGGCCATTAAGTCTAAGCGAGAGCCAAACCGCCACCCCAACAAATATCACAGCAGAGATCGAAAAGATATAACAGCAGAGATCCAAAGTCACCTGATGCAAATATCTGGTCTGATTATTTTGGACCGTTCGCGGTCTTATTGCCAGGGAACTCGGTGGGAGCACGAGGCCAGAACGGCGGTGTGCTGAGATTGCTGAACCTCAAACTGTCATGGGTCTTTCGGGTGTAGGTAGCTTTACCTCTGTGATGCCCTACGATTATGACCTCGTCATTCAACAGGCGGCAGCTACTGATTTCATAGTCTACATGGCCTTTATCCGGGCTAAGGACTCTCCCTGGCATGGCGCGCTTACCAATGACATGATTTTGACAGAACTCCTGATACGAGCACTCAAATATGCTCGCCAGCGGGGCCTATATTGTATCTTGCTTCGAATGAGCACGCCGTTTCTTGGGGATGTCCCGTCCATTGTTGGACTCGGCGGGACGAGCGTTGCCGGTTGATGATGCTATGCGGCTTTCTGGTCCTTCTCAAGTTTCGGTTTGGTCGCCTGCTTGGCCTGATGCGCAGCCAGC
>Ga0187892_10000798_pt1 | contig 79075 bp, 86 predicted proteins | sample MA1701073metaG_FD_139345 | JGI IMG/M metagenome (GOLD analysis project Ga0187892, IMG submission 139345) | Bio-ooze microbial communities from a basaltic lava cave in the Kipuka Kanohina Cave System on the Island of Hawaii, USA - MA170107-3 metaG ... | reverse complement strand
TACCTCGCCCGGAGGGGCATGTATCCTCGGCAGCTCGGCGGCCCAGAGGATTTCGAGTTTGCGCGCAATCTACAGGTTCGGCTTCCGATGGTTCAGGATGGACGAGCACGCGCCAGCCTGGTGCTAGATGTCTTGGATGAGCTTGTGCCCCAGCTCGGCGACGTCGAACGACAGGTACGTGCCAGAATCGGTGCTGGCGGCCCAAACATCACGAGGGCCGGGGGATTAGCGCGAGCACTTCTGGACGCGATGAGACCAATCTGGAACGAGAGTGATCCGAGCGTTTTCTTCAGCGTCGTCTGGAGAGTCATTGAGATTGTCAAAAGCGGGGGCCACTACGTTCCCCGCTCCGAGTGCCTTGGCCCAATCCAAAAGGCCGCGCGAGACCGGACTGAGCCGCTCATGGCTTATGCGAAGTGGGTAGCGGCTGCGCGCTTCAGTGCGTCCGCGCAGGTACCGCGCGGGTTGCTCGTAATGACGGTACACCAGGCGAAGGGAAAAGAATTCGACAGTGTCATTGTCGGGTTTGTTGGTCGAGAGACGTTTCCTGATGATCTGGACGGTCGCAGACTTCTGTATGTTGCGATGACACGCGCGCGCCGGAGGCTGACGCTAGTCGTTCCAGAGGGCAATCCATCGCCACTGCTCGGTGTACTGTGAGAGCAAGCGAGAGAACTGCGATTTCACCAATGACGAGAAGGGCGCGGTGAATTGCCTTCGGGGCCTCGGCGTGTTCCAAAGTTAATGCGAGTGATCGCCCGATGAGCAAACGATCGGCGAGATCTTCTAAGGCCGTCGACCAACTCTTGCCGAAATGGACTGAGCGGGTAAGTTCCGATGGCTCCGGACGAGATCCTCTTGGGCTTTCGCGCGTATCCTTCATCATCGCGGATTACCTGCTGTTCGGAATCGCATCGACAACGGACCGCGCGCGGTACTTCAGCTTCTTTTGCTGGGCGCTGTGGCATGTCGGTCGGGAACAGGCCCCGGAACGGTTTGGCGACTTGCGGCGACACCTTCGGAGGAGAGAGGCGGTGCTCGCCCTGGCGACATTGGCGAACGATCCGAAGTCGTCCCCGGTCGGTGTCACGGCGGCAAAGATCGAGTGGAAGAAGGGACTGCAAGAAAAGCGGTTCAACACTGATTTCCGGGTCCTTCCGTCCAACAGCATGGGTGCCTACGGGCAGTACTATGCCGGATCGCTCGGGAACCTTGGCCTGATAGAACACAGCGAGGACGGGCTGGACCGCGCAAGCTCTCGGCCGGCGACGACCTTGGCGACGGCCTTTCAGGCAGCAGTTGCGAAAACGCCGTATATCAGGAAGCGGCTTTTCGCGTCCGAATGGATCAGCTTAGAGGATCTGCGCGCTACCGCGAAGTATCTGACCATCGACGCGTTAGGAGAGGGCTTTGCCGAGGAGGAGCGAAAGGGTCTGACGGAGGTATTCTTCGCCCTCTCTGGTCGATTCTCGACGGACCGACATCTTCTGCGACGCTGTACGCTTCTTCATCTCTTGCATGTCATCCAGGAATACGAGCAACACGGGACGGAGATTCCGCTCGGTGACCTGGACTGGTACGTAGGATATCCGGTCTATTACTACGATCTGCTATGGCTCACGGAGGCACGGGCGGTCCGGTACGTGGTGCCGGCTCCCTTACGGACGTGCCACACATTGTGGCGGCAATTTTTCGCGCATCAGTTCCTGGCGCATTCTCTCGAGACAGTGCTGTGGGCCATGTTGGAAGTGCTGGGTCAGGACCAGTCCGGACGTCTTGTCGCCGAACTCGTCAAGATCCTCCTCTCCCCGGATGTCTTCCGGAGGATCGGCGAGATTACAGGCCAGCGGTGCAAGACACCTGCGGACCTCCTGCGTGCGGCTGAGGTTGCCGTCGACAGTATGGCGCAGGATGCACGGAAGGCTGTCAAGCATTCGATGAGCGAACTTTCGCTCGTGGGCGAGAGATCTGATGTTGCGGTCGAGATCGCGCGTGCGCTTGTGATGCTGGCCGTGCTTTGGGCCCGCTGGCGGAAGGGCGATGACGCGATGAGAACGGTCGCCGTGAATGCGCCGCATGAGCTGTGGCTCGGGACGATTCTGCCGCTTGTCGAATCGTGGTCTGACGCAGAGATTGGGTGGCACCGGGCACTTGAGGAACTGATCTCGGCCTGCATCCTGGACCAGCACGATCGGATCATGTACCAGAAAGGCCGGCTCGATAGCTCATGGCTTCACCGGTCGGATGGCCGTGTGTTCAAAGATCAGGACTACGAGCCAAGCGAGCGAACTTCGCGACATGGAAGTGCAGTGAGTATTCTGGCTGACCTCGGTCTGGTTCAGATCTCGGGAAGGAAGTGTCGTGGTCTAACGAGTGCCGGCCGGCGACTGCTCCAGCGTTTGCTGAAAGAAGCGGATGATGCGCGCAGCAACTGAACGGATCAATCTTCCGGCGCGACTCCGTGGCCGACGGTTCGACGCCGCGATCGCTACGACGTACACGTTCGACGCAGTATTTTTTGAGGAGTACTGCCTCGAAAGGCTGTCGGCCTTCAGTGATGCATCCTCGATCACGGTGTTCGTGGACCGAGGCACGTACGAGGCGATCATCGCGGGACCGGAGCACAACCGACCGAAGCAAGCCAACCTTCGATATCTGGTCCATCCCGTCTCGCCTGGCAGCACGTTTCACCCGAAGGTCTGGCTGTTTGCGTCGCCGGAGGGAGGCCGGCTAGTCATAGGCAGCGCGAACCTGACACGCCCGGGCTTCCTGGGGAACGCTGAGCTAGTCGGAACATTCGATGTTGACATTGGGAAGAATGAGCAGTGGAGGGCGCTGTGTCAGCAGGCGTTTAGGTTCCTCGTACGCCTAGAAAAGCGATGGCCGGGGAAGACGGTAGCCTCAAACCTGCGCGAGATCGAACGCCAAGCGCCTTGGCTGGTGAGCACGGGTGAGAGAGGACTCGACGGCACTCTGGTCGATAACCTCGACACGCCGATCATTGAGACGCTTCAAGCCCGGATCGGCGGGGGCAGAGTTGAGACCCTGTACATTCTGTCGCCGTACTTCGATCCGGCGCCCGACCTTCTCGACGTGGTGCTGAACGCTTTTCGACCGACGCGGATGATGATCTTTACACAGAATGGAACGACGACGCTGACCACAGAGTGGTTGAAGCATCCAAGCGTTCGACGCGGGAAGGTCCAGATCGTCCTCTGCCGATACGCTCATGATGAGCGACCGCAATGTTTGCATGGCAAGCTCATCGCATTGACGACGAACGATGGCGCGCTGGTGAGCTTCGGAAGTGCCAACTTCACCAGCGCGGCACTTGGGCGGACAGCGAGCAATGGCAATGTTGAGTGCGTCCTGGCCCGGACCTTCGGGCGTAGCCTCGACATAAGGCGGATCTGCGATCCACTGAGCAGTGGCATCCTGCTGAAGGACGAAAAGGACTTGAGGTCCGCGGCGTCGCCGTGGGAAGCCCCGTCGACCGCGAAGGCAATCAGTCTCCGAGAAGTGACGCTTGAAGGCGAGACCGTGGTAGCTGAGTTGGACGAGGAGCCTCGTGTCGAGATGGATCAGGTGGAATGTAGATGTTTGCTCCCGGGGGACTCCGAGATCACCGTCAAACTCGTGCGGAGGGGCAACCTCACATATGTCGCGGAGGCGCCGCCGAGACTCCTCCAGAGTGCCTATCGAGGCTCGACAGTGGTGCGGGTCGTATCGGTCAAAGGTGAGCGGTTGCTCGGCGAAAGCAACTCGGTACTGCTCACGAACCTTCTGGATTTCCGATCGGGCGAGAGTATCCGGCGCCAGCGTTTGATCCGCGATGCCTACGATGGTCCGGCTAAGTTTTTCCACGTGCTCCGGGATCTCATGGGACAGGATGAAGAGGCACTTCGCGAATTCCTGGCCTTGTGTGACATCCCCGTCGTCGAAGCTCCCAAGCCCTTTGTGAGGCGCGCCGGTAGCGCGACGTGGGACGCCGAGGGTATGCGAACCCTTCAGGAGCGTAACCTGCGCGTGTTCACGTCGCTCCGTGATGTCGTCCTAGCCTTCGTCAACCGACATCTGCGCCGACTCCGGCGACATGTCGACTACGGGACCGTCGCGGGGATCGAGAACTTCATGCACATCGCGCTCGCGATCGGCGGGACGCTGCGAGCCCAGTTCCAGCGCCTGGCGATTGGACTTGAGGCAGTGAGGCGACCTCTGACACCAGAGGAGTGGGGCTCATACCGGGAGCAGGCGGACGCCTACCTTGAGAGAATTCGGGAGCTGGTTCTTTGCACGACTCGAGAGTACGTGCCAAGGATGTCGGACAAGTACGGCGTCTCGAAGGTCTGCCTCCGGATCGAGCCAGATCTCGGAGCATTCGAGCAGGTCTGGCAGGACGTTCGTGGGAGCCGCAACGCGATCGAGGCGCTGAGGCAGACGCGTCTGCGGGTAGTAACCGAGAGGCAAGTCGAGGTTCAGCCGCCGTACAACGAGAAGGTCAACCTCATGAGCGAGAAGCTCTGGACTGGTTTCGCTGACGAGATCGAGAGCGAGGTTCAGGCTCTCCTGTTCTCGGCATCGCTACGCTGATCGGCGGCATCGCCGCGTTATGGTTCTTCTGGAACAAGGTCACCTCTTGGTTCCACTCGTGCCAACGAGAATGAACCGCCCCGGGTTCGGACAAACAGCCGCCTGGCTTTTAAACCGACATGTAAGTCCCCGAAATGTCTGGTAGCTTTCTGTACCCCCAGAGCCTACTTGACATGTAGTCAAGTATCGTTCATCCTTGACTCCGGAGTCCTCATGTCTGCGGGGGACAGATGACTACCGGGATCTCAGATGGGCGGATTGAGACATGGTTCGTAATCCCTATCGTCCGCAACTCGGATAGGCAGCCGCACGTCGCGGAGCTTTGGAGCTGCTTGCGCAAAGAGATCTACGGAGTGGCTGGAGGCCTTTCGGGACCGAAACACGTTCTTATCGAAGACATCGAACCAGTCGCCGGAAGCTGGAGGGATCCGGCGACAGGGGATGAGATTCCGGACGAATCGCGGAAGTATACGGTCGTGATAGCTGAGTCTCGAGTGGGTGCGCTGCGTGAAGTCCTGGAGCGCGCAGCTAACTCATTCGATCAAGAGGAGATCCTCTTCATGGTGAAGGGCGAGGACCAAAGTGTAAGACGGGATCCGTTTAAAGGATTTCTTCACGGAGATCCGTCGGCGGGATGAGTCGCAAGACGACGAGGGCAGGATCGCCGTCCGAGAGGACACTTGAGAGACATAATATGGCGACCAAGAGCCTAATCCACAGAACACTCACCGGAAGAAGCGTTGATCTGTCGAAGCTCACAGACGACGAGCGTGCTGGCTTGGCCGCCGTCGTTGAAAAGTATCGGACACGGCCAGATTGGACAAGATTCGCGTCCTGGTGGATCAAGGAACTCACGAAGCGGCACATCGCACCAGATTCTGCCCTGTATAGAATCTGCGACGATCTTGAGGCGCGTCTCGGTATTGCTGAAGGCAAAGCTTCGCCGCCTGACTATCGACACTATCTCCTCGCGCTGATCGAGGAACGCTACGGCTCTCGGTACCAGTTCTGCAAAGAAGCTGGCATCGACCAAGGGCAGTTGAGCCGCATCCTTGCGGGTCGTGGAAATTTCTCGCTCGAAACTCTCGAAAAGCTGCTGCGCGTCCTTCGCGCGTCTCTCGTGATTACAACTGATGATGCGCTAAGGGCAGCGGCGAATCCTGAGGAAGCGAGTCGAGTGTTAGAGGCGGCGGCCCGATAGGGCGCTATATCCCGGCGTCCGAGAGCGCGGGCTCGGAGCGACTATGCCGGACAGCTTTCATGGAGAACTAACTCGCGATCGTACCTCCCTCGCAAGGTGCCTATGATAGCAACAGCAGATCTCGGGGCGAGATATCCCTATCCAATCAGGCGCCCGCGACACCCTGATTCGAGCTCGCGGTAGAAGTTCCATATTTGGGCGATATGTGGGTGACGTCATGAATAACCCGCAGATCGCCGGCAGAAAGCGCGCGAGCGACTGGCGTGCGTTAAGGAAGATCCTCTTGGAGCAATCGACCCCACAGCTCTGGGAGCAGGCCTGTCGCGACTTCTTCATCGAGCGCCTCGAAACACGCTACTTCGAACCAATCCGACGATTGCAAGCCGAAGGCGCGTGGGCAGGCCAGGGGTTTGCGATTATGGTGATCCTCTGTAGCCTCGTCGAATTTCTCGAATCCACCGTCCGCGGCCTTAAGTACAAGTATCGAGGGCCGTGCGGGCAGTACGAATATGATTCAAGTCGTGAAGTCTTCATGGACTTCCTCGTTAGCCGCAAACCGTTCTCGGATGTCTTCAGAGACAGAGATATCGCCCTTGAGTTCTATCAGGCCGTCCGCTGTGGCCTAATGCATGAGGCCCAGACCAAGAGCGGTTGGGTAATCTGGGCGAAGAGTTACCGCAAGGCGATCATCGACCGAGGACAGCGAAAGGTTTACCGAGACGACTTCTACGATGCGATCTGCGAAGTAGTGCAGGATTATGCCAAGCAACTGGTTAGCGATGGCGAACTGCAGGCGGCTTTTATCCGTAAGTACGACGGCCTGTGCGAGTGACAGGGCACGTGATGACCCGAGCCCCAAGTGCCGTCCGATTTTGAGGAGAGTCCTTGGGTTGATGATTTCTTCGCCGAATCAGTTTCGCTTCCGACGCGTTTCCGGCTAAGCTCAACCCCTCGGAAGCGGACCGGTCGGATGGTACGTATTTACGAGGACACATCCCGTCCTGCTCGTTCCTCGCCGACCGCAGCACGTCTTCGAAGTGAACCCGCATTCGGTCACCCCACACGAAGTAGCGGTGGAGCGCCAGGACAGGCTGGCTCATCGCCCGCTCAGGGGCTGTTGCCACGCGGCGTGGACGCGGGCGACCTCGCGGCAGAAGAACGCGACCTGGTCTGCGCCGGGCCGCAACAGGCCAAGACGCTGCGCAAGTTCGAAGAATCCGCGGCCGGGAATGTTGTCCTGCCGGTGCACGACGATGGCGGTCAGCATCGGCCGGCCCTGCTGGTGCTCGTGCGTTGAGATGGTCGTCAGGATCTGGCGGATGGTGTCGCGGTCCGCCGGGCTGTCCATGTCCAATCCGGCGAGCGGTGCGATCGCGCTGTATGTCGTGGTCTCCTGCCGCTCCGCGACGCGCTTCAGTTCGTCGTAGATCGGCTGGTGCAGCATCACTCCGCCTTGCCTTTCTTACGGGTTGTGGAGTTTCACAAGGAAGTAGGACACCGAGACGACCATGCCGCGGCCGAGGCGCACGAGTTGCTCTTGGGATAGACCAACCGGCTGATGCGCGCCCGGGCTAGTGAAGGTATACACCGACGCGATCAGTCCCTCCTCAGCCGGCGTGATAAGTCCTGACGTCCGGAGGTACGTGAGTGTCTGTGCCCACTTGTCGGCCTGAAACGACCCACCTTTCGCCTGTTGACGCGCCAACGCGATTTCCTTCACCAGCGTTTGCAGGACCGCTCGAGCGTTGCTGAGGCTAGCGTTGTAGTCGGGTGGCACCTGACGGAACGCATTAGCGGACTGCTCGAGCAGGCTCGTTATCCCGGCCGCGCTGGGCAACCCGGACTTCGCGACTTCGGCGGCGAGGGCATCCTCCACTTGAGCAGCGCCACTCGTGAGTGTATCGATGGCGATGAGCCGGGTGATTGTCTACGACGTAGTTGTCGATGAGGAGACACTGGACCAAGTCGCGCCATCGGGCGTCGTACGCGGCCGCCCCGTTGCCCCACTGGTCTACGACCCGATCGCGCAAGTCGGCCTCGGTCACTACGATTTCAACCAGCAGGCTATGTAATGAATCAGGCTGGATCTGGCGCAGAAAGCCAACGAGGCGTCGCTCCCACTCGCCCCATTCGTCCCAGGTATCGAACGCCGTCGACAAGCCGTGCTTTTCAAAGAGAAGGTGGATGAACGACGGCTGCTGGCGCTGGAGATACTGTGCGAGAGAGATGCGCGTGCGTTTGCTGATCATATGGTCGCGTCCCGCGGATACTCCGACCACTCCCGCCCATCCAATAGACGGCCGCCACTCGTCGGCCTCGGGCCACCCCACTGTTTATGGAAGAACGCGACGCCGGCGGCGCCACACACGTCGCGGAGGTCGCGCACCCACTGGACCGCCTCCGCCTTTGGTTTCCACCCGGCTGCGGTCTGTTCGACCAGGGCACGGGACGGCACGCCGCCGGACTCGCCGCCTGAGATCACCCAGGAGACACCGGCGAGGTCCAGGGCCGACGCGAGGGGCCCCAGCAGCGGCTCCGCGCTTACGAAGCGCACCGGCACGTCAACTTGGCGCAGCCGGTCGACGCGCCAGGCATAGGCCGCGCTCTCCACCGACACACCGAGCCAGACGTGCGACGCGACCGGTCGGCCGGCGTTGTGCTTGCGGTGCCAGTCCACCAAGCGCTCCGGTCGCTTGGTCAGCACTTGGAAGACGTGGTGGCACGCCTGGCTCATGGCGGCGAAGATTTGGTCGATGAAGTCGAACGGCACGCGGTCGTGGAACAGGTCGCTCATTGAGTTGACAAAAATCATCCGTGGTGCACGCCAGCGCAGCGGCAGGTTGATACGGTCCGGGTGCAGCGTCACGTTGGTGAAATCGCCGCGCCCGAAACGCTGCGTCAGCCGTTCCGCATAACAGAACTTGCAGCCCGGCGACACCTTGGTGCACCCGCTGACTGGGTTCCAGGTCGCGTCGGTCCACTCGATTGCCGATTCGGAGGCCATATCAGTCCTGCCCGCCGCGGTACTTGGCGAAAATCTCACCGACGATCTTGTTCGCGGTGTCCTTCTGCGACGCGAAAAACAGGTAGTAAACGATCGCGTTGTTGGAGTTGCGCATCGGCATCGGGTCGGGCACGTGCCGGAAGCCGGCGACGGTGCGCAGTCGCTGACGGAAGGCTTGGGCCATCGTCTCGTTGTCCGTCTTTTCGGGCCAACCGAACAGGTTCCGCGTCGTGGTGTACGCGACGTCACGCCAGGAGGCGTCACCCCAATAGCGCGTCATGCGCGCGGCGTCAGTGGGGTCTACGCCGTCGGGGTTGCGCCATAGGACGTTTAAGTTCATGTCGTACACCGGGAAGTTGAGGAACATGTCGACCGTCCGCAACTGACCCGCAGTGTGAATGACAGTCCAGTCCAGGTGAAGGCCGTACGGGTCGAACAGCACGAGCCCACGGCGGTAGTGCTCATACCGGAGAGTGGGGAAGACCCTGCGGAGTAGGACGTCGTTGCAGTCGCCCTCGTACACGTGGACATTCGGCCGGTCGGCCACGCGCTCGCGCAACGCGGCGGCCTTGACGCCGTCAAGGTCGATCAGGTGGTACTCGCGGAAAGGTGGCTGCACCAGCAGCGCATTCAGCGGACTGCCGGCGACCATCTCACCTGTCATCCGCGAGACGTGCATGCCGGCGCCCGCGAAGGCATCGACGTACACGTGGTGCAGTCCCGGCTGCGCGTTAAGGATTGTCGAGTACGCCGCCGCGTACTTGCGGAGGATGTCGAGTTTCACCTCCGACCACGGGCCGATATCTCCGAACGTCGGCATGCCTTACCTAGAAGACCGCCCGGTAGCGGCGCTCGCACAGGTCGTGGAGATAGATCACAGTCCCGTTCGCGCAACGGTGCCCGTACACCTGCTCAGGGAAGGGCTTGGCGCAGACGGCGCACATATCGCTGCCGCCCGACCGCGGCGTCACGTCGATGCGGTCGCCGGGCGGCGCGGCGTCATCGATGTTCGAGATCAGCCCGCGCTCCCGCCGGGCGTTCAGGTCCGCGACGATGGGTGCGCACTCGCGGCAGACGCCGTCCGCGACTCGCCAATCCTTCTTGCCGCACACTTCACACGTCGAGGCGTCGGTCATTGCAGCAACCCCCCACCTTGACGCCCAGGCCCCTGGAGCGTTGTCGGCGTCGGCTCGTGCGATGCCGGGCTTGGCCGCCGCCGGCGCCGATTGGGTCAGCCCGTGCTGCTTCCGCAGGTCTTGGACCCGTTGCCCTAATCGGTGCTCCGACACGCCACGCACGGGATCTCGTTACTCACGAGCTCATCAGTGAATTGAGGTCAACCACGTGGGGCGGTGGTGATTCCGCCGGCTCGAGATAATCGTCCGGTCGGCATGTCAGCACAATGACCTGTACTCCCACACTCGCCGTATGGCGCAGTGCACTTCGGAACCAACGGAGACGGTCCGGGTCGCTCTGCACGAGCTGATCGTCGAGCAACAGAGCCGAGTGGAGGCGCTCCGCAAGGCAGAGGCGGAAGAGCGTCGAGAGCTGCTCTCGCGTGCCGATCGACAGCCGTTCCAGCTCGCGCCGCCCGCCGGCTGCCTCGATCCCCTCCAGGCCAAGATGGGGGGAGAGTGCGATGCCGCTGTACCGCTGGCCGGCCAGCGCTTGCAGTCGGGCGGCGAGGTCGGGGGCGAGCACGTTCCCGAGGTGAGTTGCCTGGTTGCGCTCGGCCTCCTTGAGCGTCTCGGCGAGGAGCTTCCACGCCTCGTACTCGTCCTCGAGAGCGGCCTGCTTCTCGTGGGCACGCTGGAGCGCCGCTTCGAGATCCTGCTTACGCTCATCCGCGGCCGCGCCGCCGCTGGCGTGAAGCGCACCCTCGGCCTGGCGTAGCTCACCGACGAGCGCTTCGTGGCGGCTCCTCGCGGTCTCCTCAGCCTTGCGCGCGCTGATGGTCGCTGCCTCGTCCACGGGAGCGCCATCCATGCTGGTGGCTGCATGCGCGCGCGCTTCCGCAGTCTTGAGCGCCGCGATGTCGATCCCTTCCGCTGTGCCCCGCCTTTCGTGCAGCCGGGCACCCCAGGTGTCGCGATCGCTCGAGGCCGCCGCGATCTTCTCGAGAGCGTCATCCAGCGCTTTCTTCGCCTTGGTCGCCGCCTCTTCGAGCGCATCGTGCTTTCCCGGCGGCGCATCAAGGATTTTGCGCTCCTCGGCGATCCCCTTCTCGCGGCGATCGAGGGCCTGCCCCGCTTCGGCGAGGGCCTTCACCTCGGCATCTAGGTCCGCGAGCGCATCGGCATACGCGTTCGCCACCACTCCTTCCCGAAGGGCGGCTTCCTGTGCACGGAGCTTGGCATGTGCCGCTCGATTCGACTCGCGCTCGGCACTCTTCTTGGTCAGAACGGCATGCGATTTCTTGCCGTGAGCGTTGGCCGCTGCCTCGATCAGGACCATGTCGGTGCCTTCGAGGCGACGTTCAAGCTCGACGATCCGCGCCGACAGCCGCTCCTTTTCTGCTGTGGGATCGCCGAGAGCGGTCCGCTCTGCATCCAACTCGCGGGCATCGCGCGCAAGGGCTTCGGCGCGCGCCCTTCTTTCGGCATCCACCAAGCATGCCTCCTCCAGCGCGCGGAAGTCGGCGACGCCGACCGTCGCGAAAAGCGACGCGGTCGCCTCGCGCCACTGCTTGCGCTGCCGCTCCGCTTCGTCGCGGTCGGCGGCTCGACCGCCTCGGACAAGGATTTCGGCACCGCCGGCGAGGTCGAGTTGCGCCGACGCCTTCGCCTCCACGGAGAAAGGCGACGTCTTGGCTTCTTTCGCTGCGCCATCGACCGACACCATCACGGACGGCGCCCCGCGCACCTCCACAGACAGGCCCACGTCCAGCTTCGCATCCGCGACGTCGAGCCCGCGACGCAGGCGCCGCAGTTCGGCGAGGCGCCTGTCATCAGGGAGTAACGTCGACTCCGCCGTGGGCCACTCGGTTGATGCTCGAGATCGAAGCTCTCTCGCCTTGGAGAGAAGCTCCCCAACCTTCTCCTCACGCTGCAGGGCGGTGTCGAGGGACGTCCTGGCCGCGCGGAGCTCAGTCCACGGCTCCACCGCCTCAAGAGCAGAGATCTCGCTGTCGAGCGCCTTCAAGGTGACCTCGATCGCATCCCCTTGTCCTCGCAGAGCATCCGCCTTGCGGAGATCGAGCGCCACGTCCGCGCGGGCCTGTCTCGTGCGGAGTGCCTCGCGCTCGCGGAGGATCGCCGTCTCCTCCTGGGCAAGCTCCCCCTTTCGCTTCTCCCGCGCCGCGGAAGCGTCTGCTGTCGCCGCCTCGAACGTCTTCCGCGCGTCCTCCTCCGTCTTGCGGAGGTCCGGAATCCGAGGCTTGAGTTCTCGCAGCAGGTCTTCGGCCGTCTTCACCTTCTGCTCGGCCTCGCTTACGGCGTCGACGAGTGCTTGCCCTCTCTTCCGTGCGGCGGCTGCGGTCGCGAATTCGCCCTGCCTCGTGCGTCTCTCCTCGAGCACTTCGCGCTGTGCCGTCTTCTCCTGAAGATCGCCCTCGGCGGCAGCGGCGTCGCGCTGGAGATCCGCGACCCGTTGCGCGAGCAGCCGGCCGGCGCTGGCGGCCTGCTCGGCCTCTTCGCGTTCTCTCTGCCGAGCCGCGACATCGTCCGCCATTTTCTTGAACGGGTCGCCTGCACCCCGCTTGCGCTGGCCACTGGGCGTGAACGCTTCGTCCACGCGTGCTTGGGCGGCGTCAAGCACCGCCTTGAAGAGCGGGTCCTGCGCCATCGCCTGCAGTGCGGCGCGGACTCGCACCCGACCCGAGTCGACGCCGTCGCTGTCGAGGTCCTGCTCGAAGATGCTGGCGACCTCGTCTTGGTCGGCGAGGAGAGCGCTGGCGAGAAAGCTCTCCGGCAACCCCTTCGGCGCCTTCGCGCCGCCCGGCTCGGGGATTCCCCACTGGAGTAGCGCCCGTAGGCGTGCTTCCACCTCTCGGGCCCGCGCCAGATTGGCCCAGCCGGCCCCGTCGGAAGATCGCTCGAGCGAGGCCGTGTTCGTGCCGAAGACCTTTTTCACGCGGTAGTACTCGCTCGGTCCATTCCTGAAGGCGAGCGTAACGGTCGGATCGCCGCCGCCGCTCCACGGGATCCACGGTTCCACCGCACTAGAAGACGAAGGGAGCAGAAGGGCGAACCGGATGGCACGGGCGATCGACGATTTCCCGACCTCGTTCGCGCCGTGAAGCACATTCAGTCCGGGCTTGAACGCGATGTGCGCCCGCCCCACGCAGCCAAACCGCTCTATTTCCAGCGAGACGAGCTCCATCAGCGCGAGGTCCGCGGTTGGGCGAGTGTCGATAGCTTGTACAGCGCGATGCGTGCGCGCCGTGCCGCGTCCGGGTCGACACCCGTCGCAATCCCCTGCAGGCTGTCGACGACGGCTTGCAACACCGGCGGCAGGTTCGGGGGAAACGCACCGATGACCGAGGTGATCCGGATGCGGATACCCGCCCGGTCAGCGTCAAGAACTCCTGCGAGCCCGTGTCTTGCCTCGTTCCCTTCGAGATCATCGAGAATCCGCTCAATCTCGTCGCGCTCACGCAGGTCGACCTCGATGTCGAACGATAGTCGCAGCACCGTCGAGTGCAGATCCTCGGCGGCGAGTGCACGGAGCGCGGGCAGTTCGCGGATCGTCTCGTCGCGCCAGCGCCAGCGAGCGACCGGCACCTTTCGCAGCAACGGGCGTCCCCGAGTTCGCGTGAAGCACACGAGAACGACGTGCCCAGGGTCGACTTCATCGAACGCAGTCGGCTCGGGTGCGCCTGGATACACGACCGGTGGATCATCCTGCACGACACGGTAGCCGTGCGTATCGCCGATAGCCAGGTAATCGATCCCTCGGGCCCGAGCGCCACCAGCCCGGATCGGGAAGTTCATCTCGCAATTCGCGAGATCGAAGGTCGTGCCGTGCACGAGTCCGACGCGCACTGAGTTATCGCCAGATGCTCGTGCGGGGATCTTTTCAACCGGATCGCCAGCACCCGCTTTCGACAAGCAGGGAACCGCGTGTAGCACGAGTCCCGGCTTGATCTCCTCACGGAAATTCTCGCGGTCGACGACCCGTACGAATCTCGGAAGCCCCGCTCTGAAGGGATGGCCCGGAGCCCAGACGGAATCTGCCAGAAGTGGGTCATGGTTCCCGGGAAGTAAAAACACGGACGGGAACCCAGGCGGCAGCTTCCTGAAAATGTCCAGCAGTCCGCGCCACCAGTCGGGCGCCGGGTTGGGTTCATCGAAGAGGTCCCCTGCACAGAGCACGGCATCGACGATGTTCCGCGTGGCGGCGGCGAAGACCTCGCTGAGTACGTCCAGGCGAGCGCGGCGGAGATCCTTCTCTGCCGATGCATCGAAAGACGGGAAACGCTTGCCCAGATGCCAGTCGGCGGTGTGCAGCAACCGAAATGCCACGTCGTCTTCCCCGGTCATGAAAGATCGAACGCCACGTCGACCAGCCGTTCGACCGAAGGGGCAGGCGTACGACGGGACATAAGCGAATCGCGTCGCGTCCGATATGCCTCTTCGGTCCGCTGCTCCAGATCCACTAGCGCCATCTCGATCTCGGAGCCCTCAGCCTCGATGCTCCTCAGGGTGCGCTCCGCGGCTTCGCGCGCATCGACGGAGAGCGCCCGATCCCGCTCGGCCAGCGCGCTCTTCTTCCTCTTCTCGATCTCGGTGAGGCGGCGTCGCAGGATGAGCATTCGGTCTTCAACAGATCGCTCAAGACGTGCAAGCGCTGCGTCGAATCTGGCGCGTTCACCCTCCTCCACCTCCTCTTGGTCAAGGAAGACAGCCTCGTCGAGGGCATCGTCGATCAGCTCATCTAGAATGTCCGAAGCCACCTCCGAAGGCACAGTTTCCATCGGCAGAGCGAAGAGCTCTCGTGCCAGTTCGGGATCGATCATCTTTCGATCCACTCCGGCCAGGATGATCAGCCGGTCCACTGGCTCGAACCCGGCATAGCCGACCTTCGCGAGCACGAGTCTGCCCCGTCGCCCGCGCATCTCGCGGAGCGCCGGCGAGGCAGGCCCCGTATTGATGCGAATCCCGTTCACTCCGGCGCTCGCGCGGCGCGCATCTTCTATTGCGTCCTCGACCAGAGGATGTCCGAGGTGGAGCGGCTCGACGCTCTCGAGCCCTTTAGCGCTGCCGATCACGAATCGCTTGCCATCGACCTCTAAGAGGATCCGCCCGTCCCCTTCGCTGCGACGGTGCTGAATGTTGCGCGTCCTGAGATAGGCGGTGACCACGCTATCGACGGCGCGGTCGATCCCGGCGAGGCTCTTCGGAAGGTCATCCCGAATGCGGCGGAAGACCTGCCGCACGTCTTCGTCCAGCCGGCTCTGAATGAGACTCGCGGCGCGGCGCCATCCGTCCTCGACTGCACGACGGCGCACATCCACATCGTCTCGCAGTCCCTCGAGCTCGCGGACGATCTGCTCCTTGGAGCGTGCCTGCTCATGGATCCGCTGCAGCTCACGCTCGACGGCAAAGCCAAGAGAACCGGCAATCGCTTCAGGTGTGTCCGTCGCCGGCTCGTGCAGCACGTGATCAGAAGCGTCGAGCACCCGCCCGAAGAGGTCCAGCTTGCGTGCAAGGATCTCGAAGGTCAGACGGTCGGCTTCGTTGTCCGCCGAGATGAAGTTGACGACCGTCACGTCATGCTCCTGACCGTAGCGGTGACAACGGCCGATGCGTTGCTCGATCCGCTGCGGGTTCCAGGGGAGGTCGTAGTTCACGACCACGTCGCAGAACTGAAGATTCAAGCCCTTGGCACCCGCCTCTGTTGCGATCATGACGCGCGACCGCGTCCTGAATTCGTGTACGAGCGCAAGGCGTACGGCGATGTCGCGGCCCACCTTCTCACGCGGAGGGTTCTCGTTCAGCCAGCGATCGAGCGCCTGGGTAGCGCGCGCTGAAGCGTTCGTGCCGCGGAAGAGCGTTACGTCGGTCGGCGCGAAACCGTTCGCGACGAGCAGATCGAACAGGAAATCCTGCGTGGCGATCGATTCCGTGAAGACGAGCACCTTCCGATCACCGACCTGCCTCAACGCTTTGAGGAGGGCGGCAGCCTTCGCTCCAGGGCCGAGTCGGCGCGCGCGCCCCGCGAACGTGCGAACACGCTCGAGCTCAGCGCGGGCGCGCCCAGGATCGCTCGGCGGCACCGGCGTTGCGGCGGTCTCCGCATCGAGATCGTCGGCGTCCTCTTCGAGGTCGGCGAGGAACTCGCGGATCGCAACATCATCGACGGAGTCGCCGCGCGCAAAGCGGTCGAGGCGGAGACAGACGCGCTCCAGGCTGGCCGCGAGCGCCGCGGTCGACGAAGCCATCCGTCGGTGGAATCCGAGGAGCAGTAAGTGTCTGGAGCCGCCCGAGAAGGCGACGAGGTCAGGCTCCAGCAGCCAGCGCGTCACGTCGTCGTAGAGCGCGCGCTCGTCGGGTTGCATCGTGTACTCGAACAGCCGGCAACGCCGCTGTACGAACGGCCTCTCGAGAAACTCTTGCGCCTGACGCCGAAGCGTGCGCTGACAGACAGAGGACATCCGGCGGCGAAGCTCGTCATCAAGGTCCTCAGCAATCGTCGCGTCATCGCTAGGGCAGAAGACCCTGCGGAACGTGTCCAGATTACCGAGGAGCGTGCCGGTCGGCTCCACGTACTGCACGAGCCCCCACAGCTCGGCGAGCGAGTTCTGAATCGGGGTCGCGGTGAGCAGCAGGACCGGCGCGCCACCGATTGCGTCGCGCACGCGCTGTGCGATCAATGCGTCCTTCGATTCGCCCTTGTAGTCTCCCCGTCGGTCGTAGCGGCGGTAGATTCCGGCAAACAGCTCATGAGCTTCATCGATCACGACGAGATCGAACGGCTCGCCGCTCGCGAGGATCCGCGAGACCGCCTCGGTGCCCGTGAGCTCCCGGCCGACGAGGAAGACGCCTGCGCCGTCGAAGGCATCGGGACGAGCACTACCGATGCTGGCCTCGATGCCGAAGAGGGTGAAGAGCTCAGTCTGCCACTGGCCGATCAGCGGCTTAGGAACGATGATGAGCAATCGGCGTTTTCCCTCGGCTCGAAGTTGCGCGAGGACGAGCCCCGCTTCGATCGTCTTGCCGAGCCCGACCTCATCCGCGAGGATGCAGCCGCCTTCGGTGAGGCGGCCCAGCGCAAACATGACGGCATCGACCTGGTGCGGATTCGGGTCGATACGGCCTTGGCGTTGCGACGAGGCGGTACGGGCATGCTCGTCGGATCGGCGACGGCGCACGAGGTCTTCCGCTGCGAAGCGACGTTGGATCGGGTGCGTCAGCAATCTTCATCCTTGCTGGCTGTGACAACGCCGAGCATTGCTTGCGCATTCGCCTCTAGTGCCGCTCGCACCGGTTCGAGATCGAGGCGAGCATAGATCGCTGTTGCCGACGGTTGGCTGTGGTTGAGGACGCGCCCGATCAGCGGGAGACCATAGCTATTGGCCGCCAGCCAGGATCCCAACGTGCGACGAAGATCGTGGACCCGAACATCCTTGACGTCGGCTTGACTGCGGATGCGCTGCCACGCTTTCTTCGGCTCTTCGAGATGCCCCGACGCAGCAGTGGTCGATGGGAACAGCCAGTCGGACTGTCCGCGGCTCGGCAGCGATTCGAGAATCGCTACCGCGGGCGTTGGCAAGGGCAGGAAATGCGAACGCCCCGCCTTGGTCGTCGGTAGTCGCCACGTGCATGTCTGGAGATCGATGTCGACCCATCTGGCTGACAGGAGTTCGCTCCGGCGTGGGCCGAGAAGGAGCGAGAGCTTGAAATAGGCCTTCCATCGCCAGTCGGCTTCCTGGTCGATGGCAGCGAGGGCCCGTTTCAACTCATCAGGGTTGAGGAATCGATCACGTTTCTCCTCGCGGAACATTCGGACGCCGGCGGCTGGGTTATCGGCGATGAGGGTCCCCCAGCGCTTGGCCAGGTTGAACATGGTGCGAAGAAGAGCGAGGACCCGGTTCGCGGCATAGAGGCCACGGTCTCGCTGCAGACGACCGTGAAGCTGGGCTACCTCGCCGCGGGTGATATCCGAGAGACGTCGGTGCTTCCAGGTAGCAGGAATAGGAGCAGGCTCGCGCTCGTTGTCCTCCTGCTTTCTCTGGGGTAGAACATCGCGCAGCATCCGCTCGTCCTCGTCGACCGACCGCTTGTGGGGTGTGGCATGGCGCTCGAGGTAGGTCTGGGCGAACGCGCCGAACGTCAGCTCGCCGCGCTCCCGCGCACGCTCGGCGGCCGGGTCTTTGCCGTCCGCCACAGCAGCGGCCATCGCCAACGCTTTCGTGCGGGCTCGTGCGAGCGAGAACGCAGGATGATGTCCGAGCGTGATTCGCCGCACGCGTCCCCGAACCCGTCCCTCCCAGACCCACGCTTTCGCTCCGCCGCGGCTGATCCGGAGGGCGAGCCCCTGGACCTTGGCGTCTCGGAGGAAGCGTTGCCCGCGCGGGAGCGCGCTCGCCCGATCGATCATGGCTTGTGTGAGCCGGGGCACACGTTCCTCCGTGTAGACAGCTTGTAGACAGATTTGAGCGTATCACGGTGGGTGGCAAGAGGAGACAGCCGAAATCAGTCTCTCATGAATTCACATGGTTACGTGGACCAGCGTAGCATGGCGAAGATCTGCGGGGACCGGAACCCCTGACTCTTAATCAGCGGGTCCGGGGTTCGAGTCCCTGACGGCCCACCAATTACGTCGCGGGGTTAGCGGGCGCCTCGAGAGGCGCCCGCGACCCTGCTGACGTCACGCTGACGGAAATCTTCCTCCCCGCCGCACATCTCACTGACATCCTGGCCATACGCATGGTGAAGGTCGCGCACGAGCGCGGCCCATCGTGAAACCCCAGTGCTGCCACGAGCAGCCAAGACCTGGAGGTCACATATGGTCATCGATCGTCTGCTCACCGAGATCGAGCGTCAGAAGAAGTACCTGGGCCAGCTCCCCGAGAAGTGCGAGTTCCCGCTCTTCAACGGCCGTCGTGCGCTCGAGTCCCAGCGCCGGTCGGGGTACCGCCACACCGCAGCCGCCGCGCGGGAGATCGTGGACAACGCGATCGAGGCCGGAGCTACCCGGATCGATGTCATCCTCCAGCGGCCGGAGCGCCTGAAGGAGCACCAGCGTCAGGAGTCCGTCTCCGCCGTCGCGGTCATCGACAACGGCTCGGGCATGCTGCCGCAGATGGCGCGCTTCGCGCTCTCATGGGGCGGCGGCACGCATTTCGAGGACCCGGAGACGATCGGCAAGTTCGGCTTCGGCCTGCCGAACGCCTCGATCAACCAGACGCGGCGGGTCGAGGTCTACACGAAGACGGCCGATGCGAAGAAGATCAGCATGGCCTGGCTCGACATCAACAAGGTGAGCGAGACCGGCCTCCAGACGATCGAGGAGCCGATCGAGGCCGAGCTGCCCGACTTCGTCCAGCGCCATCTGAAGTCGGCCGGCAGCAAGTTCGAACACGGGACAGTAGTCATCTGGATCGCGCCAGATCGCCTGAGCTACCGAACCGCCGGTCCGCTCAAGGAGCATCTCCTCGACGACTTCGGCGTGACGTATCGCTACCTCCTCGGCGAAGTCGAGATCCTCGTCGAAAACACGCCGGTGGAGTCCGTGGACCCGCTCTTCCTCACCCCCGGCATGCGGTACTACGTTCCCGAGGCAGAGGGCGGCGCGCAGCTCGTGGAGGAGCGCACGCTCCCCGTGAAGTATTACCTGGACCGGAGCCACGGGATCACGCGCCTCAAGAAGGTCGAGGACGTGGCCGAGCTCACCGTGAAGGACGAGGATCTCGTCGCCGTCGGCAGCGTCAACATCAAGGTCGCCCGGTTCCCGGTGGGCTTTGCCGTCTACAAGAAGGGCAAGAAGCTCGAGAACGACGCGCAGCGGCGCTTCGAAATCCGCAAGAGCCGCCGCGGTATCTCGTTCGTCCGGGCGAACCGGGAGATCGAGACACTCGATGCCTTCCCACGATCTGCGCGCGACGAGGCGAGCGGCCTCGGCCACTGGCCGCTCCTCCAGTCGTTCGCCTATCACTGGGGTGTCGAGGTGAAATTCTCGCCGGCGCTCGACGAGGTCTTCGGCATCACGAACGACAAGCAGACGGTGCGCCCCATCGAGGACTTCTGGCGGCTGCTCGCCGAGCAGGAGATCGACACGCTGCTCCGCAAGGAAAATGAGTGGCAGATGAAGCAGCGCGAGAAGAAGAAGCCGCAGGCGACGGCATCGAGCGAGACGTCCCCGGCGGAGGCCGCGGCGGCGGCCGCGGACTCGATCGCCGGCCAGCGGCCGAAGGTTCCGGACCACGACAAACCGGCAGCCCAGGAAGGCGTGAACGAGGAGGCCAAGAAGCGGGTCGGCGTGAGCGCGAAGTCGATCGAGGAGGCCACCGCCGCGGTCGAAGCGGAGGCGAGGCGCCGGCCATACAAAATCGACTACTTCGACGACCCGAACGGCCCGTTCTACGAGCCGAACTGGGAACTCGGCACGTCGATCGTGATCCGGATCAACCGCCTGCACCCGTTCTACGAGACGCTCTACGCCGACCTGCTCAAGCTCGAGGGTGGCACGCGCGCGAAGGAAGCGGTCGACGTGCTGCTCATCACACTGGGCAAGGCGGAACTGACGATCGACGATGAGACGGCGAAGATGTGGTACGAGCGGCAGCGTACCGCGCGGTGGAGCCCCTTCCTCGCCGATGCGCTGAAGATCCTCAGCCAGACCCTCCGCCCGGCGGCTCCAGAAGCGCGACCTCTGTACGACGCGGCACACGTTCGCGACGCATGCCCTGGCCGCCGGCGAAGATCCCGGCTGGGTCGCGAAGATGCTCGGCCACACGACGCTCCAGATGATCTTCACGACGTACTACCGGTACCTGCCGAATCTCGTGCGGCGGGACGGGAGCTTGCTCGCGAAGCGACTCCGGCGAGTGTGCTGAACGTACTGCCGGCGCCACCCTGCCACGCCCGCGCTTTGACATGCCCATACCCCGCGAGGTATATTCCATAGGTGTCATGGGAGGTCGAGTACACCGACGAATTCGAGGCCTGGTGGGAAACCCTTACCGATGCCGAGCAGGAGTCGGTCGCCGCGGTGGTCGGCCTGCTGGAGGATCATGGACCACAGCTCGGGTACCCGCACAGTTCGGGCATCACGTCATCGCGGCACGGCCACATGCGGGAGCTGCGAATCCAGCACGCGGGCCGGCCGTATCGGGTGCTCTACGCCTTCGACCCACGGCGAACGGCAATCCTGTTGATCGGAGGCGACAAGACCGGGAACGATCGCTGGTATGAGGAGTTCGTGCCTGTCGCCGACCGGCTCTACGACGCTCACCTGGACGCCTTGAAACGAGAGGGGTTGATCTGAATGGCGAAGAAGTTTCGGGACCTGGTTGCCCGCAAGCCCGCCACCTGGCATGCGGCCGTCGAGGCGCGGAAGCGCCAGCTCCTCGGCGAGATGCCGCTCCACGAGCTGCGCCGCGCGCGTCAGCTTTCTCAGGAGCAGCTCGCAGAGGAACTCGGGGCGACGCAACCGGAGATCTCGAAGATCGAGCGCCGGACGGACATGTATGTCAGCACGCTGCGCCGGTTCGTGGAGGCCATGGGCGGAGAGCTCGACATCATCGCCCGCTTCCCCGACGGTACCGTGCGGATCACGCAGTTCCAGGAACTGGACACGGCGAGCGAAGCGTGAGGCTTCCCGTCTGCTGAGTAGGCTGATTAAGGTCGTGCGCGAGATCGCCTCGACTTGGCGGCGAGCCGGCGTCCAGACTCAAGAATGGCCCGTGTGTCGAGCGTGCGGAGGTCGCGGAGAGCGTGGGCAATCCGAGCCGCGTTGCCGGTACTGCAATGGCAGCGGGCGCAACTTTCCCGGCCGATGGTGGCGCTTGAAGAAAGCTTGCCGCGTGTTCTTGACAGAAATGTAGGCGGCAACCGGAACTGAACCGGTGCTTCTTGAACCGGGGAGCTGATGGCTTATGGCGTCGGGAAGCGATCGCAGGCGGCTTATCGATGCGGCCGTGAGGAACTTCGTCCGCCAGCGTGGCCGGACCCAGCTCAGGCGACTCCTTGAGGAGGGCGCCGAGCGGCGTGCCGCACGCGACCTCGCGATCGCCGAAGAGTGGCTCCCGGTCGATAGGGATGCATGGCGAAAACTCGACCGATCGAATCCAAGCAGCCCTGGTAGACGCGAGCGAGGGAACCGCTGAGCACCGGGAGAACGTCTGAGTTCCGCGTCGCCAACCGAGTGCGGTAGAGAATGCGAAGAGACATAGCCGCTGCGCAACGCGCCCTTCGTCGCATTGAGGCGGTACGAGGTTCGGTCGGTAGCGTGCAGATCGCCCGCGATCGATATCGAATCGTCGTCGATGGACGGCTCCAGGCGCAGCCGAGGTCGCGAACCGCTCTCAAGTGGGTGAGCGATGCCGGACGCTACCGCCGGGTCGAACTCTACCGACCGGGGAGCGCCCAGCCGGACATCGCGCACCTCTACTACGGACCGTGGGGTTCACGAAGCGCGGTCCGCTCCGCGTATGCAGTGGTCTTCCGAGGCGACGGCCCCGCGCTTGAGGTCCGCTTCTCGCGTCGCAATCATGACGGGACGCCTCGCGTCGTCGTGAGCCATACGTTGAGCTCGAAGGGGGCGACGTACAAAGATCCCGCGGGTATGAGGCGGCGCGCCCTTGGATTTGCGCGCCAAGCCGGAGTGCCGGTAAACGATGAGCGGGTGAAGATCGCCTCATACGACGCGCGATCTGGCGCGATCACGCCAGGCCCGAGAGAGACGGTTCGGAGATTACTTGCATGCGCGCTCTCGGTGCTCCGGGTCCGCGACGTGGTGCGGCCAGCACCGCGATTGAAGTCCGGCCGACGCCGGGAACGCAGGCGGAGACCGCTGGCGTGGAAGAAAGGGCAGGTGATCAAGATCCTCTTGGATCGCAAATTCGAGTCGCAGGCGGCTCACGAAAAACTGCTCATTGATCTTGCGGCGCGGCTCCAAGCTCTCGGCATAAAGGCTGGGCCCGAAGATTCATATGACCTCGTCGTGCAAAAGGGAGCGAGGCGGATTGTTGTGGAGGCGAAGGCATGGCGGCGGGCCGGCACGATCCTCGCGGCCCAGGCCGCTACGGGTCAGCTGCTCTATTACGCAGATGCGTTTCGCAGGGACCGCGGCGTGAACCCCGGCCTCATACTGGCTCTCTGGCAGGCCCCCGAACTCGCGGACCTCGGATTCGTTGAGTCCGCCGATATCGGCCTGATCTGGCCCGAACGTGGGGAGTGGAAGGGCACCCGGCTTGCGAAGCGAACTCTGCCCGAGCTGATCAAACGTTAGAACGCCGAGGGTGAGGATAGCTATTTTTCGCGGCTACTTCGACGAAGGCGGGCATCCAGCGGACGCAGCCGCTCGTGCCTGTTGACTCGATCGAGGCCTACGCGGAGAAGCACCCGAGGGCGGCCCGTTATCTCGCCTCGATCCGGGCGTCGAAGGCGACCAAGGACATCGACAAGACCTACTTGAAGAAGCACTGCAAGGCGACCGGGGTCGAGATCCGCGAGACCAAAGGCAAGGTCGTCGTCGAGGAAGGGCATGAGATGGGCTTCCTCGAAGTGCTTGACCGGCGGCGGTACGAGATCGAGCTCGTGAAAGGTTCCCCGGAGCGCTTCCGCGCGGGCAGCCGCCGGAAGATCGAGAGCGGCGAAGGTGCATGAGCGAGGCGCGACGGCGTATGCAAACGCGACGAACCAGGGGCGGCCGGACAGCGTGCCACACGCGCTTCTTCGCGACCGCGGGCGAGAGGAGTGAAGACTGGTGATGGGCGCGAACCGCTGCTACGCTTGTGACGCGACTGGCCTCCCAACGTTTCCCGGCGTCGTGCGGCCGCCGGCTCTCTCCGCTTATCCGCTCGCTGCTCGGAGGATCGAGACACTCTTTATCGGCTGGAATCCGCCGAGGCCGTTTGGCGGGTTTTGGTCAGTGGACGGGCCGGACAACCTCCGCGAAGAGCTCCACGGGATCTTACGTATCCTTGGTCGCTTTCGCGCACCGAGACCGAACGAGGACTTTCTCGCGGAGTTTCTGGACAGCGGCTACTACTTCGTCCACGCGGTGAAGTGCTGGTCAGCGGCGAAGTATCCGGGCTTTGGACGCGGTGCGAAGCGGAGCGCCAGGGCCGAGATGGGAGAACCGTTGCTCGAGGCGTGCGCTAAAGCCCATCTCCAAGACGAGCTTCGAGCCCTGGATCCCGCGAGAGTATGCGCGCTGGGGGAGCTGGCGTATTGTGCGCTCCGCGTGCTCGATGAAGGCCTTGATCCTGCGGCACGGCCGAGCGAGGGCCGGACGTTTATTCGTGGCGTCCGGACCGTGCTCTATACATGCTTTCCTTCGGGGAATCTGGTGCGAGGCAGGCGTGCGCGTGAGTACACGCGGGATCATCTGGGCCGGCTTTTCGGGGCCATCGCCGGCAGGACGAAGGAGCACGAAGCATGAGTACCGAATCGGCGCGGCGGTCCGAAACGCTGGAAGCGCTCGTCGCACTGTACCTGAGGCTCAACGGATATTTCTGTATCACCAATTACCTCCAACACCGTAGCGCTGGGTTTGGTCTTGAGACCGAGTCCGACGTGCTCGCTCTCCGGATGCCGCATCAGACGGAGGTGCTACCCGACGGCCGTGTGCAGCCGAACGACGAGCGACTGGTGCTGCCAAAGTCTCTCCCGTACCGAGACTGCATCATTGCGGAGGTCAAGGAGTCGACGATCGAATTCAACAGATCGATGCGTGGAGCGAACGGCGCGGGTCGGATCATCCAGGCGATCCGGATGTTCGGGGTGCTGCCAGAGGAAGCGTTCAAGGACGGCGGTGCTGGTTCGACGATGGCGAAGGAGCTGCGTGCCAAGATCGAGGCCGCGGAGTGGCCCGCCATCCCTCACGCTGTCCTCGGCGATCTTGGTTTATCAGTCCGTATGATCGTGTTCGCGCCACGGGATGCGCTTCGGAGTTCGCGGCGCGCCTTTGTCGACTTGGAACACGTATTCGGCTTCGTTCGCGACCGGATGATTCCTGCCGGAGGATGTAGCGAGTATCGTGGACCGGAGTTTTCGCCGTGGCGTGGAACGACGAGGCTAATCGTTGCCTCACTGGATGAGGCGTTCATAACGGGAGTGCCAGACTATAGCCTCGCCGGACTTCTCGCCGACGTCGAAAAGCGTTGGCCGAAGTAGGGGAGGTCCAATGCTGCCATCGGAGTTCCCGGAGGTGCAGGGGCGCCAGCACCTGAAGCGGCTGCTGACCGAACACGTCGATATGCAGTTTATCGACCTTCGGACGATGCTGCGGCTTCCATCGGTCGGTCTCGCCGGCGGGTGCAATTTCGCGGCGGCGGCATTCCTGTTTAACGTCATTGCCGGCAGCGCCGTCTGCTTCTACAAGACCAGCACGGCGGCGTTCACGGCGAAGGGTGACCGCGGCATGAGGTTCAAGGGCCTTCTCTCTGACTTTTATCCTTGGGAGGGAGAAGCTGTCGGCAAGGCGATGGCGATCGATATTCTTTACGACGCCGCGAGGAATCCGCTGGCCCACAGTCTTGGGCTGGACGCTCCACCGCCGGCCGGCCATGTGCCGCGCGAGATCTCGCTTGCGAAGCGCGCACTGAGCGAAGCGGAAATCGCCCAGCTTGAGAACGAACCGACGCGGCCGGCTTGGGCAGATGCGACGATCGTCCAGGGCAAAGCCCCGTCGGGCGCCGACAGCTTCCAGATCTCGGTACCTGCGTTGTACTGGGGCGTTCACCGTACGCTGCACGCTCTATTCGCAGACGCGGCTCACGCGGTTGATGCCGACGCTGTCGCGAAGCAGTTCGGCCCGATGTGGGACAAGTACGTGGCGGTCGGCGACGTGATGACGGTGAGCGATGCGGGCGGCGTGCAGATCAAGCTCACGAGCCTCACGAGAGAATCCGAAACGAAGCCGTGAGCGATCCGCTTCGCGTCTGCTGACGCCACGCTGACGGTTTTCGGGTGATTCCGCGGGTGATTCAGGGATGTATCCCAACGGATACGGCGACGCAAGTGGTTGATTTCTGATGGCGCGCGACATCGCAGGACACGTGACCAACGCGCCTCTTAATCAGCGGGTCCGGGGTTCGAGTCCCTGACGGCCCACCAATTTTCAAGGGGTTAGCGCGCGCCTCGCGCGAGGCGCGCGCGGCCTTGCTGACGGTTTCGCCCAGAAAGTCAATCGCCCCGAAGATTTGACGGGGCGTTCCGTCGTCAACGACCGGGGACGATCTGGGATGCGCCGGGATGCGTGGCGGGACGATCGCTAGTCAGAGGGTCATCGGATCGTCTCAGGGCCAGCAGAGATGATAGCTGTTGATCGATTTCGACAGATGCGGTCCGGCTCAGTCCTGCGTGTCTGTGGCGAGCTTAGAGCCTCTCGATGAACGACGTCGGCGGCGGGTCGAACCGGCCGAAGTCCGGCGTCCTCTTGCCTGATTCGCGACCGCCGAAGTCTCGGCGGTCGACGGGTTGCCAGTAAGCTCGCCGGAATGTGTTTCGTCTTCGAAGGCCACGGGGTCACGCGCGTAGCCGATCGCATGGTAGCCGCGGAGTCGCTTCTCGAACATCCGCAGAAAGAGGGGAACTTCACGATCCACGTAGTCGTAGATACGGACCTCGGTCTTGCCGGGGTGTAAGCGGTGGAGCCGACCGGCGTACTGGACCACGGTGCCCTTCCACGACACGGGCATGGTCAAGAAGAGCGTGTCAAGCCTCGCGTCATCGAATCCCTCACCGATGTAACGACCTGTAGCGACGACGAGCCTCGGCTCGGAATCCGGAATGTTGGCAAGCTGGGCTGCCACCTCACGACGCTCGCTCGGTGTCATGCCGCCCCGGAGAACCACCAAGTGCTTGACGAAGGGTCGAAGCTGGGTCGCCAAGTGCTCCAAGTGGTCCTTCCGTTCCGTGAGGAGGATGGGTGACCGCTTCTCCTTGAGCGCGTGAACCACGTCGTCGAGGATGACGCGATTCCGCTCCTCGTCCGCGGCCAGCGCTCCGTAGAGGGCCTGGATGCCTTGGTTCGGGTCCAGAGAGCCCCCCGTAAAGGCCGTCTCACGCACGATCAGCCGGTGCACGAACGGACGACGAGCCGCCTGACTTCTGGGGTCGACCGCGTAGCGGACGGGTCCGATCTGCATATCGAGAATAGGGTGGAGCCCATCACGTCGCCGCGGCGTCGCCGTGAGGCCGGTGACGAAGCGGGCCTTGACCTCGGATAGGACCCGCTCGAAGGAGACTGCTGGAACGTGGTGGCACTCGTCGACGATCACATGACCATAGGCCGCGACGACGTCATCCACCTGCCCCTCGCGGACGAGACTCTGGAGCATCGCGACGTCCAGCCGGCGCGTCGGGGCGCGCTTGCCGGCGCCGATCTGCCCGATCGCCTTCGGGTCCACGCCGAGGAACATCGAGAGCTGTGCGATCCACTGGTCGAGCAACGGCTGACGATGGACAAGGATGAGCGTATTCCTGGCCCGCGCTGCCACGAGGTAGGTGCCAACTACGGTTTTCCCGACACCGGGAGGCGCAACGAATACGCCGATGGTGTGCTCCAAGAGAGCGCGCGCGGCCTGCTCTTGGACCGGAGTCAACTGGGCCTGGAAACGGAGGTCGAGCCGCTCGCCTTCCTGACGTCGATCGTCGATGACTAGGCTGCTGCCCGCACTGCGGAGTAACGTCTCGAGGTCCTCGCAACACCCGCGCGGCAGGGCGACATACTCGGGCAGATCCTCGGCGCAGCCGATCACCCTCGGGGTGAGCGCGGTTGAGAGCCGGAGCCCCTGCTTCTTGTAGAACTCGGGGTTCTGAAAGGCGGCCAGGCGCTTGATCTGATTCACGTGCGGTGATAGGAGCCCTGTCTTCTCCACGAAGAGCTTCTGCGCCAGCACGGACCGTATCGCTGAGGGAAGCGACCCGGTGAGGCGGACCGGGGACAGGCGTCGGGATGGGACGTGTGTCCACGGGGCGATGTTCTTGTCGTCGTCGCCGACGTCGCTCCACCGCACTCCCACCACTTGGCCCGCGCGCGTCGCACCCCGCGCGATCCGCTCGACGGTGGCGGGATCGATCCGTGGGATCGACGCGAGAAAGGCCCACTGGTCCGGAAAGGGAGTGAGTTGGTCGTCGACGAAGACGGTGTTCCCCTCCTGCCGGGGGCCGTGCTGGAGCGGGAGCGCGATCAGGTTACCGAAGCCGCCACGAGGGAGCGTGTCCTGGTTCGGAACGAGACGGTCGTAGGAGTCCATGCTGAGCTGGTGACGGCGGGACATCGTCTGCGTAAGCAAGTACGTCCCCATCTTCCGCGCAAGGCTCGCGGCCACGGGTGCGGCGAAGAAGAACCACGCGTGGGCGCCCTGTCCAGATCGGGAGCGCTCGACGGCGGCCGGCACGCAGCCGTCCGACAGGTCTCCGCGAATGCAACCACATCGTCGGCGCAGGAGCTCTCGTCGAAGTCGGCTGCAAGAAGCCAGCACGTTTCGTCCGTCAAGAGCGGATAGACGCCGGCGACGTGCCGACCCTGACGCTCCTCCTCGACAGCCCCGAGCCTGGTTTCCTCACGGGCGATCGCCTCGCGCAGCGCCTGCACGGATACGCCCCTTCCAGTGTCCTCCAAAAGCCGGGCGCATCGACGATCGGGATCCCCTGGACAGCACTCAGCGTAAGGAGATCGGCGTCAGCGCTCACAATATAGTCCGCCCGTCCAGCGACTGCACACTCGAGAAACTTGTCGTCGCCCGGATCACGGCTGAGCCGGAGTGCGATGGTGGGCTGAACGAACTCGGCCCGCCGCCGGAGGCGCACCAGGAGCGCGCGGGCAGCGATTGGACCGGTCCGGAGCTTTTGAAGCACCTCGGGACGACTCAGGACGCTCTCGGCTTCGGCGGCGGTGGATTCGGACAGCAGGAGAATGAAGCGGTCGGTACGCCAGGCCTGGTAGATCCGCGCGGTCAGGCTCTCGGTGCGGGCAAAGGCCCGCGCAGGAGAACCTGCGTGTCAAGAACGACTTTGGGCCCGGACAGCGCGGACGGCGTCGACGATCACAGCTGCAGCGGTGGTCTCAGGAAGATCCGCCTGGGTTCGTGCACGCTCGATGAGGGCGTCGAGTTCCTCATCGGAGAAAGTCGTCAGCGCCCGGTCGATCTCCTCCAGGCCGGCTCGGGTGCTGAGGAGGACAGGCAAGACTTCCTGCGCGAGCGCCTGTCGGTCGTCCTCTGGCAGGGCCCGGATCTGTTCGGCGAGGGACCGGACCTTTGAAGTAGCCATGCTTCACTTTATCACGCTCACTGAGGTCCCTGAGGTGTCCCAGCACCGGAGGCCGAAACGGGAATTCCAGTCAAATCAAGGGCTGGATTTGACATCAGCGACCAAAAGCACGGGCATACTTCGCTGACGCCACGCTGACGGTCTTCCGGGGATTCGCCGGAATTTCCTGGGACGGGCTGGCCAGGCTACCTTGCGGAAAGCGCTGATTTTGGATGACTGGGGACGACCAGGGACAGACAGAGCGCCTCGTAATCAGCGGGTCCGGGGTTCGAGTCCCTGACGGCCCACCAATGAAAGCGGGCGCTTCCAGAGCATCGGAGGCGCCCGCTGATTTTCGGCCAGCCGGTCTGCGCCCTCGGCGGTCACCCCTCGAGCAGCGCTTTCAACGCTCTCAGATCCCGCTCCACCCACTCGGCGTCTCGCGCGAAGGCCTCGGCGGTCATGTCGGGGAGACGAAACAACGTGAAGAGCACTTCGCTGCCGGTGCCGTTGGCGATCACGCGCATCGGGATGTAGAGGTCTACGCCCGGTCGGACGGTGACGTAGTGGTCGAGGATGCCGAAGTCGTTCCGCTCGGTGAAGCGGATTTTGACCGGCCCCTCGGGGGTGTCCGCGATCCACTTGCCGTCGACGTTCTTCAGCGACCTGGCCAGCCCGGATGCCCAGCGCGGAAAATTCTCGGGGGCCGAGACGAAGTCATAGACGTCGGGCCGAGGCCGGGCAATGCGAACCGTGATGGTCCTGGACTCGAATGTGTCAGCCATCGTCCCTCCGCTGAACTTCGCGCAGCCGCCGCTCGAGGAATCGGCGCTCGGCGTCGTTCGTGACCAGCGTGAGCGCTTGCGCATAGCTCTGCGTCGCCTCCGCTGAGGCGCCGAGGCGGCGCAGCAGGTCGGCCCGCGCGGCGTGCAGCAGGTGATAGCGGTCGAGCTCGCCGGAGGCGGCGAGCGCGTCGATGAGCACCAGCGCCGGCCCGGGGCCCTCCACCATCGCCACCGCCGCCGCGCGGTTCAGGGACACGATGGGGGAGGGCTGCAGGCGCTCGAGCACGTCGTACAGCCGGACGATCTGGGGCCAATCCGTCTCCTCGGCCCGCGCCGCCCGGCAATGCAGGGCTGCGATCGCCGCCTGCACCGCGAACGGACCGGGGCCGCCACGAAGCGCCTCCTCGACGAGCGGCAGCGCTTCGGCGATCTGCCCGTGGTTCCAGCGGCGCCGATCCTGCTTTTCGAGAAGGACCAGATCGCCGGCCTCGTCGAGACGGGCGTCGCGCCGTGAGTCGTGCAGCAGCATGAGGGCGAGGAGGGCTGTCGCTTCCGGCGGCGCCATCAGCGCCCTCACGAGACGCGCAAGCCGGATGGCCTCGACGCAGAGGTCGGTCCTCACGAGCGCCTCGCCTCGCGTGGCCGCGTAGCCTTCGGTGAACACGAGGTAGATCACCGTCAGCACCGCCTGGAGCCGCGCCGGCATGTCCTTCGTGTCGGGCACCGTGTACGGAATGCCCGCGTCGCGAATCTTGCCCTTCGCGCGCACGAGCCGCTGGGCCATCGTCGCGGTCGGCACGAGGAACGCGCGCGCGATCTCGTCAGTCTCCAGGCCGCCCAGCGTGCGGAGGGTGAGCGCGACCTGGGCCTCGAGCGCCAGTGCCGGGTGGCAGCAGGTGAAGATCAGGCGGAGGCGATCGTCCGGGATGTCGCCCGGATCGAACTCCGGCGCCTCGACGGTCAGGCTGGCCCCGGCCGCGGTGTAGGCGTCCAGTTTCTCCCCGAACCGGGCCCGGCGGCGGATGCGGTCGATGGCCTTGTGTCGGGCCGTCTGAATGATCCAGGCGCGCGGGGACTCAGGGACGCCGGCCACCCGCCACTGGTCCACCGCGGCGGCAAAGGCTTCCTGCGCCGCCTCTTCCGCGATGTCGAAGTCACGCACGAGCCGGATCAGGGCGGCCACGATCCGGCCCCAATCGGAGCGATAGACCGCGTCAACAGCCGCGTCGGCATCCAGGGTATGCGCCATGAGAGATAATTTACCGCCGGTGTCGATCGAGGCACCCGCCATTCGACCTACTGATGGAGGCCCACGTGAAATACATGTTGCTGATTTACTTAGACGAGTCCTGGGACAAGCGGAGCCTGACCGAGCGACAACAGGTCTACTGGGAGCAGATGCAGCTCGCCGAACAGCTCACGTCGAGCGGGCAGTATCTGGCCGGCGCCCCCCTGCACCCTCCGTCAACGGCCACCACCGTCCGGGTCCGCGACGGCAAGCGGCTCTTGACCGATGGTCCGTTCGCGGAAACGCGCGAGCAGCTCGGCGGCTACATGCTCATCGACGTCAAGGATCTGGACGAGGCGATCACCATCGCCGCGCGAGGTCCAGTGGCGCGCGTGGGGACCGTCGAGGTCCGGCCGGTGAGGGAGGGGCCGCCGACGTAGCCCGGAGGGTGACGCACTGTCGATCTGGACGCCGCCCGGTCGACTTATAGCTGAAGGAGGCGCCCATGTGTCCCGCATGCATCGCCACCGCGGCGCTGATCGTCGCCGGCGCGACCTCCGGGGGCGGACTGGCCGCGCTCGCCATGAAGAAGCTTCGCGGGACGCCCGGCGCTGGGGAAACGGAGCCGACGACCCAGACGAGACAACTCGATTCCGAAAGGGATGACTGATGCCAAGCCACACGGTCGTGTCGAGAGAGGAATGGCTCGAGGCGCGCAAAGCGCATCTGGCAAGGGAGAAGGAATTCACGCGGCTGCGCGATCAACTGAGCGCCGAGCGGCGCGCGATGCCGTGGGTGAAGGTCGACAAGCCCTATGTCTTCGAGGGGCCGGGGGGCAAGGCGACGCTGGCCGACCTCTTCGACGGACGACGCCAGCTGATCGTGTACCACTTCATGTTCGGCCCGGGGTGGGAGGAGGGGTGCCCGAGCTGCTCCTTCCTGGCCGACCATATCGACGGCGCCGTCGTGCACCTCGCGCAACGCGACGTGACGCTGCTGGCGGTGTCACGAGCGCCTCTCCGCCAGATCGAGGCGTTCAAGAAGCGCATGGGCTGGCGCTTCACGTGGGTGTCGTCGTACGGGACCGACTTCAACTTCGACTATCACGTCTCCTTCACGAAGGGCCAGATGGCGAAGGGCGCCGTGTACTACAACTTCGACCCGCGCGAGTTCCCGAGCGAGGAAGCCCCCGGCATCAGCGTCTTCTACAAGGACGAGCAGGGCGACGTCTTCCACACGTATTCCGCCTACGCGCGCGGACTCGACCTGTTGGTCGGCGCGTACAATTACCTGGACCTTGCGCCGAAGGGCCGCGACGAAGACGCCCTGGCCTTCACGATGGCGTGGGTGCGCCACCACGATCGATACGGCGACGGAGCGGGCTCAGGAAGGAGTGAAGGATGAGCGGGGTACGGGTACTGGTTGGTACACGCAAGGGCGCGTTCGTTCTGACGTCGGACGGAAAGCGCGAAGGGTGGGACATCAGCGGCCCCCACTTTGGGGGCTGGGAGATCTACCACCTCCAGGGATCACCCGCCGACCCGAATCGACTATATGCGTCTCAGTCCAGCGGCTGGTTCGGGCAGGTGATCCAGCGTTCCAACGACGGGGGCCAGACGTGGGAGCCGGCGGGGAACAAGTTCGTGTACGACGGCGTCCCCGGCACTCATCAGTGGTACGACGGCACGCCGCACCCCTGGGAGTTCGCGCGAGTCTGGCATCTCGAACCGTCCCTGACCGATCCGGACACGGTCTACGCCGGCGTTGAAGACGCCGCCTTGTTCCGGTCGATCGACGGGGGGCAGACGTGGCAGGAGCTCCCCGGACTACGCGGCCACGGCTCAGCGTCCTCCTGGCAGCCAGGCGCCGGTGGGATGTGCCTGCACACCATCCTTCTGCATCCGAGCCATCCCGAGCGGATCTACATCGCCATCTCCGCGGCGGGCGTGTTCCGAAGCGACGACGCCGGCAAGACGTGGCGGCCGGTGAACCGGGGCCTGAAGTCCGAAGGCATCCCCGACCCGAATGCCGAGGTGGGCCACTGCGTTCACCGCATCGCGATGCACCGGTCGCGCCCGGGCGTGCTGTTCATGCAGAAGCACTGGGACGTCATGCGCAGCGACGACGCCGGCGAGTCGTGGCGGGAGGTCAGCGGCAACTTGCCGACCGACTTCGGGTTCCCGATCGACGTGCACGCGCACGAGCCGGACACCATCTACGTGGTCCCGATCAAGAGCGACTCGGAGCACTATCCGCCCGAGGGAAAGCTGCGCGTGTACCGCAGCCGGACGGGCGGACACGAGTGGGAGGCGCTCACGAAGGGTCTGCCGCAACGCGACTGCTACGTCAACGTGTTGCGCGACGCGATGGCCGTCGACTCGCTGGATCCGTGCGGCGTGTACTTCGGCACCACCGGCGGGCAGGTGTACGCATCAGCCGACGCCGGGAACAGCTGGGCGCCCATCGTCCGAGATCTTCCGGCCGTGGTGTCCGTCGAGGTTCAGACGCTGCCATGATCCGAGTCGTGCTCCCGGCCCATCTGCGGACGCTGGCGCACGTCGACGGCGAGGTGAAGCTCGACGTCGAGGGGCAGGCCACGCAGCGCTCGGTCCTCGATGCGCTGGAGGCCTCCTATCCGATGCTGCGCGGGACGATCCGCGACCACGTCACACACCAGCGCCGAGCGTTCGTGAGGTTCTTCGCCTGCGAGCAGGATCTGTCCCACGAACCGCCGGACGCCCCCCTGCCCGACGCGGTCTCGACGGGCGCCGAGCCTTTTCTCGTCGTGGGCGCCATGGCCGGGGGCTAGGGGCCACCAGAAGAAAACGAACCTAGGCGAGTTGAACAACAAGGAGAAGAAGGATGTCCGTAAAGAACACGAGAACGAGCAGCCCCCCGAACGCCGTGGAGCAGGAGATCGTCATCACGCGCGTCTTCGACGCGCCGCGCAAGCGCGTGTTCAAGGCGTGGACGGAGCCTGAGCGCCTGATGCGTTGGTGGGGGCCGAACGGCTTTACCACGCCTGTCTGCAAGATCGATCTCCGCCCGGGGGGCGTCTTTCACAACTGCATGCGATCACCCGAGGGGCGCGACTATTGGAGCAAAGGCGTCTATCGCGAAGTCGTCGAGCCGGAGCGGATCGTCTGCACCGATTCCTTTTCGGATGAGAAGGGCAATCTGGTCCAGCCTACGCACTACGGGATGAGCCCGGACTGGCCGCAAGAAGCGCTGGTGACGGTGACGTTCGATGAGCATGAAGGCCAGACGAAGCTCACCCTGCGTCACAGCGTCGGATCCGCGCCGGCCGCCGAGCGCGATCAGTGTCAGGCGGGCTGGACCGAATCCCTGGACCGTCTCGCCGCATACCTGGCGAAGGCCTCGGGACGTGGAGGAGATCGATCATGACCTATGCCCTGTGGATCGTTCAGGCGCTTCTCGCGCTCCTCTTTCTGTGGGCCGGTGGAATGAAGCTGGTCCTGCCGCTCGAGAAGCTAACGGGGCCGATACCGCTGCCGGGCCTGTTCTTGAGATTCATCGGCGTGGCCGAGGTGCTCGGCGCGATGGGCCTGATCCTCCCCGGGCTCCTGCGCATTCGGCCGGGCCTGACCCCGCTGGCCGCCACCGGGCTGGTGATCATCATGATCGGTGCGACGGTGATCGGGCTGATGGGCGGTGATGTCGTGATGGCGCTGATCCCGTTGGGGGTGGGGCTCCTCTCGGCGTTCGTCGCCTACGGCCGCTGGCGGCTGGCGCCGCATCGCGGGTCGTCTCAGCCGTCAGTGCTCCACCCGGCCAGCTGAGACCGCCCCTGTCAGATGAGCACCGGAGGATTGTCCAGGGCGCGGCTCGGCCGCATGCACGACGTGATGGCCGGCTATGTCGAGCGCGGCGAAGTGCCCGGTATCGTCACGCTGGTCAGCCGGCGTGGCGAGGTGCATGTCGACGCGATCGGCATGAAGGCGCTCGGTGGCAGCGACCCGATCCGGCGCGACACGATTTTCCGCATCTCCTCGATGACCAAGCCGATCACGGCCGTGTCGACGATGATCCTGGTGGAGGAATGCAAGCTGCGGCTGGACGAGCCGGTGGATCTGGTGCTCCCCGAGTTGGCCCGCCGCAAGGTCCTGAAGCGGCTCGACGGGCCGCTCCACGACACCGTACCCGCGAACCGGCCGATCACGGTGCGCGACCTGCTGGCATTCCGTATGGGCTTCGGCATGATCCTGGCGCCGCCGGGCACGTATCCGATCCAGGAGGCCATCGACGAGCAGCTCCTCGGCCAGGGGCCGCCGGCACCGTCGACGCCGCCTGAGCCGGATGAGTGGGTCCGCCGCTTGGGGACGCTGCCGCTCATGCACCAGCCGGGCGAGAAGTGGATGTACCACACGGGCTCCGACGTGTTGGGCGTCTTGATCTCGCGTACCTCCGGCCAGGCGTTCGAAACGTTCTTGCGCGAACGCCTCTTTGAGCCGCTCGGCATGAAGGACACCGGCTTCAGCGTGCCCGCTACCAAGCTCGACCGGCTCGCGACCAGCTACTGGACCAGTCCCGAAACCGGGGCGCTCGATCTCTATGACGAGGCTGAGGACGGCCAATGGACACGCCCGCCCGCATTCCCGTCCGGCGGCGGGGGCCTGGTCTCCACCATCGACGACTACCTGGCCTTCGGTCAGATGATGCTGAACAAGGGTAAACACGGCAGCAAGCGCGTCCTGTCCAGGCCTTCGGTCGAGACCATGACGACCGATCAGCTGACGCCCGAGCAGAAGATGGCGTCCGGTCTAGTCGGTGGCTACTTTGACAGCCACGGTTGGGGGTTCGGCGTGTCCGTGGTCACCCGGCGCGACGAGGTGGCGGGGCCCGTCGGAAAGTTCGGCTGGGACGGCGGCTTGGGCACCTCCTGGTATTCGGATCCCCGGGAGGACATGGTCACCATCCTGATGACCCAGCGCGCCTGGACTTCCCCCAGTCCTCCGGATGTCTGTCTCGATTTCTGGACCTCGGCCTACCAGGCGATCGACGACTGAGGCCGAGACGCGCTGAACGTCGCAGGCTGACGATGGTCAGGATCGACAACCAATAGGAGGATTCATGCGCTACGTCGATGGCTACGTGTTGCCGGTACCGAAGAAAAATCTGGAGACCTACCGCCGCACCGCTCAGAAGACGGGAAAAGTCTGGCGGGCCCACGGTGCCCTCGAGTACCGGGAGTGTGTCGGCGACGACCTCAATGTCAAGGGGATGGTTCCGTTCCCGCGAAGGATCAGCCTCAAGCCCGGCGAGACGGTGGTGTTCTCGTGGATCGTGTTCAAGTCGCGAGCGCATCGCGATCGCGTCAACGCCAAGGTCATGAAAGACCCGCGCCTGGCAACGATGATGGATGCGAAGTCGATGCCCTTCGACGTCAAGCGCATGATCTACGGCGGATTCAAGGTCCTGGTCGACGTCTGAGAAATCATCATGACCAAAACGTTAGCGGTGACGGCCACCACGCCGTCCGACGCGGAGCAGGCCGTCGCGGTCATCGTTCTCGCGTTCGGCACCGACCCGGCAGCGCGCTGGACGTACTCCGATCCCCGCCAGTTCCTCACTCATTTCCCGGCGGTCGTGCGGGCTTTCGGCGGGAAGGCCTTCGCTTACGGCACGGGTCACCACGTCAGCGACTTTGCCGGGGCGGCGCTGTGGCTTCCGCCAGGCGTTCATCCGGACGAAGAGGCCCTCGGGGCCGTCATACGGCGAAGTGTGGCGGCAGAGCGGCAAGCGGCGGTGTTCGCCGTCTTCGAGCAGATGGGTCGCTATCATCCGAGCGAGCCCCACTGGTATCTGCCCCTCATCGGCGTCGATCCGCTCCACCAGGGCAAGGGCCATGGCTCGGCGCTCCTCCAGCACGCCCTTCTTCAGTGCGACCGGGACCATGTGCCCGCATACCTCGAGTCGACCAATCCGGCCAACATTCCGCTGTACGAGCGACATGGCTTCGAGGTGCTGGCCACCATCCAGGTGGGATCGTCGCCGCCCATCGTCCCGATGCTCCGGAGAGTGCGATGAAGCTCTTCTACGGCTGGGTCATCGTCGGCGCCGCGATGGTCGTGACCTGCGTCGGATTCGGGGCGATGTTCTCGCTCGGGGTCTTCCTCCAGCCCATGTCCGAAGCGGAGGGTTGGTCCCGCACCGGCATCTCGACGGCCGCGCTCCTCAACTTCCTCTGCATGGGGGTCGGGTCGTTCTTCTGGGGCGCGCTCTCCGACCGGCTCGGCACGCGCGCCGTCGTGCTCCTCGGCGGCGTCCTGCTCGGCCTCGGCACGGTGATGGCGAGCCAGGCGCCCACCCTCGGCCAGTTCCAGGTCTACTTCGGCGTGGTCGTCGGCTTTGCGGCGGGCAGCTTGTACGCGCCGATGACGGCGACGACCACCCGCTGGTTCACGCGGCATCGCAGTCTGGCGGTCGCGCTGGTCTCGGCGGGGCTTGGCCTCGGCTCGACGACGACGGCCCCGCTCGCTCGCTGGATCATCACCAACTACGACTGGCGCACGGCCATGCTCGTGATCGGCGATCTCGCCTGGCTCTTCATCATTCCCGCCGCGTTGCTCGTGCGCGAGCCGCCGGCGCTGGCGACAGCAGGCCTTCCGGAGCCGGCGGCCGACGCCGGCGGCCGCGAGCTCACGGCGGCGCAGGCGCTGCGCACGCCGCAGTTCGCCGCCCTCGCGTTCACGTACTTCGCGTGTTGCGCGGCGCACTCGGGTCCGATCTTCCACATGGTCACCCATGCGATCGACCACGGCGTGGCGGCCATGGCCGCCGCCACCGTGCTCAGCGCGGCGGGCCTGGCCCCGCTGAGCGGCAAGATCATCTGCGGGCTCGTGGCCGACCGGGTCGGTGCGACGCGCGTGCTGCTCGCGGGGCTCGCCCTCCAGGTGGTGGCCATCAGCCTCTACCTCGTCACCAGCGAGCTCTCGCACTTCTACGCGGTCGCGTTGATGTTCGGGTTCGCCTACGGCGGCGTGATGCCGCTCTACGCGATCCTCGTGCGCGAATACTTCGGCGCGTGGATCATGGGAACCACCTTCGGTGCGGTCGGCTTCGCGTCCACCCTGGGCATGGCGCTCGGGCCGCTGGCCGGCGGCTGGCTGTACGACGCGTTCGGCAGCTACGTCTGGCTGTTCATCGCCTCGTGCGGGATAGGCCTCGGCGCGGTGGCCATCGCGTTCACGTTCCGCCAGCCCCGCCAGCTTCCCGCCGCGCTGCCGAGTCCGAGCATGGCCCACTGAGTGGGGGAAAGAGGTCTCCCCAGCGCCTTCACGGGAGATCCAACGTGCTGATGATCAGCGGGTGCTGTCCGCGGATCATCAAAGCCCCACCCGGGCGTACGACTTGGCGATCGTCTCAGTGAGTTGGCGGTTCGGTCGTTTGCCCTTGGTCTCTTGATCAGCGGGTCCGGGGTTCGAGTCCCTGACGGCCCACCACGTGAATCGGGGAGCTCGGGAGACCGGGCTCCCCGGTCTATTCTTGGGGCGCTCGGGCGGTGATCGTCCACAGGCGCCCGTTGCCGGCCTCCAGGGCCCGCGCGACGTCCGGCGCGAACAGGCGTGAGCCGAAGATCCCGATGTCGGCGGCCCCGGCGCCCAGCCGCTGCTCCTCCCGGTACAACGCGTGCGCCGCGCGGGACACCAGCTCGGCGAGCCGGAGCGATCCGGCGCCGGCGAGCGCCTCAACGATGAGGCGCTCCTCGAGCGTCATCGGCGCGCCCGCGGCACGGGCCAGCAAGTGCACCTCGCGCGGGTCGTCGCTGCGGGCCGAACCCCTCCGGCCGAGCACGCCCCGGACGGCGCCGTTGATCGCGCGCGCCAGGCTCAACGCGCAGCCTCCGCGGCCGCCCCGTCGACGAAGACGTTGATGCGGCGTGGAGCGACCAGCACGGCGCGCCCGCGGCGAAGGTCGAGCGCCTGATAGCGCTCCTGCGTGAGCTCGGCCACCAGCGTCTCGCCGGATTCCGCGAGGAGTTCTACCTGCACGCTCGGCCCCGCCGAATGGATGCGCAGCACGGTGGCCTGGAAGCCCGGACGGCCGTTGGGCGCCGCGGAGATCTCGAAGTCGTAGGGCCGGACGAAGACCCGGGCCTCGCCGGCCAGCGCGCTGTCGTGGTCCATGGCCACCGTGGCGAAGGAGATGCGCCCCGGCTCGGCCCGGCCGCGAAAGCGGTTGACGTTGCCGAGGAAGCTCATCACGAACTCCGTCCGGGGCCGGTGGAAGACCTCGTCGGGGGTGCCTACCTGCTCGACGGCGCCCTGGTTCATCACCACCACCCGGTCGGCGACCTCGAGCGCCTCGTCCTGGTCGTGGGTGACGAACACGCTGGCGACGTTGAGCTCGTCGTGGAGCCGGCGGAGCCACCGCCGGAGCTCCTGGCGGACGTTGGCGTCGAGGGCGCCGAACGGCTCGTCGAGCAGCAGCACGCGCGGCTCGATCGCCAGGGCCCGGGCCAGGGCGACGCGCTGGCGCTGGCCGCCGGAGAGCTCATGAGGGTAGCGGTCGGCGAGGCCGTCGATCTGGACCAGCCGCAGGAGCCCGGTGACCCGCTCGCGGATCTCGGGGCTGGCGGGCCGGGCCGCGCGGGGCCGCACGCGGAGGCCGAAGGCCACGTTCTCGAAGACGCTCATGTGACGGAACAGCGCGTAGTGCTGGAAGACGAAACCCACGCGCCGGTCGCCGACGCCGTGCCCGGCGACGTCTTCGGCGTGGAAGCGGATCGGCCCGCTGCCCGGGTCCGGCGGCTCGAGCCCGGCGATGATCCGCAGGAGCGTCGTCTTGCCGGAGCCGGAGGGGGCCCAGCAGCGCGACCAGCTCGCCGTCGGGCACGGTGAGGCTCACGCCGCGCAGGGCGACGAAGCGCCCGAAGGTCTTGGTGATGCTGGTCAGCTCGATGCTCACGTCAGCGGTCCTCCACGAGCCGCAGCCCCAGCCCGTCGGCCGCCGGTCCGCGGCTCTTCCACTCGACGAACGTCTTGAGCGCCAGGGTCACCAGCGCGAGCAGGGCCAGCAGGGAGGCCACGGCGAACGCGCCGACGAAGTTGTACTCGTTGTAGAGGATCTCCACGTGCAGCGGCATCGTGGTCGTCTGGCCCCGGATGTGTCCCGACACCACCGACACGGCGCCGAACTCGCCCATCGCGCGCGCGTTGGAGAGGATGACGCCGTACAGCAGCGCCCACTTCACGTTCGGGAGCGTGACCCGCCAGAAGGTCTGCCCGCCGCTCGCGCCGAGGACGAGCGCGGCCTGTTCTTCCTCGGTGCCCTGCTGGCGCATGAGGGGGAGCAGCTGGCGCGCGACGAACGGAAGGGTCACGAACACGGTGGCCAGCACGATGCCCGGCACGGCGAAGATGATCTTGATGTCGTGAGCGGCCAGCCACGGCCCCAGCCATCCCTGCAGCCCGAAGAGCAGGACCCACACCAGGCCCGAGATCACCGGCGAGACGGCGAAGGGCAGCTCGATGAGCGTGACCAGGAAGCTCCGGCCCGGGAACTGGAACTTGGCGAGAGCCCACGCCGCCGCCACGCCGAAGACCAGGTTCAGCGGCACGGCGATCGCGGCGGTCACCAGGGTGAGGGTGATGGCCTCCAGCGCCGCCGGATCGCGGAGGCCGTCGACGTAGGCCGCGAACCCTTTCCTCAGCGCCTCGGCGAAGACCGCCACCAGCGGGACGAAGAGAAACGCCGCCAGGAAGCCGATCGACACCGCGATCAGGAGCCCCTTCAGCCACGTTGGCTCGGTCACGGGCGGCCGGGCCACGGCGCCTCGGGCGATGCGCTCGCTCACGGCGGCCACCTCAGACCGCCTCCCGGTAGCGGCGGCCGCTCCACCACTGCACCCCGTTGATCGTCAGGAGGACGGCGAACGAGACGACGAGCATGGCCACCGCGATCGCCGTGGCGCCGGCGTAGTCGTACTGCTCGAGCTTGGTGACGATCAGGAGCGACGTGATCTCGGTCTTCATGGGCATGTTGCCCGAGATGAACACGACCGACCCGTACTCGCCGAGGGCCCGGGCGAAGGCCAGGCTGCCGCCCGTGATCAGGGCGGGCAGGACCGACGGGACGATGACGCGCCGAAACGTCTGGCCCCGGGTGGCGCCCAGGCTGGCGGCGGCCTCCTCGACCTCCGACTCGAGGTCCTCCAGGGCCGGCTGCAGCGTCCGGACCACGAACGGCAAGCCGATGAAGGTGAGCGCGATGGCCACGCCCGTCGGTGAGAACGCCGTCTTGAGGCCGAGCGGCTCGAGGTAGCGGCCGATCCAGCCGTTGCTCGCATAGATCGTCGTCAGGGCGATCCCCGACACGGCGGTGGGCAGCGCGAAGGGCAGGTCGACGAGCGCGTCCACCACCCGCTTGCCGGGGAACTCGTACCGGACGAGCGTCCAGGCGACGACGAAACCGAAGACGACGTTGACCGCCGCCGCGGCCAGCGAGGCGCCGAACGTCAGCCGGTAGGAGGCCAGCACGCGCTCGTTGGTGACGGTGCTCCAGAACTGCGCCCAGGTGAGGGTCGCGGTCTTGAAGAAGAGCCCCGACAGCGGGATCAGCACGATCAGGCTGAGGTAGAGGAGCGCGCACCCGAGCGTGAGGCCAAAGCCGGGCAGGACGCTGTAGCGCTTGACCGCGATCCTCATCGGCGGCGTCCGTTGTCCGTCATCGCGAGGGCTTGTAGATCTGGTCGAAGATCCCGCCGTCGTCGAAGTGGGCCTTCTGGGCCTTGGGCCATCCGCCCACCACCTCGTCGATCGTGAACAGCGCGATCCTGGGGAACCGGCGCTCGTACTTCTTCGCCGCCTCGGCGAGCCGCGGCCGGTAGAAGTGCTTGCCGACGATGTCCTGCCCCTCGGGCGAGTAGAGGTACTCGAGGTAAGCCTCGGCGATCTTCCGCGAGCCGCGCCGCTCGACGACCTTGTCGACGACCGCGACCGGCGGCTCGGCCAGGACGCTCGCGGGGGGCACGACGATCTCGAGCTTGTCGGCGCCGAATTCCTTCACCGCGAGGAAGGCCTCGTTCTCCCAGGAGATCAGCACGTCGCCGAGGCCGCGCTGCACGAACGTGGTCGTGGAGCCGCGGGCGCCGGAGTCGAGCACGGGGACGTTGCGGTAGAGCGCGGCGACGAACTCGCGGGCCTTGGCCTCGCTGCCCTGCGGCTTCCGCAACGCATGGCCCCACGCCGCGACATAGTTCCAGCGGGCGCCGCCCGAGGTCTTGGGGTTGGGCGTGATGACGGAGACGCCGGGCCTGACCAGGTCGTCCCAGTCGCGGATCCCCTTCGGATTGCCGTTGCGCACGAGGAACACGATCGTGGAGGTATAGGGCGAGGCGTTGTGGGGCAGGCGCGACTGCCAGTCCGCCGGCAGCAGCCCCGCCTTCTCGGCGATCGCGTCGATGTCGTAGGCGAGCGCCAGCGTGACGACGTCGGCGTTCAGGCCGTCGATGACCGATCGGGCCTGCTTGCTCGAGCCGCCGTGGGACTGCTGGACCGTGATGGTGAGGCCGGTCTTCTGCTTCCAGAACCGGGCGAAGGCCTGGTTGTAGTCGCGGTAGAGATCGCGCGTCGGGTCGTACGAGACGTTCAGGATCTCGGCCTGAGCCAGGGCGAACGTCGGGAGCAAGAGGCTCACCGCCGCCGCCAGGACGAGTAACTGCAAGCCAGCCATCGCGGCGCTGCTAGAGCGCGAGTCGTGCCAGTCGTCTAACGTGTTGTTCTACAATGATTTATTCGCGACAGCTTTCTGATTCCAGCATATATGACGGAAGACCTATGAAATAGTGACAGTCGCCCGTGCTATGGTACGGGGCCGTGGTCTTCGAACCACCCTTCCGCGACCTGCTGCTCGCCGTCTGGCAGGAGGCGTGTCGCCACATCGAGATCCACGAGTCGGCGACGACGATCGCGCAGATGCTCGCCGACCGGATGCCGATCGACGCGGTGCTCGTCCGTGAATTCGACGTCAACCGGTCTCGACTCGATACCGTGGCGATCGGCGGGGCGGGACGAGCGGCCACGTTCGACACCAGCGTGACGGACTACTCGCCGGCCCAGGTCACCCGGCTCTTGGCCTGGTGCCGGCGCGGCGACGTAGGCCATCGTCGCGGGGGCGCCTCGCCGGACGACGAGTGGGTGCTCTGCATCCCCAAGGGGACGAGCGCCGAGGCGATCGTGGGCCCCCTCGCGACCCGCCAGGGTCCTCAGGGCGTCCTGGTGGTGCTAGCGCGCCCCGGCCAGCGGTTCGAGACGCGGCACGTCGCGGTGGTCGAGGCGCTCCTCGACCCGTTCTCGGTTGCGTTGGAGAACCACCAGCGCCTTCGCGAGCTCCAGGCGCTGCGCGAGGCCGCCGAGGCCGAGAAGCAGTCGCTGCTCACGCGGCTGGGGCGCACGCAGGTCGCCGAGACGATCGCGGGCGCCGACGCCGGCCTGCGCCCGGTGATGGAGCGCGTCGAGCTGGTCGCGAAGTCGGACGTGCCGGTCCTGATCCTTGGCGAGACGGGTGCCGGCAAGGAAGTGATCGCGCGGGCGATCCACACCCGATCGCCACGAGCCCACGGTCCGTTCATCCGCGTGAACTGCGGCGCCATCCCGCCGGACCTGATCGACTCGCAGCTCTTCGGGCACGAGCGCGGGAGCTTCACCGGCGCGGTCGACACGCGCAAGGGGTGGTTCGAGCGCGCCGACGGCGGGACGCTGCTCCTGGACGAGATCGGCGACCTGCCGCCGGCCGCCCAGGTGCGCCTCCTCCGAGTCCTGCAGGACGGCTACCTCGAGCGAATCGGCGGGCAGCAGCCCATCAAGGTCGACACCCGGATCGTGACCGCCACCCATCGGGATCTGACGGCGATGGTGCGCGAAGGTCGGTTCCGCGAGGACCTCTGGTATCGGATCGCGGTGTTTCCCGTTCTGCTCCCGCCCCTGCGCGAGCGGCGGGAGGACATCCCCGCGCTCGCGCGCCACTTCGCCGAACGGGCGGCGGTCCGTTTCGGGCTGCCGGCGCAGATGCCCTCGGCGCCCGACATGGCGGCGCTCGTCTCCTACGCGTGGCCGGGGAACGTCCGTGAGCTGGCCGCCGTGATCGATCGCGCCGTGATTCTCGGAGACGGTCGACGCCTCGAGGTCGCCAAGGCCCTCGGTATCGCGCCGGCCCCTTCTCCGCCGGCGCCGGCGGCCACCGCGCCCGAGGCTCCCATCGCCGGCGCGACCGCCGGCGTCGCGCCACTCGACGCCGCCATTCGTCGGCACATCGAAGCGGCGCTGTCCGCCACGCTCGGACGCGTCGAGGGACCGCACGGCGCGGCCCGCCTGCTGAAGGTGAACCCCCACACACTCCGCGCCCGCATGCGGCGGCTGGGTATCGCCTGGGGGCGCTTCAGGTCTCCGCCGTAGTCGCCGCGACCACGAGGCTCAGGCCGGGCCGAGACCGAGGTAGGCGCGCCGCATGTGCTCGTCGCGGAGCAGCGCGCGGCCGCCACCCGTGAGGGCCAGACGCCCGCTCTCCAGCACGTAGCCGCGATCGGCGAGTTGGAGCGTCTGGAGCACGTTCTGCTCCACGATGAGGACCGTCGAGCCCGCGGCGTGGATCTCGCGGATGTACCGGAACATCTCCTCGACCACGATCGGCGCCAGCCCGAGCGACGGCTCGTCGAGGAGGAGCAGCCGCGGCGCCGCCATCACGGCCCGACCGAGGGCGGTCATCTGCTGCTCGCCACCCGACAGCGTGCTGGCGATCTGCTGGCGCCGCTCCCGGAGCTTCGGGAACATGGTGTAGACGTGGTCGAGACGTGCCGTCAGCCCGCCACGCTCCGGGCAGCCGTAGGCGCCCATCTTCAAGTTCTCTTCGACGGTCATCTCGGAGAAGAGTTGCCGGCCCTCCGGACACTGCGTGAGGCCGAGCGCCGCGCGGCGGTGCGCCGGGTACGCCGTGATGTCGTGGCCCAGGAAGCGCACGGCGCCGGCGGCGACCGGGACGAGGCCCGAGAGGGCGTTGAGCAGCGACGTCTTGCCGGCGCCGTTCGGGCCGACCACCGCGACCAGCTCGCCCTGGCGCACGTCGAGCGAGACGTCCCACACCGCGGTGACCTCACCGTACCGCACCCGGAGCTCCCGGACCTCAAGCATCGACGGGCGCGGCTCCAAAGTATGCGCTGATCACCTGGGGCTGGTGGATCACGTCGCCCGGCGCGCCTTCCGCGATGAGGCTCCCGTGGTGGAGCACGTACATCCGCTCGGAGAGGGCGAGGACGGCCCGGATGAGGTGCTCGACGAGGACGATGGTGATGCCTTGATCGCGCACGCGGCGGATCAGGCGGATCGATTCCTCGATCTCGGTGGGGCGCAGTCCGGCCATGACCTCGTCCAGGAGGAGGAGCTTCGGGCGGGTGGCCAGGGCGCGCGCCACCTCCAGGCGCTTGCGCTCGACGAGGGTGAGATCGGCGGCGAGCCGATCGCCCAGCGCCGTGAGCCCGACGAGCTCGAGGATCGCACCCGCGCTGGCCCGCGCGCCGTCGAGCGACTCACGCCCTCCGCGCAGCGCGCCGATCATCACGTTGTCGAGCACCGAGAGGCCGCCGAACGGCTGGACGATCTGGAACGTCCGGGCCAGCCCCCGAGCGTTCGTGACCGACGGCCGCAAGCCGGCGATGGAGACGCCCTCGAAGAGGATGCGGCCCGCCTCCGGCGTGAGGAAGCCGGACACCGTCGCGAAGAGCGTGGTCTTGCCCGAGCCGTTGGGGCCGATGATCCCGACGATCTCGCCCGCCTCGACGCGCAGCGAGACGCGATCGAGCGCGGTGAGGCCGCCGAAGCGCTTGGTGACGGCGTCGAGGACGAGCAGGCTCACGCGGGAGAGCGACCGCGCGCCCACCGTCGGTGAGCGGCTTCCAGGTACACGGCGATTCCCCGGGGCAGCAGGAGGCAGCCGGCCACGAGCGCGGCGCCATAGAGGACGAGGTACAGGGCGTCGGCGCCGCCGCCGAGCCAGCCGCGCAGGAGGTCCTCGAGGGGCTTGATCACGCCGGCCCCCAGCACGGGACCGATGAGGCTCAGTCGCCCGCCGAGGACCGGGCCGAGCAGCATCTCGAAGTTCTTGGCCAGGCTGAAGGCCTGCTTGGGATCCACGAAGGTCGCGAACTGGCCCCAGAACGCGCCGAGGGCGCCGGCCAGGGTGCCGCTGGCGACGATGGCGATAGTCTTGACCCGCGACTCGTTGATTCCGAGCGCCTCGGCCGCCTGAGCGTTCTCCCGAACGGCGGCCAGGAAGTAGCCGAGCCGGCTCCGCTGGATCGCGTAGTTCGCGGCCAGCACCGCCAGGAGCAGTCCGAGGGCGATGTAGAGATAGGGCTTGCGGTCGACGAACGCCATGTTCCAGACGTCGTCGCGCACCACCGTGATGTAGATCCCGGTCGCGCGCCCGGCGTACTCCCAGTTCAACAGCAGCAGCTTCAGCACCTGGGAGAGAGCGACCGTGAACATCGCGAAGTAGTCCTCGTTGAGACCGAAGCGGAGCGTGATGCCAGCGACGAACAGGGCCAGGGCGGCCGCGACGGCGGCCCCGGCGAACAAGTTCAGCCACGGACTGACGCCGAGCTTCGTGTAGAGGATGCCGTTGGTGTAGGCGCCCGCGCCGAAGAAGCTGATGTAGCCGAGGAGGAGAACGCCGCTCAGGCCGCCGGCGATCGCCCAGGCCACGCCGACGGCGGCATAGAGCGCGGTGAGCACCATGATCTGGAGGTAGTACGTCGACGACACCATCGCGCCCAGGGCGGCGGTGACGAGGACGAGGGCGACGCCGGCCGCCAGCTGCACGTTCAGCCACTCGCTCCACACGCGCGCGAGCCGGCCCCGGAGCGCCACGGCGCTGGCGGCCCGCCCGACGGTGACCGGGGTGGAGGGCGGCGTCACGTCACGCGGCCGCGGAAGATGCCCCGGGGCAGGACGAGCAGGATCAGCACGAAGATGGCCAGGCTGACGAGCTGGCGGAGGGAGGCGCCGAGGTAGAGGCCCCCCAGGCTCTCGGCCGTCCCGATAGCCAGACCGCCGATCATCGCGCCCAGGAAATTGCCCATCGTCCCCAGCACGACGATGACGAAGGCGGGGAGCAGGAAGTAGTCGATGCCGAAGGTGGGGTTGATGAAGAACACCGGGGCGATGAACGCGCCGGCGCCCCCGGCGATCCCGGCCCCCAGCCCGAAAGTCAGGAGGTTCACGGCCTCGACGTTCACGCCCATCAGCCGCGCGGCGGCGGGATTCTGGGTCGCGGCGCGGATGGCCAGGCCCCCCCGCGCCCGTTTGAGGAAGAGCCAGAAGCCGGCGGCGATGGCGACGGCGGCGGCGAAGGCGATGAGGCGCGTGTAGGTGACGCGGAGATCGCCCACGGTCAGCGCGGCGCGCGCCCAGGGCAGGCGCAGGACCTGATTGTTCGGGCCCCAGGTCAGCTGCATGCCGCCGATGAGCATGGTGGACAGCCCGATGGTGATGAGCATCTGATTGATCTGGGGATGGCGGAGCGCGGGCCGGATGAGCATCCGCTGCACGCCGGCGCCCAGCACGAAGACCAGGCCGAGGATCGGGACGACGGCCAGGTAGGGGCTGACGCCGAGACCCCACGCGGCCAGCGCCAGGTACATGCCCAGGGTCAGGAACTCGGCGTGCGCGAAGTTGACGACCTTCATCACGCCGTAGATCAGCGTGAGACCGGCGGCGACGAGGGCGTAGATGCCGCCCTGCAGGAGGCCCAGCACCAGGGCCTGCAGGAGAATGTCCGCTGGCACCGCCGGCCCCGCCCGCGCGACTAGGCCCGCTTGCTCCAGTCCGGGACCGGCCAGACGGCGTCGGTCACCTTCAGCGTGCCCGGCCACACCACGCGCGCCTGGCCGTCCCGCACCTGGGCGCCGACGAGCTTGGCGTAGGTCATGAAGCCCTTGTCGTCGAACTTCACCCGCTCGTACATGAACAGCGGGACCCCGGAGGTCAGGTCCAGCGCGGCCAGCGCCTCGCGGATCTTCGGCCCCTCCGTCGAGGCCGCCTTCTCGAGTGCGGCGTGGAAGATGTAGACGCCGGCGTACGTGGTGTTGGCGTTGCCCAGCATGTCGACGCCGGTTCGGGCCTTGAAGCGCGCGTTCACCTCGGTCGCGCCCGGCCGCTTGATCTCGGGGAACCAGTCGTTGACGACGACGAGGCCGTCGGCGAGCTTGCCCAGGTTCTTCCAGGTGATCGGATTCGAGTAGCCGCCGCCCACACCGACCCAGCCGAGCTTGGGCCAGTAGCGTAGCTCGTTCAGCTGCTGGAAGAGGAGCGTGATCGACGACGGTTCGCCGGCGGCGAAGACGACGTCCGGGGCGTCTCCCTTGAGCTTGAGGATCACGTCCTCGAACGAGGTCGGGTTGGACGGGAAGATGTTGTCGGTGACGACCTTGAGGGCGAACTGCGGCATGTGCTTGGCGAACTCGCGGCCGACGACGTTGCCGAAGAAGTTGTTCTCACGGACGAGGCACGCCGTCTTGGCCTCGACGCGCGCCGTCCGGGACAGCTCACGCACCAGCTCGCCGCTGTTGATGGCGAACTGGGAGAAGTGCGGCACCGACTTGAACACGTACTTGAGCCCGCGGCCGGTGATCTCGTCGGCCAGCGCATTGGGCACCACGTAGGGGATGGCGGCGCGCTCGGCGATGACCGAGCTGGAGATCGTCGCCCCCGAGGAGTAGGCGCCGATGATGGCGATCGCCTTTTCGCGTGCGATGAGACGCTCGGTCTCGGTGTTGGCCTCGTCGACGCTCGAGGAGTTGCCGAAGAGTGCGACGATCTTGGCCCCGCCCAGGCTCTTGACGCCGCCCGCCGCGTTGATCTCCTCGACCGCCATCTCGACCGCCCGCTTGTGGAGCTGGCCCGCCTCGGCGAAGCCGCCGGTGAGCGGCAGCAGGAAGCCGACCTTGAGCTCCCGTCCCTGTGCGGCCGCCGGTCCGCCGAGGGCGGGACCGAGCGTCAGGGCCGCCGCCGTCCCCGCCGCGGATTTCAGGAGTTCGCGCCGTCCGATTCGCCGTTCGCCGTGGTCGTCCATTGGGTTTCCCTCGTGGGACGGGTCGTCCCGTCGGCGTGCTCGCGCCCGGCGTCCGGGGCGACCGCGCGCGGCGCCGGTATTAAACGCCAGGTCGTCGACAAACCGCAACAGGATTGTTGACAATCAGAAGGCCCCGCCTTTGTACTCCTTGGCCAGCGGATAGGCGAGGCCGCCGCGCTTGCTGGTCCCCAGCCCCATCCCCACCAGCGCCTCCACCAGCTTGACGGCGGCGGCGACGCCGTCGAGGACGGGAGCGCCGATCTCGCGGGTCAGCCGGGCGGTGAGGTCGGCCATCCCCGCACAGCCGAGCACGATCGCCTCGGCGCCGTCCTCGGCGAGCGCCCGGCGGCACTCCTCAGCGATGACGCGCTGGGCCTCGGAGCCCTCGCGCTCGAGGTCGAGCACCGCCAGCTCCGTGCACCGGATGCGGCGGCAGAACCGCTCCATGCCGTAGGCGTGGACCAGGTGCTCGCTGATGGCCCGGGTGCGGGTCAGTGTGGTCACGATCGTGAAGCCCGTGCTGATCAGGCTGGCGGCGTGCATGGCCGCCTCCGCGATGCCGACCACGGGCCCGCGGGCCAGCTCGCGGGCGGGCAGCAGGCCCGGGTCCCCGAAGCACGCGATGACGTAGCCGTCGAAGCCCTCGGCCTCGCCGCGCCGGATCTCCTCCAGGAGGCCGGGAACGCTCAGCGCCTCGTCCACGTGACCTTCGATCGAGACGGGACCCGTCCGCGGGTTGATGGCGACGATCTCCGTCTTGTCTCCGGCCACCGCGCGGGCCGCCGCACCGATCTTGGCCGTCATGCTCTCCGTCGTGTTCGGATTGATCACCTTGATCCTCATCGTTCGCTCCCTCAGAGCGCGATCCCCAGCCACTGGCGGACCTGACCGTGAAGGTCCTCGGCGAACCGCGCGGCGTCGCCGCTGGCGGCGATGCGGCCGAGGCTCATCACGTGGACGGTCGCGCTCATGCGGATGACCTGCTGCACGTTGTGATCCACGAGGAGGATGCTCGTTCCCTCGCGGGCCAGCGCCTCCACCCACGTGTAGATCTCGTCGGCCAGGCGCGGTGCGAGCCCGACCGTCGGCTCGTCCACCAGGCAGAGGCGTGGCCGGACCACCAGCGCCTTCGCGAACTCGAGCATCTTCTGCTGGCCGCCCGAGAGCGCTCCGGCCTGGCTCGACAGCTTGGCGCGCAGCGCCGGCAACGCGTCGAGGGCGGCCTCCAGGCGCCCGGCGCCCGTCGCGCCCCGTCGGCGCGCGACGACGAGGGCGAGGTTGTCCTTCACGGACAGGTACGGGAACAGCGAGGAGGCCTGGGGGATGTACCACAGCCCGTGGTCGATCATGGTGTGGGGCGGACGTCCCGTGATGTCCCGGTCGTCCAGCCGGACGCGACCGCGGCGGCAGGGCAGGAACCCAGCGATGACGTGCATCAGCGTCGACTTGCCGGCCCCGTTCAGTCCGATGAGCCCGGCGACCGTCCGCGCCTCCACCTGCAGGCTGACGTCCTGCAGGATGTCGATCCCCGGCAGGTAGCCGGCCGTCACGCCCTCGACCCGCAGGAGGGCGCTCACGGCCGGTGCCCGCCGAGGTAGGCCTGAATCACGTGATCCTGGGCCATCACGGCCGGCGTGGGGCCATCGGCGATGACGGCGCCGGCGTTCATGCAGATGGTGCGCGGGCAGACCCGCATGATGGCCGGGATATCGTGGCTCACCACGACGAACGCCTGCCCGCGGGCGTGGCGCTCGGTGATGACATCGAGCATCACCTGACGCACCGTCACGTGGATGGCGGCGAACGGCTCGTCGAGCACGACGAGCCGGGGCTCGGACATGAAGCAGGCCCCGAACTCGACGAGCTTCTGCTGGCCGCCCGACAGCGTCGCCACCTCGTCGTCGGCGTGCCCGATGAGGCCCAGCCGGTCGAGGACGCGCCGACCGCGATCCCGCGCGTCGCGCGCGGCCAGGCCGGCGCCGCGGCCGGCCACCTCCAGATTCTCGAGAGCGGAGAGGCGGCGGAAGACCTTCACGTGCTGGAACATCCGCACGAGCCCAGCCCGGAAGATCCGATCGGGGGCGCTGGCCGTGATCTCGCGGCCGTCCAGCCGGACGCGGCCCGCCTCCGGCGCGTAGTACCCGGTCACGAGGTTGAGGAGCGTCGTCTTGCCGGAACCGTTGGGGCCGATCAGCCCGACGAGCTCCGCCGCCGAGATGCGCAGGCTGGCGCGGTCGACGGCGAGGATGCCCCCGAAGCTCTTGCTCACGTCGGCGACCTCGAGGAGCGGCGCGCTCACGGTGCGCCTCCGGGCGCCGAGACCGAGGCGGCGGCCGGCGCCGGCCGCCGCGCCAGCCGCGGGATGAGCCCGACGAGGCCGTCGCGGAAGAACCGCGCGAAGAGGATCACCACCAGCGAGAAGACGAGCAGGTGGCGGACGCCCACCTCGCGGAGCGCCTCCGACGCCCACTCCACCAGAAAGGCGCCGATCAGGGGCCCGGTGGCCGTTCCCATGCCTCCGATCACCACCATGCTGATGACGAGGCCGGTCTGGAGGATCAGGCCGATCTCCGGGCTGGCCAGCTGCAGGAAGTGGACGAACAGCGCGCCGGCCAGCCCGGTGCCCGCGCTGCTGACCGTGAAGGCCAGCGTCTTGTAGCGGACGACGTCGACGCCGCGGCCCATGGCGCCAAGCTCGTCGTCGCGGATGGCCCGGAGGAAGAGGCCGGTCTTGCTGCGGAGGAGGAGCATGAGCAGGAGCTGGTAGGCGACGAGGACGGCCAGGAACAGATAGAGGATCGGAAGCCGCCGGCCGCCGAGGATCGCGGGCACGCTGAGGCCGAGGTCGCCGCGCGTGATCGAGATCGAGTTGGCGATGGCCAGACGCAGGATTTCGGTGAAGGCCAGCGTGGTGAGGGCCAGGTAGGCGCCCCGCAAGCGCAGCGTGATCCGGCCCAGCCCGAAGCCGACGCCGGCCGACGCGACAATGGCGGCCGGGATCCCGATCGATGGGCCGATCCCGAAGTGGTGGTAGAGGAGGCCGCTGGTGTAGGCGCCGGTCATGGCGAAGGCGCCGGGCGCCATCGAGAAGAGTCCGGTGACGCCGGCCAGGAGGTTCCAGCTCACCGCGAGCAGCGCGTAATAGAGGCCGGTGACGATCACGCCGAGCCAGTAGGGCGACTCCACGGCCAGCGGCAGGAGGGCGAGCCCGCCGAGCAGCGCGAAGGACAGCGCGAAGTCCGTCCGAGACAGCGGGATCCGCCGCACCTCAGACCTCGCGCGTCCGCTCGCCGAAGAGGCCCTGGGGCCGGAGCAACAGCACCAACACCAGGATGACGAAGCCGAAGGTGTCGCGGTAGTCGTACGAGAGGTAAATCGCGCCGAAGTTCTCCAGGACGCCCAGCAGCAGTCCGCCCACGATGCTGCCCGGGATCGAGCCCATCCCGCCCAGCACCACCACCACGAAGGACTTCACGGCGGGAAAGGCCCCCACGTCGGGATAGGTGTGGAACAGCGGCGACAGGAGGGCGCCCGACAGCGCCACCACGCCGCCGGCGAGCGCGAGCACGGTGACGCTCACGCGGGCGGGATCGATCCCGGCGATGGCCGCCCCGAAGCGGTTCTGGGCGACGGCCTGCACGCGCTTGCCCCACATCGTCCATCGGATGGCGCCCGCGGCCAGCGCCAGCGTGGCCAGGGCGATCCCGCTGGCCAGCAGTCGATGGGGGCTGACGAAGACGCCGAGCACCTCCATGCGCGACAGCCGCGTGAGGTCCGGGCCCTTGAAGGGGTAGGGGCCCATGAGCTGGTGGGCGAGGTTGATGAGGAACAGCGAAAGCCCGAAGGTGACGATGATCGCGTATTCGTCGCGCATCGGGCCCGCCGCCACGCCTCCCGTGTAGAGCGGTCTCAGGAGCAGCCGCTCGACGGCGACCGCCACCGCGGCGCCCAGGACGACCGCGGAGACCAGGGCGACGGTGTGGGGCACCCCGGCCCGGAGCACGAGCATCGTGTAGGCGTAGGCGCCGATCATGAAGAACTCGCCGTGGGCGAAGTTGACGATCTTGAGGATCCCGAAGATCAAGGAGAGACCGAGGGCCATGAGCGCGTAGAAGGCGCCCATCAGGAGTCCGGTGAAGACGATCTCGGCGATCAGCACGCGGTCGGGCCCCCGGGGCCGGCGCCGCGCCGGCCCCGGGAACGGGCGCGGGGCGTCAGCGCGTCGGCCGGATCAGCTTGTCGGTGGAGAGCTCGAGCCCCGGCGCCTGGATGAGGAGCGTGTCCGGCAGCTGCTGGTTCTTCGCCGTGAGCTGATAGGTGACGTAGGGGATCTCCTTCCACTGCTGGAAGTAGATGCCCGGTTCCTTCTCGAACGTCACCGTGCCCAGCACGCCCTCGAAGCGCGTGGCGCCCAGCGCCTTGATGAGGGCATCGGGGGCCGTCGACTTCGCGCGCTCGGCGGCGTCGGCCAGGATGAAGAGTGAATCGGCCGCCTGGAAGATGAGGCGGTTGGGCTCGCGCTTCTCCTTGGCGATGTAGATCTCGCGCACCTGCTTGCCCAGCGGCGTCAGGTTCATCTTGGGATGGTAGAGCCCGAAGGCGACCAGGCCGACGCCGGCGTCCTTCACGTTGTCCCAGAAATCGGGGTAGTCGGCGATGCCGGCCCCGTCGTAGAGCCACGTCGTCGGGCTGGGGGCCACACCGTTCTCGTAGAGCTGGTTGATCAGAATGTAGGCGGACGGCGGCAGCATCATGAGGACCACCATGTCCGGCCGCTCCTGCTTGAGCGGCAGCACGGCCGGGGTGAAATCCTTGGCCGCGCGGTCCAGCGCGCGATAGGTGAACTTCACCCCCGGGGCCACCTTGGCCAGCGTCTTCTTCAGCGTCTCGGCCTGGCCGATCCCGTAGTCCGTGTTCTCGGGATAGGCGACGACGTTCTTGACCTTCATCTTCGCGATGACCTCGGCCATCGCTTCCGAGACGCGCGTGTTGTAGTTCGAGCGGCTGAAGACTTCCGGGTAGCCCTTGAGCCGGATGGCGTCCGACCACGCGTTGGTGTTGACCATCGGGATGTTGTAGCGGTGGACGACCTCGATGTCGGCGAGGGTCACCGAGCTGGCGTGCTCGCCGGTGATGGCGATCACCTTGTCGCGCGTGATGAGCTTCTCGACACCGGCCCGCCCTTTCTCCGGCGTGCCCTGATGATCCTCGTACAGAATCTCGATCCGCTTGCCCAGGATGCCCCCCTTCCGGTTCAGCATCTCCTGCGCGATGGTCAGGCCGTCGCGGACTTCCTTGCCCTGGGCGACCGAGCCGGGGGGCGACATCGCGATGGGCGCGCCGATCTTGACGGTGTCCTGGGCGGCAGCGGCCCCCAGCCCTGCCAGCCACGCTGCGAGCGCGAGCGAGCCGTGAAGGAACGACCTGCGTCGAATCATCTCGTCTTCTCCTCTCCTCAGGAGCCGAGCCTGACCACGAACCATGGCCGGCCGCGCCCGGAACCCGGGCGCGGCGGCCCGCCGCCTGGGTGGCCGCTATGGAAGCGGATTCGGCGTACGAACGCAAGCCGATTTTGTATACAATCCCGCCTGTCATTGTGACCAGAACCCTCGCGGCCCCCCGCCCGCTGACGCCCGGCCGCCCGCCCGCGTCGAGGCGTTCCCCGCCGTCGGCGTTCCCGGCCGGGAGCGAGCAGGCCATCTACGAGCGCATCTATCGGGCGATCGTCGAGCAGCGGCTGCCGCCGGAGACGAAACTGCCCGAGCATTCGCTGTGCGGGGTGTTCGGAGTCAGCCGGGCGCGCATCCGCAAGGTGCTGGGGAGGCTCGCCCATGACAGGATGGTCGTCCTCCGCCCGAACCGCGGGGCATTCGTCTGGAGCCCGTCGGTCGACGAGGCGCAGGACATCTTCGCGGCCCGCGCCGTCATCGAGGCGGCGACCACGGCCGTGGCCGCCGAGCGCCGGACCCCGGGGCACCTCGCCGGGCTCCGTCGCCACGTCGCCTGGGAGCGCGCGGCGGACCGGCGTGGCGATCGGCGAGCCGCCGTGAAGCTGTCCGGCGAGTTCCACCTCGCGCTGGCGGCGACGGCCGGCAACGAGGTCCTGCTCGAGATGCTGCGCGAGCTGGTGTCGCGCACATCGCTCATCGTCGGCGCCTACGGAACCCCAGGCGCGATCAAGTGCTCGGTCCCCGAGCACCTGGAGCTGGTCGAGCTGATGGCGGCGGCCCGGCGCCGGCAGGCGGTGGACGCCATGCGCCGCCACCTCGCGGGTGTCGAAGCCGGGCTCGACTGGGCGGTGCGGGACCGGCGGATCGACCTGCGCCACGCCCTGGTCGACGGGAGGGGCCTGTTCTGACGGCGGCCGCGGACGTCGCCCGCCGCTTCCTCGAACCGCGATGACGATTTCGGTCGGTGATCTCCTGCCCGGGCCGCGGATCCTGCTCGGCCCCGGCCCCAGCATGGCGGACCCCCGCGTGCTGCGCGCGATGGCCACGCCGCTGCTCGGGCAGTTCGACCCCGAGTTCACCGCCATCATGAACGAGGTGATGGTCCTCACCCGCTTCGTCTTCCAAACGTCCAACGTCCGCGCGTTCCCGGTGCCGGGGACGGGGCGGGCCGGGCTGGAGGCGGCCATCGCCTCGCTCGTGGAGCCGGGCGACCGCGTCGTCGTCGGCGAGTGCGGGCGCTTCGGGCTGCTCCTCGAGGAGATCGCCGGACGCTACGACGCCGAGGTGGCCACGGTGCGCGCCGAATGGGGAGGCGTCCTCGATCCCGCCGCGGTCGAGGCGGCCGTCCGAGGCGGGCGCACGAAGCTCGTCGCGATCGTCCACGGCGAGACCTCGACCGGCGTGCTGCAGCCGCTCGAGGAAATGGCGCAGATCGCGCGGCGGCACGATGCGCTGCTCATGACCGACGCCGTGGTCACGCTCGCCGGCTGCGAGGTGGCGGTCGACCGCTGGGGCGTGGACATTGCGGTGGCGGGCACCCAGAAGTGCTTGAGCTGCCCGTCGGGGTTGGCGCCCCTCACCTACAACGACCGCGTGGAGGCGGCGCTGGCCCGTCGGCGGACCAAGGTCAGGAGCAACTACCTCGACCTCACCCAACTGGCGACCTACTGGGGCCCCGACCGCTTCAATCACCACACGGCGCCCACCGCCCTGGTCTACGGCCTGCGCGAAGCGCTGCGCGCGGTGCACACCGAGGGGCTGGAGGCGCGGTTCGCCCGCCACCGGCTCCACGGCGACGCCCTTCGCGCCGGCCTCGATGCGATGGGGCTGCGCCTCTTCGGCAGCGAGCCGCCCGAGCGCCGCCTGCCCGTGATCACGCCGGTGCGCGTGCCGGACGGCGTCGACGAGCTCCGCGTGCGTCGACTCCTCGTCCAGGACTTCGGGATCGAGATCGGCGCCGCCTTCGGACCGCTCCAGGGCCGCATCTGGCGGATCGGCACCATGGGCTACTCGGCGCGGCGCGAGAACGTGCTCATGTGCCTGGTGGCGCTGGAGACCGTGCTGCGCCGCGAGGGCGTCCGCGGCCTGGCCGGCGCCGGCGTCGATGCGGCGCTCGCGCACTACAAGCGGGCCGGCGAGGCCGAGCTGTCCACGGACCAGAGCCTGGGCGCCGGCGGCATCGGACAGTGCTAGTGGGGGCGACGACCACGGCCACCCTCATCCGCAACGCCCGCGTCCTGACGATGGACGACCGCGACACCGAGCTGCCGCGCGCCGACATTCTCGTACGCGGCCGCCTCATCGCCGCGGTGGGCCCCGACCTGGCGGCGGCGCGGGACGAGCCCGATCTCCGGGTCATCGACGCCCGCGGGCTGCTGGCCATGCCCGGGCTCGTGAACGGCCATGTCCACTCGCCCGGCAACTTCATGCGGGGCGCGCTGGACACTCTGCCCCTCGAGCTCTTCATGCTCTACGAGGTGCCGCCGCTGGCCGAGCGGGCATCGCCGCCGCGGCTGCACTACATCCGCACGCTCCTGGGCGCCATCGAGATGCTCAAGCTCGGCGTCACTGCCGCGCACGACGACGCCTTCTTCGTCCCGGGGCCGACGCCCGAGACCATCGACGGACTCGTGCAGGCCTATGCCGACAGCGGCATGCGGGCCGCGGTCGCGCTCGACCAGCCCAACGTCGTCGAGTACGAGAAGTATCCGTTCCTCCGCGAGCTGCTGCCCGACCCGCTCCGGCGCCGGATGGACGCGGCGCCGCGCCCGTCGGCCAAGGAGCTGCTGGACCTCTACGGCCATTTGATCGAGCGCTGGCACGGGGCGGGCGATGGCCGGCTGGCCGCCGCGGTCTCCTGCTCGGCGCCCCAGCGCGTCGCCGTGGACTACCTGGAAGCCCTCGGTGAGCTCAGCCGCCGCCGCGACCTCCCGTTCAACCTTCACATGCTCGAGACCAAGCTCCAGCGGGTCCTCGGGGAAGAGAAATACGCGAAGTCGCTCGTCCGCTACGTCGCGGACCTCGACGGGCTCGACGAGCGCATGCTGGTGATTCACGCCGTCTGGGTGGACCAAACCGACATCGAGTTGATGGCGCAGGCCGGCCTGTCGGTGGCGCACAGCCCCGTCGGCAACCTGAAGCTGGGGAGCGGTATCATGCCGTTCCGGCGCCTGCGCGAGGCCGGGATCAACATCTGCCTGGGCAGCGACGAGGCCACCGTCGACGACACGCACAACATGTGGGGCGTGGCCAAGATGGCCGGGCTCGTCCACACCATCACCGACCCCGAGTACGAGCGCTGGCCCCGCGCGGCCGAGATCCTTCGCGCGCTCGTGCGCGGCGGCGCCCGCGCCCTGCGGCTCGAGGGGCGCGTGGGGGTGATCGCCGCCGGCTACGAGGCCGATCTCATCCTGATCGATCTCGACACGCTGGCCTTCACGCCGCTCAACGACCTCCGCCGCCAGCTCGTGTTCTGCGAGAACGGCAGCTCGGTGGTGTTGACGATGGTGGCCGGGCGCGTCGTCGTGGAGCGTGGGCGCGTGCTGACGGTCGACGAGGAGGCGGTGAAGGCCGAGGCCCGCGAGCTGGCGCAGCAGTCCGGGGGCGAGACCGCAGCGGCGGCTCGTGAGCTCATGCCGTATTACCGCGCCATGTATCTGGCCGCCGCCCGCCGGGACGTCGGCCTGAACCGCTGGGCGGGGCCGATGGCGCCGTGATCGCGTCCCCGCGGAGGCCCGCGCGATGACGTATCCCCGCGATCTGGTCGGCTATGGCCGGCGGCCGCCGCCGGCACGCTGGCCCAACGGGGCGCGGCTCGCGCTCCAGATCGTCCTCAACTACGAGGAGGGCGGCGAGCGGGCGATCCTGCACGGCGACGAGACGTCCGAAGCGTTCCTCCAGGAGGTCGTCGGGATGCCGGCGCTCCACGGCGTCCGCAACCTTCAGGTCGAGTCGATGTACGAGTACGGCAGCCGCGTGGGGTTCTGGAGGATCTTGAAGCTGTTCGCGGAGCGCGACATCAAGGTCAGCGTCTTCGCGGTGGCCATGGCCCTCGAGCGGCACCCGGAGGCCGCCGCCGCCATCGTGGAGGCGGGGCACGAGGTGGTCAGCCACGGCTGGCGCTGGATCGACTACCAATACGTGGCCGAAGCCGTCGAGCGCGAGCACATCCAGCGCGCCGTGGCGAGCATCACCAAGCTGACGGGGAGCCGACCGCTCGGCTGGTACACGGGCCGGCTCGGGCCGAACACCCGGCGGCTGGTCGTCGAGGAAGGCGGCTTCCTCTACGACGCCGACGCCTACAACGACGACCTGCCGTACTGGACCGTCGAAGCCGGGTGCCCGCATCTCGTGGTGCCCTACACCCTCGACAACAACGACATGAAGTTCGCCACGCCGCACGGGTTCAGCACCGGCGACGACTTCTACAGCTACCTCAAGGACGCGTTCGACGTGCTGTACGCCGAGGGCGCCGACGTGCCGCGCATGATGTCGATCGGGCTCCACGCCCGCCTGGCCGGGCGGCCGGGGCGGGCCGCGTCGCTCGCGCGCTTCCTCGACTATGCCCTCCGCCACGACAAGGTGTGGATCTGCCGTCGGATCGATATCGCCCGGCACTGGATACGGCAGCATCCGTACACGACTACCTGAGGGCCTATCAGTTGCTCGACCTCGTTCCCAAGGGGCGCGATGAAGCCGGCTTGCCCTCCAGCATGGCGTGGCTGCGCCATCACGACCGGTACGGCGTCTGAACGGGTAGCGGCCATGTCGGAGCGGCGCGCAATCGTGGTATCACATACTGCGATGGACGCAACGGCGCGGGACTACGCCGGGCATCCCGAGGGCCAGACCGCCGACGGCGCGCGCCAGTATCCGGTCGTGGGCGGCGTCGCCGCGTGGGGTGTGCCGTTCTTCGCCACGGTGGCCGCGCTCGGGGCGCTGGGCATCGGCGCCCCGGACGTCGCCGCCGCCGCGGCCCTGCTCGGGTGGGTGACCCAGAGCCTCTGGCGGAGCGTGGTGATCGAGGTGTCCAGCACGGCCCTCACGCGGGGCCTCGTGCTGACGGACAAGTTCGTGGGGCCGGCGACCGTGGTGCCGTGGCGCGCCATCGTGGAAGTCAACACCGACTGGCGGCGTCCCGGTGACGACTCCGCCTTGCAGACGATCGTGCGCGGCGGCGACGGCACCACGATCCGCTTCTCGACCGCCATGGGGCTCGGCAATTACTGGGCGTGTCTGGCGGCCATCGTCCGCGGCGCGCCCGCGGCGCTGCGCACCGGCCTCACCGAGCCCACGCTGGCCGATGGGCCACCGGCACGGCGCCACGCGGTCTCCGCCGTGACCACCGCCGCCGCCCTGTCGTTGATCTTCGTGGCGCTGGTCACCTTCCACTATCTGTGGGCGCAAGGCCGGAGCAGCCTGGCGCGGTACCTGGAACAGATCGAGGCGCTCTCCCGTTGAACCCAGCAACCGCTTCGAGGCTCCAGCCGCAAGCGACCGGTTTCACAGGGCGGCCCGACCGGTGTCTTAGGGGTGAGAAAGGCCATGGCGGACGACATCCTGACCGACGACGGCTTCCTCGTTTTGGCCGACATCTCCGGGTTCACCGCCTTCGTGACCGCCACCGAGCTGGAGCACGGGGCGCAGGTCACCGGCATGCTGCTGGAGACGGTGATGGGCCGGCTGTCTCCCCCGCTCGAGATCCAGGAGCTCGAGGGGGATGCCGTGTTCGCCCTCGGCCCTGATCGGATCGTCTCCGACGGGAGCACGATGCCCACCCTCCTGGCCGACGCGTTCGCGGCCTTCAGGGAACAACAGCGACGACTCGCGAGCGAACCCGGCTGCGAGTGCGGGGCCTGTCGCGAAACCTCCCAGCTCAGTCTCAAGCTGATCGCTCACCACGGGCGCTTCGTGCGGCAACTGGTCGGCGGGCGCTCGCGCGTCACCGGCCCCGACGTTATTCTCGCTCATCGCCTCCTCAAGAACTCGGTCGGGGCCGGCGCCTACCTGCTCCTCACCGAGCCGGCGCTGGAGCGGGTCGGCATGGATCCGGCCGCCCGGGGGATGCGCCGGCACCTCGTGAGCTACCCATACCTCGGCGAGGTGTCCTGCTTCGTCACCGACCTCGCCTCCCTGGCGCCACCCGCCGCGGTGGGGGCGGCCGTTGGGGCGGCCTGAGCCAGCCAGAGCTCCGGAGGAGAGGCGGACTACGGCGTCCGGATAACCGCCGTACACATAGCTGCCCTTCGACTGGATGACGACACGATCGGATGACGCCAGGGCAGGATCGGGAATGGATTCATGACGTCCCTCCTGGGCGCGAGCGGTCAGAGGATGGGCCGGGAGTGCGGCGCGGTCAAGGGGGTCGGGGGCTCCCGGGACGGCATCTCGGAGGCGCCAGGAGGTATCATCCACCAGTAGCAGGACCATCCCGTGGACCGGGCCGGAGGGCAGACCATGTTTCCATACCACGATGAGAACGCGACCCGACGGCGGCCCTACGTCACCTACGGCCTCATCGCGCTGAACGTCCTCGCGTGGTCCTTCCTTCAGGGCGCCGGTTCCACGCTGCCGCTGGTGCGGTCGGTCTGTGAGCTCGGACTCATCCCGGGCGAGCTGACCGGTGCGTTGCCGCCGGGCACGGCATTCCCGATCGGTGAGGGAGTGGTGTGCGTCACCGACCCGGGCCGTCAGGTCTCTCACCTTCTCACCTCGATGTTCTTGCACGGTTCCTGGCTGCACTTGCTGGGAAACATGTGGTTCCTCTGGCTTTTCGGGAACAACGTCGAAGACTCGATGACTCGACCGCGGTTCGTGGTGTTCTACGTGCTGTGCGGGCTGGCGGCGGCGCTGGCCCAGGTGCTGGCCAACCCCGCCTCCGGTGTGCCGATGGTTGGCGCCTCCGGGGCCATCAGCGGCGTCATGGGGGCCTACCTCGTCCTCTACCCGCGGGTCCGCGTGTTCGCCATGGTGCCCATCGGCTTCCTGCTCACCTCTGTCGCCCTGCCCGCCTGGCTGATGCTCGTCTACTGGATGCTGATCCAGGTTGTCAGCGGCCTGGTGTCCATCGGCGGCCAGCCCGGCGGCGGCGTGGCGTTCTGGGCGCACGTCGGTGGGTTCGTCGCGGGCGTGGTCCTGGTCAAGCTGTTTGCGCGATCGGGGGACGTGGCCGCCCACAAGGCGCACCACTGGGAGCCTCGGCGGGTCAGCTGGGGCTGAGCCAGAGCGTATGAACCTCCTCTGAATTCGAGAGCAAGAGCCGGAGTGCGGCCCGGGCCGTTGCTCGCCAGGATGGAGCAAAAGCAGGCCCGACTGGGTGGCGATCAGAGGAGGGCTATCATGGCTGTCGTGGCGACGAGGAACGAGATGGCGTCAGCACCGTTTCCCACCGATGAGGCGCGGTGGGCGGGCGCGGCGGGAGAACGTCCGCTTCCATTCGACCTCGGAAGAGGCCGAGCGGGCCGGCTTCCGCCCGTGCAAGCGGTGCCGGCCGAACGAGGCCGCGCTCGCCGAGCAGCGGGCAGCGGTCGTGGCCAAGGCGTGCCGTCTCATCGAGATGGCCGACGAGACGCCGAATCTCGATGCGCTCGCCGCCGCGGCGGGCCTGAGCCGCTTTCATTTCCATCGCGTCTTCAAGACCATCACGGGGGTGACGCCCAAAGCCTACGCGGCGGCCCATCGGGCGGAGCGGGTGCGGGAGGAGTTGCCGCGGAGTCCTACGGTGACGGACGCGATCTACGGCGCGGGATTCAATTCCAGCGGGCGCTTCTACGCCACGTCGTCGCAGGTGTTGGGGATGACACCAACCAGCTTCCGTGCCGGCGGCACCGGCGCGTCGATCCGCTTTGCCGTCGGCGAATGTTCCCTGGGCTCGATCCTGGTGGCCGCCACGGACCAAGGAGTCTGCGCCATTTCGCTCGGCGCCGAGCCGGGCGCCCTGGTGCGTGACCTTCAGGACCGGTTTCCCAAGGCCCAGCTCATCGGCGGCGAGAAGGACTTCGAGCGCCTGGTCGCCACGGTGGTCGGCTTCGTCGAGGCGCCGGCCCTGGGTCTCGATCTACCGCTCGACGTCCGGGGCACCGCGTTTCAGCATCGGGTGTGGCAAGCGCTCCGCGGGATTCCGGCCGGCTCGACGGCCACGTATACCGAGATCGCCGAGCGCATCGGCACGCCAAAAGCGGTGCGCGCTGTCGCGCGGGCGTGTGCCTCCAACGCGATCGCCGTCGCCATCCCTTGCCACCGGGTCGTGCGCAACGACGGTACGCTCTCCGGCTACCGATGGGGTGTGAAGCGCAAGCGCGCGCTGCTCGATCGCGAGCGCGTGTCATAGCCAGCCCCATCCGTTCTAGCGTTCGCCAACCAGACATGATCGACGAGCGCCGACCGACGGCGCTGCGGGCGCCTACGCCTCCCGCCGGCGGCGATCCACCTCGCGCGCCTTCGCGCCATCCCGGTCGAGCCGGCGGAGGATGCGGCTCACGTACTGGCGTGTTTCCCGATACGGCGGAATGCCTCGGTAGTTGGTGACGGCTCGCTCGCCGGCGTTGTAGGCGGCCAGGGCGAGCGGGAGATTGTTGCCGAATCGATCCATCAGCGCGCGCAGATGGCGGACGCCGGCCTCGATGTTGGCCCGGGGGTCGAAGGGATCGCTCACGCCGAGGATCTCCGCCGTCCCGGGCATGAGCTGCATCAGGCCGCGGGCGCCGCGGCGGGAGACGGCCAGAGGATCGAACTCGGACTCGGCCTCGATGATGGCCACGACCAGGTTCTCCGGCACGCTGTACCGGGCGGCCACTTCCTTGATGTGGGAGTCGAGGCCTGGGCCGCTGACTTCGCGGAGATCGGAAGGCCGGTAGGCCTGAGGTGGCTCAGTCGCGGCGGTCACTCGAGACGCCGCATAGGCCGGGATGATCGTGAGAAGAACCACCCCGAGGCCGAGCAGCTGGCGGCTGACGAATGGACGGTGCGCGCGCAGGAGGTCTCCGAGCATCGGCGACTCGCGATTGTCCCGTGGCAGTGATGCCTGTGTCACGATAGCGCCTCCCATACCCTTGGGAATCCCGGAATCTTCGCCGGGACCATTGAGTCTCGCTCACTGACGGCCCCCGTCAATGCGTCAAATGCACTAGCGTTTTGCCGGCACGCGGTCGGCAGTGGCCGGCTCGATCATCAGCATCGCGATGGCCCCGTCGGCCCTCTACGCCGCGGCGAAGGACCCGGCGAAGACGGAGACGAAGCCGCCCGCCAAGCCGGCCGTGGCGAAGAAGGCCCCTCTCGACATCAACACGGCGTCGACGGATCAAGGATCAGATCATCGCCAAGCAGGTCACGACGTAGCCCTCCGCCCGCTCGGCCCCCGCCAACAGCGCGTCCCGGCACGGGACTTGCCCACTCTAGGTGGGAGCAGGTCCAATCTCGAAAGGAGCATGCACCGTGAACCGAGATACCCTCAAGGGTCAGTGGACGCAGCTCAAAGGCAAGATCCGGGAGCAGTGGGGCCGGCTAACCGACGACGAAATCGATCAAATCCAGGGCAACGCGGAGATGCTGATCGGCAAGCTTCAGGAGCGCTACGGAAGGACCCGGGAGCAGGCCGAGCAGGATCTGGACCGCTGGATGGCTGAACACGACCGTATGCGCCGGGCTTCATAGCGCCCGGCAACGAGTTACGTTATGACAACTATCCTGATCATCATTCTGGTGCTCCTGCTGGTGGGAGCGTTACCCCTGTGGCCGTACAGCGGCGGATGGGGCTACTACCCCAGCGGGGGCCTCGGGCTCGTGCTTCTGATCCTTCTCATCTTGGCCCTGGCCGGGCGGCTCTGACCGCGCAAGCAGGTGCCCGCGGGCGTCGAGGTATCTCGACGCCCGTCGTTTTTCTGCGCCCGCCCAGGAATCGCCCTCCGGAGACGATCGAGCCGCGCACCGGGATCTGTTCCTCGCCCGTGAAGCGAGGGGTTACGCCGGTGCCGTGGCGGAGAGACGGCGAAGCGCCGCCTCGGTCGCTTCGTCGGCTGGGAAGAAGCACTCGATCCTGAGCTCGTGCAGCGTGATGTCGTACGGCGTTCCCAGGCTGGCCAGCAGCGTGAAGAAGGCGAAGCGCGCGTCGCCGCGGCGGAGCTCGATGGCCAGGAACGGCACCGTCGAGGCGTCGAGGTCGAACGCCTGCCAGTGGCGCGGGACGTCGGGGTACGAGAGAAGCTCGTCGAGCAGGCGGCGGGTCTCGGCATCGCCGGTGCGGAGCAAATCGCGGTGGAGCCACTGGATGAAGGCCGCCGCCGTGGCTTCCCAGTTGACGATGAAGGGCCGCAGCCCCTGGGGATGATAGGAGAGCCGCAGGGCGTTGGGCGGCCCGATCGCCGCCGCCGCGGCGGGGTCGAGGAAGAGGCCCAGGACCTGGCTCATGGCCTCATTCGTCATGAGAACATTCCAGTGCCGATCGAGCACCATGGCGGGGTACGGTTCCTGCTGACGGAGCATGAAAGCCAGCGCCTGTCGCACCCGAGCCATCTCCGGCGCGTCCAGGGCGGTCTCGCGGTAGATCGGCGCGTACCCCGCGGCGGTCAGCAGCTCGTTGCGGCCGCGCAGCGGCACCTCCAGCACCCGGGAGAGGAGCAGGACCATGTCGCGGCTGGGCTGGGCTCGGCCGGTCTCCATAAAGCTCAGGTGCCGCGTCGAGATCTCGGCCTCCACGGCCAGGCCGAGCTGGCTCATCCGGCGCCGCTCGCGCCACTGCTTGAGGAGCCGGCCGACGGAGCCCGCCGCCACTCCGCGTATCTGGCGTCTGGCGCCCTGTCCGGCCGGCATGGGCGCATATTACGCGGGCACTGTCCGTGAGCCAATTACCTGCCAGGTAATTGATGATCCGACGGCTCGCGCAGAGGATATGCGCCAAGGAGGAAGGGGTGGATATGGATCCGACGGTCATCACCGAGAGCCTGAACGGCACGCTGGGCGCCTTGCTGGGCATCCGTTTCCTCGAGACGAGCCCCGATCGCATCGTGGCGGAGCTGGCCATCAGGGACGATCTTCGGACGTTGGGCGGGGCCCTCCACGGAGGCACCTTGATGGCATTGGCCGACACGGTCGGGGCGGCCGCCACGATACTCAACCTGCCTCCTGGCTCCGGCACGACCACCCTCGAGTCCAAGACCAACTTTTTCGCCGCCGGCCGCGCGGGCCTCGTGCGCGCGGAGTCGACCCCGCTCCACCGGGGGAAGCGGACCATGGTCTGGCAGACCAGGGTCACGGACGAGACAGGGCGCCTGCTCTCGCAGACGATCCAGACTCAGATGGTGCTGGCGTGATCTCCGGCGGGCGCGGTCAATCGCCGCAGCGCAACCAATCGAAGGTCTCGACGGTGACGCGGTAGGCCCTGTCGGGCTCGGGGACGCGGACCTCGAAGTATGCCCGGTCACCGGAGGCCAGCGCACCGGGCACCCAGGCCCGATACGTGCCGGTCACGCGTCCGTCGGGGGCCAGCCGGTCGGCGCGCAGGCGGAGGTTCGTCGTGGCCTTGAGATCGTCGTTGCGGACGTAGCCGGTGAGGCGCGCGGCGCCCTGACGGATCGGCTCCGGCTGCCACTCGATCTGAAAGGCGTGGGCCGGCAGCGCCATGAACACCAGCCCCAGCACGTAACCGGCGGCCAGAAGCCAGCGTGCACACTTCATGGCGTCTATCCCTCCCGCGCCCAACGATACCAGATCGCGATGCGCTCGGCGGGTCAGCCCGCCAGTCGCCGCGTAACTCGCCTTGAGCAGCGGACGCACCGTGCCCGGCAATGATCCAGCGAACGCCTCGGGCGTCGCGGCGGGCCAGGACGATCGTCCCCCTCGCACCGGCTCTGCGCCGGACGCCGATATAGCGCGCCACGTCGCTCGGCCTGTCAAGGTGCCGCGTCACGAAGCCGGTCATTGCAGAAGCGACATCGCCACCGTGCAGGCGTCCTGGTACCGCGCTTGCTACACCCCACCCGGGCGGGTGCGATGACGCGCCCGGGCCCGAGGGAGGGGTTTCACGATGACCAGATCGACCCGAGCCGTCGCGCTGATCGCGGGGATGGCCCTGTTGGGGCTCACGACCGCCGCGCCGGCGCAGACAACCGACGTCCAGTTCGTGGAGCGGGCAGTACATGACAACGCCGCGGAGATCGAGCTAGGACAGCTGGCCAGAGAACGGGCCACCAACCAGGCGGTGCGCGACTATGGCGACCGCCTCGTTCTGGACCATCGCGCGGCCAGCGTCGAGCTGAAGGCCCTGGCTGTGCGCAAGGGCTGGCAGGTGCCCGAGCAGCCCGACGCCCAGCACATGGCTGTGCGCGATCGCCTTCAGGGCCTGAGCGGTCGAGAGTTCGACCGGAAATTCGCCGAGGAGATGGTGAAGGACCATCAGAAAGCCGTGAGCGAGTTCGAGCGAGCGGCGCAGACGGTCAATGATCCGGACCTCCGAGACTGGGCGCAGAAGACGTTGCCCGTGCTGCGCGAGCACCAGCGGATGGCCCAGGATCTTTCGCAGCGCCTGAGCGCGGCGCCCGCCGCCTCACCGACGACCGTCGTCACCACGGCGCCGGCGGCAAGCCCACCGTGGTGCGCCGGTGCCTGGAACGCTCAGACCGGCACCAACTTCGGTTCCTGCCCGAAGTAACCGCAACCTGACTCGAGGCGATTCGCCCGCGGACCGCGCGGACACCACGACCGCGGCGGGCGGATCGCTCGGGTCAGCGCTTACTGCAGTCCCGCCTTGTGCGCCGCGGTGAGAAACCGGTCCAGGTCGGCCGGCCGCCGGTAAGGCAGGCGCTGCCTGATGTTTGAAAGAGAGGCCCCGGGGCTGAGCCGTTCCGCCTTGTCCCACGCCTCCCGCGCTTCCTTCTCCCGGCCCATCTCGGTGAACAGCACGGCGAGGTAGGCGTGCGCCGGGAGAAAGTTGGGGTTTTGCGCCACGATCTTCCTGAACGCGTCCACGGCGTCCCGGGTGCGCCCCGTGAGATAGTAGGCGTGCCCGAGCGTCCACAGGTAGAAGAAGGGGTAGTGCGGATTCAGGCGCATGGCCTGACGGATGAACCGCAGGCTGTCCTCCGCCCTACCCGCCCAGCCGAGCACTTCGGCAAGGGTCTCGTACCCATCGGCGTCGTTAGGGGCGAGCGCGACCGCGCGCTCCGCCTGGGCGATCGCCCGATCGTGCTCCTTCCTCCAGAGATAGATCTGGCCGAGCAGACGGTGGGCTCCGGCCAGGGTGTCATCACGGGCGATGGCCCGCTCGGCCAGCTCCCGCGCCCGCTCCAGACTCTCCGGGTCGGAACTCCACAGGAACTGCCAGCTGTGCAAATGGGCCCAGCCTAACCCTACGTAGGCCGGCGCGTACTCAGGATCCAGGTCCAGAGCCTTCACGAACAGCCGCCGCGCCTCGGCGTTGGCGTCGCGGGTCGTGCGATTGAGATACTCCCGCCCGCGGAGACCGATATCGTAGGCGTCGGGGTCATCGGTGGGCACCCGGCCCATCCGCCCCCGCTCGGCCTCGGTGAGCTTCACGGCCAGGGCTCGGATGATCTGTTGCGTCACGTCGTCCTGGAGAGCGAAGATGTCGCGGACCTCTCGGTCGTAGCGCTCGGCCCAGACGTGATACCCGGTGGTCGCATCCACGAGCTGGGCGGTGATCCGCACGCGGCTGCCCGCCCGCTGGATGCTCCCTTCCAACACGTAGCGCACCCCGAGGTCCCGACTCACGTCGCCGACCTTCACCGCCTTGCCCTTGTAGGTGAAGACGGAGTTGCGGGCGATGACGAAGAGCCCCGAGACCTTCGAGAGGCCGGTAATGAGGTCTTCGGTCACCCCGTCGCTGAAGTATTCCTGCGTCGGGTCCTGGCTCAGGTTCGTGAAGGGCAGCACAGCGACGGAGGGCTTGTCGGGCAAGGCCAGCCCGGACAGCGCCGGCGTCCTCAGCCAGCGCCAGCCGGCCCACCCGCCGGCGCCGAGAAGCATAAGGATGACGACCGCCCCGACGACGCTGAGCACCAGCCGTCGGTCGGCGCGCCGTCTGCCGAGTGACGGCACCGGCGCGGCGCCGGGCTCGAGGCGGAGCCGATACACGCGCACCGGTCGCGCGATGTTCTTGACGGTGTGCTCGCCGAGGAAGTCGTAGCCAAGCGGAAGCTTTCCTTCCACCTGATCGTAGGCCGTGCCCGAGAGGCAGATGCCCCCGCCCTCGGCCAGGCCCTCCAGGCGGGCCGCGATGTTGACGCCGTCCCCGTAGAGCCGCTGGCCCTCGACGATGACATCGCCCAGATTGATGCCGATGCGAAACTGCATGCGGCGGGAGACCGGCAGCGCCGCGTTTCGGGACCGGAGCTCGCGCTGGATCTCCACGGCGCACTGGACGGCGTCGACCACGCTCGAAAACTCCGCCAGCACGTTGTCGCCAGGGGCGTCCACTACGCGCCCGCCGTGTCGGGTCACGACCGAGGCGATCGCCTCGCGATACTCCGTGATGGTTCGGACGGTGGCCGCCTCGTCGTCGCCCATGAGACGGCTGTAGCCTTCCACGTCAGCGCTCAGGATGGCGGCCAGCTTGCGGTCCATGGAACGTCCGTCCACGGCACTGAATTCTACTCGCATGACGATAGCCGGACACGAGCAGGCAGCAGCAGGAGTCCAGGCTGCGGTACCATCGCGATGCCGGGAGGGGGCTATGGCTGATGGGGCGTCAGCGCTTCTGGAAACTCGACAGGCCGAACGTTTGGCCACGGGCTTTGTCTTCACCGAAGGGCCGCTCTGGCACCCCGACGGCTTCTACTACTTCGTCGACATTCGTCGCAACAATCTGCACCGTCTTACGCCGGGAAAAGAACCGGAACTCGTCCGCGCCAACACCGGTGAGGGCAATGGCACCACCTTCGACCTGCAGGGGCGGTTGGTCATGTGCGAGGGCGGCAATCGTCGCGTCACTCGCATGGCCGCCGACGGGCGGATCGAGGTCCTCATGGACCGGTACGAGGGCAAGCGTCTGAACCGGCCGAACGACGTGGTCTGCCGGTCCGACGGAAGCCTCTACGTCACCGATCCCGGCTTGCGCGTGCCTCTGGCCGAGCGGGAGCTGCCCTACGCCGGCGTCTATCGCATCGCCCCCGACGGCATGGCCTCGTTGGTGGCGGACTGCGAGTATCCCAACGGCCTGGCCTTCTCTCCGGACGAGCGCGTGCTCTACGTGGCCAACACGCGCTGGACGCAGTACATCCACGCGCTGGAGCTGGATGAGAACGGCACGCTGATCCGGCGCCGGATCTTCGCGGACATGTCGTCGGACGAGACCGACGGCGTCCCGGACGGCATGAAGGTGGACGTGGAGGGGCGGGTCTACTGCACCGGGCCCGGCGGCACCTGGGTCTTCGGGCCCGACGGCACGCGGCTGGGGATCATTCGCACGCCGGAAGTCCCGGCCAACCTCACCTTCGGCGGCCCCGATCTGCGGACCGTGTTCTTCACGGCCCGCACGTCGGTCTACACGTTGCGCGTCAAGGTGGCGGGCCAGCCGCACCCCTGGTATCGGATCCGGGGGAAATTCACCGGGCGCTGATCGTCAGTTCATGGAGCTCCTGGAGATGCTCGGCGTCGTGGCGCCGGGTGACCAAACCGGACGGCGGCCCGCTCGCGGGCGCTCAGGAGATCCGAGGTCTCGTCGTCGATCGCGGCAATCTTCGCTTCCGTCGCGCCTGCATGCCGGGCCCCGGCATAGCGGACGGTGAGTCAATAGCGGCAGGCGTTGAGGGCGGCGATCTTCAGCCGGACCAGCTCGCGGAGCACCGGGTCGAGCGTGCCCTCACGCGCGAGCGTGGCCCGGAACGTGGCGAGCGCCTTCAGCACGCCGGGGTTCCTGGCGTACGTGCGTGTGCTCGCCGAGGTGCCGGACTGGCGCTCGGCCTCCTCGCAGAAATGCCGGATCTCCTCATCGACCTCGTGGATTCCCAGCGGCTCGATCCTCGCCATCACTCTCCTCCTTGTCCTTGGTCAGATCCATGCTACGAACATCAGCCGCCGGCGCTACGACTCGTGCACGGTCGCGAGGACCGACGGCAGGGCCACCAGCACCTCCTGGAGGCACTGGCGAATACGGGCGATGTTCTCCTCCGCCTTCTCGGGGATTTCTCCTCGTTTCACCTGGGCGATGAAGTCCTCGGCGGTGGTCGTCATCAGCAACGACGCGTTGACCTCCAGCTGGATGGCGTGGACGCGTCGGGTGTGGGGTTGACCATACGTGGTCACGATGTTGCCACCGGTGTAGCCGCTGACGTTCTGGTGCACCTCGAAGCCGTGGCGGGTGAAGATCGCGGCCGCGGTCGCCGCGAGCTCAGGGGCACATGTCGCATCGTGGCACGTGCCGATGATCACCTGATGATCTCTCATCCGGCGCGGGCTCCCGGTGTGGCCATCGAGGAGCATCGCGTACCCGTAGGTCTGAGAGAGCTCGCCGAGCAGGTGCTCCAGGGTCGCGTAGTAGGGGTCGTAGAGCGTCCGCAACCGCTTCTCGAGGTCGGCCAGGGCGAGCGGACGCGCAAAGATGGGCGCATCGCGCATGGTGTGGGTGCGCACCACCCCACGCCGGGAGCGCACCTCGCCGTCGTGGTGCTCGAAGTCATCGCGGCGGCGATTGACGTCGACGAACATGCGCGAGAACGGCATCGCCAGGACGGTGGCCCCGTGCTCATACAGGTCCGCATAGAGATCGCCCGCGAAGGTATCGGCAAACCCATACGCGAAGGTTTCAAACCCTGGCTCGCGGTAGTCATCACGGGTGATGTGGGGCAATGGCTGCGTGCCATAGTGGGGCACGCTCACCAGGACCGGCGTGCGTGTCCCCGGCGCCGGGCGTCTGACGATCGGGAACGAGGACTTCATCAGACAGGGTCTCTCTCGATCACACACGGCCCGCGCCTGAAGTGGGGCATGCACCGGAGCATGCCACATCTCTGATGGATTACGGTGGATTGACAGGCCTCAGCACGCCCGGATAATGCCGCCATGGCTTCCCGACGCCGCGCCCCGGTGAGCACCGTCAGGGTGCGTTCCGCGCGCCCCGCCGAGGCCGGGATTATGGCCGAGATGGCCAACGACCTCAACGACCACGTCGGGATACACGGCCGGCCGTTCACGCCGGAGCGGCTTCTGGCCGACGGCTTCGGCCTCCAGCCTGCCTTTACTCCGATGGTCGCCGAGCTCGACGGCGCCGTGGTGGGCTACGTCTTCTTCAGCGCGGGCTACAACACGGACGTCGCCGCCCGAACCATGTGGCTCCACGACATCTTCGTGGCGCCGGCGGCGCGGGGACGCGGCGTGGGCTACGCCCTCATGGCCGCCGTCGCGGCGGAGACGGTACGCGTCGGCTGTGTGTCGCTGGAGTGGGGCGTGCACACGGCGAACGCGGGCGCGCTCGAGTTCTACCGCCGGCTGGGCGCGGGCGGCGCGGAGGTACGGATCATGGGCGTCGACGGTGAGCGTTTGCGCGCCCTGGCCGCCGCCGCGCCCTAGCTCTCCTGCTGATTACCGGCAAGTTGGCGTATGCTCTTCGGCATGACAAACAGGCCAGAGTCCTTCGAGTCTCTGCTGGCCGCGCGTGCGCGCATCGGCTGGGGCATGTCCGTTGCGACCCCCCGGCCCGCCATGAACGTGCTCTACGAGTTCGGCGGCGGGTATCCCGATCCCGGGTCGTTCCCCTACGACGGGATGGTCGAGGCGACGGCCCGGATGATGAAGGAAGAAGGCGCCGCCGCCATGACGTACGGCGAGCCCCAGGGCTACCGCGGGCTGCGCGAGCTGATCTGCCACAAGTACGAGCGCTTCGAGGCGTTCCGGGCCGAGCCCGAGAACATCATCGTCGCCAACGGCTCGGGCCAGGCGCTGGCGCTGGCGTTCGGCGCCTTCATCGATCCCGGCGATCCCGTGATCGCCGAGGCGCCGACGTTCGCGGGCTCGCTCAACACGTTGCGCCGGCACGGACCCGAGATCCTCGACGTGCCCGTCGACGACGAGGGCATCGTGACCGACGCGGTGCGCCAGCGGCTCGAGGCGCTCCGCGGCCAGGGCCGCCGGTGCAAGGTCATCTACACGATCGTGAACTTCCAGAACCCCGCGGGCCCGAGCCAGTCGCTCCGCCGGCGCCGCGAGCTGGTCGCGCTGGCCCACGAGTACGACACGCTGATCCTCGAGGACGACGCCTACGGCGAGCTGCGGTTCGAGGGCGAGACCCTGCCGCCGCTCTTCGCCCTCGACCACGGCGGGCGCGTGATCCGCGCGGGCACGCTGTCGAAGATCCTCGGCGCCGGCGTCCGCATCGGCTGGCTGTGCGCGCCGCGCACGATGATCCCTGCTTTCCAGGGTTTCCTCTTCGGCGGCGGCGTGAACCCGTTCATGTCCCGCGTGGCCACGTACTTCCTGCGCGAGCACCTCGAATCCCACGTCCAGTTCCTGATCGACGTCTACCGCGCCAAGCGCGACGCGATGCTCAAGGGGCTCGACGAGGTCCTCGGCGTCACCGACGCCAGCATCAGCCGCCCCGAGGGCGGCTTCTTCCTCTGGATCAAGCTGCCGAGCGGTGTCGATCAGCCGCGGCTCGCTGACCTCGCGGTCGAAGCCCGCGTGCAGTACACGCCGGGGCCGGTGTTCTACGCCAACGGCGGCGGCGACGAATTCATTCGCCTCGCCTTCAGCTACGAGCCGCCCGAGAAATGCTACGAGGGCGCGCGGCTGTTCGGCAAAGCGATCCTCGGCGCCCGCGTCCGCTGAGGGCTGACATGAACAGCAGACTGCGTCTGGCGATCCTTGGGTCAATTGCGTCGTTGTGGCTGGGCGGGACTGCCGGTGGGCAAGCGCAACGGGGCGATATGACTTTCTTCATCACCAGCGCCGGCTCCGGAAATGGCGCCGACCTCGGGGGCCTCGCCGGTGCGGACAAGATCTGCCAGATGCTCGCGCAGGCAGCGGGCGCGGGCGGCAAGACCTGGCGCGCCTATCTGAGCACGCAAGGGGCCGGCGCGGTCAACGCGCGCGACCGCATCGGGCGCGGCCCCTGGCAGAACGCCAAGGGCGTCGCCATCGCGAAGGACGTGGCCGAGCTGCACGGCAAGAACAATGTCACCAAGGAGACGGCGCTGACCGAGAAGGGTGACGTGGTCAAGGGCCGCGGCGACACGCCGAACATGCACGACATCCTGACCGGCTCCCAGCCGGACGGCACCGCGTTCGCGGCCGGCGAGGATCGCACCTGCGGCAACTGGGCGAAGAGCGGCCAGGGGTCCGCGATGGTCGGCCATCATGACCGGCAGGGTCTGCGCGACGACGATGCGTCGAAGTCCTGGAACTCTTCCCATCCCTCACGCGGACCGGACGGCGGCTGCAGCCAGAACGATGTGAAGAGCACCGGCGGCAACGGCTTGTTCTACTGTTTCGCTACCAAGTAGCCGGATTGATCCTCACCAACCGTCGGGAATCTTGCACACTTCCCCCGAAGGGCTTGGCGCGCTAGGATCGAGGCGTCATGAGCGACCACGCCCTGCTCGCCTGGATCGCCATCGGCGGGTTCACGATGCAGGTACTCGGCCTGATAGTGCTTGCACTCATGCTGCGGGAATCGCAGCGCCTCACACGCGCGGTCGCCGGGCTCGTGTACCAGGAAGGCGAGCGAACTCGGGCAGCACTGGGCCGACCCTGACGCGAGGCCCCCGCCTCACCTAGAGCGCACGTACGGTCGGCGAGGAACCGGTAGCCGAGGCGCAGTCCCTCGGCGACCTTCTGGCTCTGCTCGTTGGGATCGGGCGAGACCGCGATGATCTCGACGCCGGCTCGCTCGGCCTCCGACAGCTCGGCTCCAAGTCCTTGGAGCTCCGCCATGCAGAACGGTCACCAGTAGCCGCGGTAGAAGACGAGCACGACCGGTTTCTTGCCGCGGTAGTCCGCGAGCGATACCGGCCGGCCGGCCGCATCGGGCAGCGTGAAGTCGGGCGGCCGCTCGCCCACCCGCAGCGCCGTCGGGGCGTCCGGCACCCGCGCGGCGACGAAGTTGAACCAGGCGCCGGCGACCAGCAGGAGGCTCGAGAGCCCCAGCGCCAGCCAGGCGGGCCACCGCCGAGCCCGCGCGCGGACCACGGCCAGCGCTGCCAGCGCCGTGGCCAGCGCGAACGCAACCACGTAGCCCTCCGGATGGTTCCGGACGACCGCAACCCGGAGGAGGAGCACGTAGGCCGCGATGGCCCCGATCGCGACGACGACACTGAGCGCGGCGAGCTTTCCGGAGGTGGTCATAGCATGACGATTCTGCCACAGCATGACGTCAGCGCCGAGTGGTGTCTCCGCCCGAATACATTGACGCGCCCGTAGGCGGCCGATAGCATCCGCCTGATGGCGAGCTACCAGACCAGGACCCGGCGCTTCAGCCGAGTCGAGTACGAGAGGCTCATCGACCTGGGCGTGTTCCAGCCGGGCGAGCCTATCGAGCTCATCGGTGGCGAGCTTATGGTCGTCGAGCCGCAAAGCGCCGCGCACTACACGGCGATCCAGAAGACCGCGAAGGCGCTGGAGGCGGCCTTCGGGCCGGGATGGGCAGTGCGCACGCAGGGGCCCATCGGGCTCGACGAGGACTCCGAACCCGAGCCCGACGTCGCCGTCGTCCCCGGCGGTCCCGACGACTATGGCCGCGCGCATCCCTCGCGTCCGGCCCTCACCGTCGAGGTGGCCGAATCGAGCCTCGGCATCGACCGGCAGCACAAGGGCAGCCTCTACGCCCGGGCCGGCCTGCCGGACTACTGGGTGCTCAACCTGGTGGACCGCGTCCTCGAGGTGTATCGGGAGCCGGCCCCCGATTCCGCAGCTCCGTTCGGCTGGCGTTACGCTCGCAGCGAGGTGTTCGATGCCTCCGCGCGGGTTACCCCTCTGGCCGCGCCGGGATCGAGCATCCCCGTCTCGCATCTCCTCCCCTGACTGCCATGAAGCAAGCGGAGCGGCCCGGCCTGCGTCGCTGGACCCGCCAGGAGTACGAGCGGTTGATCGACCACGGCTTTCTCGACGAGGACGACCCGATCGAGCTGCTCGATGGATTATTGCTCGTCAAGGAGCCGCAGCACAGCCCGCACAGGACGGCAGTGCTGCTCGTGGCGAAGGCGTTGGAGCGGGCGTTCGGAGAGGGCTGGTTCGTTCAGACCCAAAGTCCGATCATCCTCGACGACCGGTCCGAGCCGGAGCCGGACGTCTGCGTCATCCGGGGCTCGCCGCGCGATTACGTCGATGCGCATCCGAGGTGCCCAGCGCTCATTGTCGAGGTGGCGCAGTCGGGCTTGGGCATGGCCCGAGGGCGGAAGGCCGCGGCCTATGCCCGCGCGCGCATCGCGGACTACTGGATCCTCAACCTCATCGATCGCGTCCTCGAAGTTCATCGCGAGCCGGCGAGGCCAGGTCCCGCCCGGTGGCACTGGGGCTACGCGGCGATCGAGACACTCGGCGCCGACGCCACGATCACGCTGCTCGCTGCGCCGTCCGCAGGCATCCGCGTCGCCGATCTCCTGCCGTAGGCCAGCTTCCCTCAGCGGCCGCCCTGCCGTATCGTTGCCGTCGTGCTCGTCCATCTGATCGACGGGACGTTCGAGCTGTTCCGCTACTTCCTCTCGCCGGCGGCGGCCTTCGACCGGAGCGCTCCCGAGGAGCTGAGGGCGGTGCGCGGCGTCGTCGCGTCTATTCTGGGAATGCTCGAAGGCGGCGTCACGCATCTGGGCGTGGCCACCGACCACGTCATCGAATCGTTCCGCAACGCGCTCTGGCCAGGCTACAAGACGGGCGAGGGTCTGGACCCGCTCCTCTACGCCCAGTTCCAGCCGCTGGAGGACGCGGTGAGCGCGCTCGGCGTGATGGTCTGGCCCATGGTCGAGTTCGAGGCCGACGACGCGCTGGCCGCCGCGGCGGTCATGGCTGCCGCTGATCCGCGCGTCGACCAGGTCGTCGTGTGCACACCGGACAAGGATCTGGCGCAGTGCGTGCGGGGCGACCGGATCGTTCAGCTCGATCGGCGCACGCGCGAGCTGCGCAACGAGTCGGCGGTACGACAGAAGTTCGGCGTCCCGCCCGGATCGCTTCCGGACTGGCTGGCGCTCGTGGGTGACAGCGCTGACGGCTACCCCGGTCTGCCCGGCTGGGGCGCCGTGTCCGCGGCGACGGTGCTCGCCCGCTACCAGCACCTCGAGCACATTCCGAAGCTGGCCATGGAGTGGGACGTGTCCGTGCGCGGAGCGCTGCGGCTGGCCACGACACTCATGGAGCAACGCGAGCGGGCGCTGCTGTTCCGTGAGCTGGCCACGCTGCGGACGGATGCGCCCATCGGCGCCGACGTGGACGCGTTGCGCTGGAGGGGACCGCGCCCAGACTTCGCGGCCTGGTCAGAGCGACTCGGCACGCCGGCGCTTTGCGAGCGCGCCTCGATGCTGGCGGCAACACGCGCCGCCGTCATGCGCTGAGCGGCTCGTCGTCCCAGATGCGTGCGCTCGCTGCTACGCCGCGGGTGCCCCAGTGGACCGCGGCCAGTGCTCAACGTCTCCGTTCGGAGACGCGGGATGGCCGGCGCGTGACTCGGCGCGACGGGCCACCCGCACGACCCGCGCGCACCGGCAACGCGTCCTCCAGCTCGATCCCGAACACCGCCGACAGCCGATCGTCGGCGATGCGCTTGCCCCCGGCCGGGCGTGCGCGCGATACTGCGCCGGCGGTGGCCGAGCTGAGCAGTTCCGCCTGGTCCACCTGGCGCAGTACAAAGAACAGCTCCGGCCTCGCGTCGAGACGGATGCCCACGCCGTAGAGAACTGCGGCGACGTGCTTGCACACGTCCGCCCAGTCGGGGCACGAGCAGTCGAGCGTCATCTCGCGCGACTCCGGAAACAGCCCGTCCTTCGCGTGGGTCAGCACGGCCAGCACGCCGTCGGACAGCTCGCCGCGCAGGAGGCCGACGAGCGAGCCGATCCGGCCGGTGCAGCGAGTGACGACGCGGCGCCAGCGCGTCTTGGCCAGGGGCGCGATGCCGATCGTCACGCGGTACAGCTCGCTGCCGGCCACGTAGGCCTCGACCCGGCCCCCGACGATCGCCAGGTCCAGCACCGAGCCATTTCTCAGATACGTGCGCCCGCGCGGCAGGCGGTTGGCCAGGTCAGCGTAACGCTCGAGGTTGTCGGCCCAGGCCTGGCCCCAGAACGTGGTGGTGAGCTGCCTCTTGCGGTGCGCGATCACGACCGGCTCGGCCGCCCGCTTGCTCTTCTTCAGCAGCTTCGCCAGCGCCCGGACGCCGTACGCTTTCTTCTGCGCCACCGACACATAGGACGGGTAGTAGTCCCAACCGCCGTTGCCGTACCAGGCCATCGCGCCTCCTTTCTCTGCGCAACCGCCTCCGGCCGCTACAACAGGTGGACCCGAATGCCGTACCGTTCGTAGACAGGCGCTGCGCGCCGATCGCACGTCACGAGCTCAGCGCCGTGGCTCGCCGCGGTCGCCGCTACCAGTGCGTCGTACGACGCGCCACCGGAGACGCCGTGGTCGGGCAAGCGCAGCAGGAATTCCCGGTAGGCCGGAACACTCAGGCGAAGGAACGGTTGGCGAAATCGTGCGGCCAGGAAGTCGCGCACCACGTCTCCCGGTGCCCGGTGAGGAGCCGGGAGCCGGGTGAGCACCGAGTACGTTTCCAGGGCGCAATGCTCGACCAGCCGCAGAGCGCCGTCCAGCACCCGGCGGGCCGCATCGTGCTTCTCGTGCCAGGACGCGAATGCGGCAACGACCAGACTCAAGTCGGCGGCCCTTACCGCCGTACGCGCTCCAGCGTGTCGCGGACCTGCTCGGCTGTGAGCGGAGGCAGCTTGGCTTCCGGGACCGCCACGAGCCCCTTGCCCCGCTTCTTCAGCCGCATGGGAGTGGAAGCGATCTCGATCTCCAGCCGGCCGTCGCCAGCCCGGATCTCGAGCGGCTGGCCCGGCTTCAGTCCCAGAGCCTGTCGGAGTGGCTTCGGAACGACGATCCTTCCGGCGCGATCGATGACAGCCTTCATGGCACGTACAATGCCACGAAAATGGCATTTACGCAATGTCATCGACCGGGAATACGACGCCAGGAGCCGTCCTCTCTCTCAGGCCTCGGCCGTGGCCCGACGGAGGTCGAGCGCGACCATGGCCATCAGCTCGTCGTCGCTCATCTCGGTGAGGAGCGTCTCGCCGCCGCCCGCGAGCACCCCGCGCACCATCGCCTGCTTGTCCTCGATGAGCCGGTCGATGCGCTCCTCGACGGTGCCGCGGCACACGAGCTTGTGCACGAGCACGTTGCGGTGCTGGCCGATGCGGTAGGCGCGGTCGGTCGCCTGGTC
>Ga0187892_10000797_pt1 | contig 79137 bp, 73 predicted proteins | sample MA1701073metaG_FD_139345 | JGI IMG/M metagenome (GOLD analysis project Ga0187892, IMG submission 139345) | Bio-ooze microbial communities from a basaltic lava cave in the Kipuka Kanohina Cave System on the Island of Hawaii, USA - MA170107-3 metaG ... | reverse complement strand
GACTTAAGCTGCTTCTTGTTATTCGTTATAGCTGTTTTTAGTTACCAGTTAGCTACTAACTTAAAGCTATATTCTCTTCCTATTTGTGTTACTAGCTAATAGCGGGTTAGTTCAACATGAATTCTACTGCCGGCGAACGATCTACTAATAGATCGCCGTGACTATTAGTAGATCGAACGATCTACTAATAGATCATGCGCGCAGTTTCTCAAACGATCTACTAATAGATCGTTCTTTCAATTCGATTCGGTCCTCCAGCCCCAGTTCGACGGCACGGTCGTAGCGGATTTCCCAAAGCCGCCGTTCGCGGTTCCACTTGCCGCCGGCCAATTTGATCTTCCGCTGCCAGGCGATTTCTTCCAGACCGACGCGAACGCCGACAATGGTTTCGGGAGAGATTCCGGGTTGGGACGGAGAATAGTTGGATTCCTCAACGATCAGTTCGACCGTTTTATAGCGTTTGCCGGCTTCCTCGTCATAACGGTAACGCACGCAGACGAGTCTCGGCCCGTATTGTTCAACCAGCCGTTTCGTGCCGGGTTGACCGGGTTGTCGAATCAAGCGCGTTCTGTTCATCTTTGCCCTCGCTGAAGAATCGAGATGATCGCTGCCGTAAGCTTGTATGTGGAACGGGCGGGAGTATACTCGCGACGCACAGCCGAGGCAATCCATTTTCAGCATCAGGAGGGTGTCAATCGTGGCCGACAATCAACCCAATTCGCCCAAACTCCTTGATCAAGTCCGCACGACGATCCGTCTGCGCGGGATGAGCTATCAAACCGAGAAAACCTACGCTGATTGGATCAAACGCTTCATCCTTTTTCACAACAAACGCCACCCGAAAGAAATGAGCGCGCCGGAAATCCGCGATTTCCTGGCGCACCTGGTCAATGACCGCAATGTCGCGCCCTCGACGCAAAACCAGGCGTTGCACGCGATCCTGTTCCTTTACCGCGAAGTCCTGCAAATTGAGTTGCCCGTCATCGGCGACCTGCAACCCGCGAAGAAAGAGCCGCGATTGCCGGTCGTGTTCACACGTGAGGAAGTGCAGGCGATCTTGAAGCAGATGACGGGTTTGAAATGGCTGATGGCGAGCCTGCTCTACGGGACTGGGATACGTTTGACCGAATTGTTGCGGCTGCGTGTGAAGGATATTGATTTCAATCAGAATCAGATCACCGTCCGGCAGGGCAAGGGCAACAAAGACCGCGTGACGATGCTGCCGCAAAGCCTGAAAGAGCCATTGCACGAGCATCTGGTCAAAGTCAAGAATGCGCACGAGGTGGATTTACGCGAAGGTTTCGGGAACGTTGAATTGCCGTACGCGCTGGAGAAGAAATATCCGCAGGCCGTCCGGGAATGGAAATGGCAATACGTGTTTCCCGCGCCGAAACGTTCGATCGACCCGCGATCCAGGATCGAACGCCGCCATCATCTCGATCCATCGGTTTTGCAGAAGGCGGTGAAAGAGGCCATGCGCGCCGCGCAAATCACGAAGCACGGTAGCTGCCACACGTTTCGTCATAGCTTCGCGACGCATCTGCTGGAAGCCGGTCACGACATCCGCACGGTGCAGGAATTGCTCGGACACGCGGATGTCAGCACGACAATGGTTTATACGCACGTGCTGAATGCGGGCGGGCTTGGCGTGCGTAGTCCACTCGATCGGTTGTAAGGTTCGCCCTTTTCTCGCCTGCGCAGTCTCGTCCTGGCCGCGCCAACCGCCGCGACATATAATTCCCGCGTTTATGACGCGGAAGAAAGTTTGGAGCGAGTGAATACAGCGGCTGTGGGAGAATTTCAGGATGGCTTCTAAATCGGCGCGAAACCGGAACGTCACGAAGGCGGACGTCGCATTCCGGAATGAGGGTGAGCGTGGATCGAAAGGAAAGGCTGCCGCGCGCACGACCATCGCGGTGCAGGGCGCGCGCGTACATAATCTCAAGAATATCTCGCTCGAAATCCCGCGCGACCGTTTGATCGTCGTCACCGGACTGTCAGGCTCGGGCAAATCATCGCTGGCTTTCGACACGATCTACGCCGAGGGGCAGCGGCGCTACATGGAATCGTTGTCGAGCTTCGCCAAGCGGTTTGTCGCGCAGGTGGCGAAGCCTGACGTGGACTTCGTCTTCGGTTTGTCGCCGGTGATCTCCATCGAGCAAAAGACCATCGCCAACAATCCGCGCTCGACCGTCGGGACGATGACGGACATCGCCAGCTATCTGAACCTGCTGTTCGCCACCATCGCCGAACCGCATTGCCCGCGCACCGGTGAACTGACGCCCAGCCGATCCGCAAATCAAATCCTGGAAGCGATTCTCTCTTTGCCTGAAGGCGCGGAGATAGAACTGCGCGCGCCGGTGTTCAAGGTCTACGGCGAGGAACTGGACTTCGTCTTCACCGAAATTCGGAAGAAGGGTTGCCGGCGGTTGATCATTGATGGCAAGCCGGTGGACATCTCCGAGCAGGTCGAACTCGATGAGTCGAAGGTCAGGGACATGGATGCGGTGGTGGATCGCTTCGTCGTCAGCCGCAAACACGAGAAGGCGATCAAGGCTGGAATCTCCGCGACATTGCTGGTTGGTGACGGGCTGATGCAGGTTCACATTCTGAAAGGCGCGAGCAAGGCCGAAAGCGAGAAGTTTTACCGGGCTTCGTGCAGCGCGACGCATCATTTCGTGTACGGCGACCTCCAGCCGGATTACTTCATGTTCAACAATCCGGAGAGCGCCTGCCGGACCTGCGGCGGGCTTGGCGTCCACAAGCTCACGCATCCCGAACTGCTCATCCCCGATCCGAAGCGGAGCATTCGTGGCGGCTGCTTTGTGCGCGAGGCGTTCAAATACAACCCGGACACGTGGGACGGGCGGATGATGTACAGCCTCGCACAGGCGCTGCGTTTCTCGCTCGACGCGCCGTGGGAGAAGCTGTCCGAAGCGGCGCGCAATGCGATCCTTTACGGCGTCGAGAAGAAGTTCAAGGTCTCTCTGCCGCCGGATACGAAAGTGAACCGCGATGAGCTGGCGAGCCAGGTTGCGGACAAGGAGGTCGGCTTCAACGGAATCGCGCGGCGCATCGAGCGACATTACCGCCGCTACCGGCAACGCGGCGAAGCAAGCTCCGGGATGGAGGCCTGGCTGGACAAAGTGATGGTCGAACACACTTGCCCTGACTGCAACGGCGCGCGGGTTCGCGCAACCCGGCTGCTGTTCACCATCGCGGGCAAGAGCATCCACGATTTCGGCCAGATGAACTTCGATGAACTGCACGCCTTTCTCGGAACGATCAAGCCGACTGGGCGTGGCGCCGATGCAGGCCGTCAGGTGTTGAATGAGATTCGAGGCCGGCTGGAACTGCTGCTGGGCATCGGGCTGGATTACCTGAACTTCAATCGTCGTTCGGGCACGCTGTCGGGCGGCGAGTCGCAGCGGATCAGGTTGTCCACGCAAATCGGGTCGGGGTTGATGGGAATGCTCTACGTATTGGACGAACCGAGCATCGGTTTGCACCCGAAGGACAACGTGAAGATGATCGCGACGCTCGAACGGCTGCGCGACATAGACAACACGGTGATCGTTGTCGAACACGATGAGGACACGATCCGCGCCGCCGACCACGTCGTCGAGATGGGCCCCGGGCCGGGCGTCCACGGTGGCAACGTTGTTATACAGGGAAAGCTCGACAACATACTCTCCTGCGAGGCGTCGCCGGCGGGGCAATATCTTTCAGGCAAGCGTTCAATCGCGACACCGAAACAGCGGCGCAAGAGCAACGGCAAAACGATCGTGGTGCGCGGGGCGCGCGAAAACAATCTCAAAGCGATTGACGTGACATTTCCGCTCGGCCAGCTCGTGGCGATCACCGGCGCCTCCGGGTCGGGCAAGAGCACGTTGATCAACGAAGTCCTCTACAAAGCTTTGTGGAAGCGGCTGGAAGACACGCGCACGCTGCCGGGCGAGCACGACGGCGTAGACGGCCTGGAGCACGTTCACAAAGTCGTCAACATTGACCAATCGCCCATTGGGCGCAACAGCCGATCAAACCCTGCGACGTACATCGGCTTTTACGACAACATCCGCGACCTGTTCACGCGCGCGCCATTGTCGGTCGAGCGCGATTACAAACCGGGACGGTTTTCTTTTAACGTCAAAGGCGGCCGCTGCGAAGAGTGCCAGGGCGAAGGCGTGATCACCACGCAACTTTATTTCATGCCCGACGTGGAGGTGACCTGCGGCGCGTGCAAAGGCGCGCGGTTCAACAGCGAGACGCTCGAAGTCACGCTGCGCGGCAAGACCATTGACGACATTCTGAACATGTCGGTCGAAGAAGGCGTGACGTTCTTCAAGGACGAACCGCCGGTCGGGAAGAAGATCGAGGTGTTGAACGACCTGGGACTGGGCTATCTGACGCTGGGCCAATCGGCGACGACGCTCTCTGGCGGCGAGGCGCAGCGCATCAAGATCGCAACGGAACTGAGCAAGCTGCAACGAGCGAAGCATACGGTCTACATCCTCGACGAACCGACCACGGGACTGCACCTGGCGGACATCGAGCGGCTGCTGGAATCGTTGAACCGGCTGGTGGACGCTGGGCACTCGGTGCTCCTGATCGAGCACCACCTGGATGTGATCAAGACCGCCGATCACGTGATTGATCTGGGGCCGGAGGGCGGTCACGCGGGCGGCGAAGTGGTGGTGACTGGGACGCCGGAAGAAATCGCGGCGTGTAAGCGGTCGCACACGGGGCGGTTTCTCAAGGGGCGCTTGCGGGACTGACGCTTTGTTGTTTTACTAGCCCGGATGAAGTTCGAGGTTATTGGCCCAATCCGAGAGATAGAGGTCATTGCGATATGAAACAACCAACGAAGCCCTTCGCTTTATGCATAGATAACACCGACTACAAGGCGTGGCTCATTCCAGGCAAGGTCTACCGGATTATTCCTGACCCGAAGGCCGCGAAGGATGATTTGATACGTATTGTTGATGAGAGCGGCGAAGATTACCTGTATCACAAGAGCTATTTTCTCTTCGTTGACTTTCCGCCTGCGGTAACAAAGCGAATACTCGCCTTGAAACTCGCCAGTTGATACGGCGCTGACCGACCTGGTGCTGGGTTACCTGATGCTGGGCCAGTCGGCGACGACGCTCTCCGGCGGCGAGGCGCAGCGGATCAAGATCGCGACGGAGCTGAGCAAGCTGCAACGCGCGAAGCATACGGTCTACATCCTCGACGAACCGACCACGGGACTGCGCCTGGCGGACATCGAGCGGTTGCTGGAATCGTTGAACCGGCTGCTGGACGCCGGGCACTCGGTGCTTCTGATCGAGCACCACCTGGACGTGATCAAGGCGGCTGATTACGTGATTGACCTGGGGCCGGAAGGCGGGCACGCGGGCGGCGAAGTGGTGGTGACGGGCACGCCAGAAGAGATCGCGGCTTGCAAGCAGTCGTACACGGGGCGGTTTCTCAAGGGGCGCTTGCGGATGTAGCCTCTTGGCTTCTCTTTGAATCAACAGCCTCCTTGTGCAGCGCGTTTCATCGGCGCTGGAGATTGCAATATTCCGGTTGAGTCTGCACACAGAGGGGCGTTATCATCTTTCTATGATACGACGGCTTTACATTCATAATTTCCGGTGCCTGGAAAACTTCGAGTTACCAATCTCTGGTCATTCGTCTGTCCTGCTAATTGGAAAAAACGGCGCGGGCAAGACCACCGTTGGCCTTGCGCTGAGAATCTTACAGAGGATCGCCCGAGGTACGAATCGGGTCAAGGACCTTGTAAAACCAAAAGATCGCACTCGTGGGCGCGAAGACGTGCCTATGCGGTTTGAAATCGAAGTGGAGTTGGACGCCAAGGTCTACCAATACGTTATTGCCTTTGAGCTTCCGGAGGGCTTCAAAGAACTCCGCGTACTCGAAGAAAAGCTCGCGGTTGATGGCAAGTCTGTCTACAGCCGAGAAGTGGCGCAAGTGCGTCTTGGAAAAACGAACCAAGGGAAGGATGCAGAGTTCCTTATCGACTGGCACATGGTGGCTCTGCCAATAGTTCAGGAACGATCAGAAACTGACCCTTTATCCATTTTCAAGCGGTGGCTCGCTAGCATGCTCATCCTTCGGCCAATCCCCAGCTTGATTGATGGGGAATCGGAACAAGAGACACTACAGCCGAATGCTGAGGTTACTAACTTCGGTGCGTGGTTTTCAGGTCTACTGGCTTACGCGCCGGCTGCATACACTGAGATCGCCACCTATCTCAAGCAGGTGATGCCTGACCTGAATGACATCAAGAATCCATTGATTGGCGCAGACTCTCGAAGCCTTATAGTCCAATTCTCCGATGAACTAGCGAGTCTAAACCTTCCTTTCGAGGAGCTATCCGACGGCGAGAAATGTTTCATGATATGCGCCTTGGTGCTTGCCGCGAACAAAGCCTCAGACAAGTTGCTCTGTTTTTGGGATGAACCAGATAACTATCTATCCCTGGACGAGGTCGGGCACTTTGTGTTGGCTCTACGCAAAGCATTCCAAACTGGCGGCGGCCAGCTCATTGCAACCTCGCACAATCCCGAGGCGATCCGCCGATTTTCTGATGAGAATACCCTTGTTCTCCATCGGAAGAACCACTTTGAGCCCACACTCGTCCGTCCACTAAGCGAATTCAAGCTTAGTGGAGATCTTATCAGCGCGCTGATTCGCGGCGATGTGGAACCATGAGCGCAAACAATTCTCTTCCACATATTTTTGTGCTGCCCGAAGACGACGCTGACCGCCAGCTAGCGACCGGCTTTCACTTGGAGGTTAACTGGGATCGGCAGCGGCGGCTGCAAGTGCTTGAGGAGGCTGGTGGTTGGCCTAAAGTGGTAAAACTTTTCAAGTCAGACCACATCGGCAAAATGAGACGTTACCCTGAACGACTAATGGTTCTGTTGATAGACTTCGATGACAAGCAAGACAGGTTCGACAAAGTGTGGCAAGACAGGTTCGACAAAGTGTGGAAGGAAATTCCAGACGATTTGAAAGATAGGGTCTTCATTCTCGGTGCACGAAAAGACCCCGAAGCCCTCACGAGGGCAAAGCTCGGCTCCCTCGAAACCATCGGGAAGGCGTTGGCAAGGGATTGCCGCGAAGATACGGATATGACTTGGGGGCATGATCTTCTTAAACATAATGCTGGAGAACTTGAACGGTTACGCGAGCGCGTTCGCCCAATCTTGTTCTAAACTGGCCGCAGCCAATGATCATGGCGTCTGAAACAAAGCTGCCCCATGGTAATCGAATCCTCAGCGCCACCAAAAAAGTTGTTTAACGTGTCGATTTCCAGAAACCTCGTTCGACGTATAGTTAGAGCGCGAGTTTAGCCGGTCAATTCCGCCCGGCAGCCCGGCTCCTAAACCTATAAAACAGAAGGAGAACACGATGCGAGTGATGGTCATAATCAAAGCCAATGAAAAGTCAGAGGCCGGCGCGATGCCGAGCGAAAAGATGCTGACCGAAATGGGAAAGTTTAACGAAGAGTTGGTGAAAGCCGGCGTGATGCTGGCTGGCGAAGGGCTTCATCCAAGCTCGAATGGCAAGCGCGTGAAGTTTTCGGGCAGGAAAGCGACGGTGATTGACGGGCCTTTCACCGAAACGAAGGAACTCATCGCCGGGTTCTGGTTGTGGCAGGTGAGTTCGATGGAGGAGGCCGTCGAGTGGGTCAAGCGCTGTCCGAATCCGGATGGCGAGACGGAAGGCGAGATCGAAATTCGTCAGGTGTTTGAGATGGATGACTTCGGCGCTGAGTTCACGCCCGAACTCAGAGAGCAGGAGGCGCGCCTGCGCGAGCAGATCGAGGCTAAAAAATAAGGCGTGAGCGATTTTTTCCGCATCGCCGAAACAAAATTGGAAGGAGACCCTATGCAAAAAATTACCCCATTCTTGTGGTTCGATAATCAGGCAGAGGAAGCAGCGAATTTTTACGTCTCGATTTTCAAAAACTCGAAGATCGTGAAGGTTGCTCGCTATGGAGAAGCAGGGCCTGGGCCTAAAGGTACCGCGATGACCGTAGTATTTCAGCTCGATGGGCATGAGTTCATCGCGTTAAACGGCGGGCCACATTTCAAATTCACTGAGGCCATATCGTTCTCCGTGGACTGCAAGACGCAGGAAGAAGTGGACGAGTTTTGGGAAAAGCTCTCTGCCGGCGGAGAGGAAGGGCAATGCGGCTGGCTGAAGGACAAATATGGTTTGTCGTGGCAGATCAATCCCGCGATCCTGGGCGAACTGCTGAGTGACCCCGATCCTCAGAAATCGAAAAGGGTCATGGAAGCGATGCTTAAAATGAAAAAGATTGACATAAAAGCTTTGAAGCAAGCGGCTGGGCAGCAATGACCCAAGCGCCAAACCGGGCGCGGCGCCTGAGCTGCGGCGGTCTCAGTTTACTGAGGCCGCCGCGGCAAGTGAGTTTGATCGTTATGACTCTATCCAAAATAACCGCAGCGGAGTTCGTGAAGAAGCTGAAAACTTACCGTTCGCCAGAAGAACTGAAGAAGATTCAGCGCTACTTCAAAACCGGCGAAGGCGAGTACGGCGAGGGCGATGAGTTTATGGGTGTGCGGATGGGGCAGGTCTTCGCGCTGGCCAAAGAGTTTATCGAAATGCCGCCCGGCGAAATCGAGAAATTGCTCGAAAGCCCAATCCACGAGGTACGAGTTGGCGCGGTCAGCATTATGGATTGGCAAGCTCGCAGCAAAAAAACGCCCGAAAGCCGCAGAAAGGAACTGTTCGACCTTTACGTTCGTCGTCACGATAGGATCAACAACTGGGATTTGGTTGATCGTAGCGCACCGTATGTCATTGGCGGCTACTTGTTTGATAAACCGCGCGACATTTTGTACAAGCTGGCGCGCTCTAAAAACATCTGGGAACGCCGCACCGCCATTGTCAGCACCTACTATTTCATCAGACAAGGCGATGTGGCTGACACTTTTAAAATCGCCGAGATGTTGTTGAACGATGACCAGGACTTGATCCATAAGGCCACCGGCGGGTGGCTGCGCGAAGCTGGCAAAAAAGACCCGGAGAAGCTGCTGGGCTTTTTAGATAAACACGCCGCAACGATGCCGCGCACGACCTTGCGCTACGCAATCGAACACCTTGATAAAAAACAGCGGGATCATTATTTGAGCCTGAAGAAAGCCGGATAGTCAGGAGGGAACCATGAGCGAAATGCGCCAACCACGCCGCGTTCTTCGAAGCATCGGCGCCGTGCTCGCGGGCTTGTTCGTGATCGTCATTTCCCACAACGGCGCCGACGCAGTGATGCACGCAACCGGCGTTTTCCCGCCGTGGGGCCAGCCGATGTCCGACGCGCTCTTCCTGCTTGCGACGGCTTATCGCACTGCCTTATGCGTCTTAGGCAGCTACATCACGGCGAGGCTTGCGCCCGATCGGCCCATGCTCCACGCTCTGGCGCTCGGCGTCGTGGGCCTTGCCGTGAGCATTGTGGGCGCGGTGGCGACGTGGAACAGCGGGCCTGCCTTCGGGCCTCATTGGTATAACCTCGCGCTCGTCGCCACCGCGATGCCGTGCGCCTGGCTGGGCGGCAAACTTGGCGGCGGCAAGTGAGCTTTATCGTTAAGCCGCAAGGAGAGGTATGCAAACAATCTTTCCCATCCTTCGATACAACGATGCGCGCAAGGCGATTCAATCGCTCTGCGCGACCTTCGGTTTCATCGAATTGTTCTCGGTTCCGGAGTCGGGGACGGTTGTCCGGCATGCGCAACTGAAACTCGGCACGAACATCATCATGCTGGGATCAGTCAGACCCAACGAGGGCATGGCAAGTCCTCAATCGCTCGGAACCGCTACGCAAGCTCTCTGCGTGTACGTTCCAGACCTCGACGCGCACTTCGAACGGGCGCAATTGGCTGGCGCGGAGATTCTGAGCCAGCCTAAAGATACAGACTTTGGCTTCCGCGAGTACCACGCCCGTGATGTTGAAGGGCATTTCTGGACGTTCGGCACATACCTACCCACTACAGAGTTATGATCAATATTCATCCTGTCACACTTGAAGGCCACGGCGTCCGTTTGGAGCCTTTGGCTTATGAACACCAGGACGAGTTGGCTGTCGCGGCGGCTGATGGCAAGCTCTGGGAGCTTTGGTTTACTTCGGTTCCGGAACCGGAGCAGACGCGGGCATACATTGCCGATGCGCTCGCCGGCCAGCAGGAGGGGCAGATGCTGCCCTGGGCGGTGCGTGAGTTGACGAGCGGCGCAATCGTCGGCAGCACGCGCTATCACGACATCGTCGCCAAGATTGATCGCGTGGAGATCGGTTACAGCTGGTATGGAAAGCGCTGGCAACGCAGCCACGTCAACACCGCCTGCAAGCTGTTGCTGCTCAGTCACGCGTTCGACACACTTGGTTGTAAAGTGGTCGGGCTGCGCACCGACAATTTCAACTTCGCTTCACAGCGAGCCATTGAGGCGTTGGGCGCCAAGAAGGATGGCGTTCTTCGACATCACCTGGCGCGTCGCGATGGGACGGTGCGCGACAGTGTGATGTATAGCATCCTCGCGCACGAATGGCCTGACGTGAAAAGACATCTGGAGTCGCGGTTAACCCGTCACGGAAGTACATCAAAGTGAGCGGCGCCCGTAAGTATTTGTGGACATGTCAGTTTCCGCCACACATCGCGCAATCAACGCCGTCTGGAGGATTGAATCCGCCAAGATCATCGCCGGTCTCGCGCGCATCGTGCGCGACGTGGGGCTGGCCGAAGACCTGGCGCAGGACGCGCTGGTCGCCGCGCTCGAACAATGGCCTGAGCAGGGCGTCCCGGACAACCCCGCCGCTTGGCTGATGGCTACAGCGAAACATCGCGCGATTGACCGGTTGCGCCGAAGCCAGCTGCAGGAGCGCAAACACGAGGAGATCAGCCGCGAGCTTGAGTCGCAGATCGCCTCAGTGGCGCCAGACTTCGTCGCCGCGCTCGACGATGACATCGGCGACGACCTGCTGCGATTGGTGTTCACGGCCTGCCATCCGGTGCTTTCCACTGAGGCTCGGGTCGCGCTCACGCTACGTTTGCTGGGAGGTCTGACGACCGGCGAAATCGCCCGCGCCTTCCTCGTTCCTGAGCCGACCATCGCGCAGCGCATCGTCCGGGCAAAACGGACACTTGTGGAAGCGCGCGTGCCCTTCGAGGTTCCCCGCGCCGACGAATTCAGCCTTCGCCTGTCTTCGGTGATCGAGGTTATCTACCTCATTTTCAACGAAGGCTACTCGGCGACCGCTGGCGAGAGCTGGATGCGGCCTGCGTTGTGCGAGGAAGCGCTGCGTCTCGGACGTATCCTCGCCGGGCTTGCGCCACAGGAGCCGGAGGTTCACGGCCTGATCGCGTTGCTGGAAATTCAGGCGTCGCGCCTGCGGACGCGGATCAGCCCGGCGGGAGAGATCATCCCGCTCTTCGAGCAAAACCGCGCGCGCTGGGATCAACTCCTCATCCGTCGCGGGCTGGCGGCGCTGGAACGCGCCGAGGCGCTCAGTGGCGCGCTTGGCCCCTACACGTTGCAGGCCGCGATCGCCGCCTGTCACGCGCGGGCGCGGACCAATGAGGAGACGGACTGGGCGCGTATCGTGGCGCTTTACGATGCGCTCGCTCAACTTACGCCATCACCCGTCGTGGATCTGAATCGCGCCGTTGCCATCGGCATGGCCTTTGGTCCGGAGGAGGGACTCGAACTGGTTGATGAGCTATGCTCAGAACCATCACTCGAAGCCTACCATCTCTTGCCGGCTGTACGCGGCGACCTGCTCCTCAAGCTGGGCCGCAGCGACGAGGCGCGCGAGGAGTTTGAACGCGCCGCCGCGCTCACTCGCAACGAGCGTGAACGCGAACTGCTGCTCAAGCGCGCTGCCTCGTGCGCGAGCGAATCGGCGCTGCCAGAGTGAAAACCATCAGGTCTTCAGGGCACAGCTAACGTCCGAGTATTGAAGTCGAATTGCTAACGCGACTGGAACACAAATATGGCCAAACGTTCTCCTGCTATATCGCTCAAGGTTTTGTTCATCGGCAATAGCTTCACGGCGCGAAACAACGTTCCCGGACTGATCGCGCAAATGGCTGAAGCGCGGGGCCGTCAATTGCAGCATCAACTGATTCAGGCTGGCGGCGCATCGCTGCGAATGCATTGGAACAAAGGCGACGCGCAGAAGGCAATTCAGGAAACACGCTACGATTACGTGGCGTTGCAGGAGCAAAGCACCTTGCCGGTCAAGAACGCGCTGCGCTTCCACGAGAACGTCCGGCTCTTCGACGAAGTGATCAAAGCATCCGGGGCGAAGACCGCGTTGTATCTGACCTGGGCCAGGCAAAACGCGCCGGAGACGCAAACCGCAATCACCAACGCCTACACGGCCATCGGCGAAGAACTCGGCGCAACCATCGTCCCAGCCGGCGTCGCCTGGCAGAATTTCCTCAGCAAACACCACCATCCCGCGCTGCACGATAAAGACCAGAGCCATCCCACGCTTGCAGGCTCATACCTCGCGGCCTGTGTTTTCTTCGCCGTGTTGTTTGGCGAAAGCCCCGTTGGCATTGCCAGCGATCTGAAGGGGCTGACGCCAGCAGAGGCGGAACTGCTGCAAAAGACCGCCTGGGCGACTGTGCAAAAGTAATAACTCCCAAAACGAAACGAGGATTGCGGCGAGGCGCGGAGGCTGGACTTTGGCCACTTGCGCAAAATTGCTTGCCTGGTTGTCGCGGGTGGGATAGAAAGACTGGTGAACCACTGACAAATTCCGAACTCGGCGCGCGCAGTTGGCGCCTTTTCCCAAGGAGCAACACCCATGCGAAGGAAGATTCTCTGGACTCTGGTACTTGTTGGAATAGGATTCGCCGCTGCCATTCAAATCGCTTCTGGCCAGGGGCGCGGCGCCGCCGCCAACCCTGAACTAATTACCCGGCGACACTCGCTCGAAAAAGAACTGCAATCGGTGGCGATCGTCGAGCGCAAGCTCATGATCCCGATGCGCGACGGCAAGCGCATGGCTGCGGACGTCTATCGCCCGAAAGACACGTCGAAGAAATATCCCGTGATCTTCGTCCGCACGCCCTACAACTTCAATTTCTGGGACGTGCGCAACGGCGCGCCGCGCGATATGAGCAATGAACTCGAAGCGGTGAAGCGCGGTTACGCCTTCGTCCAGATGAACGAGCGCGGTCACTTCTTCTCCGAAGGGAATTACGACATCCTCGGCCCGCCGCTCAGCGACGGTGATGATGCGCTGTCGTGGATCGCCAAACAGTCCTGGTCGAACGGCAAGGCCGGCGCGATCGGATGCTCTTCGACCGCCGAATGGCAGTTGGCAGTCGCGGCTCAGGCCAATCCGGCGTTTGCGGCAATGATCCCGCAAGGATTCGGCGCCGGGGTGGGCCGCGTGGGCGAATATTACGAGCAGGGGAACTGGTATCGCGGCGGCGCGGTTCAGATGCTGTTCATCGCGTGGCTCTACGGGCAGCAGAATCAGGTGCGGCCAACGTTTCCGCCGAATACCTCGCCGGAGGATTTGATCCGCGCGTCGAAGGCCTTCGATCTGTCGCAACAGTTGCCGCCCGTAGATTGGTCAAAGGCGCTGCGACATCTTCCCGTCATGGACATCATGAAGGCGGTGGACGGGCCGCGTGGAATCTTCGCTGACGAGATGCCCGTTGACACGGGCGGCGCGATGATCAAACGCGCGCCTAATGATCCGGCGTGGTACAAGGGCGGATTGTGGCACGACAACATAACGATCAACGTGCCGGGATTCTGGTTTATGTCGTGGTACGACGTGTCGGTGGGACCAAATCTGGCCGCCTACAATCACGTGCGGAAGACGGCCAAGCCTGAAATCGCCAACCAACAGTACGCGATCATTGCGCCGACGCTCCACTGCGCCTACAAGCGCGCCACGGAGAATACGGTCGTCGGCGAGCGCAGCGTCGGAGATGCGCGTCTGAATTATGACGAGTTGACCTATGCCTGGTTCGATTACTTTCTCAAGGGAGAGAAGAACGGCATTCTGGAGAAGATGCCGAAGGTGCGCTACTACACGATGGGAATCAACAAGTGGCAGTCGTCGGAGACGTGGCCACCCGCGGGCTCACAACCGATGAGCTTTTTCCTGTCGAGCGGCGGAAAGGCGAATACGCTCAATGGCGATGGTGGGTTGAGCGATTCGGCTCCAGTAACAGAGAACCCTGATAAATTCGATTACGACCCGATGAATCCGGTTCCATCGTATGGCGGCAATGTTTGCTGCACTGGAAACGCGGTGGCGGGCGGCGCATTCGACCAGCGCAAGATGGAGGAGCGGCCCGACATTCTGGTTTACAGCACCGAGCCGCTGAAGCAGGGGATCGAAGTGAGCGGTCCAATTGAGGTGACGCTCTATGTCTCGTCGGACGCGAAGGACACTGACTTCACGGTGAAGCTAATAGATGTGTACCCGGACGGGCGCGCCTACAATCTGGACGAGACGATCCAGCGGATGAGGTATCGGAACGGGTACGACAAGCCACAGGTGTGGATGGAAGCGGGAAAGGTCTACAAGGTGACGCTACAGCCGATGACGACGAGCAATTACTTCGAGGCGGGCCATCGGATTCGAATCGAGGTATCGAGCAGCAACTTCCCGCGCTTTGATCGGAACCTGAACACGGGTGGGAAGAACTACGATGAATCACGAGGCGTCGTTGCGCGCAACGCTGTCCATCACTCGAGGCAGTATCCGTCAGAGCTTAAGCTCACGGTAAGAAAAAACACTCATGAGTCAGGAACCTCAGCCAGATGATATATCGAACAAAACAATCAATGATCAAAGTGTGGAATGCTCCGTGGGCCATGAGGGAACTCGGCTGGATGTAGTCCTACCGAATCTTTAATCGCGGATCGAGTTGGCGCGCCCGGTCAAACGCCTTCTGCGCTTCGGCCGGCCTGCCTTTCTTCTTCAGCGCCAATCCCAGTTGGTGATGCGCCGGAGCGTAGTCCGGATCGAGGCTGATCGCTTTCTCGAACATTTCAATCGCGCCTTCAACCTCTCCATCTTTCATTTTCTGAACGCCGGTGTTGGTGGCGAACGTCGCCGCCTGGTTGTTCGATTTCAGCTTCTGCAACCGCGCGCCTTCGGCGAATTCGGCGCGGGCGGCTTCGCGGTCGCCTTTTGCCCTGAGCGCATTGCCGAGCGTGTTGTGAATCTCAGGATTCTTCGGCGCCAGTTTGATTGCCTCGCGGAATTCGGCGATGGCGCCGTCCGTGTCGCCTTTTTGCTGCAAGACCGTGCCGAGCGTGTAATGCGCTTCGGCGAAATTCGGGTTGACGGCGATGGCCGAGTGGAACGCCGCGACGGCTTCATCCAGCTTTCCCTGCTGCCAGAAGATCACGCCCAGCGTGTAATGCGCCTCCTGCAACGTGGGCTGCAACGCGATGCTGCGTTTCAGAGCTTCGACTGCCGGGACGAAATCGTCTTTGTACTTCAGCGCCAGGCCGAGGTTGTAATGCGCTTCGGCGTCGTTCGGGTCGAGCGCGATCAGTTTCCGGTAAGTCTCAATCGCCCGCGAGTAATCGGCCTTTTGCATCAAGGCCAGCCCCAGGTTGTGATGCGCGACCTTGTTCTGCGGATCGAGTTTGAGGACGGTGTTGAGTTCGACGATGGCGGCGTCGGCGTCGCGCTTTTGAATCAACGCCAGCGCCAGGTCGTTGCGGGCTTGAAATAAGTTCGGATTGAGTTTGATGGCGTTGCGTAAAGCTCCGACCGCGTTGTCGAAGTCTTCGTCGGCGAGCAGAGCGTTGCCGATCGCGGCTTGAACGTCGGCGATCTTGGGATTGATCTTCGCGGCTTTCTCCAATTCACCGATCGCTTCACGCAACTGTCCGGTCTTTTGCAACACCAGCCCCAGATAGTAATGCGACTCGACGTGGTCCGGTTTTAGCTTTACCGCCTGGCGCAACGGAGCGACCGCTGGCTCGTACTGTTGCTGCAACCATCGCGTCACGCCCAGACGGAACTGCGCTTCGTGAAAATCGGGGTTGAGCTTCGTGGCAATTTCAAATTCGGCGACCGCGCCGTCCAGAAAACCTTTCTGTCCGATCGCGAACCCGAAGGCGCTGCGGAAGGCGGCGGAATCAGGCTGTAGATCGACGGCCGCGCGAAGCTCGGCAATCGCCGCATCAATCTCGCCTTTCTGTTGCAGCGCCAGTCCGAGATTGGCGTGAGCTTCGGCGAAATCCGCGCGCAATCGAACGGCTTCGCGGAACGAATTGATCGCGGCGTCGAGTTGTCCCTGCTGTCCCAGCGCGAGTCCGAGCGCGTTATGGGCTTCGACGAAGTCTGGCTTAAGTCGCAACGCCGAACGGAAAGACGCGGCGGCGCGAACGAGATCGCCTTTCTGCAAAAGCGCGACGCCTTGCTCATAAAGCTGTTCGGCGTTTTTCGCGGCGGGAGAAGCGGCTGGTCGTTGCGCGTTCACGGTGGCGTTCAGACAAAGCAGCAGCGCCAGAAGCAGAACAATTGGTCGTAAAACTTGATCCGGTGATGAAATGGCGGGGAATTTATGGCGAGTAAGCATCCGTTATTGCGGGTAGGGATTCAAGCTGCTTTATCTCCGACTACTTTGTCTGCGGCCTTGATCTCAGCCAGGAGTTCACGGCGGGTGAATTCAAGCTTCTCATTCATTGCGGCGAGGCGCGCGTCCACTATCCCCTCGAACCTGACGAAGTCCGCCGAGAGCGTTTCTTCCACCCGCTTGATCTCCGCGCTCAACTTCTCGTCTACGCGCTTGATCTCCGCGACGATCTCACGGTTTTCAGCAGAATTTGCGCGGATTTCCGCGGTGAGTTTCTCGTCAATTGCGCGGATTTGCGTGGTGAATTTCTCGTCAATTGCGTGGATTTGCGCGGTGAGTTTCTTATCAATTGCGTGAATTTCAGCGGAATTTGCTCGGATTTCCGCTGAGTTTGCCCGGATTTCCGCGTCGAGCTTTTCTTCAACCCGCCTGATCTCGGCAAGCAACTCACGGCGCACTAGCTCGATCTCACGGCGCACTAACTCGATCTCACGGCGCGTCGCCTCGATCTTCGTATCCAGCGCCCTGATATCTCCCCTCAAAGCTTCGATCTGAGGAGCGATAAAGTCCTGAAGCAGTTGTTTGAACTCTTCGATCATTGCGATGATTCTTGTCGCTTGCAGTAACTATGTCAAGGTTTGGCAAATGAAGCCGCGCAAGTGAATTATCGGGGTGACTACTCACGAGCCTGCGGCTCCCGGTAAACACCAGCCATCTGCCGTGTTGTATGTTCGGCCACGCTCGGTCGTTCAACCACGTTCAGAACCGGGTCGTTCGGGGCGGCGATCCGCGCCTGGGGTTGAGGCTCGATGTATGCGGGCCGCGGCGCCTGATCTGTATGCTTACGAGCGGAAGTAATCAGCCGCGACAACAGCCAGGTGAGCAGGAAAGAGACTCCCCCGATCAGCACGAACCCAAGCACGACCGGGACAAACAATTCCCTCCCGCGCACCCCCGCATAAAGCATCTTCATGTAAATGTTGTAGACCTGCATCAGACCAAACAAAGCGAGAGCAGCTACCACCAAAAACATGCCTGTAAACTTCAGACCGGATGGTTGTGTCACTGGCGCTTGATCCGAAGAGCCGATGCTCGCGCCGCAGCGTTTGCAGTAATTGGTCTTTTGCGTGTATTCGAAGCCGCAAGATGAGCAGAACATATAACCTCCGTCTTACCAGATTATTTACCGAAGCGATTGTCTGACGGTTTGAAGGAGCCGTCCTACTTTGGCGAGCTGGACTCTCTGTATCTGCCGGCCATTTGCCGCGTCGTGTGCTCGACCACGCTCGGTGGTTCGACCGTCTGCTGGATCGGATCGGTCGGCGCGCCGAGTTGGGCGGGCGGAGCTTCGCGGATGTAGTGCTTTTCGACAATCACATTTTGCTTCGTCTTCTGAAAAGCGGTGATCATCCGCGACAATTGCCAGATCAACAGCCCGGTAACAGTTCCGGTGAACATCATGCCCATCATGAATGGGAGGATGAGTTCATCTCCGCGTAATCCTCTTTCAGATAAGATGTTGTACATAGTGAAAGCCGCGAGCATCCCCAGAATGCCAAACGCTGCGACGGTACAGAACATGACGGCTACTTTGGGGCGCTCCATTTTGGGAGCGTCATTACCGCTCGTCGCGCCCAGGCCCTCGCCGCAGCGTTTGCAGTAGTTCGTTTTCTGCGTGTATTCAAAACCGCAAGATGGGCAGAACATATCAGCCTCCTTCCGGCGGAGTTACTCCGCCGCTTTCGGTCTTTCGTAAAGATTGGCCATTTGCCGCGTCGTGTGTTCGACCACGCTCGGCGCCTCAATAGCCTTCGGGGCTTCCGGGATTTGTCCGGTCGGTGGGACGGGCTGAAGCAGCGGCGCCTCCCGAATGAAGTGCTTCTCGACGATCTTCTCCTGCCCGGTTCGCCGGAAAGCCGTGACCATCCGCGCCAATTGCCAGATCAACAGCAGCGCAACAACAGAAATGAAAACCGAGACAAAGCTGAGTATCACTTCGTCGTCGTTGCACAATCCGTTGCACCTTTCTCTGCTTTTGCTGCTGAAATAGTCATACGCGACCAAAAGGAGCGTTATCGCCGCGAAACAGTAACCAATGACGCCCCAGAACATGCCGGTCACGTTCGGCGGCGTTCTTTTAGGCGCGTCAGTAGCGCCGGGAAGGCCCAGATCCTCGCCGCAGCGTTTGCAGTAATTGATCTTCTGTGTGTATTCGGAACCGCAAGACGGGCAGAACATATCAGCCTCCTTCCGGCGGAGTTACTCCGCCGCTTTCTGTCTTTCGTAAAGATTGGCGATTTGCCGCGTCGTATGTTCGACGACGCTGGGCGGCTCGACGGCGTTATGGATTGGCTCGGCGGGAGTTCCGAGTCGCGGGGCTGGCGCCTCCCTAATGATCACGCGCTCCGGCGCCGGAGCCTGAGTCGGTTTCTGATGACCCGTGATCAGACGAGACAACTGCCGGATCAAAAAGCCGGCGACCCCGCCGACAAACAATAGACCAAGCGCGAACGCGAGCATCGCGTCACCGCCGGACACCTTTTGGTCATCGATCAATTCGTGATAGGAGATGAGATTCATCAGCAAACCCACAACGCCAAATAACGCCACGACGAAGAATATGAAGAATATGCCGGTAGTCCGAAATCGCGGCGGCTCAGCTCCGACGGTCTGGGGAGCCGCGTTCAGTTCCTCGCCGCAGCGTTTGCAGTAGTTCGTTTTCTGCGTGTATTCAAGACCGCAAGATGGGCAGAACATAAAATCCTCCGTCAGAAGTTTGGAATGCTTTCCCGCTTCTACGCTGCGGGCGGGAGGTGAGTTCGCGGGTTTATTGCCTGGCCGCGTTCTGGGCAGCGGGTTTAATCTGACCCGCGCCTTCCTTGATGAAGACGACCTGGTCAACCGCCACATCGTTCAACGTGTCAACCGCGCCGCTCGGCCAGCGGACTTCGATCATCTTCACCTTCGCCGCCTTACCCAAACCGAAATGGACGCGCAGGTCGTTTTGCGAATAGTAACTGCCGCCGCTGCGAACCTCGTCAATCTGCGTCTTGCTCTCTGTCACAACTTTGATCCGCGCGCCAGCGCCAGTCCGGTTCGATTTCACGCCAACCAGTTTGATCGAAATCCAGTTGTTCTTCGTCGTCGAATCCGCCCGCAGCAGAGCAGGGAAGTCGTTGACCGGATTGATCACCACATCAACGTCGCCGTCGTTGTCGAAATCGCCGAACGCGCAGCCGCGACTCGCCGTGGGTTCGACGAGCGGCCCGCCGATCTTTTCGGTGATGTCTTTGAACGCGCCGTTGCGCAGGTTTTGGTAGAGCACTTTGCGCTGCGGGTAGCCAGCCTCGGTCGTTAGCTTCTCGACTTCGGGATAAACGTGGCCGTTGACCAGGAAGATGTCGAGCCAGGAGTCGTTGTCGAAATCCACGAACCCGCAGCCCCAACCCAGCCAGCGCGTGTTGACGCCGATGCCGGTGGTGAACGTCACGTCGTCGAAACTCAGCAAACCAGCTTTCACTCCCAGGTTGCGATAGAGCGTCGAAGTGTCGCCGGAGAAATTGGTCTTGAAGATGTCGAGCAATCCGTCGCCGTCGAAATCGCCCACGCCCACGCCCATCCCCGCCTGCGGCTTGCCGTCGCTGCTGTAAGCCGCGCCCGCTTCGACGCCGATGTCGGTGAACGTGCCGTCTTTGTTGTTGTGGTAGAGCGCGGCGGGCGCGGAGTCGTTTGCCACGTAAATGTCGGGCCAAGTGTCGTTGTCGAAATCGGCGGTGATCACGCCGAGGCCGTAAGTGCCGAAGGTTTTCAGGATGCTCGCTCGGTCGGAAACGTCAGCGAATGTTCCGTCGCCGTTGTTGCGATAGAGAATGTTCTTGCCGCCTTCCAGTCCCGGCGGGCCGCAAGCGACCATCACGCCTTTGTACAAACACGGCCCAGTTTCGGGCGTCGGCGCGGTCTTCAGATCGAGGTCAATGTAATTGGCGACGAAGAGATCGAGGTCTCCGTCTTTGTCATAATCAACGAATGCCGCGCCGCTGCCCCAGCGAGTCTTCGTTCCAGCCACGCCCGCTTTTTCCGAAACCTCCGTGAACGTTCCATTGCCGTTGTTTTTGTAGAGCGCGTTCTTGCCGTAATACGCGATGAACAGGTCGTCGAAGCCGTCGTTGTTGTAATCGCCGACGCAAACGCCCTGTCCCCAGCCTGCGCGAGCAAGCCCGGCTTGTTTCGTAACATCCTTGAATGTGCCGTCGCGATTGTTGCGGTAAAGATGAGTCGCCGGCTCCTGGCCTTTGGGGAAGCCGGTCAACCGAGTCCCGTTGACGAAGAAGAGATCGAGCCAGCCGTCGCTGTCGTAGTCGAACCAGGCCACGCCAGAGCCTGTCGTTTCGAGCAGGTATTTGTTCTTGCGCTCGTCGCCGTAAATGGTCTTGTGCGCCAGCCCGGCTGCGCGCGCGACGTTGGTGAACGTCACACCGTAACCGGCGCCATCGGCTTGGTTGTTCGCCACCGCCTGTCGCGCCAGCGCCAGTCCGATTGGCAAACCGGCCAGCGCGACGATCAGCAGCAGACAACGAGTTGATCGAATGGGAAGAGAGTGAATAGCGCCCATGACGGCGACAATATAATCTCCGCTAGCGCGCGCCTGCAAACGAAGCTTCATTGTGATCTGAACATTCTGCCGGCCTTCTTCCCCATCTGATCTGACAGAGCAAATATAGTCTTCAAGGGCACAAATCCTAAGAGACGATGATCACCAACGGCTTTCAGTCCGGCTGAAGCCATACAACCGCATTGTGAGCAGTCCGGATTGCCGCCAAACTGACAGGGAGTAATTATCCCCTTGAGGTCGGCGGTGAAGCTCATAGTCGTGCGGGCGAATAGGCATTCATCGGGTGATTTCGGAGGAGCGCGGTACCCTTTGATGACGGAATCCGGCAAAGTCAGTTTGGGGAATCTCGGGCGTAATCCGGCCAGCTCTACCAATACTTCTTCGCGTGCCTGCGGCGACAGGATTTCCTCTCCGGTGGCGCCGACCTGAGGAGTAAACAAGCTGAACCAGATCTGTCTTACCTCCGGCTGGCTCGACCAGAAGGATAAGAACTCTTCGAGGTAATTCGGGCGGCCGGCCATCTGGCCTGTGATGGTGCAATGAACGGTGATCTGATGCCCAACTATATTTTTCAATATCCGGTCATAAGTAGCTGGCGCTCTCCGGACATCGTGTTCCGGCTGAAGTCCGTCTATGGAAACCGACAAGTACAAATCCTTGATTTGACTCCAGGCCTTCGGAATCTCGCGGACGGCGCTGGTCACCAGTTGGACTGCTATTCCCATCTTGCTCAACTGCGGCAACAAAATGTCCAGCTCGCGAAAACGCACGAGAGGTTCCCCTCCCACGATCGAGATGTGAACGGGGCGATGGCGGCGGGCCAGAGCCAAAACGCCATCAACCAACTGCTCGCCTTTATAATCGGCGAGGGTTCTCAGCGGCCCGAGCTGGTGGAGATGCTCTGGCTCATAAGCATAACAGCCCGGACAGCGCAGCGGGCACTCACGAGTAATCTCAATTGACAAAGCCGGATGACGACCTTGCAGAATTCGTCCCCAGGCTTTCAAGACTTCTTTCTTCTTCATTCTCCCTCCTTTTGTGTAAGTCTCTCGCCATAAACTCATCAACGTTGAAGAATGTCAAGCGCGACAGGATTTACATCTCGATAACAACTTGGAACGCCGCATTCGCGTAGGATTATCAGCCGGACTGAACTTGGCGCGCTGGTACGGTACAGGGAGCGGTAGCGACCTGACGCTCTTGGATCGCGCTCTTCACGGGGCGTCAGGTCGCTACCGCTCCCTGTACCGTACCAGCGCTCTTTCTGACGACGTGTACTTAGTCCGGCGGCTTCGGTCATCGTTTCGGCCACCGAGACCAACCAGACAGAAAAATGTGAGACAGAAAAATGAAGAAGACCAGAGCCATTCTTCATTTTTCTGTCTGGTGGCCGAAACGATGATCAAGGCCAGTCCGGCGAACCCTAACCCGAACAAGGAGACTTATGAAACCGAGATCAATTCTGCTGTTGTGCGCCGTGTTCGTCGCCGCCTGCGCCTCGTCATCCGCCTTTGCGCAGTCCGACGCGAAGAAGCCCGTGGACGACAAACGACCGGCGATTGTGAAGGAGACCGAATTCAGTTGGAAGCGCGCCAGGAAATGGACGCTCGATTACGTTGACGCGATGCCGGAAAACGCGATGAGCTTCAAGCCAACGCCCGAAGTCCGCAGCTTCGCTGAGCAGGTGCTGCACCTGGCGTTCTGGAATTACGGCCTCGCCGAAGCCGCGGGCGGGAAGGCCAATCCGTACGGAAAGAAGCAGGAGACGCTGGAAAAACGCGATGACGTGAAGACGAAGGCTGCGCTGCGCAAAGTTGTGGAGGAGAGCTACGACAGCGTTCTGACCGCCATCGCCGGATTGGACGAAGCGAAGATGTTGGAGCAGGTTCAGTTCTTCAACTCGAAGTTTACGCGGATCACGGTGTTGGCCATCGCGCTCGATCACCAAACTCATCACCGGGGCCAGACGACGGTCTATTTGCGCTTGAAGGGCGTCACGCCACCGCCAGAGCCATAGTTCTATTAACCAACAAATTTATACCCAAGACCATGAACGGTGAGGATGTATTGTGGCAGGCGGGGATTGGGTTCGAGCTTCTGGCGGAGCAGGCCGATGTGAACGTCCACTGTGCGTGTCGTCGGCATCGCGTCGTAACCCCAGACTTTGTCGAGCAGTTCGTCGCGCGAAAGGATGGCTTCGCGGTTTTCGATCAGGAAGCGGAGTAACTGGTATTCACGCGCCGGCAACTCGACCGGCTCGCCCGCGCGAGTCACGACAGCGCGGCGGAAATCCACCCGCACGTCTCCGAAAACATAGACATCTGCGGTTGGGGCTTCGGCGGCGGGGGCGCGGCGCAGGATGGCTTCAATGCGCGCCAGCAGTTCGCCCGTGTCGAAGGGCTTGGTCAGGTAATCGTCGGCGCCGAGCTTCAAGCCCAGGATTTTATCAACCACCTGGCCACGCGCGGTGAGCATCAGCGCCGGAGTCGAGATCGAACGCTGGCGCAGGTCGCGCAGCAGGTCGAAGCCGTTCTTCTTCGGCAATCCGACGTCGAGGATCAGCAGGTCGAAGTATTCACCCGACGCAAGCTGGAAGCCGCGCTCGCCGTCCGCTGCGGTTTCGACCACGTATCCTTCGCTGCTGAGCACGTCCGAAAGGATCAGCGTCAGCGCGGGTTCGTCTTCAACCAGAAGTATTCGTCGGTTCATATTGATTGGGACACGCGCCGGTACGGTACAGGGAGCGGTAGCGACCTGTCGCTCACTGAGCGAGCGCTTCACGGGGCGGCAGGTCGCTACCGCTCCCTGTACCGTACCAACGAGATAACGGTCGCAGGTCGCTACCGCTCCCTGTACCGTACCAACGAGACGACGGTCGCAGGTTGCGTGGCGGCTTGCGAAATCGCCGGCAGCGTCAGCGTGAAGGAACTCCCTTTGCCCGGCGCGCTCTGGACGCTGATGTCGCCGCCGTGCGCGTTGACGATGTTTCTGACCAGGTTCAGTCCCAGCCCGTTGCCGTGGATCTGCGCGGTGGTCGCCTCGCTGCCGCGCCAGAAAGGCTCGAAGATGTGTTTCAATTCCTCAGCCGGAATGCCCAGTCCGTGATCACTGACGGTGATCCGTACCTCGGCTTTTGCGCCGCCTGCGGTTTGCGCCCGCACACCGATCCAGCGGTTGTCGCCGGAGTATTTCATCGCGTTGTCAATCAGGTTGCGCAGCGCGCGAGCGAGCGCCGGAGCGTCGGCCATCACCAGCGGCAGGTCGGCGGCGACGTTTTTCTCGACCTGAAAATCGCCTTCGCTGAGCAGCGGCTGGGCCGAAGCCAGCACGTTATCAATCAGCTCGTTGACGCTGGCTGGTTGCAAATCGAACTTCTGTCGGCCTGATTGAGCGCCAGCGAATTCCAGCGCCTGCTCAATCATCTCGATCAACCGGTCGCTTTCTCGACCGATCAGCGTGCTGTAGCGTTTGATCTGCTCCGGGTCTTTGATCACGCCGCGCGTCAGGTTCCAGGCCGCTGATTTGATGACGGCCAGCGGCGTGCGCAACTCGTGCGAAACTCCGGCGACGAAATCCATCTGCTGCCGGGCCAGCCGGTGTGCGCGCCGAGCCGACAGCATCACCAGCGCGATGCTCGCCGTCAACAGCAGGAGGATGCCGAAGCTGATCAGCAGGTTGCGGCGGCGCAGCGAAGCGACGGCGGCGTCCAGCGAACCGGCGTGATGAGTCAGGCGCAATTGCCAGAGTTTCTGCTCCTCGTTGGGCGGAGGGAACCTACGGGGGCCTCCTCCACGCGGGAAACCGGGGGGCGCTTGCTGCGCGCCAGCCGGCGGTCTGCTCGTTCCGGCGGGAGGCGGCGCTGGAATTGCCGAACCTCCGCCGGGCTGGAAGCCGCCCACAAGGCGGAGCATCTCTTCGCGGCGCAACCCCATCAACCCGACTGTCACATCGGCTTCGTTCTTCGCTGAAGTTTCCGGGCCGAATTGCCCGAATTGAAAGATGACTTTTGGATCGGGCGCTTCAGTGACAATGACGACGCTGTAATCGAATCCATCACCGGAGAAGTGACGCTTCGCCAGTGTCGGGAGCGCCTCCTGCTGAATTTCAGGCAGGCTAAGCGTGACGATGACAAAGCCGACCGGCGGAGGCCACGCGATCTGGCCGCGCTCGCCGACCGTTGGCGGAATAAGGATCGGGTGAATGCCGGCGGCTGTCTCGTCGCTGACCAACTGCAACCGGCGGTTCATCAAATCTCTGCCGAGGGCGCGCTGCTCGCTTCTTGAAGACTGTTCCAGTTGCGAGCGCAACGCTGACAGTTCCTGGGGCCAATCGCACGGAACAAACTGTTTGATCTCGGTCTTCAGTTGATGCAGATGCAACTGGCCTTTCTCGTCCGCGTGCGCCACCAGAACATCTTTGACCAGACGTGGATATTGCGCGATGGCCAGCCAGCGGTCGTACCGCGCGGCGTAGGCGGACAACCCTTCCTCGTTCCCCAAGTCAGGCGAGGGAGAGAACACTGTGTAAGCGCGGGTTATTTCATCATCGAAATCCTGGCTGAAGCGCGTGGCCGTCGCGCGCAGGTTTGATCTCAGGTGTTCCCGCTCCCGCTCGCTCAATTGCGCCAGCCAGCGATATTGCAACACGGCCAGCAACGGCAGCAGCAGCAGCAGCGCAGCCACGACGATCAGAGTTGAAATTGTCCCACGTTCACGAAAGTTCATCGGGCGGATTATAGACATAATCCGCGCGCCGCAAAGCCCTCGCACCCCGGAATTTACAAAGCTTACAAACAATTTTCCCGCTCATGACATTCGGCTGAAAAACTATTGGTCATATGGCCTATAACCGCGCGCTGTCGCTCTGTGAAGCGCCGCGCGGATGTGGTAACTTTCCGCGTCTTCATCCTGCTACGCTATTCATTCGTTGACTTCGGAGGGTTCGATGGTCATTCCCTCAACCCAGGAAATCACCCAACTGCTCGTCGCCTGGAACAATGGCGACGCGGCGGCGCTGGAACGACTCACGCCTTTAATCCACGGGGAACTGCATCGTCTGGCCAAACGCTACATGGCAGGCGAGCGCCAGGGACACATCCTGCAAACGACGGCGCTGGTCAACGAGGCCTACCTGCGGCTGATTGACTGGCAAAACGTCGAATGGCAGAACCGCGCCCATTTCTTCGGGCTGGCGGCCCAGCTCATGCGGCGCATCCTGGTGGATTTCGCCCGCGCCCGGAATCGGGAAAAACGCGGCGGCGGTGAGATACAGGTTTCGCTGTCCGCAGCGGCCAAAGTCCCGTCGGAGCGGAGCGCGGATTTGGTGGCGCTGGACGATGCGTTGCAGACCTTGGAGAAGCTGGATCAGCGGCAAGCTCGGGTAGTGGAATTGCGTTTCTTCGCCGGGTTGAGTCTGGAAGAGACGGCCGAGGCGCTCAGAATTTCTCTCAGCACCGTGCGGCGCGATTGGAGCCTGGCCGAGGCGTGGTTATTTCGCGAATTGAACCGGAAGGAGACTCCCCGATGAATGATGACTTCGAGGTGATTGGCGAAATCGCCGACATCGAAACCATCGCCATCAACAAGTCAATCCGCGAAGTGAAGCAATTGCGCAAAATGTTCGGACGCGGGCGATGGAGAAAGCTCAAAGGCATCGCGACCGTGCGTCTCCCTGATGGCATTGAACGAAAAGCGGAAGTACACTGGTACGAAGCTCACGGCATCGGCAAAAGAAAACTCAAAATCAAACGATATTTGGATTGAACGATATGGCTGATCAAAACAACGAAAGACCGCGCTTTGCGATTTGCATCAATCACGGCGGCTATCCTGAGTCCCTTGAGCCGCTGAAAATCTATCAAGTCTTGCCTGATCCTGAAGCGGCGAAGCATGGGCAGTTGAGAATAATTGACGAATCAGGCGAGGACTATCTTTACTTTGAATCGCTTTTCATCCGGGTAGACTTTCCCGCCTCGGTCGAAATGGCGTTGTCGCAGGCCGCCCTCTCGCAACATTGAACCGATGATATCTGCCCATGAATCCTGACCGGTGGCAACAAATTGGCCAGATCTATCACGCCGCGATGGAGCTTGCGCCGGAAGCTCGCGTGGACTTCCTGGCCGGGGCTTGCGGCGGTGATGACGAGTTGCGTCGCGAAGTCGAGTCACTGCTCGGCGCGCACGACAAAGCCGGCGATTACTTCGCGGCGCCTGCAGTGGAAGTCGCCGCCGGCCTGGCTGCTCAGCAAAAGAATCCTTCTCTGATCGGACACAGCCTCAACCATTATCAAGTCTTGTCCCTGCTCGGCGCGGGCGGGATGGGCGAAGTTTACCTGGCGCAAGATACGAGCCTGGGGCGGAAAGTGGCGCTCAAGCTTCTACCCGCGGAATTCACCAAAGACCCTGATCGCGTGCGCCGCTTCAAGCAGGAAGCGCGCGCCGCATCCGCGCTCAATCATCCGAACATCATCACCATTTACGAGATCGGCGAAACGCAAACAGAAGCCGGGGGATTTCACTTCATCGCCACCGAATTCATTGACGGCCAAACGCTGCGCGAACGGATGAAGCAACACCCGCCCAAGCTGGCGGAATCGCTCGACGTGGCGTTGCAGGTGGCGTCGGCGCTTGCCGCCGCGCATGAGGCCGGGATCGTCCACCGCGACATCAAGCCGGAGAACGTCATGGCGCGCAAGGACGGTCTGGTCAAGGTGCTCGACTTCGGGCTGGCGAAGCCGGCCGCGCCGCGGGTCGCGACAGGGGGATCAGACGCGCCAACCGCGCCGCAGATCAGCACACAGAGCGGGATGGTGATAGGGACGGTGGCCTATATGTCGCCGGAGCAAGCGCGCGGACTGAAGGTGGATCGTCGCACAGACATCTTCAGCCTGGGCGTGATGCTCTACGAAATGCTCGCCGGTCGCAGGCCGTTTGAAGGCGCGACGATGAGCGACGCGATCGCGGCATTGCTGAGCGCCGAGCCGCCGCCGCTCGGACAGCTTTGCGCTGAAGCTCCGGCGGAGTTGGAACAGATCGTCGGCAAGTGTCTGGCGAAGGATCGTGAAGATCGGCGCCAAACTGCGGAGGAATTGATCGCCGAATTGAAGGCGGTTCGACACGGTAGTCAGGCGGAAGGAGCGGTAGCATCGCGTAGGATTGAAGCCACAGGGGCGAAGTTCGCGTCGTGGCGTTGGCCGGTTGTCGCCGCGATTGCCGCCATGTTGATTGTTGGGCTTGTCTATTTTCTCGTCTGGCGACGCGCGCCTGCGGTTCAGCCCGATCAAATCAAATCGCTGGCGGTGTTGCCGCTGGAAAATCTGTCGGGTGACCCGGCGCAGGAATACTTCGCCGACGGGATGACTGAGGCGCTCATCAGCAATCTGTCGCAGGTGCGGGCACTGCGGGTGATCTCGCGGACTTCGGTGATGCGCTTCAAGGACAGCCGCCAGCCGCTGGCGGAGATCGCACGGGAATTGAATGTGGATGCGGTGATCGAAGGCTCGGTGCAACGCGCCGGCGGGCGAGTGAAGATCACCGCGCGTTTGATTCGGGCAGCGGATGAAAACCTGCTGCGGTCATTCGATTACGAACACGAACTGGCCGACGTGCTGAAGCTGCAAAGCGAAGTGGCGCGCGCGGTCACGAACGAGATTCGGATTCAGGTGACGGCGGAGGAGCGAGCGCGGCTGGCCTCAGCGCGCCGCGTCAACCCGGAGGCCCACGAGGCCTACCTGCTCGGACGCTACCACCTGCGGCGGCAAAACGAAGCGGAACTGAAACTCGCCATCGGTCATTTCGAGCGCGCGACTCAGCTTGATGCCGACTACGCCGCCGCCTGGGCCGGGCTTTCGATCGCTTGGCTACAACGCGGCCTCTTTGGGGCAACGTCCTTTCGGGAAGTCGAACAGCCCGCGCGTGAGGCCGCCCTCAAGGCGCTTGCAGCGGATGCCAACAGCGCCGAGGGCTACACTGCTCTGGCCATTTTCAAAAACCGTTACGAATGGGACTGGGCCGGGTCGGAACATGATTTCCGGCGCGCCATCGATTTGAACCCAGGCAGCGTGGAGGCGCATAGATTCTTTGCCTTCCTGCTGTCGGCGCTGGGCCGTCATGACGAAGCGATCAGTGAGATTCAAACCGCCGAAAAACTCGATCCACTCTCTTCGCTCGTGCAGTCTGATCTCGGCGTGGGTTTTTACCGCGCGCGAAAGTACGAACAAGCCGAATGGCATCTGAAGCGGGCGATTGATCTGGATCCACTGAACTACGGGGCCTACGGTCGTCTGGGCAGCCTCTACGGCGAGATGGGCAGGTATGCGGATGCCATTGCCAGACTGGAAAAAGCCGAGACGCAGCAAGGTGGCGCCGGCGGCGCTGGCAGTGACAGAGGAAGAAGATACGCCGCCAATCTCGCGCTCGTGTATGCCCGGATGGGTAGGCGAGAAGAGGCGCTGCAGATGCTTGAAGAGCTGCGGCGCACGATCGTTCCGGTGCGTTTTCCAAAAGAAGCGGCGGCTGTCTGGGCCGCGCTCGGTAATAAGGACGAAGCATTCAGGCTGCTGTTCGACGCAGTTGAGAAACGCGCCGAAATACTCATCTTCATGAAGATAGACTCTTCGTTCGACAGCCTACACTCAGACCCGCGCTGGAAGGAGTTGCTTCGCCCTATGAATTTCCCGGATGGGTGACGTGTCAATAAGTGTGACCGTGAAGCAGGCCCTGTCTCCTCAATCGGCTCTCCCGCCCATCCTTCATCAAGGATTCACCCGTCTTCAGCGCGGCGCCCGACGCCGCGCCATTTGTTGTTTTGCTTCTTCAATCATCTGCTCCAGTGATCGCCGCAAGTTCGGATTCAACCTCAGGCATTGCTCGAAATCCTGCCGCGCTTCGGATGCGCGGCCTTGCCGCAAGCGCACAATCCCGCGTGAAGCGTAAGCATCGGCGTGTTGCGGTTTGAGCGCGATGTACTCGGTGAAATCGGCCTCAGCGCGCGCCCACTCTTCTTTGCGTTGCCACAGAGCAGCGCGATTGAACCACACGTCGGCAAAGCGCGGATTCAACCGTATAGCCTGGTTGTAATCGGCCAGCGCGCCGTCCGGATCGCCCTTGAATTGCCGCGCCGCGCCCCGGTCGCTGAAGGCTTCGGCAAAAGCGGGCCTGAGTTTGAGCGCCCAGGTTTGGTCGCTGATCGCGCCGTCATAGTCTTTCAACCGAAAACGCACGACGCCGCGATTGTTATAAGTTTCCGCCCGGCGCGGGTCGAGTTTCATTGCGTGGTCGAAATCAGCCAGCGCGCCCGCATCGTCGCCTTTGCCCGCACGCGCCAGTCCGCGATTATTCCAGATGGCGGCAAGCTTCGGATTGAGTTCGAGCGCCTTGTCGCAATCGCTGATTGCGCCATCAGAATCACCGAGGACATAACGCACGCCGCTGCGACCCACATAGGCCTTAACCAGACGCGAGTCTAGCCGGAGCACCCGATCATAATCGGCCAGCGCCTCTTGCAATTTGCCCAACTTGTAGCGCGTATTGGCGCCGTTGTAATACGCGGCGGCTTGGTTCGGATTAGTGGCGATAGCGAGCGTGAAATCGGATTCGGCGCGCGCATACTCGCCTTTGATAAACCACTCGTTGCCGCGCTCGACGTACGAAGACGCCGTGGCCGCGCGCCCGTTTGGGCCTGGCAGCGTGGGACATTCAAAGAAGTCAGCGCGAGCCAGAGCAGCAGGGCTGGCGCAAGTAATTTCCCGGTCGGCATATTTGGCCTCCTTTCCCGCGCATTGATGTGGAGGGAAGCGCGGTTGGAGTTCCGCCTGATGGCCTTTGAGAAGTAAATGCGACGACGGATTACGGCAAATCCCACCAGCGGAAGCTGGTGGATGGTTCAGACCCAGCCTACCTACAGCAAAATACTTCCCCGAATCCCACCAGCGGAAGCTGGTGGATCGTTCAAGCCCAGCCTTCACGTTTTCCCACCGCCAGCAGGTCGGGTTTGAACGATCCACCAGCTTCCGCTGGTGGGATTCAAAGAGCTGGCGGCCCTTTTGTAGGTCAGGCTTGAACCATCCACCACCTGCCGGTGGTGGGATTCGGCCCAGGGTTGTTGCATTTACTTCTCAAAGGCCATCAGGCGGAACTCCAAACACCCTACTGGCTGAAGCGTCTACTGCGAGCCGTCGTTCCTCGCCCGTTCGATCACCTTCTGCGCCACCGCGCGCCCGATTTCCAAGCCCGCCTCGATGTCGCTGCGGAAGTGAATTCCGGCCCACAGACGCGATTCGCCTCCCTCACGCGCCTGCGCCGCGAAGAAGTCGGCGTCGCGCGGGAAGAGGTAGCTGAGTACTGCCGCGTAAGGCCCGTCGAACATCGCGTGCGCCGACGGGTAAGTCGGATGATTCGGGTTCGGGAAGAGCGTCACGATGGTGGGGTCGAGCATGCTGGGGCGCGCCGCCCAGTACGTGTATTTCCCATCCCAGCAGGCGATCAGGCCGTCGTGGGCCGCCACGCTCATCAGCGCATAAGCGCGGGCTGCGCGCGGCGGATTGCGGTCGAGCTGATACTCGAACAGCTTCGTCGTCAGGATTTCATTCCATAATCTCGAAGTTTGGCCTTGCCAGAAATAGGCCAAGCGCGTCGTGTTGAAGTTCGCGCCGCTGGCCGGGATCGGGCGCGGGAAGTTTTTGACCTCGGCCAATTCCTGCGCCTGCTGCGCCGAACCGAAGGCAGGCGGCGGCGGCGAGCGAAACTCGCTGCCCGAAGCGATCACCCAAGTGCGCCAGTTCCCGCCGAGCGGCGTGACCGGATTGGTTCCGACCCACTTGCCTGGCCCGGTCGGGATCGTGCCGGTGAAGACCGCGTCTGAGCCGTCGGTCCGCGCCCACGCGATCACAAGCTCCGCCACCTTGCGCCCCAGTTCCTGTCCGGCGGAAACATCGCTCGGGAATTGCACGCCCGCGTTGAGCCGCGATTCGTTGCATTCCTGGGCCGCGCGATCGTAGGTCTGCGCGTCAGCCGGGAAAAGGTAGCTGAGCACCGCCGCCGCCGCGCTGGCCACCGCCGCGTGCTCGCTCGGATAAGACGGGCTGTTGGGGACGGGAATGGCGGGCGTGAGAAGCGAGTTGTACTCGCTCGGACGCGCGCGGTAGTAAAAGTATTTCGAGTCCCAGGCGGCGATGGTCGCGTCATAGATCGCGACGTTCAGCAGCGAAAGTATGCGCGCGCTGCGTGGTCCGGCGATGTTGTCTCTGACCAGCCGGTTGATAGCGATCTCGTTCCAGCGGTAACCCGGAGGGCCAGAGTCCCAGAAGCTGATGGCGTTGAGCGTGGCGGCGTCACGCCGATTGGCTCGGTTGATCAGATTTCCGACCTCGACCGGCTGCGCCAGGTAGTCGGGCGGCGGCGGACGGAACTGCGAGCCAGAGGTCAATACCCAGGTCTTCCACCGCCCTGCATTCGGCTCGATCTGCGGGCCAGGGCGCTGGCAGTAATAGCACGGGAAAGCCGCGCGCTGCGGAGTGAGTTCCTGCGCGCGGATCGGCATCAGGTTGAGTGAGATCAGTATGGTGACGACTAAGACTCTGAGCCAGCGATTGCGCTGGCAGACGAAGTTGATGCGTTTCATTTGATTCTCCTTCAGGTGAAGTTGGCACTTGTGTTTGCCTGCCGTCTCCGGCACGCCTTTAACTGTCCTCAGCTATGAAGGCGTCGTCGGCGCAGAAAAGTGTTCATGCTGGCAAGACTTTTTGGCTTTCTCTGCCAAGCCCGTGTTGAGCGCCAAATTCGGCGATTGATTGGAGGGAGTTGCGGGTTGTGATATGGAGGTCAAGAAAATGAAAGTAGCGCAACCAGCCATGGTTGCGCTGTTCGAGAGGGAGCCTCTCGCTGAAAACAGAGAGCTTAATTGGGAAGCAGCGCAACCATGGCTGGTTGCGCTACCGTTGCAGGTAGCGGAATTGTGTTTCTTCGCAGGGCTGTTTCTGGGAGCGCAGTCCCTTTGCCTGCGCTCCCAGGGAGAAGGTTATTGATTGCCAGTCGCGGTCGCTGCTTTCGCCGCGCCCTTCGGTTGTCGTTTGTGCGCGTCGAACCAATCGAAGATGTCCTTGAACGCCGGCACGACGATGTTGCCGTGGTTGCCGCCGGGGACTTCGATGTATTTGATCTTGATACCGAGCTCCTGGCCCGCCTTGACCATCTTGCGTGATTCATCAACCGGCACGGTCGGGTCTTTGTCGCCGTGAACGACTATCCAGGGGATGTTGGAGATCGCTTTCAGCTTGGCCACGGTGGCTGGCGAGCCGCCGCCAGCAATCGGCCCGATCGCCGCGAACAGGTCGGGGTTATTAACCGCCACCGACCAACTGCCGTACCCGCCCATCGAATGTCCCATCAGGTAAACGCGATTGTCGTCAATCGAAAATTCGCGCTTCATCTCCTTGATCACGTCAATCACATCGCGTTCCGCCGCGCCCACGTACATCGAAGCGGGCTGGCGGCCTTTCGGGCAAACGACGATGTAACCGCGCGCTTCGGCGATGGTGCGGATCACGCCGTTGTCGTAACCCGCGAAGAAGCTGTTCTCGTCACCGCCCATCCCGTGTAGCGCGACGACCAGTGGCCATTTCTTCTTCGCGTCGTAATTGGTGGGAACGTAAAAACGATAAGGCTGCAACGTGTCGTCAACCAACGAGCGATAAGCCCAGTTGATGTCGCCGCGCGTCAGGCGCAGCGGGTTGACGCCTTTTTCGATCTGATCGAGCAGCGCCGGGGCGCTGGCCAGCGCGGCCTTCAGGTCGGTTCGTTCGACCGGAAGTTGGCCCGCGTTGACCAGATCAATCATCGAGGCCGCGTATTCGACGGCGGGCATCGCCAGCAACAAAGTCTCTTGTTTGGTGATCCGGTCGAGCGCCGAGAAGGCGTTGTTCATCGCCATCCTCAAATCTGCGTTTTCGACCGCGAGTTGCCGGGTATTGGCCTGATCGAGCAACGAGGCTGCGTGTTCTACGGCGGGCATCGCCGAAAGCATTGACTCCTGATTGCGCTTTCGCAGGTCGGCTTTGACCGAAGCGACGCGGGTTTTCAGCGCGTTGGCTTGAGCAGTCATCCCGCGCGCGATGCGGACAGCCACTGGTTTGACCACGGGGTCGCCTTCTTTCGGCTTCAACGTCAGCAGGAGTTGATAGTCGCCGTCAGCCAGTTCGGGGATCGCGGCCTCGATTGAGATGGGTTTGGTGAAGTCAGGCTCGACATCGCTCAAAGTTTTCAACTCTTTGGCGGCCTCCTGCTTCGCGTCTTTCAACGCAATCGAGCCGCTGAGTTTGCCCGCGATCGGCTCGTCGAGCGTGAAGATTTGCGAGAGCGTGATCCGCACGTTGTCGCCCGGATCAAAGACGACGCGTTCGAGCTTCATTTGCAGCGCCGTGGTCATCGCGCGCGACGGCGTCCACGGCTGGTCGCGCATCAGCGCCATCCCGTGCGAGTAATGCTTGATCGCTTCGCCGAATTTCTGAGCGCCGGTCGCCGCTCTGGCTTTCGCTTCGAGGTCTTCGACCTGTTTGCGTTTCTCTTCGCTCATCGGCACGGAGTTTTTCGCCGTGCGGAAGCCGACCGAAAGGCGCAACGCCTGGCTGGCGTCCTGCGCCTGAACCTGGACGGTGATGAACAGCGACAATGCGAATAACAATGCGGCGGAGAAACGGGTGGTAAGGTTTTTCATTTCTGTTTTCCTCCAGTCTGTGTGTTTGGATCAGTACCGCGAGCGGTAGCGAGCGTGGTCCCCTCCGGTCGGCCCGTTGATAGAGCCACGCTCGCTACCGCTCGCGGTACTGATTGCTGCGAGTTGAAAATGGGCGGAAGAGCTTCGCCGCCATGCGCGTGGCGAAATTGCGCGAGACCAATCGCTCGGCCCCGATCATCAGTTTGTTGCCGAAGCCAGAGATCACCACGCTGTGATTTTGCGCCAGGGCCTTCAATCCGGCTTCGACCACAGCCTCTGGCGTTTGCATTTTTTGTGGATCACGCAGATGCGCGGTTCCGGCGACGGTTTGAAAATGAGTGGCCGTCGCGCCGGGGCACAACGCCAGCACGCGCACGCCGTACTCGCGGCATTCCGCCCACAGCCCTTCGCTGAAATTCAGAATGAATGCTTTCGTCGCTGAATAGATCGAACTGTACGGGACGCCCTGGAACGAAGCCGTCGAAGCGACCTGGATGATCGCGCCGGCGTGGCGTCCGGCCATAGCTTGCAGAAACAGATGCGAAAGCGCAACCAGCGCGGTCACGTTGACCTGGATCATCTCAAGCTGGCGAACGAGCGGGAGGTCGGCAAAATCTCCGACCGCGCCGAACCCCGCGTTGTTGACCAGCAGATCAATTTGAACGCCGGAGCCTTCGGTCGCGCGAAAGATTTCTTCGGGAGCGGAAGGTCGAGCCAGGTCGGCTTCAATCACGGTCACGTTGGCGCTGAATTGCGAGCGCAACTCGTTGGCCAGAGCGTCAAGCCGATCACGCGAACGCGCGGTGATGATCACGTTCGCGCCATCGGCGGCGAGCCTGCGCGCAAAGGCTTCGCCGATGCCGTAGGACGCGCCGGTCACCAATGCGATTTTGTTTTTCCATTCCGACATAGCGATCTCCTGCTGGCGGTTATTGTTCTGCCGAACCTTCAGATCGCTCGCGCTTCCGCAACAGGTTCTTGAGCCCGAACAGCGATTCGAGCACGTCCTGCCAGAACGGCGCGCCGACACTGAGCAGCATCGTCATCAGCGCCCAGCCGATGATCGTTTCGATCACGCCGCGCGCTCCGGCCTTGCCCGCCCGCTGCGGGATTTCGAGTATCCATTGCGGCCCCTCGAAACCGAGCGCGGTGTAGAGCGACACGTTCTTTTCGATGTCCGCATAAGATTGCTTCGCCCACTGATCGAGCGTCTGGTTGACCTGTTCGCTATTCGCCGCCTGTTGTTCGCGCAGCGAGTTTTTGATCTGTTCGCTCGATTGAACTATCAGGTTCCTTTTCGCTTCATCGGCGGAAATCTGGCGATAGATGCCGAAGAGGTTCGCGTTGAGCAGAATGACGACGATCAGGCTGATGACCAGGGAGCAGGTCTTCATGCTGCGCACGTAACGCTCCGCGAAGCTCTGCATCACCGTGTCGTACCATTCTCCCACCTTGCCTTTCATCTGCGCCAGCTTTTGCGGCAATGCGGCCAGAGCCTTCATTTCATCGGCGAGCGGAGCCAGGGTCTGTTGCAACTTCTCCAACTCTTCGGCGGCTTCGTTCTGAGCCTTGTCTTTCAATTGCGCGATGGTCTCTTCCATCGAATCGGGCAAAGCTTCGATCAGCTTGCGCGCTTCGCCGACTCCGAAGGCGGCCAGATCGCCCAGCGTCAGATCGTTCTTGTTCAGATCGAGGAACTGGTCGGCGCTGGCGAACAGTTGCATCAACGGCTGCTTCAGTTCGGCGAGACGAGTGTCCTGAATCGGCAAACGGTGTTTGCTGCAAAACTGTTTGACGGCCTGATGAGCGCTGACGATCTTCTCGTTGATCTCGGCGAACTTTTTATCATCGTGCGATGGGATGTGCTTGAGGATGTCTTCGATCCGAACCTGCCCGATGAATTTAACCAGCTCTTCTTTTGAAATCGATTCAATCAGCAGCTTGCCGTTAGGCGAAACCCGTCCGGCCCGCTGGAATTCCGTCGAGACCGCTTCGTACAAAGCTTTGACCTGCGGATCGCGGGCGGCGGGCGGCTGCTCGCGCTTTCCGATGCCGCGAATGAGCGGCAGGTTGCGAAACGCGCGCAGCAAAGGCGTGCGGTCGGAGACGGACTGCATCGCCTTGAGCGGGTCTTTGTCGAGCGTGTAGTAGAAAAGTTGCGCCAGCGATTGTTCGAGTTGAAGCGATTTGATGCGGAACAACTTCTTGATCGCCGCCTGGATTGATTGCACCACCAGGCTGAGAACCAATAGAACCACGACGATGGCGATCAGTTTGTCGAGCGTGTCGAGATTGAGCATAGCTCCTCCATTGAGTCTGGGCTGGTTATTCGAAATTCAACCCGATGCCGGCGCGCGCGGAATGGGCTTTGATCTTCTCCAACACATCCAGCGCCAATGCCAACGCGCGGCGACCTTCGGCTCCCGTGACCGTGGGCTGGGTTCGTGATTCGACCGCCGCGACGAACGATTCGATCTCGGCCAGCAGCGGCTCGCGTTTCTCGATCTGCAAACCCTGCGCGACGATTTCTGGCAACGTGCCAGCAGTTCTGGGCGGCGTCAGTTTGCACATCGCCACCTGCTGTTCGGCGTAATCGAGCGAGTAATATTCGTTCGGTTGAAAGACGCGCAATTTGCGCAGCCGTTCGCCGGAGACGCGGCTGGCGGTGATGTTAGCGACACAGCCATCGGCGAATTCCAACCGCGCGTTGGCCAGATCGATCTTCTCCGTCAGGATCGGAATGCCCACCGCTTCCAGCTTGACGACCTCGCTCCGGACGAGGCTGGCGATGATGTCCAACTCGTGCACCATCAAATCCATCACCACGTCAATGTCCAGCGAGCGTGGCGTGAAAATGCCCATCCGGTGAGCTTCGAAGAATCGCGGGCGCGCGAGTTGCTGCTGCAAGGCGACGAAGGCTGGGTTGAAACGTTCGATGTGGCCGACCTGCAAGACCAGGTTCTTCGCTTCGGCGAGGCGGATCATTTCGTCCGCTTCGTCGAGCGTGCGCGCAATCGGTTTTTCGACCAGCGTGTGGACTCCGGCTTCCAGGCACGCGCAAGTGATTTCGTGATGATTGACGGTCGGCGTGGCGACGCTGACGGCTTCGACCGCATCGAGCAGTTCGCGGTAATCGTGGACGAACCTCGTTCCGTAACGTTCGGCGATGGCGCGACCGTTGGTCTCGTTGAGGTCGCAAACGGCGACCAGTTCGACTTGATCGAGGGAGGTGTAAATGCGCGCGTGCGCCTGTCCCAGGTGTCCGACGCCGATGACGGCGGTTTTGAGCTTTTCAGGCATAAGCGGTTGACGATGGTTTCAAGTTTCAGGCTATGAATGCTACTCTGTGGCATCAGAATGTAATCTCGAACCGTCAAATTTGAAACACTTATCGTGCAAATCAACGATCTTCACCGAATCAAAAAGACAGGTAACCCGAACCGTTTTTTTCTAATCGCGCTGCTGATTCTGTTGCTGGCCGTGTTTTTTTATGAACTGGGCCGGTTGCCGCTGATCGGGCCTGACGAGCCGCGTTACGCCCAGATTGCGCGCGAGATGTATGCGACCGGAGACTGGATTACGCCGCGGCTGGGCGGGATCAAATGGTTCGAGAAACCGGCGCTGACTTTTTGGTTGTCGGGCGCCGGGTACGCGCTGTTTGGCGAAAACGAATTTGGCGCGCGGTTCGGCGTCGCGATGTTGGCTGGTTTGGGCGTCCTGCTACTCTATTTTTTCGGCTTTCGCGCGCGCCATTCGCGGTTCGGTTATTTGAGCGCGTCCGGGTTGGCGACTTGCGGGTTGTGGCCGGGATTCGCGCGGGGAGCCACGTTCGATCTGCCGCTGGCTTTTGCCATCGAGCTGGCTCTGCTGAGCTTCTTCTGGTGGGAGAGAAAAGAAGAGCAGCGAGGCAGGGACCGGTTGTGGCTCGTCTTTTGTTTTGCGATCGGATTGGCGACGTTGGCGAAGGGATTGGCCGGATTGGTTCTGCCGCTGGTGATCATCGCGCCGTATCTGGTTTTGACCCGCAGGTGGAAGATCGTTTTGAAGCCGCGGTTGCTGGCGCTGGGCGCGTTGATCTTTCTGGCGACCGCCGCCGTTTGGTACGGGCCAGTGATTGCAAAGAACGGGAGCGAATTCATTGATGAGTTTTTCATCGCTCACCATTTCGAGCGGTTCCTTTCAAACAAATTCCGCCATCCGCAGCCATTCTATTTCTTCCCGCTCGTCGCGTTGGCGGGCAGTTTTCCGTGGTTGTTTTATCTGGCGTCGAACGCGTGGCGGTCGGTTCAGCAATGGCGGGAAACGTTCGATGACCGGTTGCGTTTGTTCCTGTGGTTGTGGGTGATCGCGCCGATTGTCTTCTTCTCGTTTTCGGAATCGAAGCTGCCCGGCTACATCCTGCCGATCTTTCCCGCCGTGGCGTTGATCGTCGGCGAAGAGTTGGATCGTTGGTGGAACGATGAACAGCCATCGCGGTTGAAGATGCTGAGCGTTTTGACGGCGGCGTTGATCATCGCAGTGGGGATCGGTTCAGGCATTGTTTTGCAGCGCGAATTGGGTGTCGCCGCGCGCGACGCGTGGATGATGGGATCAATCGCGATTCTGATCGCGCTGGCCTATCTGAGTTTCCTGTGGCTGCGAGGCGGCAGAGTAGCGACGCTCTTTCTGCCGTTCGGGTTGGCCGTGATTGTGATCGCCGCCGCGCATCTGGTCTTTCCCGGATTGGGCCGGCGCGAATCGCTGAAGGAGTTGTCGCTGGCGGCGGTCGAGGCGGCGCTCCCGGCGGAGCGATTGATCTTCTTCGTCAATCAGGATCACGGGGTGAATTTTTACGCCACCGGCTTGCCGTTGCGCGACAATCGTTCGGACCTGGTCACGGTCTTTTCGTCCGACGAGATTGTGCTGTTGGTCGAGGCGAGCCGCAGCCAGAGCATCCTCGTCGCTTCACGCAAACGATGGCGCGACGGCGTGATGAAATCCGAGAAGTTGCAGACGGAGATGATCGGGGAGCAGAAGCTCAACGCGCAATGTTCGCCCGATTGCGACTGGGTGTTGTTGCGCGCGAGAAAGAAGCAGAACGGAGAATAAAATCTTGCAGTATCGTGAAGACCATTTGATTCAAGGCGCCGCCGCCAACACCACGATCCGGCTGCTCGCGGCGGTGACAACCAATCTCGTCGCCGAAGCCTGCGACCGTCACCGAACCGCGCCGACGGCTTCCGCCGCGCTCGGCAGGGCTTTGACCGGGACGTTGCTGCTGGGCCGCACGTTCAAAGACCTCGAACACATCACGGTTCGTTTCGATTGCCGAGGCCTGGTCGGCGCCATCGTCGCCGAAGCCAGCGCGCACGGCGCGGTCCGTGGTTACGTGAAGAACCCGGCGGCGCATCTGCCCCCGAACGCATCGGGCAAGCTGGACGTGAAGGGCATCGTGGGCGAAGGGACGTTGCACGTGATCCGCGAAGCCGGGTTCGAGATCGGCTTGATGAAAGAGCCGTATTACGGCTCGGTCCCGATCCTGTCCGGCGAGATCGCCGAAGATTTTGCGCACTACCTGGCGATCTCGGAACAAATCAATTCAGCCGCCTCGCTCGGCGTGTTTGTCGAATCGGAGCAGGAGCGGGTAGCGGCGGCGGGAGGTTACCTGATTCAGGTGATGCCGGGCGCTGAGGACGAAACGATCGCGGCCATCGAGAAAGCCGTTTCCAGCGCGCCCTCCGTCACCGAACTGATCCGCGGCGGGGCGGACGCGAGCGAGATGTTGCAGATCACGCTCGGAGACATTCCCTTCGACACGCTCGAAACACATTCAGTAGAGTTCCGCTGCAAGTGCTCTTACGAACGCGCGGTGAACATCGTCAACGCGCTTGGAGAGGAAGAGGTGATGGATATGTTGGAGAAAGACAAGGGGGCGGAATTGACCTGCCACTTCTGCAATTCAGTTTATTACCTGGATGAGGAGGCGTTGCAGGGGATACTCAATCCGCCGCAGGAGATGGTGATGTGAGTTGCTCTCAAAAGATGAAGTCAGTGAGCTGAGTCCCGACGACCAAACCGTCTACTTCGTGAAAATGGGCGTCGTAAGTGAAGACCGCAAGGTCGTGTTGAAGTGCGGTGGCGGCAATCCACATGTCATTTGTCGGGATCAGTTTCCCTTTCGTTCTCAACGACCGATAAATCAGCGCGTAGCGTTCGGCGGTTCCATCGTCAACCGGTAACAGTTTCGCTCGCGGAGATTGGAGAAATTGCTGAAGCTCTTGGCGGTTGGCTGTTTCACGCGATCCCAGAGCGAATCCGGCGAACAGTTCTCCCAGCACAGTGACGTTAATACAGACTGACGGCGCGCGCTGGATTACTTCAACAGCCTCAGGGGCATCGCGTTTGAAAGCGGCGTATGCGTTGGTGTCCAGCAGGATTTCTTTTACTGCCACAGCTTTTCATCCACTCTATTGAATTCAGAAATGGCCGCCAGGAATTCATCTGCTTCCTGATCGCTCCAGGTTCCGGCCAGTGAATCAAGATCGTGATAGATCGGGATGGGCGAGGTTTCGCGCTCGACCCCAACGCCTTTATAAATCAATTGCAAAATCATCTCCTGCACGCCGATGCCACGCCTGGCCGCTTCCCGCGAAATCCAGTTTACGATGGCTTCATCAATTCCGGTTATCGTGATTGATTGGTTCATTACTGATCCTCCGTTGCTTTGGGCGATCTCGACAGGACTTTATACCACACTGTCAGTAAGAGAAGTTAGCCCGCCGCCGCCCGCATCAGGCGATCCAGATGTAGCGACAGCGAGTTCCGCCACGCGCTTTCCAGCGCCGCCACCGAGTCTTCGACCAGCGACTCGCCATCGCAAACAATGCTCAGTTGATTGCCGCCGGTTTCACCGATCACTTCACAGACAACTCCGTTTTGCTGGGCGATCTCTCGCAGGCGATCAACGTGTTCCGGCTTTGCGCTGATGATGATGCGCGAAGGCGATTCGCTGAAGAGCAATGCTGTCACGTCTTTCAGCCCACTTGATTCGGCATGCTTGCTCAGATCAATGTGCGCGCCGACGGCATTGCGGCGATAGCTGGAAAAGCAGCTTTCAGCCAGCGCGACCGCCAATCCGCCGTCGCTGCAATCGTGCGCCGAACTGACCAAATCTTCCTGAATCGCCATCAGGCAGGTTTGTTGAACCGCCTTCTCCACTTCCAGATCGAGTCGCGGAACCGCGCCGCTCGCCTCGCCCACCACAACTGACAACAATTCGCTCGTGCCCAGATCGCCTCGCGTCGCGCCCAGCAGCAGGATCACATCGCCCGCTTCCTTGAACCATTGCGTGGTCGTGTGCTTCGCGTCTTCGATCAGGCCAAGCATGCCGATGACCGGCGTCGGATAAACGCCGCGCCCTTCGGTCTCGTTGTAAAAGCTGACGTTCCCGCCGGTGACCGGAACGTTGAACGCGCGGCAGGCTTCGGCCATTCCGTCAATCGTTTCGCTGAACGACCACATTACTTCGGGGCGTTCGGGGCTGGCGAAATTCAGGCAGTTGGTGATGGCGAGCGGACGCGCGCCGCTGCACACGACGTTGCGCGCCGATTCGGCGACCGCCAGCTTCGCGCCTTCGCGCGGATCGAGGTGACAATAACGCCCGTTGCCATCGAGTGAGATCGCCAGATTGCGTCGCGTCTCTTTCACGCGGATCACCGCTGCGTCCGAACCGGGCAAGACCACGGTGTTCGTCCGCACCATGTGATCGTACTGCCGGTAGACCCAATGCTTCGACGCCAGATTGGGCGAAGCCACGAGGCGGCGCAGGAGTTCGTTGAAGACCAGCGGTTCATTTCCAATTTGAGATTTGAGATTTGAGATTTGAGATTTGAGATTTGAGATTTGAGATTTGAGATTTGAGATTGCGGCTTTGATCTTCAGCGTTACGTCTTCGGCTTTGATTTCAACGGGCTGTTGTGGTCGGTTGTAGCGCGGCGCCTCGTCGGTCAACGCCAGGTTGGGGATTTCGGCCACGACTTCACCTTTGTGAATCACGCGCAGCTTTTGATCATTCGTCACGTGGCCGATGATCACCGCGTCGAGTTCCCAGCGTTGAAAGATTTCCAGCACCTGTCGGTCGTGGCCGCGCTCGGCGACGATCAACATCCGCTCCTGCGATTCCGACAGCATCATTTCGTAAGCGGTCATTCCCGTTTCGCGCTGCGGAACCAAATCCAGGTTGATCTCGATGCCCGTGCCTGCGCGCGCGCCCATCTCGCACGAAGACGAAGTCAATCCGGCGGCGCCCATATCCTGAATGCCGACGATGGCGCCGGCGCGCATCGCTTCCAGACAGGCTTCGAGCAGCAGCTTCTCAGCGAACGGATCGCCCACTTGCACAGTCGGTCGTTTTTCCATCGCCGCTTCGTCGAACTCCGCCGAAGCCATCGTCGCGCCGTGAATTCCGTCGCGGCCCGTCTTCGCCCCGACGTAGATCACCGAATTCCCGATGCCTTCGGCCTTGCCGTAAAAGATTTGCTCGCGCCGCACCAAGCCCAGCGCGAACGCGTTGACCAGCGGGTTGAGCGAGTAACAATCGGCGAAATAGACCTCACCACCGACGGTTGGCACTCCGAACGCGTTGCCGTAATCGCCCAGTCCTTTCACCACGCCAGCCATAATCCGCCGGTTGCGCGCAATCGTCTGCGCCGATCTCTGCTCGCGCGAATCATCAATGTCTTCGTCGCGCACGGGGCCGAAGCGCAGGCTGTTCATCGCCGCCACTGGCCGCGCGCCCATCGTGAAGATGTCGCGCAGGATGCCGCCGACGCCCGTCGCCGCGCCCTGGTACGGTTCGATGAACGACGGGTGGTTGTGTGATTCGATCTTGAACGCGACGCACCATCCGTCGCCGATGTCCACGATGCCTGCGTTTTCGCCGGGGCCTTGCACCAGGCAAATCCCTTCGACCGGCAAGCGTTTTAGATGAACTTTCGACGATTTGTACGAGCAATGCTCCGACCACATCACCGAAAAGATGCCGAGTTCGGTCAGGTTCGGTTCGCGGCCTAGCAGTCGCTTGATGCGCTCGTACTCTTCAGGCGTGATGTTGTGTTGATCGAGGATTTCAGCAGTGATTTGCATACAGCGGATTTCCGGATTTGAAATTCGAGATTTGAGATCGTGATCTGGTCTCAGGCTCTGAGCTTGATCATCGCGCGCAGCGAATCGGCCATTGAGAGAAAGATCGCGCGCCCATCCTTGCTGCCGAGCGCGCTCTCGGACGCGCGTTCAGGATGCGGCATCAAGCCCAGGACGTTGCGATCACGGTTGCAGATGCCCGCGATGTGGTTGAGCGAGCCATTCGGGTTAGCTTCGCCGGTCACGTCGCCGTTCGCGTCACTGTACCGAAAGATAACTTGGTTGTGATTTTCGAGTTCCGCCAGGGTTGCTGCGTCGCAGAAATAATTGCCTTCGCCGTTAGCGACGGGAAGGCTCAGGACCTGACCCGGAGCATAACCCGTGGTGAATGGCGTATCGGCGCGTTCGACCCGCAGATTGACGTGGGCGCAGACGAATTTCAGATCACGGTTGCGGAGCAGCGCGCCGGGCAACAGCCCGGCTTCGCAAAGAATCTGAAAGCCGTTGCAGATGCCCAGTACGAGTCCGCCGTCGCGCGCGAAATCTTTGACCGCGTTCATCACCGGCGAAAAGCGCGCAATCGCGCCCGTGCGCAGGTAATCACCGTAAGAAAACCCGCCGGGCAGGATGATCGCGTCGTAACGGTCAACCTCTTCTTCTTTGTGCCAGATGAAATCAACGGGCTGGCCAATGACTTTGCTGATCACGTGATAGGTGTCGTGATCGCAGTTTGAACCGGGGAAAACTACTACACCGAATTTCATTGCGATTGACCCTTTGGCGTTGAAGGTGTGAACTAGCGTGTAGTTTTACTACATCAACTTTGGCTTGTCTAGCTTGGGGCAGGCCAGGCAAAAGCGTCCCGGCTGAAAACAAATCTTGCTAACATTCTAATGCTGAACGTAGAATGCCCGTGACAAGCGGATAAGACCCATCACCCCATTTCGTTGCCCATTCTTGCAGTCCTTTGGTGTCACTTATGCTGAGACGAATCCTGTTACTCAATCAGCTTGGGTTATTGTTGTTCGCCGCCTGCTCCGATTCGCAGGTCGCCGCGCAAGGCAAAAAGCCTTCTCAAGTCCTGCGTCAGGTCATTGAGCATCAACAGAAAATGAGCGAGACGTTGAGCCGCGGGGCCGGCGCCGACAATGCTCAGCCTCCGGACCTGGCCGAACTGGAAGAGTTGGATGAAGCGGTGAAGAAATTCGCGGCGGAGCGCGTGGCCGGATTCAAGCTCAGCGATTGGAAGGGCGAAGAGTGGTACTCGCTAGCTCTGCTCTACCAAGTATCAGAACAGTTTGCGCCCGCCGCTGAAGCTTTTCGCGCCTATCTCAACAGCGATGGTAAAGTGAAGATGATGCCGAACGCCCAGATCGGTCTGGGCCGGGCTTTGATCGAAATGGAACGGATCGAAGAGGCCGAGAAGCTGCTCGAAAATATGGAGCTTAGTTTTATTGAAGGGCCAGTAATCACGGCCGCTCGCGCGGGGTTGCACAAAGACCTGGCCGTCGCGTTGCGTGATCGCGGTTCCCACGAACAGGCGGCGGAATTGGCCAAGAAGGGTTACACGCTGGCTGACAATTCAATCGCGCTTTTGCGGGGAGCGGCTCCGGCACTGCGCGAAACGACGGAACGGAATCGGATCGTTCTGGCCGCGCTGGCCGTGGCGTCATACGAACGGGTCGGGCGAAAAAAAGAGGCTGGCGATCTGAACGATCTGGTCATGAAGTTCGACTTTGATGGCCGGCCCGAATTGCGCGCGGTTTACGAGTTGGAACTGGCTGGCGCGCGGCTGATCGGCGCGCCCGCGCCGGAACTGGAAGTCTCGCGCTGGATCGAGAGGAAGCTGGGGCCGCCGTGGAGCCTGAGCCAATTGCGAGGCAAGGTCGTGTTGCTGGATTTCTGGGCGATGTGGTGTGGCCCGTGCGTCGCCGCTTTCCCCCGACTGCGCGAGTTTCAATCGAAGTATGCGGACAAGGGATTGGAGGTCATCGGCGTGACCAGGTTTTACGGACGATCCGACGCCGAAGAATCTTTGTCGCGCGAGCAGGAATGGAAGAGCCTGCAAAGTTACAAGGCCAAACACAAACTCACATATCCTTTCGCCGTCGGCAAGATGGACGACGTGACGAACGAGGAACGGTATGGCGTGGTCGGATTGCCGGCGATCATTTTGATTGATCGCCGCGGCAATGTGCGGCATGTCAAACGCGGCGTCGGCGAGTACCGCAAACTGGAAAAGCAGATCGAGAAGTTGATCGGCGAAAAATGACGGCGCCGATTTGAATTGTGATGAGTAACAGGAGGTGTCCCGCGTGTTATTGCCTCATCACGTTTTTATGTTCTGCCGGAAATGCGGAGTCGAATTGAAACCGAATGCGCTGGTGTGCAGGTATTGCGGCGCGGTAGTAGAGGATTGCTTTGATGATAACGAGTCTGAGCCAGAGGTCGAAATGGCCGCGCTTGGCCGGACTCCCGCGCGGCGCGAACAGACCATTTTGCGCGAAGCGACAAAACAGCCCGACCCATCGAGCGCCTGGTTGCCGGGCGAGGACGCGGTCATCGTCCCGATCGAGCCTTATGATTTGATCCCCGATGAAACCGGCGAAGAACAGTTCCCGCAATTCATCCCCATCTCTCCGCCCGTTTGGAATGGGACGCCGCAGCCGCGCGAAACGAGGCTGATAAACGAGCCAGTCGAAAGCGCGATCCTGATTCCGATAAACGAGATTCTGCCACACAAATTCGAAGGCGAGACAAGCTCCGATTACTTCCTCAAAAAGGAGCCGGAGCGTCAGCGCAGACACATCGTCTCGTCCGTGTTGCTGCTGCTGCTGGCCGTGATTACGGTTTTCATCCTTGCCTGGATGGCGCAGAGATGAACGGAGGGTAAAGACGGATCGAGCGCGCGCCGTCTTCTGATGGTTGTTATTTTATTCGTGGCGCTACGGGCACGGCCCCTCTGCGAGGAGGCGTAACTGAACCGGTGAGTTCTGGCAAGTACTCGGAGACGGCCAATCCCATCTGCCCATAAACTTTTGGCGCCGACGTCGCATAAAGCAGCGAGCGGAAATTGATGACGTAGCGCGCGGCGGGCGCGACGCTCTTGCCTTCCTGAAAATCACGGTAGAAAGCGTAATCGCGGAAGAGGCTCCGCGCGCGCGCCCACAGGTCGTCGCGCTTCGTGATGCGCGCCGCCACGGTCAGCACCGGCAACGCCAATCCCGCCAATGCGACCGAGCGGTCTTCGGCGATCTTGTCCGGAACCCAGAAATACGAGATCCCTTCCGGCAGATAAGCGCCGTCAGCGAGCGTGACGCCGGGCTTGAGCGGCGGGTTGTCTTTGCTGATCAGCCAGTCGGCGATGCGGACGAGGTAGTCGGCCACGCGTTGATCGCCAGTCTCACGCCAGTATTCGATCACGCCCAATTGCGCATAACCGCACCACGCCCACGGCTGCGCGGCTTGAATCACGTCCTGACTGGCATTGATGTAATAACCTTTGCGCCCGAACGATTCTTCGGTCTCGACCAGCAGGTTGACGTTCTCGCGCGCTTTGTTCAGGTAACGCGCATCACCCGTGTAACGATAAGCGGCCATCAGACCGAGCGTGGGCCAACCGACCCAGCGCGGCTCGTTCCAGGAGAGCGAGTTCCCGTAATTGAAATTCAGGCGGAGGAACGCATCGGAACCTTCGACCGCCGACTCGCGCGCGGCCTCATCGCCGGTCATCGCCCAGTAAAGCCACATCCCTTCGATCCACGAGTGGGAAGGCACAGGCTCCCTGAACGTGCCGTGGTCGCCTTTCTCGTAAAACGCCAGCCCTTTGAAATTCCACGTGCGCTCACGGTCAATGAAATCATCCGCGCGATAATGTCCCCAATCGGCGCGGTAACGAGCCATCTCGCTCCCCAGTTGGAACGCGCGCGCATCGCCCGTGCGCAGGTATTCGCGCAGCAGGATGAACGGCAGGTCGTAATGGACGTTGGCATAGCCATCGCCCCAGGCCAGGTCGCCGAAATTGCGCCAGCCGAACTGCTCGCCGTTCTCGCCGCGAATGCGATACTCGAAGATGGAAGTTGCGGGAACCGCGCCTGCCGCCTCCGTCGCTTCGACGGCGTAACCCGACGCGAGCATCCGTTCGACCCGAGTGGCGGCTTCGGCCAGTTGCTGATCATTCGGCAAGATTCTCGACCAATTGCGTTTCTCGACGAACCCTGGACGAACCGCGCCGGTCGAGGCGATGTACGCCGGATTGAGCGTCGCGTTCATCGTATTGGTCAGCAGCCGCGCGTTGATCGTTTGCCGTCCGAGGTAAAAATCCGTGGTCTTGGCGCGCGCGCCGTCGAAAATGTAATCGCTGCCCAGGTCGGGCAGAATGTCGAAGCGGATTCCGCCGCCGTTACCGGCCAGCGCCTTCGGGTAATTTTCGACGAACTCTGGGACGGCGATTTCAAACAGCCCGGCGACCAGCGACGCGCCGCTCTGCCTTTTCGTCAGATACGCGTGCGCCTCGTCGGCGTTCAAAACCTGCGACACGCCGGAGCTTGGTTGAACGGTCGGAAGCAAAACCGACAGGCTGCGCAAGATCGCGTGTTGCGAAAACGGCGGTTGGAGAGTTCGATCCGCGCCGAAGCCGAACACGCCGTTGTTCATCATCCGCAAACGGACGCGAACGAATGGCTGGTCCGCGTAAAAATAATATCGCAGCGCGAAGGCGACGGTCGGTGGAGTTTTGCCTGCGTCGCTTTTGAAATACCCGTCTTGCCGCACGACGACGCGCAACGAGTTCGATTCCTCAACGCTCGCGCGTTCGATGAAGGCGGTCGCGGTCATTGCGGGAGAATCAGGTACGAATAATTTTTCGCCGCCGACGTGTGGGGATTTGAGTGGGGCGGAGAACTGAATGGTTTGCCCGTTGACGCTTTTGATTGTCGCGACCTCCTGCTCGATGCTCAGATCACGGATTGCGGCGCCCGCTTTGTGATCGAACTTGAGCGCGGTCGAAGTTCGCAAATCCTGTGGCTGCGCCGAGCTGACTTCGATCTCTTCCTGGCGCGGCGTGCCTTCGTCAATGAGGTATCGGCGGTTGGCTTCGAAGGTCCAGTCGTTGGTAACCAGACGCGCGCTGCCCGCCGGGGCGTCCCATTTCAGCGTGTTGACGTGCTCGAAGCTAACCGCGTCGCCGGGCTTGAACAGCGACGCGTCGGTCACGATCACCACGTCCGGCGATGAACTGAGACGAGTGATGATGGCGCGGCGCGGCAGACCGGAGCGAGCGGTGATGGGCGCCAGCAACATCTCCGCGCCGCTGAGCTTGAAGCTTCTGACCAGCGACCCTCCCTGTTTCGGAAGTTCGACCTCGATCTGCGAGTTGGTCACGCGGATGTTCCCGTTCGTGTCATTGACGGTTACGGGAGTGAAGTTCGGGCGCGCCGCGCGCGTCAGAAAATGCGCGCCGTTCGCCACCGGTTGGAAATCAACCAAAAGCCATTTGATCGGTTTGCTCGTGTCGTTCACGCCGCCACGCCAGCGCGCCAGCGCGCGCATTTGCGATGGAACGGCTGCTCCATTGGCGTCAGCGACGCCGAGCTGAGCAGCGTCGAAAACACCGGCGGCTTCACTGATCGGGACGCCGATTGTGACAGGCAGCGAAGCGTTGGAGACGTTGATCGGAATGCGGATTGACGCGGTCTGCGTTTGCGTCTCAGGCGCAATCAAACACGACGGCAGGATCGTGATGAGCAAACACAGCGCAGGCAAGCGAAAGAAGCTTTGCGTAAAGGCCGATCGAGAGATTCTTTTAAATTGGAGCAGCACGGATAGCTTCCTGAACGGGGTATTGATGTATAGGGAGACCGGGCAAAGGATAGCATGGATCGGGAAGGTTTAGAGGTTGTTTTTCCTGTGGTCTTGCCAGGCCGTTTGGCTATCGTTCGACGCCAGTTTTTGCTAAGGTGCGCAGCGTGCTGAAGGAAGGATTCGATAGGGGAATGTGGCGGCGAGCGGTTGCGCCAATGGCGCTGGCCATCGCCTGGGGCGCGCTCTATTTTGACACGCTGCGCCGTCTGGTTGACGATTGGCGCGTTGATGAAAATTACTCGCACGGATTCCTGATCCCGTTCATCAGCGCCTACGCGATTTGGAGCAATCGTGACCGGATCATTTCGGCGCCTGTTGCGCCGCGAATTTTCCTGGGCGGCGTGTTGATGTTGGTGGCCGTGCTGATGTTGATGGCGGGCATCGCTGGCGCGGAGTTGTACGTCGCGCGCCTTTCGCTGGTCTTGTCGCTGGCGGCTCTGGCGCTCTACTTCTTCGGCCTGGAGTGGCTGAAGCTACTGGTCTTTCCGATTGGGTTGTTATTGTTTGCGCTTCCGATTCCGAACATTGTCTTCAATCAAATCGCGTTCCCGCTGCAACTGATCGCTTCCGATTACGCCACGCGCGCGATCAAGTTATTCGGCATCCCCGCGTTACGCGAAGGCAACGTGATCGAACTGGCGCAGATGAAGCTGCAGGTCGTCGAAGCGTGCAGCGGAATTCGTTCGCTGGTGACGCTGGCGACGTTGGCGGTCGTTTACGGCTATTTCACCGAGAAGAGATTGTGGCGACGTCTCGCGCTTTTCGTCGCAGTGATCCCGATTGCGATCATTGCGAACGCGGCGCGCGTGGCCGGAACCGGAGTGATGGCTCACTATTGGGGCATTCAGGCCGCCGAAGGCTTTCTGCACGGGTTCTCAGGCTGGCTGGTCTTTGTCGTCGCGGTGTTGCTGTTGCTCGCTTTTGCGCAGGCTTTGAATTGGATCGAACGAATGTTTCTTCGGCGGCGAAACTCGGCCCCAGCGGTAAATGAATTGAATACGCGATGAAAAGACGGTTTAGTTACATTGCGATGTTATCGTTACTACTCTGCTCTGCGGCATTCGCGCAATACCTAGCGCGCGCGGGCGAGCGCGAACGGGTTCCATCGCAGGTCTCGCTCTCCGCCTTCCCGCAAACCTTCGACGTGTGGCGGCAGGTTGACGAACAAACGTTGACTGCCGGCGCTTTCCGCGAACTCAAGACCGACGATTACCTCTCGCGGACTTACACGAACGACAAGGGCTTTCCGGTCTTCCTCTTCATCGCTTATTACGCCAGCCAGCGTCATCGCCAGACTTTTCATTCACCGCAAAACTGTCTGCCCGGCGCCGGATGGACGATGAGCAGGCGCCGGCTTCATCGGGTTGACGATTCGGCGGAGAAGCGGATCAACGAGTACCTGACCGAAAAAGACGGCGTGAAGATGATGGCGTTTTACTGGTACCACGGTCGCGGGCGCGTCGTGGCGAGCGAATACTGGGGTCGTTTATACACGATCAAAGATTCAATGGCGCTGGGGCGAACCGACGGAGCTTTGGTTCGCGTGATTGCGCCGGTGGGCAAAGGCGTCGGCGCGGAAGATGTGGCGCGACAGATCGGTTTGGATTTCACGCGCAAGCTGTTACCGATGTTGTCAAGTTACATCCCGGATTAAACGGCTGGCCGGCGTTTTCAAAGATTCGGCCAGCCGTGTTATCTTCGCGCCACTCACCAGCAATAAAGATCAACGAAAAGAAAGAGAGTTTATATGCTTCTTGAAGGCAAGAAAGGCTTGATCGTAGGCGTCGCCAACAAACACAGCATCGCTTGGGCGATTGCCCAATCCACCGCGCGCGAAGGCGCGAAGCTGATCTTCAACTACCAGGGCGAACGGCTCAAAGAGAACGTCGAAGAGTTGGCTGCAACCCTCGAAGGGGCGAAGATTTTCCCCTGCGACGTGAGCAACGACGGCGAGATCGCGGCGTTGATGAAGAACGTCGAATCGCAGTTCGGCGGGTTGGATTTCCTCGTTCACTCGGTGGCGTTCGCCCCGCGCGAGGAATTGACCGGAGAGTTCATCAACACTTCGCGGCAGGGATTTGCGACGGCGCTGGACATCAGCGCCTATTCGCTCGTCGCGGTTTCGCGCGCCGCCTTGCCGTTGATGAAAGACGGCGGCTCGATCATCACGTTGACTTACCTCGGCGCCGAACGGGTTGTGCCGCATTACAACGTGATGGGTGTGGCCAAGGCTGCGCTCGAAGCTTCGGTGCGTTACCTGGCGCACGACCTGGGCCCGCGCGGCATCCGCGTCAACGCGATTTCGGCCGGGCCGATCAGGACGTTGGCGGCGCGCGGCGTCTCGGGCATCAGCAAGATGGTCGAGCATCACCGCGAAATCGCCCCGCTGCGCCGCGCGACGGAACAGGCCGAAGTGGGCGACACCGCGTTGTTTTTGCTAAGCCCGCTGGGGCGTGGAATTACCGGCGAAGTGATTTACGTTGACGGTGGGTATCACATCCTGGGCACGCTGGCGTCAATCGGGTAGCTTTCATCCAAATGGATCAAAGACAGGCGTGAGATGCTGGCGGCGCCGGATGGCCTCTTCAATGGTTGTGACCAGGTAGGTTGGATCGGCAAACTTGTGGATGACGATTTCAGCGCCAGCCATTTTGGCCAGCAGCTCGTAGTCAGCGCCATAAGCTGTGGCGACCGCGACCGGAGCGTGATACGAGCGCAACCGCCGGATCAGGTCAAGCCCATCAATCGGAGGCTTCATCAGGTCGCCGATCAGGATGACGCCGATGGCAGGTTGCCGGAGTGATTGCAGGACTGCCTCGCCGCTGCCGGCGGTCAACGTAACGAAGCCTCTGTCTTCCAGCAGGCGGGAAAAGAACTCCAGCGTGGCGGGATTTTCGTCGGCGATCAGAATCTTCACGTCGCTTCTTCGCATACTACTCCTCTGCTGTCTGCAAGATTGGCGGCGGCTATTCTACTCCTTGCGCCAATCTCATCAACCAAATTTTTCGACCTGCGCAAGTACAAAAGAGACTGACAGAAAAAGTGGGGCAGAAAAAAATAGGACTTCGACCTGCGCAAGTACAAAAGAGACTGACAGAAAAAGTGGGGCAGAAAAAAATAGGACTTCGACCTGCGCAAGTACAAAAGAGACTGACAGAAAAAGTGGGGCAGAAAAAAAATAGGACTTCGACCTGCGCAAGTACAAAAGAGACTGACAGAAAAAGTGGGGCAGAAAAAAATAGGACAAGGCTGGATGTCTCTATTTTTCTGCCCCACTTTTTCTGTCAGGCTTTTGCTTCGCTCAGTTGGCCAGAACCAGATTCAGGTATTCGCGCAGACGTGACTCGGTGACTCTTTCGCCGAGTTTTTTGTTGGCGATGAAGTGCCAGGCTGGGTCGCCATCGCCTCGCCGTTTGAAGATCAATTCGGCCACGGTTCGGGCTTCGAGCATCACGTTTTGGCTCAAACCGATGCGCGCGCGCGCCAGCCCCCGGTCAGGCACGAACCCGTGCTGCGGTTCGCGCGGCCAGCCGACTTCGACGACCAGCGTCTTCTCACGGAAACGCGCGCCGAACCGTTCGCCAACCATCGTTGAATTCTCGACTTTGAATTGCCACTCCTGTCGGCCCACCTGCAATGGCTGGTCGTTCTTCGCGCTCAGTTCCAGGCTGATTTCAGCGCAGACGGCGTCGATCGCATTCCACAGCCATTGCCTGCCGCTTTCGCGCAGCCGGTCATTCGCCTCTTTCAGCGCGAAGTATTCGGCGATGGAGCTTTTGTCGTTCGGATTACCCATAAAGATTGGGGATTGCAGATTTGAGATTGCAGATTTGAGATTGCAGATTTGAGATTGCAGATTTGAGATTGCAGATTTGAGATTGCAGATCGACGTGACTGCTCTTCAATTCGCAATTCGCAATCCGCAATCCACAATCCGCAATCCGCAATCGTTAGATTTCGTGGCGGTTGGTTAGAGCTTTGTGCATAGTCACTTCATCGGCGTATTCGAGATCGCTGCCCACCGGCAATCCCATCGCGATGCGCGTCATGCGAAATCCCAGAGGTTTGAGCAACCGGGCGAGGTAATTCGCCGTAGCTTCGCCTTCAGTGTTCGGGTTGGTGGCCAGGATGATCTCTTTGACCTGGCTCTCGCCGCTTTCGTCAGGGCGCAGCCGTTCGAGCAGGTTTTTGATCCGCAGTTCTTCCGGGCCGATGCCGCGAATCGGCGAAAGCGCCCCGTGCAGAACGTGGTAAAGCCCGTGATACTCGCGCGTCTTTTCAATCGCCACCAGGTTGTGTGGCTCTTCGACGACGCAGATGATGGATTGGTCGCGCGACGGGCCGGAGCAGAAGCGGCAGGGATCAACGTCTGTGAGGTTGTTGCAGACGGAGCAGAAGACGATCTTCTCCTTGACTTCGCGGATGGCCTCGATCAATCGCTCGGCCTCTTCCTGCGGGGCTTTGAGCATGTGGAACGCCAGCCGCTGCGCCGATTTATGGCCGATGCCGGGCAGCCGTTTGAATTCGTCTATCAGCTTTGTGACAGGCTCTGCGTAATCGAGCATAACGATGTTTACATCAACCCCGGCGGAAGACCTAACCCGCCGAAAGTGCTGCCCAATTTGTTGCTCGCGCTTTCGTCAACTTTGCGCCCGCATTCGTTGACGGCGGCCACGATCAAATCCTGGAGCATCTCGATGTCGCTGGCGGCTTCGGGGTCAATCTTGATCGAAAGGATTTCCTTAAGTCCGTTCATTTCAACTTTGACGATGCCGCCGCCTGCCGTCGCGTCGACGCGCAGAGCCTCCATCTCCTTCATCATCTGCTCTTGCATCTGCTGAGCCTGCTTCATCATTTGCTGCAGGTTCATTCCGCCCGGAAGTTTCATAAAAATTCTCCTTCGCTTTGGTAATCAGCTTTGAGTGAATCGGTCACGCTCATCATAACACGCCGGAATCAAGCCGGGAACCATCGATAGAATCAAACTCATTTAGGGCTGATCGCCGGATTCTCTCGCTCCTTCACCCAGAGTATCTCGGCCTTGGTTTTTTCCACGATCAGCCGCACGGCGGGGCTTTGCATCGCGCGGGCGCGCAATTGGCGTTGTTTCAACTCAGCTTCGTCAACCCGCTCTTCGACCTGCCCGCTGATCTTCACTTCGAGTTTGACCGGTTGTCCGAAGAGACGTTCGCCGATTTCGCGGAAGAGTTGATGGCTGTCGCGCACCCGTTTGGTGAAGACATCGTCAGCGCCGAAGGTAGCGGTCAGCGTCCCATCACGAAACTCCAACTGCGCGTCTTCGATCGCGGCCATCACCAGGGGGCGATTCATCTTTTGAATTTCTTTCAGGATCGCTTCGACTTCACGGCCGGCGGAGACCGGAGTCGCGGCCGGCGGTGTTTGTAGCTTGGGCGTTGAAACCGGTCGAGGCGTCCGGACCGGCTCTGGCTCGAACAGGTCGTCCGGCGGCGCCAAGTCGAAGTCAGGAAAATCCGGCGGTTCATCCGCTCTGGTTGCGCCGCTGGGTTGGTAGCCGGAATTAGTGGGCGCCCGGTCGCCTCTTGGTTCAACCTGGCTCTCCGGAGGTTGCGAAATAGCTTTCTTCGACTCTTCGTTGTTGGGGGTAACCTGGTTTCGAGCAATGTTACCTTTTTGAGCAGGGAAGCTGACCGCTTCGCCGCCGTCGCCGATCAATCTCGATTCCAACTCCTCAAGTCTGGTGATCAGCTCGTCGAGGGTTCTTAATCTGGTCGCGTGAGTTAATTTGACCAGCCCGATCTCAAGCTGGAAACGCGGATGAGGAGAATCTTTAACCTCTTTCTCGGTTTCAGCCAGCAGATGGAAACACCTGACCAGATCCTCTTCTGAGAAATGCGCCGTCAGTTGTTTCAAGTGATCAATTTCCACATCGGTAACACCCAATACTTCGCCGCTGGTGATGCCGGATTTGACTACCAGCAAATGTCGTAGATAAGCCATCAACTCCCGCGTGAAATTGCGCAGGTCGTAACCTCGGACAAAGATTTCTTCGACCAGATTTAAGATGGTCGAAGTATCCTGACCGGCGATGGCTTCGGCGAAACGTCCAAGCGTGGCGGCGCTGACCAGTCCGAGCGCGGCGCCTACATCTTCTTCGGTAATTTCGTCGCCGCTAAAAGCTATGACCTGATCAAAGGCCGATTGCGCGTCGCGCAAACTGCCCGCGCCCGCACGAGCTATTTCGCGCAGCGCGGATGTACTCACCTTCACGCCTTCTTTATCGGCGATTTCACGCAGCCGCCCGAATATTTTTTCGGTGGGAATTTGCCGGAATTCAAATTGCTGGCAGCGCGAGAGAATGGTGTCGGGGACTTTGTGTAATTCGGTGGTCGCCATAATGAAGACGACGTGCGCGGGAGGCTCTTCCAATGTTTTCAGCAGCGCATTGAACGCGCTGGTCGAAAGCATATGGACTTCGTCAATGACGAATATCTTGTACCGGTCTCTCGCCGGAGCCATTGCCAGGTTGTTAATGATCACGTCGCGTACATTATCAACGCCGGTGTTCGAGGCTGCGTCAATTTCCAGCACGTCTAAAGCATTGCCGATGGCGATTTCGACGCACGAAGGGCATTGCAAGCAGGGTTGGCTCGTGACGCCTCGGTGACAATTAAGCCCTTTCGCCAGTATCCGCGCGGTCGTCGTTTTGCCGGTTCCCCGCACGCCGGAAAAGAGGTAAGCATGGTGCAACCGCCGCCCGTCCAGCGCATGCTCGAGCGTGCGGGTAATGTGTTCCTGCCCCGTCAGATCAGCAAAGGTTTGCGGACGGTATTTTCGAGCGATGACCTGGTAGTTCACGATCTGCTCCTCCCGGTTTGAAGATGCAAAAATATTGATTGCGCTTTATGGGGCCGAAGGATAGCGTAGTTACACCTGGCGCTCAAGCCGTGAGTGAAGTCGGTATGACGACGCCAGCAAGTAAGAACCCAGCGAATATCAAATTACCACGATTACCAACTATTTACCTGAACCTGCTTGGCTTTTTACTTAAAAGGTAGTTTAATACGCGGCAAGTTAAACTTCCGCTGTTACAAATCCGGCTATGCGTTGAAAGCATTGAGGTGGTTTGAACGGAAAGACCACCGGGCATTGAGTAACACCGGGAAATTTTGAATAACCAAAATAATTCTTTTCAAGAGGAGAGAAATGCATGCCTACAAAATCAGGGAGTAACAATCCCGCGGAACTGATCATACTGGCGATTGCCAGTATCGATTCTCAAATCAAAGATCTGACCGGAAAACGCGAACAGCTTGCCAAGATGGTCTCTGTCGCCGCCGCCCCTTCAGTGGTTCGTCGCGGAAGGCCGGCGGGGACCGCCGCCAAAGCCGCCAAACCCAAACGAGTGGTTTCAGAAGCGACGAAAAAGAAGCTGAGAGCCGCGGCCAAAGCGCGGTGGGCCAAAATTCGCGCGGAGGAAGGCAAATAAATTTCCTCAGGCGGATTGATTGAAACCTGCCTGAGGATGGCATCAGTGAAATAGCACCGGGAAACAGGAATGACCTGAAAATAGGACAGGCCCCGGTAACTTCCGCGGCACATCAGAACAACGCTACCGTTGCTACCTTCCGGTCCTGGCGGGGTTCACGTGTTCGAGATTGCACGGAGGCCGGAGCCTGGCAAAGCGAATCCCGGATTTGAGATTCAAATCCGGGATTCAAAAAACTGGCGGAGAGAGCGGGACTCGAACCCGCACAGGCCTTTCGGCCCGCCGCGCTTCCAACGCGGTGCCATACCAATTAGGCGATCTCTCCGCATCTCGGATCTCAAATTTGAAATCTGAGATTTGAGATCCCTGGCGGAGAGGGTGGGATTCGAACCCACGGTACCCGTAAGGGTACAACGGTTTTCGAGACCGCCCGATTCAGCCACTCTCGCACCTCTCCGCATACAACTTACATAATCTCATTAACCTTAGTCAGAAGTTACTTCCGATTCTTCATCCTGATCGCCGGAGGATTTGGTCTGGCGGCGTTGTTTGAAGAAAGCCTGCATCAACTCCCGGCCTTCTTCGGCCAGCACGCCAGCAGCAACTTCGACTCGATGATTCAAAGAACTGTTCGTGCAGATCTGGAAGATGGTATCAACGGCGCCGGCGCGCAAATCAGCAGCGCCGTAAACCAATCGTTTGACCCGCGCGTTGACCATCGCTCCGGCGCACATCGCGCAAGGTTCGATGGTCACGTACAAGGTAGCTTCGGTCAACCGATAATTACCGATCAACTGTGCGGCTTCGCGCAACGCGATGATCTCCGCGTGCGCGGTCGGATCATTCGACCCGATCGGCCGGTTGTACCCGCTTCCAACAATCCGGTTGTCAATTACCACCACTGCGCCGATAGGAACTTCGCCAGCGTCGCGCGCCAGCCGGGCTTCACAGATCGCGAACCCCATAAAAAATTCATCCTTTGCGGTTGAATCCGAAAGAAGATCGCCAGAGGTATTTTGGTTCGGCTCTTCTTCGTTTGCTGCTTTACGCTTTGCCATTTTCCGTTTCGGCGTCCAAAAAGCGAAGGCGAATGGTACTGACGCAACTAGCTCCTGTCAAGCAGGGCATCGGCGCGGTTTTGAGGTAGAATCGCGTCGTGTCATCGCCTACTATCAATTCACCGAAACCGATTGATTACCAACGGAGGTTCGCTTGAAACTCAAACCAGTTTTGATCGCGATTTTGTTTTCAATCCTGGCGAATCAGGCTTTCGCCCAATCTTCGCCAGCCGCCGCCGCCGCGCGCGCTTACCGCCAAACGCGCGAGCACGAGATCATCAACGAGTTCGTCAGCCTGCTTTCGATTCCCAACGTGGCTTCGGATACGACGAACATCCGCCGCAACGCCGAGCTGATTTCACGGATGATGGAGAAGCGCGGGGGCAAAACCCGCTTGCTCGAAGTCCCGGATGCTCCGCCGGTCGTTTACGGCGAAATCATGACGCCGGGCGCGACGCGCACCCTGATCTTTTACGTTCATTACGACGGGCAGCCGGTCGAGCCGGCGAAATGGGTCGGCGGCGATCCATTCAAACCGACTTTACGTTCAGCGTCGCTCGAAGCCGGCGGTCGAGACATTCCGTTTCCAGCCAAAGATCAAAAGTTCGATCCCGAATGGCGGCTTTACGCCCGATCGACCGGCGACGACAAAGCTCCGATCATCGCCCTCTGCGCCGCGCTCGACGCTCTGCGCGAAAATAAGATCGCGTTGGCCTCGAACATCAAGTTTTTCTTCGAAGGTGAAGAAGAGGCCGGATCGCCGCGCCTGGAAAAGATCGTCGAAAAGTATCGCGATTTGTTATCAGCGGACGCGTGGCTGATCTGCGATGGACCGGTTGATCAAACGCGGGCGCAGCAGGTTTATTTCGGCGCGCGCGGCGCAACCGGGCTTGAACTCACTGTCTACGGCCCGCGACGCGAACTGCACAGCGGCCATTACGGCAACTGGGCGCCGAACCCCGCGATGATGCTGGCTAAATTGCTGGCCTCGATGAAAGACGATGACGGGCGCGCGCTGGTCAAAGGTTATTACGACGGCGTCGAACCTTTGAGCGAAACCGAACGGCGCGCGTTCGCCGAAGCTCCGGATAACGACGCGCTGCTCAAACGCGAGCTGGGCGTCGCGTGGACTGAAGGGGCAGGGAAGCGGCTGGTCGAATTGATCAACCAGCCTTCGCTCAACATTCGCGGTTTTTCAAGCTCGTCAGTCGGCGCAACCGCGCGCAACGTCATCCCGTCAACCGCCACCGCTTCGATTGACCTCCGGCTGGTCAAAGGCGTTGATCACCGCCGCGCCGTCGAGCTTGTGGTCGAACACATCCGCGCGCAGGGCTACCACGTGGTTGAAGGCGAGCCAGACGACGCAGCCAGGCTCAAGTATCCGAAGATTGTCAGAGTTACCAGACAAGGTGGCTACAACGCTTCGCGCACTTCGATGGATTTGCCTATTTCGCGGCAAATCATTGCGGCGGTCGAAAGCGCGCGTGGCCGCGTGATCAAAATGCCGACGCTTGGTGGCAGCGTCCCGCTCTATATCTTCACCGATTTTCTCAAAACGCCATGCATCGGCGTTCCGATCGCTAATCACGACAACAACCAGCACAGCGCGAATGAGAATATCCGGTTGCAGAATCTGTGGGACGGAATTGAGACGATGGCGGCGTTGTTGACAATGAAGTAGCGAGCTGGCGGCAAAGTCGGCTATTCGCTATGGCCGAAATTATGGAGAGAGTTTTTATGGCAGAGAAGAGGAAGTTCAGAGTCGAGCAGATTGATCACATCCATGTCTTTGCCCCTGACCAGTATGAAGCGGCAGTCTGGTACGAAGAGGTTCTGGGGCTTGAGATTCTCCCGGAGCACGAAGATTGGGCGACCGGCGGCGGCCCGCTCACCATTTCCAGCGACGGTGGTAACACAAGCCTGGCGATCTTCCGGCGGGAAGGCGGAAGTGGCGAATCGAAGAGCACTGTGGCCTTTCGTGTCAGCGGAGAGGGCTTCCTGGCTTTCCTTGCGCGCCTGGAAGAACTCGATGTTCGTGACGCCAGAAACAATCGCGTAACGGGCGCCGATGTCGTGGATCACGATAAATCATTCTCGATCTATTTCTGCGATCCGTATGGCAACCCTTATGAACTTACCACCTATGATTACCAGTATGTGAGCGAGAGTCTCAAACGTTGATTGAAATTTCACCTTTCGGAGAGGTTCACAAATGGCAAAAGAATACGATGTAGTTGTGTTAGGCGCAGGCCCGGGCGGTTACGTCGCCGCCATCCGCGCCAAACAGCTTGGATTGAAGACAGCCATCGTCGAGAAGCAATACTGGGGCGGAGTTTGCCTCAACGTCGGCTGCATCCCGTCAAAAGCTCTGCTTCGCAACGCCGAACTCGTCCATCTTCTCAAACACGAAACCAAAACGTTCGGCATCAACATTGAAGGCAGCGTCAGTTTCGATTACGGCGAAGCGTTCCGCCGCAGCCGCAAAGTGGCCGAAGGCCGCGTCAAAGGCGTGCGCTTCCTGATGAAGAAAAACAAGATTGATGAATACGACGGCTGGGCGGAATTCACCGATCCACACACGTTGAACGTGAAGCTGAACGCCGGCGGCGAAGAGATCCTCAGCTTCAAAAACTGCATCATCGCCGCCGGTTCGACCACGCGGTTGATCCCAGGCTCGAAGTTGAGCGAGCGCGTCGTCACTTACGAAGAGCAGATCATGGAAGACAAATTGCCTTCGAGCGTCATCATCGCCGGCGCGGGCGCCATCGGCGTCGAGTTCGCTTACGTGCTCGGCAACTACGGCGTGGATGTGACCATCGTTGAATTCCTGGATCGCATCGTGCCGCTGGAGGATGAAGAGGTTTCAGCGGAATTGAGCCGCCAATACCGGCGCAACGGCGTCAAGATGATGATCGGTACGCGTGTGGACAAGATCGAAGACACCGGACAGAACGTCCGCGTCGCCGTCACCACATCAGACGGCAAACAGCAGACGCTCGAAGCGGACAAGGTTCTGCAAGCCATCGGTTTCAAACCGCGCACCGAAGGCTACGGTTTAGAGAAGACTGGCGTCAGGCTGACCGAGCGTGGCGCGATTGACATCAACGGCAGGATGCAAACCAACGTCCCACACATATACGCCATCGGCGACGTGACCGCCAAGTTGATGCTAGCGCACGTGGCCGAGGCGATGGGCGTGATCGCGGCGGAAAACATTGCTGGAGTTGAAACGATTGAGTTGGAATTCGACATGATGCCGCGCGCCACTTATTGCCAGCCGCAGATCGCCAGCTTCGGCTACACCGAGAAGCAGGCGCGCGAACGCGGTTACGAGATCAACGTCGCCAAGTTCCCGTTCACGGCGAACGGCAAGGCGCAAGGCTTGGGCGACGCCACCGGCTTCGTCAAATTGATCAGCGACAAACGGTACGGCGAGATGCTCGGCGCGCACCTGATCGGCCCGGACGTGACTGAATTGCTGCCAGAGCTAACACTGGCGCGGTTCGCGGAATTGACGCCGCGCGAGATCGCCCGCAACGTTCATTCGCATCCGACGCTGAGCGAAGCCATCAAAGAAGCAGCGCACGGTCTGGAAGGGCATATGATCAATTTCTGAGCTAAACCGCGATCATCACCGATTCCTTCATCGTCGCTTCGACATCTTTGACTTCTTTGGGCGCCGCTTTAGTCAGTACTTCGTAGCCGTCTTCGGTGACGAGCACGTCGTCTTCGATCCGCACGCCGATATTGAAGAATTCTTCGGACACATTCTCAGTTCCCGCCGCAATGTAAATTCCCGGCTCGACGGTGAAGACCATTCCGGGTTCGAGCGTGCGCCAATCGTCCTGGACTTTGTAACGGCCCACGTCGTGAACATCCATTCCCAGCCAGTGTCCGGTGCGGTGCATGAAGAACTTTTTGTAGGTCTCTTTCTCGACGACTTCAGCGCGGCTACCCGCGACCAGACCGAGTTTGAGCAATTCTTCGGAAACGACTTCGACCGCCTTCTCGTGCAATTTCATGAAGCTCTCGCCGGGTTTGACCATCTTGATCACTTCTTTGTTGGCGTTGAGCACGGCTTCGTAGACCGCCTGCTGGGCGCGGGTGAATTTGCCATTGGCAGGGAAGGTGCGAGTGATGTCGCCCGAAAACACATCGCATTCCGCGCCTGCGTCAATCAGCACCAAGTCGCCATCTTTGATCTGACACTGGTTGGTGTTGTAGTGCAGGATGGTCGTGTTGAAGCCCGACCCGACGATGGATGGATAGCCAACGCCCGTCGCGCCGCTGCGGCGAAAGACGTATTCGACAATGGCTTCCAGCTCGTACTCGAACATCCCCGGTTTACAGTGTTTCATCGCGGCGACGTGGCCTTCGGCGCTGATGGCGATGGCGCGGCGCAGGCTCTTCAGGTCATCTTCGCTTTTGCGCAGCCGCATCTCGTGCAAGGCGGCGCCGGAGTCAATGATCACTGTCGGCGCGTATATACCTTTGCGAACCTGCTCGCGGATGCGTTTGATGGTTGAAATGATTTTGTGATCGAAGTGTTCGTTGGCGCCGAATCGGTAGTAGAGCTTTTCAACATTCTCCAGATATTTTGGCAGGACTTCCGGAAGCTTGCTGATGTCGTAAGCGGCGTCTGCGCCGTGCTTGGAGATTGCGCCTTCGACGCCAGCGCGGATGCCCGTCCAGATTTCTTCTTCGCGGATTCGCGGGCGGACGAACAGGACGTATTTGTGCTCGGGATGACCGGGCGCGAGCACGGCCACGCAATCCGGCTCGTTCAAGCGAGTAAGGTAGTAAAAATCCGTGTCCTGGCGGAACTCGAAGTCGGTGTCGTGGTTGCGTTTGATTTCGTGCGCGCTGGCGAAGACGGCGACGCTCGACGGTTCCATCTTCTCCATGAATTCGACGACTCGTGATGGTTTCATTTGATCGCTCCTTGAGGAAAATGTGTAAAGCGCGGGTAGTATAACCAAATTCGCAACGCGGGCTAAATCAGGCCAACGAGGACTGGGACATTCGATGTGGAAGCATTCTCAATTCTCCATTCTCAATTCTCAATTTTTTGCAGAGAGCTGCTTCATTACAAGCCAGGGCCTCCTGAAAGAAATTGAGAATTGAGAATGGAGAATTGAGAATGCTTCCCGCCAACCACTGTACAAATCCTGCCTGTTTCGATTTAGAATGAGCCTTAAATCATCATCATCAACTTCGACCAAAAACTTATGACAACAGCAGCGACTATCACTCAACCAGTTACCGATCTTCTGGAACGAATCGCCAAACGCGAACGCCTCGAACACGACGAATGGATGCAGGTGATCGGAGAAGCCGGGACCGAAGACCTGCGCCGATTGGCCGACGATCTGCGGCGCGAGCTTCATCCCGACAACGTCGTGACTTATGTCGTTGACCGCAATATCAATTACTCGAACGTCTGTTTCTCGGTCTGCAACTTCTGCGCGTTTTACCGCAAGCCGGGCCATCCCGAAGGCTACGTGCTCGGCTACGACGAAATCTTCGAGAAGGTCGAGGAAATGATCGAACTCGGCGGCAGTGGCATCCTGATGCAGGGCGGGCTGCATCCCGACCTGCCGATGGATTATTACACCGGGCTGCTGCGCCAGTTGAAACAACGCTACGGGATCCACCTGCACTGCTTTTCGCCGACGGAGATTTACGGGATGTCGAAGACGTTCGGGATGACTTACGAACAGGTGATCCGCGAGTTGAAAGACGCGGGATTGGACAGCATTCCGGGCGGCGGAGGCGAAATCCTGGTTGACGAAATTCGCCGCAGACGCCGCACCGAATGCAACGGCCAGGAATGGTTGGACGTGATGGAGACCGCGCATCAACTCGGCGTCAAAACCACAGCGACGATGATGATCGGTTACGGCGAAACGGTTGACCATCGCATTCAGCATCTGGAAATGCTGCGGCAGTTGCAGGAGCGGTCGTTGAAATCCGCCCCGGCCAGTTTCGTCTCGTTTATTCCCTGGACTTTCCAGCCCGACAACACGCCCATCGGCAAAATCATCCCCGACCGGATGCCCGGGGAGGAATATCTGCGGTGGCTGGCACTGGCGCGGCTTTACCTGAACAACATTCCGAACGTCCAGGTCTCTTGGTTGACCGTGGGTTTGAAAGACGGGCGGCGCGGGTTGCATTTCGGCGCGAACGACATCGGCTCGACAATGATCGAAGAGAACGTGATCTCGAAAGCCGGCGCGAATCACAAAGCCACGGAGCAGATGCTGGTCAACGTGATCATCGAGGAAGGGTTCAGGCCGGTGAAGCGGAAGGCCGATTACACAAGGCTTTCGTGAGCGTGACTCAACCGAAATAGTTTTTGAGATCGACACGAACCCTTCTTCAACCATTGAGTTCAAGAGAAAACAACAGATGAACAAGAGGTCTTCAATGCCGATGAACCGTCAAATCAAATTCGCGCTGATCACATTCGTTTCACTGTGCGCAGTCTTCGTCCCCGCGCATCAGGCGCAGAGGGAGAGCCAGTCTGACGCAGTGAAGAAAGTTGACGATAAGGTTTTACAGCAAGCTGATTCGCGCGCCGGCGACTGGCTCGCGCACGGACGCGATTACTCTGAAGCCCGCCACAGCCCGCTGAAACAAATCAATTCGGGCAATGTTCAAAAGCTCGGCCTCGCCTGGTCGTTCGACACGCAAACCAATCGCGGGCTGGAAGCCACGCCGATCGTCGTTGACGGCGTGATGTACACGACCGGCAGTTGGAGCATTGTTTACGCGCTCGACGCCAAGACCGGCCAGCAATTGTGGAAGTACGACCCGCAGGTTGCGCGTTCATACGGCGCGCGCGCCTGCTGCGACGTGGTCAACCGCGGCGTCGCGGTTTACAAAGGCAAAGTCTATGTCGGCGCGCTCGACGGGCGGTTGATCGCGCTCGACGCGGCGAACGGCAAGGTCGTTTGGCAGATCACGACCGTTGATCGGAATCTGCCTTATACGATCACCGGCGCGCCACGGGTCGTGAAGGGCAAGGTGATCATCGGCAACGGCGGCGCGGAATACGGCGTGCGCGGTTATGTTTCGGCTTACGACGCCGCGACGGGCAAGCTGGCGTGGCGGTTCCACACCGTGCCTGGCGATCCGTCGAAGCCGTTTGAATCACCGGCGCTGGCGAAAGCGGCAAAGACGTGGAGCGGCGAATGGTGGAAGATGGGTGGCGGCGGAACCGTGTGGGATTCGCTCGCTTACGACCCGGAACTCGATCTGCTTTACGTCGGCACAGGCAACGGCTCGCCGTGGAATCAGCAGGTTCGCAGCCCTCAAGGCGGCGACAACCTTTATCTCTCCTCGATCCTCGCGCTGCGTCCCGACACGGGCGAACTCGCCTGGCATTATCAAACCACGCCGGGCGACACGTGGGATTACACCGCGACGCAGCACATGATCCTGGCCGATTTGCAGATCGGCGGGCGCGCGCGAAAAGTGTTGATGCAGGCGCCGAAGAACGGGTTCTTCTACGTGCTCGACCGCGCTACGGGCGAGTTGATCTCAGCCGAACCTTACGTCGAAGTTACCTGGGCGAAAGGCGTTGATAAAAAGACCGGACGGCCGATTGAGAATCCCGAAGCCCGCTACAAGACTGCGCATTCGGCGCAAAAGCCCGGCCCGCTCGGCGGCCACAACTGGATGCCGATGTCGTTCAACCCGCAAACCGGCTTGGTCTACATCCCCGCGCAGGAGGCCGCGGGGTTTTACCTCTCTGACGCGAAGTTCAAATACAAACCCGGCGCGTGGAACACCGGCGTTGATTTCGGGCCGTTGAAAGACGCGCCTGCGGAGTTGTCGCCCGGACACCTGCTGGCGTGGGACCCAGTGGCGCAGAAAGAACGCTGGCGCGCGCAGTACAAAATGATGTGGAACGGCGGCACGCTGACCACCGCTGGCAATCTGGTTTTCCAGGGCACGTCGGACGGACGCTTCATCGCCTACAGCGCGGACAAAGGCGACAAGCTGTGGGAGTTTCCAGCCGGCATCGGCATCATCGGCTCGCCGATGACATATGAAATTGACGGCGTGCAATACATATCGTTGATGGCAGGCTGGGGTGGGGCTTATGCGCTGGTTGGCGGTTACTCGTTGACCGACATCAACACGCAAAACGTGGGCAGGGTATTGACCTTCGCGCTTGACGCGCGACAGTCGCTGGCCGCGTTGCCCAAACGGTCGATGGCTGCGCTCGCGCCCATCGCGTCAATCACGACGGCGGAAATGGTTGATCAAGGCGGCGCGTTGTTCACGCAATGGTGCGCGGTCTGCCACGGTGTGGGCGCGGTCGGAGGCGGCGGTCTGGTCGTCGCGCTGCCGATGTCGAAGCCGGAGGTCTTCAAGCTGTACAAGGAGATAGTGCTGGACGGCGATTATTCGGCGCGCGGGATGCCCGCGTTCGGCAAATGGCTTAGCGCCGGCGATGTCGAGGCGATTCGGGCTTACATCATCAAACGACGAGCCGATCTGGCGGCGGGAAAATAGACATCGAGAACGGGCCAGTTTCATCGGAAGCGAAAAGTGGGTAACAGTTTTCACGAGAAAAGAAAATGCCGGAAAGGAAAATAAGCGCCTAATTCAACTCCTATTTTCCTTTCCGGCATTTTCTTTTCTCGTAGTGGCGCGTGAGGCAAATTGTTATATGGCGCCAACTGTTACCTGGCCTGTGAAACTTGCCGCCGATACCAGTAATTCTCCGAATTAGCGTTCGCTTGCTCATCTGATACAATTCCGCACATCAGCGACAGCAATACAGACAGGACGATCCCACGAGGTTGCTTTAACAGACACGTTAAATCACTTTGGCGAAGTGTCGAGCTAAATCTAAAGGTGCGTGATGCGTATTCTCTATGTTGAAGAGGACCAGGATTCTTGTGAACTGCTCGTTTTGTTGCTGAGCAATTCAGGGCATGAAGTTGCAACGGCTAACACCATATCTGAAGGGTTGCGCTTGGCGAAGGGCGGAACTTTTGACGCCTACGTGTTAAGCGATTGGTTCAGCGACGGGACTGGGCCTGAGTTGTGCCGGCAGCTACGCTTGTTTGATCCGAATACCCCAATAATCTTTTACTCGGCGTTGACGCGCGATGGTGACTTGGAGGCGGCGATGAGCGCGGGCGCGCAGGCCTACCTGATCAAACCGGATGGTCTTGAGAAGATAGAACTCACCATCAAGCGTCTGATTGGTCATCGCTGTTCGCCATAAACGGTGATTTGGATTCACTGCGTTCTACGCGGCGCGCCTTGCACCGGCACTTTCGGCGCATTGGGCGGGATGGGCGTTTTTTCCGGCGGAATCAGCGGCGCTTCCGGCAGGTCTTTCAACCGCCAATCCTTGAATTGCACTTTCATCGCCGGCCCGACGTGGACTTGCACGCCGAGCAAGCCTTCGAGCCTTCGCCCTTTCGGATCGTGGTCGAAAACTTCGACGGTCGTGTGCCCATCAATCCGATGGAGATGATGGTTGCCGCGCACGATGACCTGGTATTCGTGCCACTCTCCGGCGGGAAAATGTTTGACCGGCCCCACCGAACCGACAATCCATTTCTTGTTGTTCGGATCAATCACAACGCGCGTGCCCGATTGCGCCAGGATGCGGCGGCCTCGTTCGTCGTAAAGCATCCCATCATACTCATCGTTCGTCGTCACGATGTCGCACTGATAGCCGGTCAACACATACGGCCCGGCGTTCGGGAACGGGACGCTGCGATATTGCAGCCCGGAATTACCGCCCTGAGTGATTTTGACTTTCACGCGCAACTCGAAATTTTTGACCGTCCCGCCGCGCCAGACGATAAAGCTGTTCGCTTTGAGTTTGCCGTCGGTCGTGCCCGTGAGCGCGCCGTCTTCCACCGTCCAATACGCCGGATCGCCTTCCCAGCCCGTCAGGTCTTTGCCATTGAAGATGGACTTGAAGCCGGTTTGCCGGGCCGCCGGCTTTTTCGTTTTGTCTTGCGCGTAAACTTGCGGCAGCCCATAACCAGTCAGGGTGATGAGCAACGACAGCCAACAGATTTTTCTTCGCATATTCATCAGTGCGTTCCTTTCTCTTTCCTTCATCTCGTCTCTCCTTTCAGCTCGCGCAGCAGCCACACCCGCGCCAGCCGCCAATCGCGCATCACCGTATCCGCCGACACCTGCAAAGCTTCGGCGGTCTCATCCACGCTCAGTCCGCCGAAGAAGCGCATCTCGATCACCTGACTTTTGCGTTGATCAATTCGGGCGAGCGCGTCGAGCGCATCGTCGAGCGCCACCAGGTCTTCGTCACGCTGTTCGCCCACGGCCAGCGATTCGTCGAACGAGACCTGCTGCGCCGCGCGGCCGCGCTTCTGGTAACTGCGTTTGCGCGGGCCACGGTGTAGTTGTAGCCGCGGATGGCTGACAGAAGCAATCCTGGCTTACATCATTCAGCGCCGAGCGGATCTGGCGGTAGGGAAGTGATTTTGAAGAGCAGTGAGAGGCCGGTCATTGAATCCTGGCCTCAGCGTCTTCGCTCACAGGCTGGCCGAAGATCTCGCTGACCCGGCAATGGAATCCGGGTAGAAGCTCTTCGCTGGTCAGTTCGTCGTCCTCTTTTAGAATCCTGAACCGAGTTGGTGAGATGTAAATGTTGACTGTGCGCAATCCTGGCGAGACCAGCCAAACTTCCCATGCGCCTGCCGCAAAGTGGGCCGCGAGTTTGCAGTTTACCTCGTCCCACGAATCATCTGGCGAGATGACCTCGATAGCGAGATCATCTGTAATTTTCCCTCCGCCCTCCGGCATGCCATCTTCAGGAACGCGCGCAGCAGAGACAAACGCGAGGTCAGGCAAACGTTCATTGGCGCCAATCTGAAAAGTCGTATCTGGGGTGTAAATGTCGCCGAGATTGCGCGCTTCAACGTGCATCTGCAACTGCGTGCCGAGCCGCATGACCGTGCTGTCGTGTTCACCACCGGCCATTTTTTCCTCCGTTCTTCCGTCAATCACTTCGTAGTCTCTGTCGGTATCGAGCAGCCTGACGCGCCGCTCACTCGTAGCGCAGAGCTTCAATCGGGTCAAGCCCGGCGGCCTTGCGCGCCGGGTAGTAGCCGAAGAAGATGCCGACCGCGGCGGAGAAGAGCACCGAGCCAATGATCGAAGTGACCGAAACCAGCGTCGGCCACCCCAGCATCTTCGGAATCAGGATCGAGAAAACCACGCCGATGAGAATGCCCAGCAGTCCGCCCGTCACGCTGAGCGCGATTGATTCGATCAGGAACTGGGTGCGCACCGCCGACGAGCGCGCGCCGATGGCCATGCGGATGCCGATCTCGCGCGTCCGCTCCGTCACCGAGACGAGCATGATATTCATAATGCCGATCCCGCCGACCAGCAGCGAGACGCTGGCGATGCTGGCCAGCAGGATGGTCATAATCCGGTTGGTCTCGTCCGCCGTCTCGGCCACGTCGGTCATGTTGCGCACCATGAAATCGTTCTCCTGATTCGGGCCCAGTTTGTGTCGCTGGCGCAGCAACTCTGTGATCTGCTCCTGGGCCGTGTAGGTGGCGGCGGGGGAGACAGCGGAGATGTTGGCCATCTGGATGTGAGTGATCGAGAGCAGCTTCTTCTGGACGGTCGTGTAGGGCGCGAAGAGCGTGTCGTCCTGATCGCGACCGCCGGCGTCCATGCCGCGTTTCACCATCACTCCGATCACGCGGAAGGGCAGTTCGCGCACGCGGATCATCTGGCCGATCGGATCAATGCCGGGGAAGAGGTTGTCTACGACCGTCTGGCCGAGCACGACGACGCGTGACGCGGTGCGCACATCGCCTTCGGAGACGAATTCGCCGCTCTGGATCAACCACTTGCGAATCTTCGGATAATCCTCGCTGACGCCTTGCACGCGGGCGTTCCAGTTTTGATTGCCGAAGACGAGTTGCGCGCTGGCGCTGACTGAAGGCGAAACCATGGCGACGGTCGGGATTTCGTTCTTGATGGCTTCGATGTCTTCAACCGTGAGAGTGTTGGTGCTGGTCGAGCCGGTGCCGCTGCGCACGCCGCCAAAGTTCATCGAGCCGGAGAAGACTGTGAGCATATTGGTGCCCATGCTGGAAATCTGCTCTTGGATCGAAGCCTGCGCCCCCTGGCCGACGCTGACCATGGCGATCACGGCGGCCACGCCGATGATGATGCCGAGCATGGTCAGGGAAGAGCGCATCTTGTTGCGCGCCAGAGCGCGGAAAGCGACCCGGAAAGTCATCAAAAAGTTCATAGCTTGAAGTCCTCAGACTAACTTTCTGCAATAGCCAACGTCTTTCTTAATATCTGATCAACTACGGCTGGAACAGGCTGGCGCAAAATCCTGGCCTCTTGCTGTAGCCTTTGAAAAACATCTTCCTCAACCGACACCTCGAAAACTCGCTTCCTGATCTCGATTATGTCATCTACGGGTTCCAGGCACTCTTCATAATCCATAGTGCTATGGGAATCCCAGAATGCTCCTGCTTCTTCCTCCGTCGCAAAGGAATCTGGCAAAGGCTCAATGATTCTATCTTTGTTTACCATAAATGAGATCAATCCTCATCATCGTCGTCCGTGATCTCCGGCAGGAGTTTCAACTCTTCAGTGGCGTCGCGCTGCTCGGCGACCGGATAATCCTGGCTGATCTTGCCGTCTTTGAAGATGACCACGCGCCGGGCGTATTCGGCGATGTCATGTTCGTGCGTAACGATAATCAGCGTGATGCCCCGCTCGCGGTTGAGTCGCTGAAAGATTTCCATCACCTCGACCGAAGTACGCGAGTCCAGGTTGCCGGTCGGCTCATCGGCCAGGATGATCGCGGGTTGATTGACCAGCGCGCGGGCGATGGCCACACGCTGTTGCTGGCCGCCGGAGAGTTGATTGGGATGGCTGGCTTCGCGGCCCGCCAATCCGACAGCGGCCAGCGCCTCAGTCGAGCGTTTATGACGCTCGGCGGCGCTCAGACCGGCGTAGAGCATCGGCAGTTCAACGTTTTCCATCGCCGAGGTGCGCGAGAGCAGGTTGAAGCCTTGAAAAACGAAGCCGATTTTGCCGTTGCGGATGTCGGCGCGCTCGTCTTTGGAAAGCTCGGACACGTCCTGGCCGTCGAGGATGTAGGTTCCGCGCGTCGGACGGTCGAGGCAGCCGATGAGGTTCATCGTGGTTGATTTGCCCGAACCGGAAGCGCCCATGATGGCGATGAATTCGCCTTTACGGATGGTGAGCGAGATGCCGCGCAGAGCATGCACATCCACGTCGCCCATGTGATAGACCTTGTGAACGTGATCCAATTGAATGACGGCTGGTTCGCGCACAGGTTCAAATTGTTTGTGCTCGGCTTCGGTAGCCAGCAGAACTGCGTTGCTCATGTTCTGTGTTCCTTCGATCTGTGGCCGGTCGGATGAGACCGCCACGAGTGTGCGGTCTTCTACCGCGGTCCTCGTCCACCGCCCCCGCCGCCGGGGCCGCCGAAGCCGCCGCCGAAACCGGGCGGGCGCTGGGTAGTTTGTGGCCGGCTCTCGCCAGCGATATTTTGCGCGGTGATGACCATCTCGCCTTCTTTCAAATTTCCATCCGCGATCTCGGTGTTCGCGCCGTCGGTGATGCCAAGCCTGATCCAGCGGGACTGCGGTTTTCCGTCAGGGCCAAGCACCCAGATGATGCGTATCTGGCCTTGCAGCACAGCCGCAGTTTGCATCGTCCCACCTCCGCCAGCGCCACCTCCGCCAGGGCCGCTTCCACCAGGGCCGCTTCCACCAGCGCCGCCAGCGCCTTCTCTGCGCCGCGAGCCATCAAGCGGAGCGCGTCCGCCCGCGTTCGCCTGCCGTTCGCCCTGTCTTCCACTTTCGCCAGGGACGCTCGCGCCGGGGCCGCCTTCTCCACGCCGCCAGCCTTCACGCGGCCCGGAGGCGCCAGCGCCGGCCTGCCGCTCGCCTTGTCTTCCACCTTCGCCAGGGCCAGTCGCGCCGGGGGCGTCTTCTCTCCGTCGCCCGCCTTCACGCGGCCCGCGTTCGCCTGCGCCAGCCTGCCGTTCGCCTTGTCCTCCACCTTCGCCAGGGCCACTCGCGCCGGGCCCGCCTTCTCTGCGTCGCCCGCCTTCACGCGGCCCGCGTTCGCCAGCGCCGGCCTGTCGCTCGCCTTGTCTTCCACCTTCGCCAGGGCCGGATGCGCCGGGCCCGCCTTCTCTGCGCCGCCCGCCTTCACGCGGCCCACGTTCGCCAGCGTTGGCTTGTTGTGATTCGCCTTGCCTATTGCCTCGTCCGCGTTCGCCCGCGTTCGCCGCTTGTTCGCCCTGTTTCTTGCTTTGATCAGCCTGTTGGGCTTCCTGTGGCTTTTGCTCGTTGCGCGCGTTTTGCATCAACTCGCGCAACTTCTCCTGGGTGACGTCCGACGGGCGGAAACGGAGCGCGGCGTTGGGGACTCTGATCACATCCTGCCGTTCAGCGATCGTCACCGTCAGATTGGCCGTCATTCCGGGCTTGAGCTTGAGGTCGGGATTTTCGACATCGATCACGACGTTGTAGGTGACGACGTTCTGGACGTTCTGTGGGTTGAGCCTGATCTGCCGGATCGAGCCGATGAAGTTCTGCCCCGGATAGGCGTCAACGGTGAAGTTGATCCGGTTGCTCGAATTGATGACGCCGATGTCGGCCTGGTCAATGTTGGCGATCACCTGCATCTCCGTCAGGTCGTTGGCGATCGTGAAGAGCGTCGGAGCTTGCAGACTGGCCGCGACCGTCTGCCCCCTGTCCACGTTGCGCGAGACAACCACGCCGTCAATCGGCGAGTGGATCGTCGTATGGCTCAGGTTGACTTCGGCCATCCGCAAAGAGGCTTGAGTCTGTTGCACCTGCGCTGTCGCTTGTTTGACCGCCGCCTGGGCTTGAGCCAGACCGGCGCGGGCAGCCTGTTGCTCGCTGGCCTTGGCCTGATCGAGTTGAGCGACGGCCTGGTTGTAGCGGGCTTCGGCGGCTTGCAGGTTGGCGCGCGAGGCTTCCAATTCACGCTGATTGATGATGCCGCTCGTCGCCAGCGATTCCTGCCTCTGATAGTTGTTCCGGGCGTCGTCGCGCTGGGCTTTAATCGCCGCGAGGTTCGCCGTGGCGCTCGAAACACCGGCGCGCTGGTTCTCGATGGCCGATTCGGCGGAGAGCACTCTGGCCTGCGCGTCGGCCAGGCTGGCGCGCGCCTGTTCGAGGTTGGCGCGCTGCTGCTCCACTTGAGCCTGGAGGACCGACGGGTCGAGTTGCGCCACGAGCTGTCCCTTGCTCACGTTGTCATTGAAATCAACGTAGAGCGCCGAAATAATGCCCGAGACCTGGCTGCCGACTTGCACCGTCGTCACCGCTTGCAAGGCCCCGGTGGCGTTGACCGTATTGCGAACGTTACCGCGCTCGATCTTGGCGGTGATGTATTCATCAGCCGTGGCGCGGCGGCTCCAAAGAAAATAGCCGGCGACAGCCGCGATGACGACGAGGGCGCCGGTAATTAAGGAAAGCTTCTTTCTGGTAAGTTTGAGTTTCATCCCAAATATCTCCTGATCTTCTTCGCTTAAAATGAATCAAGACGCACAAGTGATTCCGAGCGCCACTTCATTGTTCTCCATCCAATAATGAGATTATTGCGCCACAACCGCTGCGTTATCCTGACTACCCTCAATAGACGCTTGCCTGATCGGGATAGTTACAGGAAATGCGCTTTATCACTCCCTCGAGTCCGAAGGCAATCAATTGTAACCCGCCATATTTATCATCGGCGACCGTCGTGCTACTATCCGCCGCCGTGAAAGAGATCAAGGTCAATTACGAGAAAGGCGCGCTCGAATTGGCGCGACAGCTTTTCGGACGACAGCCTGCGGATGATGACTTGGCGCGTCTGGCCGGAGCGTTGGATGGCGTGACGGTCAATGTCTCGGTGAAAAAGAAGAAGGGCTGGCTTTATCTGACGGTCAATGATGCGCGCTTTGAGCGTTATGAGACCAGCGTCAGAAAAGACGCGGATGGCAGCCTCTTTGCCTACATTCATCACGCTTACGCGGCGGCCGGGCAGAGCGGACAGGGGCACGGGGTGAGAGCTTTTCTGCGTCAGGTGAACGCAGCGCGATGGCTGGGGCTGAAGCGATTTGAACTGTTTGCAGCCGGACATCCCCGCTCAACGAATGAGAACGGTTACTACGTGTGGGCGCGCTATGGGTTCAACGCGCTGTTGCGAGAGGAAGAGCAAGCCATCTTGCCACCGCTATTGCAAGGCGCAACTACGATCAATCAGATTATCCGGCGCGGCGGCCAGAAGTGGTGGAAACGGTCGGGTGACGCCCGCTCGATGAACTTTGATTTGGCCGACGACAGTGAGATGATGAGCGTGTTCAGGGACTACCTGGCAGAGAAAGCAATCACTGAGGAGTAAATTTATGCTGCCCATTGACGAAGAACGAACCATTCTCACTCCCGAAGAATTCCGCGCGGAGCAGACCGTCGGCTGGTTTAACCCCGAATCGAGCTACGATGATTATCTGGCAATGATCCACGCGCAGTGGGAACTCAGACGCGACGCCGAAGAAAAGGCTCGTCGTGAAGATTATGAGCTGGGCGCGCCGCAAATCGAACTGACCCCCGAAGACGAAGCCATTCTTGATCGTGTCTGGGCGAAGCGTGCGGCAGAAAAGCCTGTGGTTGAAGCGGCGGAGAAGACGGATGACGAAGACTGGCGCCTGACGCCTGCGCGCGCTGCCTGATCCGAAGTCGCTCCCTTGTCCATATTTCCACTACCGGTTTTCTTCCAACCACTCACTATGGAATGCCCATCCGCCGCAGCAAATCGCCAAAGCGCGCGTCGCTGCGGATCGAATCCGACACCAGCTCGTCATTATAAAGCTCCCCCGATTGCTTCTGCTGCGTTCACTTGCTCAAGCTGGCTTTGCTTTTAGCCGGTCGCGTGGTATCACGCCGCGCGGCTGTGGCCGGAGGCTTTCGTCGGGGCCGTTTCCCGTAAACCACTTCTTCGACTCGCCGGCTGGCCTCCAGGTCGAGCAACTGCTCTCCGCAATTCCGACATACTTCTAACTCGAGCTCAGGGATCTCAAAGGTTCGCCCCCGAACTTCCAAGCTCAGGGTGGTGCGCCGGCGCTCCAGCGACCGCTGGCCGCAGGTGGGACAGGTCTTGATAGTCATTGCAGCTCTTTTCATTCGGCTCTTTTCGCGGAGATGAGAATGTAATAGAACTCTGCTCCGCCTTCTTTCAGCAACTTGCCCTTAGTTATAGACGAGCAAGTTATCATAAGTGAATCCCAGGATCACGCAGAGCTTCTCACCTGGCTGACGGCGCTCCCGGCTGCGGGAACGAATGACTTTGTAAATGCCCGGTGCGTTCAAGATGGCTTCCAATACGTCCGTCCGCGTCAAGTGATCGGCCAGCATCTCGCACTCCGCCTTGAGCGTGAAGCGGACACGCCCTTCGATGCAGCAGCGCTTGATTCTGCGCAGTAAAGTATCCATCCCCTTTTTTTATCCTAGTTCCATTCGTTCTTTGGCGCCTATGCTTGTCCGATCATTTCACTGCGGAACCGATTGAGTGGTCGAAAGCGGCGTGTTGGATTGCCAGTATTTCAGAGGCGCTGCAATGTAACACCCGCTCTTGGCCAAAGGCAATAAATCGTCAATCAATTGCGAAGAATGCGTCGCTGGCCGCAAACTCGCAGCGCAGCTTCACCGTGACGGCGCTCACGCAGCCGGACCAGGCGGCCTGGATTTTGAGCCTTCCTATTTCAGTCTTCAGCGGCTAGACTGCGGCTCTCGGCAACCGGCCGCGGAAAAACGAAATTTTAGATCAACCACCCGGAGGAATAGATGATGAAGGTTCGCCCGCTTATCCCGCTTGTTCTGGTCTGCGCGACGCTGATCCTGATTGGCATACCAATCACGTCCGCATACTCAAGCTACCAACAATCACAAGAGATTCAAGCGTCCGTCCAGGGCAAGCTCGCGCCGTGGGTGATGGAACACACCACGGACGGCAAGGAGGCAGAGTTTCTGGTCATCCTCGCCGACAAGGCCGACCTGAGCGGCGCCAAAGAGTTTCAAGCCAAGCGCGAGAAAGGCCGCTTCGTCCGCGACGCGCTGCTGCAAAAAGCTCAGCAGTCGCAGGCCTCGCTCGTCGAATGGCTGCAAGCGCGCGGCATCGAGCATCGCGCGTTCTATATCGTCAACGCCGTCTGGGTGAAAGCCGGGCGCGAGGTGGCGCTGGAGATCGCCGCGCGTTCGGATGTCGCGCGCATCGAAGGCAACCCGCGAATCCAAAATCTGGAGCCGGTCAAGATCACCGACGAGGAGATGCAGGCGGCGATCAATTCAATCGTCGCCGCGCCGCAAGCCATCGAGCCGGGCGTGAGTTACATCCGCGCGCCGGAAGTCTGGTCGCAGGGCTTCACGGGGCAGGGCCTGGTCATCGGCGGACAGGACACAGGCGTCGAATGGAATCATCCGGCGCTGATCAATCACTATCGCGGCTGGGACGGCGCGACGGCCAATCACGACTACAACTGGCACGACAGCATCCATTCGGGCGGCGGCTCGTGCGGACCCAACTCGCCTACGCCCTGCGACGACAACAACCACGGCACGCATACGCTTGGCACTGCCGTGGGCAGCGACGGCGGGACGAATCAGATCGGCGTCGCGCCCGGAGCCAAATTCATGGCCTGCCGCAATATGGATCAGGGCAATGGCACGCCGGCGACTTACCTCGAATGTTTTGAGTTCTTCCTGGCGCCGTACCCGGTGAACGGCGCGCCAGCGCAGGGCGATCCGGCGAAAGCGCCTGACATCACGACCAATTCGTGGGCCTGCCCGACATCGGAAGGTTGCTCGCCGGGCACGTTGCAATCCGCCGTCGAAGCGCAACGCGCGGCGGGCATTCTGCCGGTCTTCGCGGCGGGCAACAGCGGCTCGGCCTGTTCGACAGTGACCGACCCGCCGGGCATCTACGACGCCTCTTACACCATCGGCGCGATCAGTTCGAGCACGGGAACCATCGCGTCTTTCAGCAGCCGCGGCCCAGTGACAGTTGATGGCAGCAACCGGCGCAAACCCGACATCACCGCGCCCGGCGTGAGCGTGCGATCGGCGGTGCGCGGCGGCGGTTATTCATCATTCAACGGAACGTCAATGGCCACGCCGCACGTGGCCGGAGCCATCGCCTTGCTCTGGTCAGCGCGCCCTGAGCTGCGCCATCAAATCGCCGACACCGAAAACATCCTGAACGACGCGGCGGTAGATGTTTCGAGCACATCGTGCAGCAGCAGCGGCGTGCCGAACAACACCTACGGCTTCGGGCGATTGGACATCAAGGCGGCGGTTGACGTGGCGGCGGCTTCGATCTCGCCTGCGAGCGCGAACTTCGGCGGTGGAGGTGGCGGCGGCGCAGTCAACGTCACTGCGCCAGCGGGAGTCGGTTGGCAGACCTTCGTCAACGACTCCTGGATCACGGTCACCTCGGGCGGCAGCGGATCGGGCAATGGAACGGTCAATTATTCGGTCGCGGCCAACTCCGGCGCGGCGCGCAACGGGACGATGATCATCGCCGGGCGCATCTTCACCATCACCCAGGACGCGCCCGCCTGCACTTATTCCATTTCGCCGACGAGCGCCAGTTACACCAGCGCCGGTGGAACGGGCAGCGTCAACGTCACGGCGGGCGCGGGCTGCGCGTGGACGGCCGTGAGCAACGACGGGTGGATCACGATCACGTCGGGCGCGAGCGGCAGCGGTAATGGCACGGTGAATTATTCGGTCGCGGTCAACTCCGGCGCGGCGCGCAACGGAACGATGACCATCGCCGGTCAGACCTTCACCGTCACCCAATCATCGGCCACGACCAACACTGGCTGGCTCAGCCCGACCGCGAACGCGGCGGTGACCAGCAGCGCCGGCGACAACAACGGCTACGAAGTCAGCGCGGCCAACGCCTACGCCGACGACAACCTCTACGCGGTGGACAACAACAGCGGCACGAACAGCAGTTCCTCATGCACAGCCAACCAGAAGGACAAGCACCGTTACTACAACTACGGCATGAACATCCCCGGCGGCTCGACCATCCAGGGGATCGAAGTCCAACTGAACGCCAGGGTGGACAGCACGACCGGCTCGCCGAAGTTATGTGTGCAGTTGTCGTGGAACGGCGGAACGACGTGGACAACAACCAAGTCCACGGCGACACTCTCGACCACCGAGTTGGCCTACGTCCTCGGCGGCGCGGCAGACACGTGGGGCCGGACGTGGAGCGTCAGCAATTTCAGCAACGCCAACTTCCGCGTGCGGATCATTGACGTGGCCAGCAACACCTCGCGCGACTTTTCGCTCGATTGGGTGGCGGTGCGAGTGAGTTATCAGCCTTAAATACCAACCTGGCGGGTACTTGCTCTTTGCGGCAGCCGTAGCGGTGGCCACATTCAAAATTGGCGCGCTGGTTATCAACCAGCGCGCCAATTTTTATTGGCGCCAACGCACAAGGTTCGTTCCACGGGTGTCCGTCAGGTTTTTGCGAAGCGGATAGAGCCGCCATCAGCGCCCAGGCTGGCAGAAAAAGGGGGGCAGAAAAAAGGAGGCTTTTCAGAAAAAACTTCTTTCTGTAAATATTTCGGGGCTGCAATGTGGAGTGCTGCGGCTCGACGCAGCTTTTCGTTCGCTGCCGAGAGCTT
>Ga0187892_10000796_pt1 | contig 79139 bp, 58 predicted proteins | sample MA1701073metaG_FD_139345 | JGI IMG/M metagenome (GOLD analysis project Ga0187892, IMG submission 139345) | Bio-ooze microbial communities from a basaltic lava cave in the Kipuka Kanohina Cave System on the Island of Hawaii, USA - MA170107-3 metaG ... | reverse complement strand
GCCGACCTGGACGACGCGGTTGTACTTTCGCGCCGCCTCGACCATCTTGCGCCCTTCCCAGGGTGTGTGGCTGCACGGCTTCTCCACGTACACGTGTTTGCCGGCCTGGCATCCCCAAACGGTGGCCAGCGCGTGCCAATGGTCGGGCGTGGCCACGACAATCGCATCCACTGCCTTGTCGTCGAGGATGCGGCGGAAGTCCTGCACCGTCCTGGGCGCCTTGCCCTGGGCCGCTTCGACCGCCTGGCTTCGCGAGCCGAACCATTGCGTATCGACATCGGCCAGGTAGGCCACTTCGCAATCGGGTCGCTGGGCAAAGTCGGGGCCCAGGGCGCTACCACGCCCGCGGATTCCGACGATGCCCAGTACGATCTTGTCATTAGCGGCCACCGCGCGCGCGGGACGCATCGCGGTCATTGCTGCCGCAGCCGTTGCCAGGCCGATCGAAGCTCGTGTCGATTGGCCAAGGAATTCGCGTCGATCGAGCTTGTTCATAACCGCCTCCTTTGAAACTTTATCAAACAGGCGAGCCGGAAGCGTTGGCCTCCGGGTGACGCAACGCTCACGCCATCACGTGTCCTTTTACGCCGCGTCACCAATGCACGTCAAGCTATTTCTTCCCCGCTCGCCGCTGGGCCTGAAAAAACCGCGTCAACAGTTCGCCGCATTCTGGGGCGAGCACGCCCCCGATCGTCGTGCACTGGTGGTTCAACCGCGCGTCGCGTAACAACTGGAACAATGAATCGACCGCGCCGGCCTTGGGGTCTGACGCCCCATACACCACCAGCGCCAGCCGTGCCTGCACAATCGCGCCTGCGCACATCGCGCACGGCTCGAGCGTCACGTACAACGCGCAATCGTCCAATCGCCAGCTTTCGCGAGCCTGCGCCGCCTGGGTGATCGCGATCATCTCGGCGTGCGCGGTCGGATCGCGCAACTGCTCCCGCTGATTGTAGGCCGCCGCGATCACGCGCTCGCCGTGCACGATCACCGCCCCCACGGGCACCTCGTCTTCGTCGAACGCTCGACGTGCCTGCTCGTACGCCCGTCGCATGAACACATCGTGCATGGCACTGGTCAGCATCGTGTGGGACGGCGCGCGAGCGCGAGCCGGCGCGTTTAGCCCGCCGGCCCGGGCAAATGGCGAAACCGGTCCGATCGCAAGTAGTGCGCCCCCGGTCCGCCGAACCAGATCGTCAGCTTCGGTTCCCCAGCCGCTTGTGCACGGACATTGAGACGGTGCGTGCCGCGCGCCAGTGACACCGGGATGAACTTCACCTCCGCGCGCTTCTGCGTCGCGTCGTAGAACGACTTACCATCCACTTCCAGGCGTAGCGCTCCGTTGTGCCGGACCTGAAATTGGTACACATCATCGGTCGAGACGTCGAAGTAAGCATCGAGCGTGTAAGCTCCGCCAGCCGCGACCCCGGCCTTTTCCAGCCAGTCGCTCCGCGAGGTATCGGCAATGGCCGTGGCGGTTCCTCCCGCCGCCTTCAAGAGCAGCCCCGGCCGCATCCGCTGAGCGCCTGCCACCTTGAGTGCCGGTAGCGGCGTCGGCCTTTCCACCTTCACGCGCAACGGTTCGGCGACGACCGCATCATTGCTATGGGTGTCGATGACCGCTAGCGCCTGTAGCGCAACCGTGCCCAAGCCGAGCCGTCTGGCTTCAATCTCCAACGATCCCCCGTCGCCGCGGATCGTCCCCAATGAGAGTGTATTGGTGTAAACCTCGATCTGTTTCGCGCCGCTTGAGCGCGCCGTCACCGTCAGCCGGCCGTCCAGCGGCACGCTCGCGCCCGGCTTTACCGTGAACTCGATCGTTCGGTCGCGATTCGCGACACGCACGGGCAACAGAGCTCGCCCTTGCGATTCGATCGCGCTGTCCTCGATGCCCACGACACGAAACTCGTGATAGCCGTCGACCAGCGAGGTGGTGTCCAATTCCAGCATCTCGCCAGCGGCGCAGGCGTCGCGTCGGAGCCCGTCGGCGAACAACTCGAACCGATCAACGCTTCCACCGCCTGGGACCGTCGCCGATGGAGACAGCGAGACGCTCCCCCTGAGCGTCGCGCCCGGCTGCACGCCACCGACCGCGACCCGTGGAATATTGGCCCACGGACGGCAGAGCGGATCACCCACGATCAGCAACTGATACGGGCCGAAGACCGACTGGTAGAAGGCCTCGGCCAGCGTGCACCCACGTGCATAGTGGACGTGGAGCATGGCCAGCGGAAATTTCTCGCCGATCGCATAGGGCTCGGCCACGGTGCCGCTTGCGCCGGCCGCGCCAAACCGCAACAACTCGGTCAGTGGCGTTTGTCCTTGCACGTCCTCCAGGTTTCCGCCGCTGCTGGTAAAATGCTCGCAGATGGCCCCCGGCAGAATCTTGCTTCCCGAGGATGCCCAATCAAACTTCGGTGCTCCAATCATGGCCCCTTGCACGTCGAGTTTTCGCATCGGGATGACGCCATGGACGATTTCGGCTCGCACACCGAGCTTCTGCAGCTCGGTCACCGCGGCCGGAAAGGCGCGATCGCGAGCTTGCGAACGAATATCCGAATTCTGCGCGAAGTAAATGGTTCCCTTGGGATGGGTGCCATCGGCCGCCGCGGCCGAGGACAAGTACGCGAGCACCTCGCGAACCGCGTTGCCGCGTCCACTGGTCATGCCCAACATGGTCGAGAGCATGTAGCGCTGCCCCCCTACTTCCAGCAACCGGCCTTCGGGCCCCCAGCCGTACCAGCCGCGAAATCCGTGAGTCGCCGCTGCGTTCCCGTCCGTTCCGGCTCGCCGCATGTATTGGTTCGATTGCAGGCCCAGGTAGTTAGGGTTTTTGGCCATCACAAGCTGCCAGAGGTAGGTCAGACCGTTGATCGACGCCGTGGGGGTCAATTGCTTGGGAACCTGCACGTTGACGAGGTCGCTCTTGACGTCGATCGCGTACGGCAGGTCGGCCGAATAGACGATTGCGTCGATCTGGTCCCCCAGTCCACGTTGGGCGATCGTCTGCATTACCGGCCCCAAAACCTGGGCGCGAAACTGCTCGATGTTGGTTTTCCCAGGAGGCACCCCCTCGGTCAGATAGAACACGTGGGTCGGCGGGATTTGCCGTAGCGCCACGAAGTGATTCGCGATAGTCAGCGACGCCCAACTCTGGGCGTTCACCACCACTACAACATTTTCAGGTCCCATGCCCGCCCGCGCCGTCCCAGCGCCGGCCCAACAACACGCCGCGACCGCAGCGGCCCATAGCACGCACGACATCGCGCCAAATCGAACGTGGCTTGGAAGCATGGAGTTTCTTGCCATTCGAGTCGCACTGGGCTCTGGTCGTCTCAATCTGCCATCATAGCGGCCGCTGACTGATTGACGAGGCCGAGGCGCCGCGAGTGCGACCGGTTCGCCACCATGCCGAAAGCGGGTTGTGTTGCTGAACCAACACGGTTGCAAGACTGGGTGGCGCGCTTCGGTTATAATTCCAGCCGGACAGCCGCGAGCTCATTCCGGCCGTGTCGGATCACGAGGAGAACGTGCCTCATGTCCCGTTTCGATCGTCGTAGTTTCCTGGGGTCGGCGGCAGCCGTGGCTGCCGCGGCGCGCGGTGCCTGCGCACAAGAGACCTCGGCACCGGACACAAGCACGCTGGGCAAGACGCCGCACACGAAATTCGCCGTCAACATTGAGATGTGGTGGACCAGGCGGCCCTTTCTGGAGCGCATCCAGGCCGCCGCCTCGTTCGGGTATCCAGCGGTCGAGTTCTGGCCGTGGCGCGGCAAGGATCTCGACGCGATCGAGCGTCTTACTAGGGACCTGGAGATCGAGATCGCGCAGTTTACCGCCTGGGGATTCCGACCCGGCATGAACGACCCGGCCAATCACGATCGCTTCGTTTCAGAAGTCGAAGAAAGCTGCCAGGTGGCCAAGCGGTTGCACGTCAAGAAAATGACCGTCGTCGGCGGAGACGATCAGCCGCGTATGTCCCAGGAGCAAATGCACGAGAATATCATCGCCGCATTGAAGCGCGCAGCACCCATCGCCGAGAAAAACGACATCATGCTCATCCTCGAACCGATGAACATCCGCGTCGACCACAAGGGGCATTGCCTCTATGGCAGCGCCCCGGCGGTGCGCATCTGCCGTGAGGTCGGCTCGACGCACGTGAAGATCAACTGGGACCTTTACCACATGCAGATCAGCGAAGGCGACCTTTGCGGTCGGCTGCGCGAAGGATTCGACCAGGTGGGTTACCTGCAGCTCGCCGACCACCCGGGCCGAAACGAGCCCGGCACCGGCGAGGTCCATTACAACCGCGTGCTTGAAGAGGCGTACACGTTGGGCTATCGCGGCTACGTGGGGCTCGAATGCCGCCCCAAGACGACCGAGCTCGCCGCGGCGCAGGGAGTCGCTCGCGCCGACGTTTGGTGAATCACGTATTCCATGACTCTTGAGATCGAAGGGAACGAGCAATGCCGAAATTCATGGGCGTTCACACGTTGCCCCCTGGGGGAATGACACGCGAGCAAATCTGCCAGTTCGCCGACGCGGCTCAGAAGGACCCGGTGGTCAAAGGCTACCGCAGCTTCTGCAACCTTGCCGAAGGGAAAGCCGTTTGCATCATCGAGGCGCCTTCCAAGGCACACGTCGCGGCATGGTTTCTCAAGATGAACATGCCGACCGACAGCATCACCGAGGTTGAGCTCGAGGGAGAGCGTGGCGTAATTCGGGACGCGTAGGCGGCGTTTGTAAAGAAGCACTGCTGGCGTGGCTGGGGCTAAGCGAAGCGTGCCCCAGCGCGGTGCCGATAGGTCTGACATCGCAGTGGTGCTTCACCAGAGCACATTCCGCGGCCTTGGCCGAAGCCACTCCGCCGTTGGGGATCGCGCGCACGTCGGCTGGGGCACGGGCTTCGCCCTTAGCCCCAGCCACGCGACGTTCAGATGCCCGCCCCCTCGTAAAACTCGTCATTCACTGGGTCGAAGAACCGTGTCACCGACCGCTCGACGAGCGAATACATGTTCATCGTCAAGAGCGCCGGCGAGTAGACGTGCAGCGTGACGAGATCGGCGTGGCCCCCTTCGAGGTTCGACATCTGGTGAATGTCGCTGTCTTGCGAGGCGGTGATCATCCCGGTCTCCAGCCTCGAGGAACCGGTCGCGTAGATCATGCCGTTGGGCGCAATCGCGAAGACGGTCTCGGTCGCCACCCCTTGGAGAACCTTCACCGCGCAGCTTGAACCGCAATGATCGTGGATCGGGCTGCGCTGGCCGTTTCGCCAGCACAGAACCAGCGCCTGGTAGGCTGGTCCGCCATGCATCAGGTTCCGCACGTAGCGGTCGGGGTGGAATCGCATGAATGAGCAGATATCGTCGAACCCCACGTCCGACTGCTCGAACCAGTTTCGCAGTGCCGGCAGCGGAATGCGTTCGCGGTGTGAGTCCAGCTCAGCGAAGATGCCCGCGGCTCGTCGGCCCATCGTGCGCTCTTTCTGGCAACTCAGATGCCCCCGCCCAGGCTGAACTCCAGCAACACGTCCAGCGGCATTTCCACGTTGCGTTCGGCAAATGCATTCATGTCGTACAGCAAAGCGGCCGCGTCCACGCGCACTTGCGGCTCGATGCTTGCGGCGGTCACCTGCACTTCGGTCGGGCGGCAGAAGTGAATCTGGTAGCCACCATTCAGCGGATCATGCTCCAATGGTTGTGCGCGACCACCGGTCGACGTCGCTCGCACCAGCAGATCATACCTCCCCGGCTCGGCCACGTTCCAATCGTACTCCCAGAATGTCCAGGAGTAGGGTGCATGGGGGCCGAGCAACTCCGCGTCACGCCATGAAGCACCTCGGTCCGTGCTCACCTGAACGCTCCCAACGGCCTCCTCGCCGGCCCAGGCCACGCCAAAGAGCCGCTGTCGACCCACGCCGAGCGTTTCGCCCGAGTGCGGGCGCACAATCTGCGATTTCACGGCCATGCCCTGCACGGGCACAATCTCAAGGGCGGCACTCCCTTGGCGGCGCACCGTGTACTTGTTCGTTTGGAAATAGCCCTCGAAGGGGCGATCCGAAACGTGAATTCGAGTGAGCCACTTGACGCTCGCCACACCGTACCAGCCCGGCACCAATAGTCGCAGCGGGTAGCCGTGGCTTGGCTCGAGTGGCTCTCCGTTCATGTGCGTCACGAGAAGTGTGTCTGGCCGGAATGCCTTGGCGAGCGGCAAGCTCCGCGCAAAATGCATCGGCTCGGGATGATCGGGATCCGTCCCACGGTCGGCGCCCTCGAAAACGACTTCCACCGCCTGCGGCTGGACTGCGGCGCGCTCGAGCACGGCACGCAGAGGAACTCCCGTCCATTCCGCGTGCGCGACCGCACCGGCACCCCACTGCACGCCGGGGACGGCCGGCTGCAGGAACGACCGCCCGTTGCCGGCGCATTCCATCGTGACGAGCAGGCTTCGCTGCGGCAGCGCGCTGATCTCGTCGCGCGTCAATGCCAGCGATTGCTTGACGCAGCCATCGACGGTCAATCGCCATTGGTCGACGTCCACCGACGGCACGTCGAAATGATTGCGGACGAAGAACAGCCGCGTTGGGGTCACCCAACCGTGAATGGCGTCGAGCGGCGTCTCGCTGTTTTCGGGAGCCGTGCTGACAAATCGGCGTGCTTCGGCCATACATGCCTCCCCGACCGCTAAAAATTTCCCTTTACACCTGGCATATTGGCGTGCCTCGCCGACCAGCTAGCGCTGGTGCCCGTCGACACACCCTACAAGAATACCTCGGTCAACTGTTCAAGCGATTCGATCGTGTTTGCCGACGGGGCGTTGCGATTCAATAGAACCGCTTGCCAACCCGCCGATATGGCCCCGTCGTAATCGCGTCGGTGGTCGTCGCCCACCAGCATCATACGGTGTGCGGCGGTACCCAGGGCTCGCTCGACGGTCGAAAAGAAGTCTCGGCTCGGCTTGCGATATCCCACTTCGGAGGAGACAAACAGCCGGTCGCGACCGGCCATCGGCAGCCGTGCGCGGCAGATGGCCGCCAGGCGCGAGTCGAAATTCGAGGCGATTCCGATTCGCAGCGCGCGGCTGGCCAGCCGCTTCCAGGCCGGTGTTACATCCGAATATACACCCCAGCTCTCGGGGCAAGCAAAATGATCCCAAAGCGTCTCGAAAAGACCGTCGGTATCGCTGACATCGACAAACACATCGTGCACGATCCGGCGCCAACGTAGCTGTTCCTGCGCTTCGCTTGTTGTGCAGGGCTGTCCCTCGTCGCTGCTAGCCAGCGCATGCCGAAAGCGCGGCTCGATCTCGTCGGCTGATAATCTCGAGCCGAAGCGCCGCCCGGCTCTTTCGTAAGCGACCGCCACCGGAGGATCCGGAAAAATCAGCGTCCCCACCGCATCGAACATCACGGTTTCGATGAAACCGACCCTCATCACCGGCGCGGCCAAGCGAATGCTCACACTGTTCTTTTTCGTATTCTTCTTCTCTGTGCCTCCGTGTCTCCGTGGTGATTTCAGCCGCCGGCCAGCCGCCCAACGTCTAGAAACAGCACCCACAAGAGCAAACCGATAATGAAGCAGAAACCTGCATAATGAAACGCCAACACGACGCGCTCGTCCGCCGGCTTGCCACGAGCTCCCTCGAGCGCCAGAAAGATCATGTGCCCTCCATCCAAGAGCGGAATAGGCAGAAAGTTGATCACCGCCAGGTTCGCGCTCAAGAGCGTCAAGAAAAGGAGAAGCTCCGGCAGCCCCCTTTGAGCAGATTGCCCTGCTGCGGCAACGATGCCCACCGGGCCGCTGAGCGCCTTGGGCGACACCTGCTTGCCGATCATGCGGCGAATGACCAGGTAAACCTGCGCGACGCTGTCGACCGTTTCGCGCCATCCGAGCGTGGCGGCTTCGCTTAGCGTCGTGGCCGTTCGCGTGGCCACAAGCGCGTCGTTGACGAAACCACGATCGGCAAAGAACCACTCGCTGCTTTCCTCGGGAGTGATCTCGATTTTGCGCCGGCCATTGATCTCCAGCTCGATCTTCGTTCCGCGCGGAAGTGCTTGAAGCTGATAGAAACAAAACGGCCAGTTGGGCTGGGCCTCGCTGAGCTGCACACTGGGGACGTCCGAGAGTCTTGGATCGGCCGCCTTCGCCGCCTCGTGAATGATGAATCGCACCTTGGTCAGCTCGTCGCCAGACGTAATCCGCGCAGCCGCGGCCGGGCTGTCCGGCTCAACGTCGCGTACGCGGTTCGATACTCGGTACGCAATCCCAAGAGCCGGGACCGTCATCGGATGCCCCTCAAGCGTCGGCGTCTCAAACCAGCCTGGGTTTCGAAGTTTCGCCTGAACAACAAGCGGCTCGGTGTGTCCCTCCCGTGAAACCGACAGCGAGATCGTCTGGCCCGCAAGTCGGCGGAGCCGCTCGGGCAGCGTCATGGGGTCGCCAACCGGCTCGCCGTCGATCGCGAGCAAGAAATCGCCAGATCGTAGGCCCGCATCCGCAGCCGGCGAGTCGGCCTGCACCGCCTCGATCTTGCCCATTTCCATCACCAGGCCAAGCACTCGCATCGGATTCGCCGCCAGGTCGATCGTCAGATGCGAGCCGGTGTCGCTACTTCCGTCAGCCACCGAATCGCGCGCCGGACTGGCCGGCCGGAAAACGGCCACCCTTAGCTTCTCGCTCGGATTTCGCGCCAAGACACGTTGAATGTCGGCGTAATCCTTGACCGGCGTATCGTTAATGGCCACGATCCGGTCGCCCCCCTCGAAACCAGGTTTGGCGCGGCTGGCCGGAGATCCGTATGCCGTGGGATTTCTCTCCAGCAACGTAGTTGAACGCTGATTCAGGATTCCAATGGTTGGGGCGAGACGGTCGCCCGCGTTGTCGGCGAATACAGTCACCGCGATCGGCTGCTTGTGACTCTCGCGCTCGACCAGAAGCGCCACGCCACGCTGCAAGTCGCCCAGCATCACGCTTTTCTGCAGGTCCTGGAATCGTGGGTTCTTCAGCCCGTCGATCTCCACAATTCGGTCGCCAACCTGCAGCCCGGCGCGCCAGGCGGGCTCGCCCGGCAAGGTGTACGAAACGCCACAGGGGATGTACTCAACCCCCAGTCCAAACGCCACCATGGCGGCTACGAAGGCGAAGATCACGTTCATCACCACCCCGGCCGAAATGATCGCCATCCGCTTCGGTACGCTCTGCGCCGGATAGCTTCGTGGATCGAGCGCGGCCTCCCCAGTGGCATCGGCCATCGACACATTGTCGGTCTGCTCTTCCCGTCTAAGTTTCGCGCGCTCGAGTTCCTCGGTGACCTTGGCCGGATTGTCCTCTTGTCCGAGCATCTTGACATAACCGCCCAAGGGCAGAATGCCGATGCCGTACTCGGTTTCGCCCCAACGGAACTTGAACAGCTTCAGCCCGTAGATGTCGAAGCCCAGGTAGAATTTCTCGCACTTCACCCCACAGAGCTTGGCCACGGCGAAGTGGCCAAGCTCGTGCACAAAGATCACCGTCCCCAGGGCGACGGCGACTCCGGCCCAGATCAGCGAGCCGTCCCACAGGCTCTCAACGCTCCACGTGGCAATCAAGTACGGATCCAACGCGACACCTCCTGGCGAGCCCAACGGTCCAGCTCGAACAATCGCTCGAGCGAGGGCTCCGCTTCAAAATCATGATTCTCTAACACACTGCGACAGGCCGGCACGATCTTGGTGAACTCAAGCTCGCCGGCCAGAAACCGGTCCACCGCCGCCTCATTCGCGGCATTCACCACGGCGCCCGCCGTTCCCCCGGCCCGCGCCACTTCCATTCCCAGCGCCAGCGCCGGAAAGCGTTCCACGTCGGGCGGCTCGAACCGCAATTCGAGCGCTCCTGTCCATTCCAGCCGCTTCGCCACTCCCGATTGCCGGCACGGGTAGGTGAGCGCATATTGAATCGCCAGCTTCATATCGGGCGGGCTGAGCTGGGCCACGACCGAGCCGTCGACGAACTCGACCATCGAATGCACAATCGACTGCGGATGAATCACTACGTCGATCTGTTCGGGCCGCAGATCGAACAACCAGCGTGCCTCGATGATCTCCAGCGCCTTGTTCATCATCGTGGCCGAATCGACCGTGATCTTCTTGCCCATTTCCCAGGTCGGGTGCGCAAGCGCCTGGTCGATCGTCACTTCGGCAAGCTGAGCACGGCTGTGGCGTAAAAATGGTCCACCACTGGCAGTGAGCACGATCCGCCGGACCTCATTCCGTCGGCCGGCACGCAGCGCCTGGCAGATCGCGCTGTGTTCGCTGTCGACCGGGATAATCTGTGCGCCTCGCTGCCCAGCCAACCGCGTCACAAGCGGTCCGGCCACGACCATTGTCTCTTTATTCGCCAAAGCCAGCCGCTTGCCTGCCTCGAGCGCCGCCCAGGCCCCTCGCAGCCCTGCGGCGCCCACAATGGCCGCCAGCACTACATCCACTTCGTCGGCCGACGCCACACGCTCGATTCCCTCCGGACCATGGAACACCTCGACACCGCGCGGCCAGCCTGACGTGCTGTGCCGCGAGGCCGCTTGTCCGTCGGTCAGCACCACCCAGCGGGGTGATACTCTGTGCGCCTGCCGCTCGAGTAGCTCCGCATTGGTATTCGCCGAGAGTGCAATCGCATGCAAGCGGCCGTTCGCCGCGCCGATCACCTCCAGCGCGCTGCGGCCGATGCTGCCAGTCGAGCCCAGTACGGCTACGTTGATCGCGCTGGATTCCATGGAAGGGGCGGCAATAATCTCGCGGCGGTTTGCCTGGTACACGGCTGGAAACAGAATACTCGCAGCCACGCTGCCACGAGTTGGGGGGACGGTAATCTCGCGAGCTCCGCCGCGAGTCGTTCGGATTTGCTCCCCGTTTGGCGCGCGCAATGCACGGCTGAATCGACGTTTTGAGCCTGCCAGCGGCATTCTAGAGGGGGCCTCGAAACGAAACAACCCGAGCGGCTACCGCATTCCCTACGACCGGCGAGACGCCGCGGATCGTTGTTTCTCCAAAGTCTAGGCCATAATATGAGATGAACCTTTCACCACGCGAGCCGTGAGTGCCCCCTGAATGGATCAAAAGAGCGACTCTCCGCGAAAATCGCGCGACAAGAAAGGCCCCGCACTGGGCAACAACCTGGTGTGGTACATGCTGGCCATTGGCGTGCTGGTTCTGTTTGCCGTGAGCCTGCTGGCCGACCGCTCGCGCGTCGAGATCTGGTACAGCGATCTGGAAAGGCTCATTTCTCAGGGCGCTCCGGAAAAGAACCCGTCCGCCGCGATCGAGGTCCTCGAGGAAGGGCGCGATGCCAATGGAATACGCGTCCGCTACTCGCATCTTCGTGATGTGCAGGTTGGCAACGACGAGATCACGGGCACCGTGGTCCGCCAGGTGCTTTCGCCTAAGAAGGATGGCCTGTCACCAACCGTGCAGAAAACCGACCAGCGTAGCCGTGTCGCCTTCCGCACCGGCCGATTGGGGCTGGCGGCCGACAACGGCTATTTGAGCGAAATGCTCCGCAAGCACGGCTTCAAGTTCCGCGGCGCGGATGCCCCCAGCAATTGGGGTACGCTCGGCCCGTTCCTGGCCATCAGTTTGATCATCGTGCTGGTACTGTTTCTCATGATGAGACGATTGGGCGGCGCCGGCTCTCCCATGGCCTTCGGCCGCAGCCGAGGCCGGATGTATGCACAGGAAGACATCGCCGTGACGTTCGAGGACATCGCCGGGATCGACGAGGCGGTGGATGAGCTGCGCGAGGTGGTCGAGTTCCTCCGCACCCCCGAAAAGTACCAGGTGCTCGGCGGCCGCATTCCCAAGGGCGTGCTCTTGGTCGGCCCACCCGGAACGGGCAAGACCCTGTTGGCCAAGGCAATCGCCGGCGAGGCGGGCGTGCCGTTTTTCAGCCTGTCGGGCTCCGATTTCGTGGAAATGTTCGTCGGGGTCGGTGCGGCACGCGTTCGCGACATGTTTCAGCAGGCCGAGAGCAAGGCGCCGTGCATTATCTTCATCGACGAGCTGGACGCCTTGGGCAAAACACGCGGTTCGAGCGTCGTGGGCGGGCATGACGAGCGAGAGCAGACGCTCAACGCCCTCTTGGTTGAAATGGACGGTTTCGATTCCAACAACGGCGTGATCGTCCTGGCGGCCACGAACCGCCCCGAGACGCTCGACCCGGCCCTGCTGCGGCCGGGCCGCTTCGACCGGCATGTGCTGGTCGACCGGCCCGACATCCGCGGTCGCGAGGAGATTCTCAAGGTCCACGTGCAGAACGTAAAGCTCGACGATTCGGTCGTGCTGCACGACGTGGCGGCGATCACCTCCGGCTTTGTCGGCGCCGACCTGGCAAACCTGGTCAACGAAGCCGCCTTGTTGGCCGCACGCAAGGGCAAGACCGCCGTCGGCCGCGACGAGTTTACTGAGGGCGTGGAACGCGTCACCGCCGGGCTGGAAAAGAAGCAGCGCGTCATGCACGAGGACGAAAAGCAGCGTGTCGCCTATCACGAAAGTGGACACGCGCTCGTGGCCTACAGCCTTCCCAATACCGACCCCGTGCACAAGGTCTCCATCATTCCTCGCGGCTTAGGCGCCTTGGGCTACGTGTTGCAGCGCCCCGAGGGGGACCGCTACCTGATGACGCAGGGAGAGCTGGAAAGTCGCATTCAGGTGCTGCTGGCCGGCACCATGGCCGAGGAGCTGGTCTTTAGCGACGTTTCGACCGGCGCCCAGAACGACCTGGAGCGTGCCAGCGAGCTGGCTCGCAGCATGGTCATGGACTTTGGCATGAGCCGGCTGGGCCGCGTGAATTACCGCGAAAGCGCCCGCTCGCCCTTCCTCGCCAACGGAATCGATTTTCCACGCGAACGCTCGCACAGCGAGCGCACCGCGCGAGAGATTGACGAAGAGGTCAAGCGCATCATCGACGAGGGCCTGGAACGCGTGCGGCACATTCTGGAAACGCGCCGCGGCTCGCTCGAGGCGCTCGCCCAGCGCCTCATCGAAAAAGAGGTCGTCGACTCCGACGAGCTAAAGGAAATCATCGAACGCAGCTCGGCCGGTCCGGTCGTCGTGCCGGGCACCGCCACCGAACGCAAGCCGCTACCGCCGCACGCACGTCCAGCCGAAGCGTCCGACGCCAGCTCGGCCGAGGCCTGACCGGACTGGGTGGGGCTAAGCGAAGCGTGCCCCAGCGCCGTGTGAACTGGTTCGGCACGACGCCGACCCAGTGCTTGTCGATCTGCTTACGGCTATGCCAGGCTTGCGCCAACCGGCCACCGCGGCGGTTTGTATCCGCGTGAGGGCGTCTCGCCCAGTCGTCGCGGCCGCACGGCCACCATAACCGCTATACACAGCATTACGCCCACGCCCGCCAACAGAAGCCATTCCATCCCGATCATCGCCTTACTTCTCCCAAGCCGGACCCAACGCCCGCGCTTCAGCCGTACAAGGGTGCAATCAGCGTGCCGATGCACTTTGTCGGCCAGGTCGAAAGGATTTTTACGTCGGTGTAATCAGTTTCGCGGCGCTTCTCACGGAATTGCGACAGTCGGGGTCGCCTCGATCGCTGAGCCGTGGGCGCAAGATCACGGAACCGAACCACCTTGGGGTCTGGGGCGTTTGGCGCGGTGCTATCTCCGTGGCACCATACACTAATGGGAGCTTATCGAGATGCGATGCGACTCGCTAATTAGTCCGGCCAGCGACATGGCACGCTTATCACGGAAATCTGATCTTCACAGTGTGCTAATGGCCGCCGCGATTCTCGTGGTCATTGGGCTGAGTGGCTGCGATAGGCTTCCGCTCAGTTTGCCGCGGACCGGCGGCCAGAGCACCATCCCGAACCCGACGGCGGAAGAGATTGGTCGGCTTCGCAAGGGGTTGGCGCCGCTGGACCAGCCGGTCGCGTCGCGTCGTGTGCTGCGCCTTCCGGTCACCGAGGAATGGACGGTGAAGGCCACGGCGGCCGACGCCCTGGCGCGGATTGGCGAAGGAGCGGTTGGGCCTCTCGTGGACGCACTGGCCAATCGGGACGAGCAGGTCCGCGCACAGGCGGCACGCGCCTTGGCGCGCATGGGGCCGACAGCCGAGCCGGCGGTCGATGAGTTGATCATCGCGCTGCGCGACTCCAACGAGGAAGTCCGCCGCAACGCCGCCCGCGCATTAGGTCAGATCGGCCCGGCCGCCAAAACCGCTATTCCCGCGCTGATCGAGGCTCTCGGCGAGCGCGCGCCGAGCGATCAAGCACCGTACTGACTGTCGCGCCCATCCGACTTCCAGCCGAGCCGGGGGCGTTAGCCCCCGGAGAGCGCGAACGCCAGAAGCGCCGACCTTTGAGATGGTTCGACTCCGGGGGCTAACGCCCCCGGCTCAGTGACCGAACCGGCGCCGTCTCTTGCGATGCGATGCTGCGAAACGGAACGCAACGGCGTGCGGATCCGAAATCTTCAGTACGCTTTGGCGCGATCATTCAAATCACGTCACATCGTATCACCGCGCTCGTCGCCGCGCACTCAGCGTGCTTCAGCGGCTCAATCGTCACGGCTCGCAAGCGCTCTGTGCGCGCTGCTTGCGGAGCGATCCGCGTCATTGGTTTGGTCGTCGGCGACTTTGAATAAACATCGCTACGTGCGCCGGTTTTTGCTGTCGAATCTCGCCGCCGCTGAACATGATCGACATATACGCGGGCTGAGCTGGCTGTGCGCTATCGACGATAAACGCAAGACTCACGAGCAAGCACTCCTGGGGAAAAAGGGGGCGAACAATACTGAACCTCGTAATCAGCTGGTCCTGCTGTTTGGTCGTCTGGTTGGGGGATCGATGTGAATTTGAATCGATAAGAAGCTCACGGACCCGACGTCGCAGCAATCGACAGCCAGACACTTGAGCGCCTGTCTTACGTCTTTAAGGGGTAGAACTATGAACCGAAGTCTACTTGTGTTTGCTTGTTCCGCTTTAGCCTTATTGGCGACAGGCGATGCCTCCGCCGGTTTGCCCACATTGAGCGGCGACCTAGAAATGTTGTCGCTTACCGACGTCACTGAGGGTGCCAACGAAGATAACGACGTGGCTCGCGTGTTCCTCGAACAAGAACACTTCGAATACGATCCGAACGGTGACCCGCCGACAGTCGTCGACTTTGACTCGCCAGGGAACTATGAGATTGTTGATGATCTACCCTTGGTAAAGCCTACTCTCCCTGCGGGGTTTTATGACATCTACTTCATTCACTTCGATCCGTTCGACGACTTCGTGGGCCTGCCATCGGTGGATGGCACCCTGAATTTTGGCAAACAGCGGATCGTCGCGGTCTCGGCGGTCGGAAGCACACTGGACAGCAACGAAGCAGCCGGCCTTATGGATCCCATGGTGATGTATCCAACTCCCGGTGACGGCGGACGAGGCCTCGAGTTTGACAGTGATTTTGTCATTCTCGCGTCGGACCGACATTCACTAAGAGTCGGTCTTCAGGCGGTCGCCGCTGGATACGATCAGCTTCGCGTATTCGTGGTTCCGGAGCCATCGACGCTGATCCTTGGCGCAATGGGGGTTGTCGGCTTGATTGTCCCAATCATCCGGCGTACCAGGCGGATCACCTAGCACGCGACTCTCATCAAATGAGACGATTCTTGGCGACGGGCTCGCGCCAAAGCGCGAGCCCGTGGTCTTTGTGTAAATGTCACGCCCACCTCGCGCAAGTGGCGTCTCGCACACACTAACCCGAAGCGCAAGCTGAGGGATGCCCAGCAGCGCCCGGTGGTCGAATCGAACGCGCGGTGCCAACGACGGGGACGCCCCGTCACGGTGGTACGATCCAACGCGCAGCGTCAGGCGAGTCGGTCGCGCCGAGGTCCCGCTGCCATCCCTCGGCTTGCGCCTTGGGTTAGTGTGGCACAGCGATCCCCATTTCGCCCATCAACATCTTCATGTCCTCCCAGACGTCCTTCTTGGCGTTGGGGTTGCGCAGCAGGTAGGCCGGATGATAGGTGACGAGGACCGGGGTACCCTGGTAGTCGTGCAGGCGACCGCGGAGGCGGCCGATTGACGAGGTCGTCTCCAGAAGCGTTTGGGCCGCCACCAGGCCCAGACAGCAGATAAACTCGGGCTGCACGATCTCGAGCTGCCGCTCGAGGTAACCGCGGCAATGGGACGTCTCATCCGGCAGCGGCGTGCGATTGTCGGGCGGGCGACACTTGAGCACGTTGCAGATATAGACGTCCTCGCGGCGCAGCGTGCAGGCCTCGATGATCTTGGTCAACAGTTGGCCCGCACGGCCTACGAACGGCTCGCCCTGAGCATCTTCGTCGGCTCCCGGCGCTTCGCCGACGAAGCAGAGCCTCGCCTGTGGATTGCCGACGCCGAAGACTGTCTGGGTCCGCGTCGCCGCCAAGTCAGCACAGCGCGTGCAGGCCGCGACTTCGCGCTGAATAATCTCCAGAGCTGCCGGACGATTTTGGGGCGCGACGCTCGACGGCGCGGGTTGTTCGGCAGCGAACAGGTCGGCCGCGGAAACTCGCCGGCGTGAGCGACTAGGGATCGAGCCGTCCGCCGGAGGCGGCTCGTCGCGACGCTGCTCGTCGATGGGCGCCTTCGCGTTGTCCAAGGGGGACGCCGCGCGTCGGGGGATGTGCGTGACCCCGGCTCGCGCCAGGCTTTCCAGTCTTTGCACCAGCGCGCGGCGCAGGCTTGAATCGGGGGTCGAGTCGCTTGGGGCCATCGCAATCCTTTCCAGGTCAGCTCGAATGAACTATCATGCAGGAGTCCGGCTGGAAAGAACAGATCCCACGCCTCGATTCTTGCCGGCGCCTTGCCGCGCGGCCCAGCGCCAGCCGGTCCCCAAACGTTTTCCATGTCCCGTTTGGAATCTGTCACATGGGCGTGCCGCAGGTTGCGATTATCGGTCGGCCCAATGTGGGCAAGTCGAGCATTTTCAACTGGTTGGCTGGCAAGCGGCTGGCGATCGTCGACCCTTCGGCCGGCGTGACGCGCGACCGGATGGTGCACCTGGTATGCGTCGGCGACCGTTACTTCGAGATCGTCGACACCGGGGGGATGGGCATTGAAGATCCCGACAACCTCACCCCCCACATCGAGGAGCAGATCGAGGCCGCGATCGAGCGCGCGACGGTGATCTTGTTCGTCGTCGATACGCAGGCCGGCGTCGTGCCGCTCGACCAGGAGGTCGCCAAGCGACTCCGCTACACCAATGTGCCGATCATTTGCGTGGCCAACAAGACGGACGATGACGCGCTTTCGCCGCAGGCGGACGAGTTTTACCGCCTGGGACGCGGGAAGCTGGTGCGCGTGAGCGTGCTGCGCAACCGCGGCCGCGAGGAGCTGCTGCGGATGCTGTTGGAGCGGCTTCCTCACGAAACCGCGGACGACGCGGCCGCCGTGGCCGAGCCGGCCATGCGCGTGGCCATCGTCGGCCGCCGCAACACGGGCAAGAGCACGTTTGTCAACACGCTGGCCCAGGCCGAGCGCATGATCACCAGCGAAGTCCCCGGCACGACGCGCGACAGCGTCGACGTGAGTTTCAAGCTCGACGGCAAGGTCTTCGTGGCGATCGACACACCCGGCCTGCGCCGCGCGCGTAGCATTTCAACCGACTTGGACTTTTACAGCATGCACCGCGCGCAGCGGAGCATCCGCCGCGCCGACGTGGTGCTGTTGTTCTTCGATGCGACGCAGCGCATCAGCAAGGTTGACAAGCAGCTCTGCGCCTATATCTGCGAGCAGTACAAGCCCTGCATTTTCGTGGTCAACAAGTGGGATCAGTACGCCGGCAGCGTCGCCACGGAAAAATGGGCCAAGTATCTACGCGACACCTTTCGCACCATGTGGCACGTGCCCATCGCCTTTATCACCGGCCGAACGGGCAAGAACGTCAAGGCGCTGTTGAATCACGGCCAGATGCTCTTCAAGCAGTCGCTGTCACGGGTGCGCACCAGTGATTTGAACCAGGTGGTGCAGGCGGCGCTCGCGCACAACGCGCCGCCCTTGGACCAGGGGCGCCAGCCCAAAATCTTCTACGCGACGCAGGTCGGCGTGCAGCCGCCCACGATCGTGCTCTTCTGCAATTACCCGGATGCCTTCAGCCAGACGTACCGACGGTACCTGTTGCGAGTCTTCCGCGACAATCTGCCCTTTGCCGAAGTGCCGATTAAGCTCTATCTTCGCAAGCGGACCAGCACCGCGCCGGCCGAGGGCGCGCAGCCGGAAAGGGAGCCTGAGGAGGCGCCGCCTGGCTGAGGACAGAATCAACCTGGTCTCGCGCTGCAACTCCGGGGGCTTACGCTGCCGGCTCGGCGACGTGAGGCGACAAGGAGCCGCTTGAGGTGATCGTCGGCGTTCCCAAGGAAATCAAGCGTGACGAGTACCGCGTGGCGCTTCTGCCCGTGGGGGCCGAGGAGTTGTCGCGCGCCGGTCACTGTGTGCTGATTCAAGCCGGCGCCGGATTGGGCTCCGGTTTACCTGACTCGGCGTACGAGGAGCACGGCGCGCGAATCGTCGCCACGGCGGCCGAAATCTACCATCAGGCCGAGCTGATCGTGAAGGTCAAGGAGCCGTTGCCGTCGGAATGGCCGATGCTCCGCCGCGCGCAAGCGGTGTTTGCCTACTTTCACTTCGCCGCCGACCGCGCGCTGACAGAGGGGATGTTGGCCACGGGCGCCACGGCGGTTGCCTACGAAACATTGAGCGACGAGCGCGGGCGGCTACCGCTCTTGACCCCCATGAGCGAAGTGGCCGGCCGCATGAGCATTCAGGAAGGCGCAAAATACCTCGAGCGACCGCAAATGGGCCGCGGCATCCTGCTGGGAGGGGTGCCGGGAGTCGCGCCGGCCTCAATTACCATCATCGGCGGGGGCGTCGTTGGAGCGAACGCGGCCAAGGTGGCGGCCGGTTTCGGCGCCAATATCGGCCTCTTGGACGTGAACCTTGACCGCATGCGCTACCTCGACGACGTCATGCCCGCCAATGTCGACGTCTTGTTCAGCGATCGGCATACGGTCCGTGAGCAGATTGCCAGGGCCGACCTGGTGATCGGCGCGGTCTTGATCCCCGGCGCACGCTGCCCCACGCTGATCGAGCGCGACGACCTGAAGCTGATGAAACCCGGCGCCGTGATCATCGACGTGGCGATCGACCAGGGGGGTTGCGTGGCGACCAGCCGGCCCACCACGCACAGCGAGCCGACCTATGTCGTGGACGACATCGTACATTACTGCGTGACCAACATGCCTGGAGCGGTGGGGCGCACGAGCACCTATGCGCTGTGCAATGTGACGCTCCCTTGGGCATTGGAGATCGCCAATCGTGGCGTCGCGGCGGCGGCGAGCGAGCTGCCGCCGGTGGCTCGCGCGGTCAACATCATCGATGGCCAGTTGACCAATGAAGCGGTGGCACATACGTTCGGGATGCGGTACGCACCACGTTTCGGTGGTGCATAACAGCGATTAGCGAGCCTCCGGGTTTATCGCGGAGGTCCGCCGCTCGAGGAACTCTAAAAAAATGGTACGAATCGCCGGACCGCCGGCATAAAGCCGGCGGCTCGCTGGTATTGTTAGCTCGTTAGCTATTGCTAATCGCTTCCTTTCCAGGACTCTCGAAATCGTGAATGCATCCTCGCAACCTCGCGTTGGAATCTTGATGGGCAGCGACAGCGACTGGCCGAAGATCAAGGCCTCGGCCGCCGCGCTGGACGAGTTTGGCGTGGCGTACGAGGTGAACGTGATGAGCGCCCACCGCACGCCGGATCTGGTGCGCCAGTATGCTAGCGACGCAGCGGGGCGTGGTCTGGGCGTGTTGATCGCGGCGGCCGGTGGGGCGGCCCATTTGGCCGGTGTGGTGGCAGCGCATACCACGCTACCGGTTATCGGCATTCCTGTCCCCACCGAAGACTTAGGAGGCCTCGATTCACTGCTTTCCACCGTCCAAATGCCCGGCGACGTGCCCGTGGCGGCGATGGGGGTCGGGCTGGGCGGGCCGCGTAACGCGGGCATCTTCGCGGTGCAGATTCTGGCCACCGGCGACCCTGCTCTGCGCCCGAAGTTGGTCGAATTCAAACGGCAGCTAACGGAGAAAATCGTCGCCAAGAACGCCGTATTTCAAGCGGCGTTGCAGAAGGGTTCGTGAGCATCAACCCCATCCATGAGCCGCAAAGTGCCTTGCCTCCGACGCTCCGCTGGGTTGGAGGCGTCGAGGGGTATCTGGAGCTGATCGACCAGACTCGGCTGCCGGTAGAGCTGGTTCAGATCGCGTGCCGCGAAGTCGACGAGGTTTGGGAGGCGATCCGCGCGCTTCGCGTCCGCGGGGCCCCCGCGATTGGTATTGCGGCCGCCTATGGCGTTTGCCTGGGCGTGCAGTCGATGATCGGCGAAAATGAGAACGCTTTTTTCAATCGCTTGAGCGAGGCAGCGACGCGCCTCGCCTCTGCGCGCCCGACGGCGGTCAATCTCTCGTGGGCTTTGGCGCGCATGGCTCGCGTGGCGTCCGCACTGCGCGGGTCGGCGGCGGTCGTCCAGATTGCGGATCGCCTGCTGGCCGAAGCGCGCCAAATCGAGGCGGAAGATCGCCAGATGTGCCGCGCGATGGGCCGGCACGGGGCGGCGCTATTGCGCGACGGCCAGGGAGTGCTCACGCACTGCAATGCCGGCGGACTGGCCACCGCCGACTACGGAACCGCTCTGGCCGTGTTGTTCGCGGCCCATGAGCAAGGCACGCGCCTGCGCGTCTATGTCGACGAGACCAGACCGCTCTTGCAGGGCGCGCGACTGACTGCCTGGGAGCTTCAGCGCCGTGGGATCGATACGACGCTCATTTGCGACTCAATGGCGGCGCAAGTCATGCGCGAGGGGCGAGTCGGGGCGATCATCACCGGGGCTGACCGGATCGCGGCCAACGGCGACACGGCCAACAAGATCGGCACCTACGGCCTAGCGGTCCTGGCCGCTGCCCACGATATTCCATTCTACGTAGCGGCACCGAGTAGCACATTCGACCTGGCGATCGAAACCGGCGACCAGATCCCGATTGAAGTCCGCGACAGTCGCGAGATCACGCACGGATTCGGTCGACAGGTCGCGCCCGACGGGATCCACGTCTACAATCCGGCGTTTGACGTCACGCCGGCGCGACTCATCAAGGCGATTATCTGTGAGCACGGCATCATCGAGCCGGTTACTTACCAGCACATTTCGCAAATGCTGGCGAATCGAAGACGATAGGCGAATTCCAACGCCTGGCGAGCTCGTCACCGGGGGGCTGACGCCCTACGCTCGCAACAAACACAGCACCACCAGAGGCGGCTATCGGCCCGCTTTGGCTCGCTCTGCGAGGCGCGCCATGACGGCTTGGAATTCCTGGCGCGCGCCGGCCAGACCGGCGACCGTCTTCGTGCCGGGGCCGCGGACGTAATCGAGCACGATCTTCTCGGCCGCGATGAACTCGCCGGAGATGTCCGCGACCGCGGCCGCGATCTCGAGCGGAATGTTCGTCACGCCGTTGGCGTCCCCGTGCAACAGGTCGCCTTCACGCACCACGAGGCCCCCCACGCGCACGGGAACCCCGATCTGCAACGTATGGCAGTAGCCGTGCGCGCAGATGGTCGAGCCGCTGAACACCGGGTACCGCAGCGCCTCGACCTGCAACAGGTCGCGCCCGGCTCCCGAGGTCACCAGTCCCACCGACCCAAACGCCTGAAAGATGGAGCACATCACTTCGCCGAACGTGGCCGCCACGGCGGGGTCGTCCAAATCCTGATACACCATCACGGCTGGCCCCGGCAGCTTCTTAAGCGCCTCTACCTGAGCATCGAGGCTCGAGTACGCATCCCCTTTGGCAGGCGGGGCATCGCTGCGAAAGCAAGCCGTCGTGGCGAATCCCACCATCGGTGGCAACTGCGGATAGTTGGCGCGAATCCGCTCGTCCATGTAGCCCTTGTTGCGCGGGCGGACATCGAACAGCTCGATCACATTGGCGATCGTCGGCGTGTCGAACTCGGCGAGCGTGGTCAGCGTGGCTTTCGAAATCGACATTGAGGTGTCCGGCGGGATGAACCCGCCGCCTCGCTGTGTTGGAATTGGACCGTACCGGCTACTGGTCAGCCAGTGGCGTCCGCCGAAAAAGAAAACCGGACTGCCAGCAAAGCTAGCAGTCCGGCGCGGAGAGTCAAGCAGTGATTTCCGCCGCGTCAAATGTCGTAGTACAGGCAGAACTCGTACGGATGGGGCCGCAGCCGCATCGCGTCGACTTCCTTCTCGAGCTTGTAGTCGATCCAGGTCTCGATCACGTCCTCGGTGAACACGTCGCCTCGCAGCAGGTAATCGTGATCGTTCCTGAGCGCCATCAGCGATTCCTCGAGCGCGCCGGGCGTCTTGGGGATCTCGGCCGCTTCTTCCGGCGGCAGGTCGTACATGTCCTTGTCCAGCGGCTCGCCGGGGTTGATCTTGTTCTGCACCCCGTCGAGCACCGCCATGAGCATGGCCGAGAAGGCCAGATACGGATTGCAGCTCGGGTCGGGGCAGCGGAACTCGGCACGCTTGGTCTTGGGGTTGGCGCTGTACATCGGTATTCGCACGGCGGCTGAACGATTCCGCTGCGAATAGGCGAGGTTCACCGGGGCCTCGTAGCCGGGCACCAGCCGCTTGTAACTGTTTGTCGTGGGGCTGGTGAACGCCAAGAGGCTGGGCGCGTGCTTCAGCAAACCGCCGATGCCGTGCAAGGCCAGATTGCTCAGCCCGGCATAGCCACTGCCGGCGAAGAGCGGTTCGCCCCCTTTCCAGAGCGAAATGTGGGTGTGCATGCCCGAGCCGTTGTCGCCGAAGAGCGGCTTGGGCATGAGCGTGACCGTCTTGTTGTACTTTTTGGCGACGTTCTTGATGATGTACTTATAGAGGCACATGTTGTCGGCCATGCGCACCAGGTCGGCGAAGCGCATGTCGATTTCTGCCTGTCCGGCCGTGCCAACCTCGTGGTGCTGCGCCTCGACGCTGATGCCGCACTCGACCATCGTCTGCATCATCTCGTTGCGGATGTTCATCAACTGGTCAGCCGGCGGCACCGGGAAGTATCCCTCCTTGTAGCGGAGCTTGTATCCCAGATTCGGGTTTTCCACCCGTCCGCGATTCCATTCGCCCTCGATGCTGTCGACGTGGTAGTAGCCCTCGTGCTGATTCTGGTCGAAACGGACGTCGTCGAAGATGTAGAACTCGGCCTCGGGCCCGACGTAGCACGTGTCGGCGATCCCCGTGCTCTTCATGTAGTTGACGGCCTTGCGCGCGACATTGCGCGGGTCGCGCGAGTAGTCCTCTCGCGTGATCGGATCCTGGATGTTGCAGATGATCGACAGCGTCGGCAAGTCGGTGAACGGGTCGAGAAACGCCGTCTCCGCCTGCGGCACCAGGATCATGTCGCTTTCATTGATCGCCTGCCAACCACGGATGCTCGAACCGTCGAAGCCCAAGCCGTCCTCGAACACCTCGGCGTCGAACTTGTCCACCGGAATCGTAAAATGCTGCCAGATGCCCGGAAAATCCATGAACCGCATGTCCACCGCCTTAACGCCCTTTTCCCGGCACAGGGCTAACACCTCTTGAGGCTTCACAGTACTCCCCTTTCCAAATGAGGACCGCAACTTGCCAGAAGGTCATTGGGCCCGCGTCGCGTGATAATCGCGGCGCAGGCGGCCACCGAAAAATCCGCCCAGCTTCCACGAGCTGAGCGACCGCCCATCAACAGGCACTGGTTCAAACGCAAAGCCAATACCGGCGCAAGCGGCCGAACCGGCATGATAGCGCAGAATTGCTTGTATGCAACCGGGTTGCGAGGATTTTTTGGAAAATTGCGGTGACCGCACCTCGGCCGTCGACTTGCGCGCTGGTTAGGCAACCAGTGAATAGCTGCTGGGCAGCGATAACCGCCTCTGCGTGCCGCCCAATCTCCCCCAACTTAACGGGTGCTGACGTGTTCGTGTGCTCCTCCAAGGCGTCTGGCTGAAGCCGCATGCGGCGCGGTCACCTGCCATTCCTCGTCGCCTGCCTTGGTCTCCACGACTGTCTGGACGACTGTCTGGCGACGCCGGTACACGATCGCCAGGAATGCCGGGACCAGCACTGGCCTCACCACGAATGTATCGAGCGCCACGCCGGCCGCGAGCGCGAAACCAAGCTCAAGCATCCCGCGCAGCGTTCCGGTCATCATCGAAAGAAACGTGCTCGCCATGATGATGCCGCAGCTTGTGATGATCCCCCCGGTGTAAACGATCGCGCGGCGGAGCCCTTCGATGAGGCCGTGCGCCGGCTGTTCCTCGAAAACGCGCGTGACAAGGTAGATGTTGTAATCCTCGCCGACCGCCACCAGGATGACGAACAGGAAGATCGGCACCTTCCAATCGAGCCCGTGATAGGTTCCGCCGTAGGCCCAGGCAAAGATCCATTCGGCGGCGCCGATCGTCACGAAGTAGCTGAACAAGACCGACGCAATCAAGTACGCACAGACCAGCGGCCGCCGGACGACCACCAAGAGCACTCCCAGCACCGCCAGTGTCACCAGTAGCTGGATCCGCAGGCGATCGCGCTCGGTCACGGCGCGCAGGTCGCGCGTGCCGGCGGTGGTGCCCACGAAGTCGAATTCGGCGCGATGCCAGGGGTTGTTCCGATCGTGGCTGGCTTGTGTCAGCGACCGGTCAATCCGGTCCAGGACTTCGATGCTCTGTGGCGAAAACGGGTCGTGCGCCAGGACCAGGTCGAACCGCGTTATGTCCCCAGACAGTCCCTCGGCCTGCGACACATAAACGGTCCTGGCGAGCGCGTGCCGCCGCGCGATCGTTTTTCGCACGCGAAACGGGTTCACGAAGGGCCGCTCGCCCAACGGCTCGGTGAAGCTCCGCACACTGCTGATGCCTTCGATTTCGTTGAGATGCTTTGTCAGCGCGGCGATATTTTGCTCGCCCACGGCGGCATCAAATTGCGCACCGTCGAGCCGCGCTACAATGGTCAGCGGGCCGACGTCTCCCGGCGCGAAATGCCGACGCAGCATCGCTGTTCCCTGCACGCTTGGCCGATCGGCTCGAAGCTCGCCCAGAAGATCGTAGGTCACATCCACCGATAGCCCCGTGTAGGCCAAGGGGGCCAATAACAGAATGGTCACGACCATGACGAGTCCCGGTCGCGCAACGATCAAGTGGCTCGCCCACTCCCAGAATCGGCCGAAGGCGATATGATTGCTCGGCGCGCTGGGCGCCCGACGAGCTGTGCTCGGCGGCGCCGCGCCAGGCGCGGCAAAGGGCCAGAACACAAACTTGCCCCCGGCGCGTAAGAGCGCCGGCGCCAACGTGATGCACGCCGCGAGCGTCACGGCGATGGCCAGCGCGATGGCCGGCCCACTGTTGCGGAATTTTCCGAATTCGGCGAAGTACATCATCGCCAGCCCCACGATCGTGGTGCAGGCGCTAGCCGTGACGGCGGCTCCCACGCGATCCAACGCGCGCGACACCGCCGCGCCATACTCACGGCCGGCCGCTAGCTCCTCTTTCAGTCGAGCGATCAGGAACAGACAAAAATCGGTCCCCGCGCCGAACAAGAGGACCACGATGAATATTTTCGTGGTCTTGAAGACCTTGAAGTCCAGCCACGATGCCTGGGTCAGACTCGCAATCAGGTCGGTGGCCACCACCAGCGAAACGCCGATCGTCGCCAGCGGTACCACGATCAACAGCGGCGCCCGATAAACGACGAGCAAGAACGCCACGATGATGACGATCGTGGCCAGCTCCGTGTTCTCGATACTTTCCTTGGCCGAGCTGAGCATATCGCCACCGATGGCCGCCGAGCCCGATACGCCCAGACGCAGCCCAGGCGGAAACGAGCTCTGGCGGCGGAATTCATCCAACACGCGGTTCACGTGTTCCAGGACGCGGATGTTGTCGGTCGCCATGAACTCGTTCGACAAGGTCACCACCACGAGCGTCGCCTGACCTTGTCGCTCGGCCAGTCGAGGTGAGCTCACCAGCTTGCGGCCCACCAGCAGATGGTGCCGCGTCCAGACGCCGACGACTGGCAATCCATGAGCCGCATCCGGCGCGAACCGTGACGCCAGTGAATCGGCAATCTCCAGGTCGGCAGCGCGAAGCGGACCATCTGGGCGCTCGACGATCAGCGCGATCTGACTTTTGCCTTTGCTGTCGGGAAAGGCTCGCTGCAACAGGCGCTCGCCACGCACGCTCGTCATGGTGGCCGGCAAGTAGGCCAAGTCGCCATCTTGCGTCACGTCATCCCACGCCGGCGCAAGGTAATGGACCGTCGCCGCCACGGCGGTCCAGGCCAGCAGGACCACAAGCCAATGCCGCGAAGTCAATTCACCGAGGCGCCGAAACACCATCACACGAACCTATCGCGGAGAGGCAGACTATGCAGGACGGGTTGAGCTTCAGGGGGCGCGCCGACTCTATAGGTAGGGCGGGTCGAGCGCAGCGAGGCGCGCCGACCATTCTGAAGCCACATGCAGTGATCCCCAGCCGCACGGCGCAGGACGATCAATCGTCACCCATCGGACCGACGGAGCCGGGCCACCGAATAGGTGAACAAAGCTGCATCCTATCGCAACCGGCGTGCCAATCCAAGAACCGCCGTCTGCCGTTCGATGATCGTCGCCCGAGCACGTCGAAAACTCGGCGAACTCGGCGGCCAACGGGGAGCGGTGGTCGTCGCGAAGGCCGAGGGACACTTGGGGTCGAGCGTGTCCCAGCTCGGGACATTCAGGACTTGAGACGTAAAGAGCTTTCAGGAATGTGGTACCCACGCCCAGGTTCGGCATCGCGCCGAACGCGTGGCACCCGTCCATGGTGCTCGTTGTCGCCTATTCGATTTCGAGGAGTGGGTCGACGAGGCCCTTTCGCGAGAAACGGCCCACGAGGAACTCGCTTACGAGGTTGTGTCCGAGCACCGTGCGATTTCCCTTTGGTCCCAAGGATCGATAAATCAGCCACTGGCGATTGCCGACCTGCACACGGTAGCCGACGGCCATGTCCGGCCGCACGGGTGATCGCGACTCGGCCACCGTCAACGGGCGCCACGTATAGGCTCTCGCGAAACGGCGTGAATCGAGGTCGATCCAGAGTGGCGCGAACAGGCTCGTCCCCTCGGCCACCTGCGACAAGACGAGTTTCGAGCCTGACGCCGCAAGCATGCCGGGCCGATGATCGACACGCCACTCGGGCAGGGCGAGCGGAATTACAAGCGCTCGGCGCCTCCCATTAACGATGAATCCGTCGCGCGTTTCGGTGCTCGTCACGAGCGCCGTGGGTGCATTCAGCGGCAGCACCATTTCGTACTCGAAGCGTCGCGGCCGGGGAGAAATCACTGCGTCGGCCACCAGCGCAAAACGGTCCCTTCGCGCCAAGAGAAAATGCCGCTCGACGCGCACATCCTCGGCAAGGTTGAGCTCCAGCTCCAGGTAATCCACGTCGGCGTCGCTTTGCCAGCAGGCGGAATCCCACCGCGAGACCGCCATCAAGAGCCCTTCGTCGGCGCGGACGCGAAGCTCCCAGGCGCCCGAGAGAAGTCTCTCGCGCCCCAGCGACAATTCGGCCTGCAGCGGGTCATCGCGGTATGATACGGCCAAGAGCGGATCGGCCGGCGACCAGCCGGAGCGAAGGATGGCGATCGACGCGGCCTCGCTATGGAATGCCGGCGTCGGCAAAGGCGGCGTGGCGCGGCCCCCGGCGACTCGCCGGGGGCTACGACGGCTCGATCCGATGGCGCGACCGGTGAACAATCGGGTCGCGAGCGCGCGGTGGATGTCGTCCTTAGCGGGCGCGAGATGGCGAAACAGGTCGATGTCGGGCCGATGATCGGCCGCTGGGGTGAATACTTGAGCCCCGTCATGTCGCGTCAGGCGTAGCGCATGCTGGGCGCATCGCTCGTAACGCCGCACGGCCTCGCGCTTTAGCCGGCGCGGCTTCGACTGACGCGCGATCGCCAAGCACCGCGTCCAGCTTGCCAAAAGTGCGCGAAGCTGAGGCAAATATTGCGACTCGAGCAACCCGTCGCTGTCTAATCGCGCGCACAAAGCCGACGCGAACCGCTGCCGCGCCTCGTCGGCAAGTGCGCGGCAGGGGGCGATTTCGGGCAGTTGATAGGCAAGCGACATCGGCAATTCGACGCTCAGTAGCTGATGCGCGAGCGGTTCGCGAGCACCATCCGGGCTTGGATCTTGCGACCACCGGCGGACGATCGCCACCAGGCTTTCCAGAAGTTGCCACCATGCCGTGGCGCTCGTGGCCTCCGCCAACTGTGGAAGCGCGCGGCACCACGCCAAGGCGGTTATCCCACGGCCGGCGGCATGGCAACTCGAAGTGGCGGCTAACCACGCGGCAATCCGTCGACGGATCACTCGCGACGACGCACGTCGCGCGTCACGCGGGTCGGACAGCCACTCGACTAGGCGCTGAATAGAGCGGTCGAGCGACTGACAGTGCATTCCCCAGAGAAGCACCGGCACGCGTGATTGCGTGAGGCCGTCGATCGGTAGCGGGCGCCGGCGCGAGGCTAGATGATCACGCCACTCGCTCCAGGGTTTGTTTCGTGGAACCTCGAGAACGGACGAGCCTTCGCCGGGCGGTTGTCCATCCTGCCCAGCGATCGATGTGACGAGCGGCTCCTGCCACACCGGCGGCGGACTTAGAATCGCGCTTTGCAGCATCGTGGAATTCAGCCACGTCCTTGGTAGCCGAGCCGACACGCGGGTATCTTAACAGGGCAGCGCTATTGCTCAATGGGGCGAAGGATGGCGGAAGGTCAACGGAGGTGCATTATGACGCCGAGCAAGAGCGGGGCCGTTTTTGCCATTGCGTTGGCGATGCTGATCCACGCGGTGGCCAGCGCGTGCTTAGCGCAACAGCGGCCAAGCAAGCCCAAGGAGTCTGGCGGCGACGCCACGCCACGGCAGGCCGATTTGAAGCGGTTATCGCCGGAGTACGACGTGTGGCTCGACTCGGCCAACCGCCGCGTCGTGATGCTGGGGCGAGTATGCCTTCGCCAGGGTCCGCTGGAACTGCTCGCCTGCTTGGAAGGAACCAAGGAACATGAGGCGATTCTGGCGATCCGCACCAAGGCCTTCGTCGTCCATTCGGCATTGCTGGCGGTGGGCGCCGAGCCGGGAAGCCCGGTCCGGTTTCAGCCCGAATATGCGCCGGCGACTGGGCCGGCGGTCGAAGTGACGCTTTTTTGGACCGACGCGCAGCGCAAGCGGCGGCAGTCGCGAGGTCAGGATTGGGTGAAGTACCATAAGACGGGGCGCGCCATGGACCATCCGTGGGTATTCGCAGGCAGTGCATTCTGGCAGGACCCAACGAGCGGCGAGAAGTTTTATCAGGCCGAGGACGGCGACCTGATCTGCGTATCGAATTTTCCCAGCGCGCTCCTGGACCTGCCGATCGAAAGCTCGCAAGCGAACGCCGAGTTGTTGTTCGAGGCGTTCACCGACCGCATTCCGCCCTTAGGCACACGCGTGTGGGTGGTGCTGACGCCGCGGATCGAGAAGAAGGATTCGGCCAAGGCCGACAAATCGTGACACAGCGCAGACGAACCAGGGCTGGTGGACGCTTCGCGGAGCCTTGGCCGACCGTCGCGTTGTTGCGCTACTGGTGCGTGCGAGTGCTCTTGAAGATTCTACGGCTCCCATTGGCAACCGCCCATACCGCAAGCCGGCATCCCGCACGGTCCCGGCGCGGGCGCATCGCAGACCGGCAACGGATTGCCGCTGGTTCGCGTATGTGCCGCCACGACACTCAATTGCTTGGTGAGATGGCGACCGCCACACGATGGGCAACTCGGTCGTTCCGATCCGCGAACGAGCACCTCGAACTGCTGTCTGCAATCATCACAAGCGTACTCATAGATCGGCATAGGACCCTGGGCTCCAAATGAGCGTGAAGAGTTCAGCGTCGAATTCCAGTGCGATTCTACGCCATGCCGCGAAGTTTGTCCCCTGCGGCAGCACAAATGGGAAGTGGCCATCAGTCTACGGAGTTCTAACAATACGAGCGAGCCGGCGGCTTAATGCCGGCGGTCCGGCAATGCACGCGAGTTTTGTTTGAGTTCCCAATCAGTTCGCTGAAAAGACAGTAGCCGTGGCTAGCCTCCGGCACGCGACGCTGGGTCAGGCACAGGGTGCCTGACCTACCGTTGAGCCGCACGACGAGCCTCTTGTGCCTGCGGCCTTGGCCATAGCCACAGGTCGATTATGGTTGATAGGCCGGGTTGCGCTGCACGCGAGGTGGCTGGCGCGGCCGGAAGAGGGGGCTGACGTTGCCGGTCGCCTTGGGCGTGCCCCCTGCGCGGGGTGGCGCCTTGAAGTCGGCAGGTTGGCCCTCGCGGTAGTTCAACACGGAGTTGTTATTGGCCGCGTAACCGACGTGGTCAAGAAACTTCGCCACGGTCAGTTGCTCGATCCCTAGATTCCGCGCCTCGGTGATCATCTCGTTGTATGCCGCCAGGCCCTCGCCCGTCGGTTCGTCGCCCCGGACGAGGAAGCGCGTATTGATCGACATTTGGCCCGTCTTTTGGCCGCTGTCGTCGAGCTCGGCGTCGATGACGGCGCCGGAGCGCAGCACGAGATCGCGAATGAGCTGGCGGTCGCTCTTGTCGTCGTCGTTGATGTCGAAGAGACCGACCAGCGCGAACCGCTCGACGCGTCCGGGATGCCAGGCGGGCGTAAAGATCTTGTCGCCTTGGACAATTGGATTGGTGAGCTGGTCGTCAAGGATGCGCGCCTCGGCCAGGTGCGCATCCAGCACCTGGGTCACTTCAATGCTACCTTTGCGCTCGTTTCGTGCGACATCGTTCTCCTGGGAGGTATAGACGCTAAAGGTGACGAGTCGGCGCAGCTCGTCCGCGCTGCCGAGGTTGATCCACACCGTCCCGTTCGCCTGGTTGACCTTCACCACTTCTCCATCCGCCACCTCGAAGGTTTGTCGCGTCTCCTCGCGGTATTTCTCCTCGAGATCGCGCAGGTTCGCCTGGGCGTTGGCCAGGTCCGTATTGAGCTGCTTCTGCGTCTTTTCGTGCTCTTCCTTCGCCGTGTCCATCTGCTGCTGCTGCGTTTGCAGCTTCTTGGCCAGGTCGTCCTTCTCGGCGTTGATCGTGTCCAAGCTCGTCTTGAACTTCGCGCGTTCCTCGGCCAGATCGTCGGCGGCCGCCTGGGCGGCCTTGGCGTGCTCGTCGATCTGCTTTTGCTTGATCTCCTCGCGAACGCGGAAGCCTTCCTTCAGCTCTTCCAACTGCACTTGCACGTCGGCCAGATGTTTGTTCGTGTCGCTGAGCGTCGTAAAGAGAAACTCCAGCGCGTCGCGGTAGTGCCGCTTCTCCTCGGGAAAATTGGCCGCGAAGGCCACCATGTCCTTGTCGAATTGTTCCTTGACGGCTGGGGCCTGTAGTTCGGGTTTCAGACCGACCATCTGTTTAAGGTCGTTCAACTCCGTCTGAGCGGTCCTGATGTCTTCACGCGCCTTCTGCAAGTCCTGACCGTCCTTGCGCGCCCGCTCGTCCGCCTCTTTGTACGATTGGTAAAACAGGAACGTCGTTACGGCCAGAATGAGAGTCAGGATGCTGAAGACGATCATGAAGATCTGGATGACCTGGTTGTCGCTGCTAGCCATGGCGATTCCTGCTCTGGGCGCTGGTTAACGCGCCGGCGGATGGTTCCCCCATTGACGGCTGATTAGCAGCCCAAGTCCCGCTCGACGGGGCTGGCCCACGGCACTAGAAATGACTGCCGATTGCCAGTGGTCTCTGTCCGTTTGGGCTAAACTCGATCGCTGGAACGACCTAAGTCGATTCTAAGCGCCACGGGCAATTGGCGTCAACGTGCCGTTTCGACGATAATCGAATCCCCAGGCGCCAGCCGGCCACGCTTCAGAAAGGGTCGAACGGCTTGTGCCGCCGTGTATTCTTGGCGATGCTCGTGGATTCTCCACCGATGAACACTTGGGGCGCGACAATCCACGGTGCCGCTCGGCGGCTTGTTCCGCCGGCATGCGCCCTGGTGGGCTATCTGCTGTTGCCAACTACCCTTGGCTTCCTCCGTGCCGCGCCGCCGGCTGCACCAGCCGCCCCGGCCGCTGAGTCGTCGGTGGACGACGTACAGCGCGATTATGCCGCCGAGCTGCCTCGCATTGCGCCGCGCGAGCCCGCCGACGCGTTGTCGACCTTCGCCGTTGCACCGGGTTTTCGCATGGAGCTCGTGGCCGCCGAACCCCTGGTGTGTGACCCGGTCGCCATGTCGTTCGACGAAGACGGGCGGCTGTACGTCGTCGAGATGCGCGACTACTCGGAGCAGGCCGACGAGCACCTAGGCCGCGTCCGGCTCCTGGTGGATACGAACGAAGACGGCCGTTTCGACGAGAGTCACCTGTTCGCCGATGGGTTGTCCTGGCCCACGGCGATCATCTGTTACGCGCGCGGAATCTTCGTGGGTGCCGCCCCCGACGTTCTCTATCTCAAGGACACAGACGGTGACGGCCGCGCCGATCAGCGCGAGGTCGTGTTTACAGGCTTTCACCGTACGAATGTCCAAGGCCTGCTGAACTCGTTCCAGTGGGGGCTCGACAATCGAATTCATGGCGCCACCAGCTCATCGGGCGCGGAGGTCCGTCGCCCCGATGATCCGCGAGCGATGCCCGTGGTGCTCGGTGGTCGCGACTTCGCCTTTGATCCGCGGACTCGCGAGTTTCGCGCCACCAGCGGCGGGGCGCAACACGGCATGAGCTTCGACAACTGGGGACGGAAATTTGTCTGTTCCAACAGCGACCACATTCAGCAGGTCATGTTCGATGACCATTATGTCGCGCGGAACGCCTTTCTGGCCGCGCCGAGCGCACGCCGCAGCATCGCCGCCGATGGACCGCAAGCTGAGGTCTTTCGCACGAGCCCCGTCGAGCCTTGGCGCGTTGTCCGCACGCGGCTGCGTGTGAAGGGAGTGGTACCCGGTCCGGTCGAAGGGGGCGGCCGCGCGGCGGGCTATTTCACGAGCGCCACCGGCGTCACGATCTATCGCGGCGACGCCTGGCACGAAGCGTATCGCGGCAGCGCCATCGTGGGAGATGTGGGCAGCAACATCGTCCATCGTAAAGTACTGGAGGAGCATGGAATCGAGCTGACGGCGCGCCGCGCTAATGACGGAAGCGAATTCATCTCGTCGAGCGACATCTGGTTTCGACCCGTGCAATTCGCCAACGCCCCCGACGGAGCGCTCTACATCGCCGACATGTACCGCGAGGTGATCGAGCACCCGCTGAGCCTTCCGCCAGTGATCAAAAAGCACCTCGATCTGACGAGCGGGCGAGACCGTGGCCGCATTTATCGCGTCGTTCCTGACGATTATCGGCAGCGGCCATTGCCGCGACTCGCAAGTGCGCCCACCGCCGAGCTGGTTGCCACGTTGGCACATCCCAACGGCTGGCATCGCGACACCGCGCGGCGATTGTTGTACGAGCGACAGGACGCGAGCGCTGTCGACGACCTCCGGCAGCTTGCCGTCCATTCGAATTTGCACGAGTGCCGGCTGGGCGCGCTTTATGTGCTCCGCGGTTTGGATGCCTTGACTGCCGAGCAGGTGCTGCACGCATTGCACGACCATTATCCGCGCGTCCGCGAACACGCCGTGCGCCTGGCGGAGCCTCTTGCCAATGAGCACGAGGCGGTTCGTTCCATGCTTTACTCGCTTGTGAATGATCCCGACATGCGTGTCCGGTATCAGCTCGCCTTTACACTTGGCGAAATCACGGATGACAGCCGATTGAAGGTCTTGGCCAACATGGCGCGGCGTGACTCGGCCGACCCCTGGATCCGCCTGGCGATACTCAGCTCACTCAACCATGGCGCGAGCGAGGTGTTTACGGACCTTGCGGCCGATGCCGTGTCCAGCAAGGTCGATCCGTCACGAAACTTCTTGATCGATCTCGCACGCCAGATCGGCGCACGTGCCAAGAGTGATGAGATCGGCGTCGTAATCCGAAGCGCTGAGGCGACGGCGAACGTCGATCCCGCTTGGGGCCACCAACTACTGCGTACATTGTGTCAGGCATTAGCCGCCTCGCGCGGAGCAGGATGGCGCCAGGCATTGACCGCCGCGGACGCCGAGCGGATTGAGCCGCTCGTGCGCGACCTGTTGAGCGCCGCCCAGGCAAAGGCCGCCGACGTGGCAGCGCCGATCGACGCGCGAATCGAGGCGATTCACACATTGGCGCTGGGAACTTTTTCCGATGTGGAACCGATTCTCCTGCCACTCTTATCGAGCCACGAGCCCCAGACACTGCAGGCTGCCGCGCTAGCTGCCTTGGGAACATTCGATGACGTGGCCGCGGCGGCCATCATCGGCGACGCATGGCCGAGTTTCACACCCTCGCTACGGCGGCAGGCCACCGAGATTCTCTTTTCGCGTCAGGCGTGGCTGCCGGCGCTCTTGGACGCGGTCGAGCGCGGCCAGATTAACGCGCTCGATCTCGAGGCGGCACGTGTAAAATCGCTTACCGAGCAGGCGGATCCGACTATTGCCCAGCGTGCACGGCAACTATTTGCCGATGTGCGACTCGCTCGGCGGCAGGATGTCGTCGAGGCATACCGGCCGGCCATCGGCGTTTCCGGTGATGCCGAGCGCGGTCGCGAGACGTTCCGCCGCGTCTGTGCCGCCTGTCATAAGCTGGAGGGGGTGGGACACGAAATGGGGCCAAGTTTGGCCACGATCCAGAATCGCGGCCCCGAGGCGATTCTGCTCAATGTGCTCGACCCGAACCGAGAGGTAAACCCGCAGTATCTTAACTACGCACTGGTGACCGACGATGGCCGCACGCTGACCGGCATACTTGCGGCCGAAACCGCTACCACCGTTACACTCACGCGCGCCGAGGGACAAAGCGACACGGTGCTGCGCGTGCGGATTGACGAGCTGCGATCGACCGGCCTTTCCATCATGCCCGAGGGTATCGAGCAGCAGATCGACCAGGCGGCCATGGCCGACCTGATCGCCTACCTCACGAGTGTTCAATGATCAGCGCCGCGCAGCAAACAACGCGCCGAGCCATGATCGAATGGCCGAGCCGTGACCATATTGCTAAGCCGTGATCATATTGCTGAGCCGTGGGCGTTAGCCCACGGAGCGAACCAACCCAGAGCCCACGATCCAAGAGCCTTCACCATGTCTTTCACCGCACGCTTCCCGATCATGTGGCTGTTGGCCGCGTCGATTTCGCTGTCAACTCTATCGCCGGCCGCCGCCGGCTGGAAATCAGGCTGTGCCAAGCGAGCGATCACCCCGCAATCGCTCATGTGGATGTCCGGTTATGCCAGCCGCGATCGTCCGGCCGAAGGGACGCTGCACGACCTGTGGGCCAAGGCGATCGTGCTGGAAGACGCCGCGGGCAACCGCGTGGCGCTGGTGACGCTCGATCTGGTGGGCATCGACCGCGAGTTGTCACTGGCGATTCGTGGAGCGATCGAGTCGAAATACGGCTTGGCGCGGCAGCAGATCGCGATCTGTTGTTCGCACACGCACACTGGACCAGTCGTGGGCGACGGGCTGCGAGCGATGTATTTTCTGGACGACGATCAGCAGGCGCGTGTGATCGAATATACGGCCAGGCTGAAAGATATCGTCGTGGCGGTTGTCGGCCCGGCGATCGCCGACTTGGCGCCGGCCCAGTTGAGCTGGGCAACCGGCAGGACCACCTTTGCCGTCAACCGGCGAAACAATCCCGAGCGCGACGTGTCGAAGCTCCGCGCCGCCGGCCAGCTCCGGGGGCCGGTCGATCACGACGTGCCCGTCCTGGCGGTCCGCGATCCTTCGGGTACGGTTCGCTCGGTCGTCTTCGGATACGCCTGCCACGCCACCGTGCTCGACTTCTACCAATGGTCTGGGGACTACCCCGGCTTCGCCCAACTGGCGCTCGAGGCGGCGCATCCGGGCGCGGTGGCTCTCTTTTGGGCGGGCTGCGGCGCGGACCAGAATCCGCTGCCGCGGCGCGAGGTTGCGCACGCGGAAAGTTACGGGCGGCGGCTTGCGGCGGCCGTGGATGACGTTCTCGGCGCACCCATGAAGCCCATCGAAGGCCAGCTAGTCGCGCAATACGAGGAAATCGACCTGCCTTTCGATCAGCTCCCCACGCGCGAGCAGCTCGTGCAAGATGCCGCCGCCGAGAACCGTTACGTGGCAAGCCGCGCGAAGTTGCTCCTGGCGCAGATCGACTCGGGCAAACCGCTCTCGCCGACGTATCCCTACCCGGTGCAAAGCTGGCGGCTGGGGAAAGAACTTCTCTTTGTGCTGCTGGGGGGTGAAGTGGTCGTAGATTACGCGATCCGCATCAAGCACGACCTCGGCCGCGACACAACCTGGGTCGCCGGGTACGCCAACGACGTGAAGGCCTACATCCCGTCACGCCGCGTACTGGCTGAAGGGGGCTACGAAGGTGGCGGCGCCATGGTCTACTACGGCCTGCCGACGGTGTGGTCTACGGAGGTCGAAGAGCGGATCGTCCAGCAGGTCAACGGCCTCGGCAACCTACTCCGCGCGGCCAAAAGATAACCTCTCTCATCCACTCGAATAATACATCACTCGGTCAGAGATATTCGATCTGCCCGCGCATTTGCACTTCGGTCGTGGTGTCGTGAAGCAGCGAAAGGATGCGGACGATGTAACCGATCGTGCGAGCATGGGGCCGCAAATAGGCGATGCCGGCATGCTCTACCCCGCTCGCCGCGAGGCGGAGATAATCAGAGTCATTGGTGACAAGGACGCGCCCTTCGCGGAGCGCGAAGGCAAGGTGTTGATCGTCATTTGCCGAGAGGAGCATTGCATCGGCAGCCGTCGTCACATCAATGCCGCGACTTCGTAGTCCCAGGGCAATCGCGTGATCGACGTGCTCGTCAAGATGAAACCGAATCACCCTTCGCTTCCTTGCTCGCCCGGAGACGTTCAAGCGGTCCGGGGCCGGTCATCGCGCGCAATCGTGCGACAAATCCTTCATCCTGGCGGAACTCGTCGAGGATGGCATCGCGGTGGTCGAAGTAGTACGCGAGTGCCGCGTGAACCTGTGCCAGCGTGAGGTGGGGAAGTGCAAGAACGATCTCGTCGGGCGACTGGCCCTGAAAATCTGCCATGGCCGCGACGTCCTGGACGCGGACTCGCGTACCGATGAGGAAGGCTCGCGGCTGGCCATCCCGATTGTTGCGCAGCTCGATATAGCCGTTTGCCGGTGAAATGTTCATATGTGGATTCTACGTCGGCGAGCGAGAACGTGACAGCGGAATTTGTTCGCCCGATAGGGCGCGCGCTCGTTGCCAGGGTCTTTCGTCCTTGGTAAGTTGGGGGCTTGTCCTGCGGATCGAGATGAGGGGGATTGACCGCCGGACGTGGCGGAACCGAGGCATGTTCTGAACTGGATCCACGGTAGATCCATGCTTGCTAAACGCGTCATTCCCTGCCTGGACGTAGATCGCGGCCGGGTGGTCAAAGGGGTGAATTTCGTCCAGCTTCGCGACGCCGGTGACCCGGTCGAGGTGGCCGAGCGCTATGAAGCCGAGGGGGCGGACGAGCTGGTGTTTTTGGACATTGCCGCCAGTCACGAGGGGCGCGAGATCATGCTCGACGTCGTGCGGCGGACAGCCGAGGTGATCTTCATGCCGCTGTGCGTCGGCGGGGGAATTCGCACGCTGGAGGATATTCGCAGCTTGCTAAGTGCGGGCAGCGACAAGGTGTCGATCAACTCGGCGGCGCCACGCGATCCGGAGTTCGTGCGACGAGCCGCGCGGCGATTCGGCAGCCAGTGCATCGTCGTGAATATCGACCCCAAGCGAGTGCAAAAGGACGGCCGTGAGGTGTGGGAGGTCCACATCAACGGCGGGCGCGTGCCGACGGGGCTGGAGGCGGTTGAATGGGCGCGGGAGGTCGAGCGCCTGGGCGCCGGCGAAATCGTGCTTACCTCGATGGACGCCGACGGTACGCAGAACGGTTACGATCTGGAGATGACGGCGGCGGTGAGCGAGGCGGTGTCAATTCCCGTCGTGGCGAGTGGAGGGGCGGGGCGGCCCGAGCACCTGGCCGACGCGATCCAATTGGGCAAGGCCGACGCGGCGCTGGCCGCCAGCATCTTTCATTACGGACAATACACCATCCCCCAGACGAAGCGGATTATGCAGGAGCGGGGCATTCCGGTGCGGATGTGCGCGTGAGGCGATCGTTGATCCGCAGATGACACAGATTTCGCAGACCAACAACGAAACTGATATGGCAAAGGGTCCGACCCAAACGTAAATCCACCTAGCCAGTATCTGCGTAAGCAGTGCAATCTGCGGATCGCAAGAGATCATTTGACGTGACCGAAATGGACGAGACAAAGGCGCATGGCTACTTCGCAGACATTTGACAGCGAACGCTTCCTGCACAAGCGGCAAGGGCTGGAGGTCGACAAGCTTTTTCGCGGGCTGGTGAAGCTCAAGGGGAGTGATCTGCACCTGAAGGCGGGCCGCCCGCCGATGGTGCGCGTCAACGGCACGCTGCGGCCGATGAATCGCGGGCCGATTGAAGATGAAGAGATGGTCCGCTTGCTGTTCCCGATGATGAACGAGCGGTCGCGCGGCATCTTCGACCAGACCGGCGGGGCGGACTTTGCGTACACCGTGGAGGTCGACGGCACGGTGTGGCGCTTCCGCGTCAATATCCTCCAGCAGTTGGGGCACGTGGGGCTGGTGGCTCGCCGCGTGAACAACTGGATTCCAGATTTCGAGGGCTTGAACTTGCCCCCGGTCATGGAGGACCTGTGCAAGTTCGATCAGGGAATGATTCTATTGGCGGGGGTGACGGGCTCGGGCAAAAGCACGACCATCGCCTCGATGCTCAACTGGATCAACCACCATTACCGCAAGCACATTCTGACGCTCGAGGACCCGATCGAGTTTGTGTTCACCGAGGACAAGTGCCTGATCAATCAGCGCGAGATCGGCATGGACGTAAAGGATTTTGAGATCGGCATGAAGCACGCCGTGCGCGAGGATCCGGACGTGATGCTGGTGGGCGAGATGCGCGACCGCGAGACGTTCATGACGGCGATCCACGCGGCGGAGACGGGGCACCTGGTGTTTGGGACGATCCACGCCTCGAGCGCCCCCTCGACGATCGGCCGCATCCTGGACCTGTTTCCGCGCGAGGCGCATGCCGCGCTGCGCAGCGCCATGGGCTTCAACATGCGTGGGATCGTGGCCCAGAAGCTGCTCCCCTCGATCAAGGAAGGCGTGGGGCGCGTGCCGACGGTGGAGATCATGACCTTCAACCCCGTCGTGAAGAAGCTGGTGCTGGAGGAACAGGACGAAAAGCTGTTTGACGCGATTCGCATGTGCGCCGCCGAGGGGATGCAGGATTTTACGATGAGCTTGAAGGACCTGGTCGAACGCGAGCTGATCGACCGCGCGACGGCGTTCGAGGTGGCGCCCAATGTCGAGGCATTGAAGATGGCGCTCAAGGGAATCAGCGTCGCGACATCGGGACTTCTTTGATGCGGCGATGGCTGGCGGTCTTGGCGGGTGTGGCGCTTGTGGCGGCGGCCGCCGAACCCGCTTTTGCGCAAGAGCCGCGCTGGCCCGACATTCCCTTTTACCGCGGCGGCGGCTTTTATCTGAGCTGGGTGAAGCTCGCCTGCGCGTGGCTCGTGTTTCTGGTGTGGGTCGCCACCGTCGATTGGATCAACCAGGATGCACAGCGGCACGGGCTGAAGTACTTGCGCTGGAACGCGATCGCCGTTGGGCCATTTGTCGCGGCGTTCTTGCTGGTCTTCGTGTTGCCGCTGTTCTGGCTCAGTTTGCCACTGTTGGTCATCGCATATGCGGTGCCAACGGTGCTCTATATCCGGCATCGCAATGCGCTACGCGATCCACACGAGCGGGTGATGACGCCGGACCATTTGCGTTTTCTGTTGGCCCAGCGGCTGAACGCCGTGGGCATCAAGATCATCTCGCCGGAACGAAAGAGTCCGCACGAGCTGGGCTCGGACGTGACACTGAGCGCGCGGGGCGGCGCTTCGGAGCAAGTCGACCAGGCGAATCTGATCCGGGCGCGGCAATCGCCGGGGTTCTTGCTGGCGCGCGAGCTGTTGGCCGACGCCATGATGCGGCGAGCCGAATCGGTGATGATGGATTTCACGGCCGACGCGGTGGCGATGCGGCTAGAGATCGACGGGGTGTGGCACAACGGCGAGGCGCGCGATCGCGAAAGCGGGGACCTGATGCTGGCGGTGCTCAAGACCATCTCGGCGCTGAACATGAACGAGCGCCGTGCGCGCCAGAACGGCTCCTTCGGCGCCGAGCACCAGAAGATTCGTTACACGTGCAAGCTCACCAGCCAGGGGACGAAGACGGGCGAACGAGCCGTCGTGCAACTGGACGACGGCAATGTGCGGTTCAACAAGCTCGCCGACCTGGGCATGCGCGACAAGCTGCAGGAGCCGTTGCTCGAGGCGACTGGGCAGCGGCAGGGATTGACGATCATCTCGGCGCCGCCGCGTGGCGGCCTCACGTCCACCTTGAACGCGACCTTGGGAAGTGCCGACCGCTGGCAGCGCGCATTCGCCGCGGTCGAGGATGACCAGCGGCCCGAGCGAACCATCGAGAATATCGCCGTCACCACCTACAACGCGGCGGCTGGCGAAACGCCGGCCAGCGTGCTCACGAAGGTGATCCGCGCTTATCCCGACGTGATCATCGTCCGCGAACTGGCCGATCAGGCGACGGCGACGATTCTGCTTGAACAGGCGCGGCAGAACCGCATGGTCTTCACGAGCGTCCGCGCCAAGGAGAGCTGCGAGGCGCTGTTGCGAGTGCTGGCGCTGGGGGTGCCGGCCCATCACCTGGCCGAGGCCGTCACGGTGGTGCTCAATGCGCGGCTGATCCGAAAACTGTGCGAGGCGTGCAAGGAGGCCTACGCTCCCACGCCGCAGATCTTGCAGCAACTGCGGATACCCGCCGGCAAGGTCGAGGCCTTCTATCGCCCCCCGCAGCAGCCCGAGGAAGTGTGCGAAACGTGCGGCGGCATCGGTTTCGTCGGGCGGACGGCACTATTCGAGCTGCTGCTCGTTTCCGACGCTTTGCGCCAAGTGCTCGCCAAGACGCCGAAGCTGGACTTGCTGCGCCAGGAGGCACGCAAAGGAGGAATGCGCACGCTGCAGGAGGAAGGGATTCTACTGGTGGCGCGCGGAGTGACTTCGCTGGCGGAACTATCGCGAGTATTGAAGGAGTAGGAGAAACGATGGGCGCCATTCTGCCGGCACTGTTGATCATCGTCCTCGTCGCGGTCGTGGCCTCGATCGGCCGAGATGGCCTGTGGAGCAATACGATCGTGTTTTTCAATGTGCTGGTGGCGGCGCTCGTGGCGACGAATTTCTTCGAGCCGTTGGCCGAATGGCTGAAGTCCAGGGCAGGCGACTTCAACATACTCTTCGATCTGCTTTCGCTATGGGTGCTCTTTGCGGGCGTATTGTTCGCGCTGCGCGCGGCGACCGACGCGGTCTCGCGCGTCAAGGTTCGCTTTGTCCCGCCGCTCGACCGCTTTGGCGGGTTTGCCGTGGCCGTTTTGTGTGGGTGGATTCTGGTCTGTTTCGTGATGATGACGTTGCACACGGCTCCGCTGGCTCGGGATTTCCTCTTCGGCGGCTTCCGGCCGGAGGAGCGCATGTTGTTTGGGACGGCGCCGGACCGCGTGTGGTTGGGGTTCATGCAGCGATTGTCCCTGGGGCCTCTCGCGCGCAGCGCGCCCGAAGGCCAGCCCGAGGCGTACGCCTTTGACCCACGCGGCGATTTCATGCCGAAATACGCCACGCGGCGAGATGAATACAGTAAGACCGACACCTTCACCGGGAAGAAATCGGGAGCGCAGTGATCACGAGCCGGCACCGCCAACGCCGAGCGCGGTGATTCCGCGCGTGTCCATCACCCCAATCATGTGCGCGGCATGAACCGTCGCTTCACTCGGCCGGCTCAGTCGTGCGGCTCGGCGGTTCATCGAGTCTTGGCATCGTCGCGCCGCTCCGTGGTGGTGGGGTAGAGCGAGCTCAGAATCACCGGTTGCGGCGCATCGTCGAGCGATCCGTGTGCGCGAATCAGGCTTTCCATTCGCGCGACCTTTTCGGCCGCCGAGAGTTCGTGCGAGGCGGCGGCGCTGGGAGCGGCGCCCCATGCGATGCGCCGGCCCGAGCGAGTCACGAGCTCGTACTTGCAAGTATCAGCCAAGGTGCCGTGCCCAACCTCCACCGGCTCGATACGATCGAGCTGGAAGCGTTGCCAGCGGCCGGCGAGCGCGGCGGCGATCTCCGCGCCGCCGGTCACCAGCGCGTCGCCCCAATGAGTGCCCGCCGGCCCGATCGGCGCCGATTGGATGCCGACCAGACGTGGATAGGTTCGAGCCTCGAGTGGAGAGAAATCACTGCTGGGCAATACGATTCCGCTTGCATCGACGGGCAGAACTCCGCCGCGGACCTTGACCATGCACACGGGCCTCCGGTACACGAGCTCGACGCGGACGCGCGCCGGATGGTGTTTCGAGACGCGCACCACCCGGTCGACCCACGGGTGCAGCATGAACGCCTTGGCGATGCGCTCGGTTAGGTCCGGATCGAGAATCGAGAGATCCTGGTCCAAGCTGGCGTCGCGGATGACCTCCTGGCACAGGTCGCCACGGATCCAGGGGGGCGAGGGGGTGATCTCAATATTGTGTGGATCGAGCCGGTAGCGGCGATCGGCAAGAATCGCATCCCCCAGGCTTGACCAGAGTGCCGCCGCGCCGGCCGCGAGCGCCACGCCGATCAGGATCGCCGCGACGAAGGCTCGGCCGATCTTACTTCGCAACGGGGGCGGCAGCCTCCAGGCGGCTTTGGGTTGGGCAGTGGGAGACGTGGGGGCGCGCGGCGGCGTCGCGTTCATTGCAGCGGCTCCAAGGTAACCTAGCCATCCTCCCTGACGGCGAAATTCCAGGTGGTCGCGCCAATAACGTTCAACGCATGTTTCCAAAAAAAACGCAGCCACATGACATGATTGGGCGACTCTGATTCCCCGGTGGCGAGAAGCCTACGATGCGTGTATTAGGCAAGCACGGCGATCTGGCGATGCGGCGGCCTTCTGGCGAGCGCGTAACTGCATTGAAGCGAATTGTGCCCCGTGCGGCAATCGCAAAACCGCTGAAGAAACACGGCGCGGAGCAGCCTGCGGTTTGCGCGCTGTTCCCCCTTGGCCGCATCGCGGATTGGCGAGTTCGCGGTGCGATGCCCTTGCTGACAGTCACATGGCCACATGCGACAGTCTGCGCAGCCAATTGGCTGTTACGGTGACGACCGAATGAGGTTCGTCGTCGGCCGCACAGAGCGGCGCGTGAACTGTGTGGGCCAACGGCCCAGCCTGCCTTAGCCAGGGGCATCGCCGGCGATGTCCCTGGAGACTGTCGCGCAAAATACGCCACAAAGCCCCAACGGGGCGCACTGCCTTATTGAGCGAGGTCACCCCCATGCCGCAGGCCGCCAACGCTGGTTAATCAAGGCCTTCATTGGCAAACGGGCTACGCGGCATTTTCGGTCAGTCGGCTGAACGCCGAGCAGGTCATCCCATACATCCGCGATCAAGAGAGCCACCATCGCCAGCGCTCAATTCAGGACGAGCTTCGGGCGTTGCTTGCGCGTCACGCGACTTCGTTCGATGAGCGGTACGTGTGGAATTAGAAGTCAATACGCCGCGTTGCGGCTAGGGGGACAGACTAGAGGATCGAGTCCCAGGGGCGGTGCCCCTGGCTGTGTCAGGTTGGGCCGTTGGCCCAAGAGAGATAGTGCGACCAACTGGCTGGCGACGCTGACGACCGAATGAGATTCGTCGTCTACCGCCCAATGCGGCAATCCGACGATTAACGTTTGAAGTTCTCTGCTCGTGAAATCACAAAATGCATGCTGCACCCAACCCGGCCGCTGGCGTCCCGCCGGCTCAGGCGTCGCTGGCTTCAGGTTGGCCAACGTAGAGCTGCAAGACCTGGCTTTGCACCTTAATGGCGCGGATCAGGACCCAGATCTGCTCAGGCGTAAAACGCTCGGGCGGCGTACGTGCCAAGTGCTCGAGCTCCTCGGTCATCGCGGCATGCTGGTCGGTGGCGGCTTGCAGGCGCAGACCCATTTCTTGCCAGGCCTGGGAGAGACGGCACTCTTCGCCCAGTGAGCTGATATCGTCAACATAATTGGTCAACAGCAGGCACAGCCGTGCGACATCGCGCGGCATCGCTCCCGGCTGGAGGCGCTCGATGCGCGCAGCCAGATGTTGGCAGTTCATGGTCGTCGCCTCGTACAATCCAAGATGCAAAGTCAGCAGATGCGATACGCTTGAAACGACGCAAGGGGCTTTGCGCGAAATGATTGCCTGCCCCCATCAACGGCTCGGACCACGCGTTAGTCGGCGGCGCGACTCGATCGATTGCCCCGCACGCCTGTCGTCCGATCGTCCAGGAAAGTTTAGCTCAAGATTTGGAAATCTCGCGAATCTCGCAAGTCAAGATATTGAGGGGTGTTGTATCGACAAAGGAGGCCCAGTGGCGCCAATGGGCAGCGAAGAGTTGGCGAAAAAGTTCGTTGTTTATCGACCACCGCGTTGATAGGCTCAAATGGTACAGAGTCACTGTCCGTTGATCGCTGACGTATGGCCGTTTGTCTGGAATGCCTGCGAGAGGTCGAGCTTTCCCCTGCCAAGGGAGGCTTTCGCTGTCCGCATTGCGGCGCGCGCGATGTGTTGGTCGACGAGCCGGGACATTGGGTCTCCGTCGCACGGTTCACGAGCGTGGCCGAAGCGGGCTATTTTGCCGACCGGTTGACGGCCGAGCAAATTGATTGCCAGGTGCAGGAATGCGGCGACTTTAACGCCGTGCACGGATTCTGGGAACGCGCGTTCGTATTGCGCGTGCCGGCCGAATCGGGGACGCGCGCGGCCCAGATGGTCGAAATGGAGATCGCGCGCGAGGAAGGAATCGGCGGAGCCGAGGCGGCGCCTCGGTATCGAAGGTCGCGCGAGGGCGCGCCGTCCTTGGTGGCGCCTGTGGTTCTGTTCGCGCTCGGCTTGTCGGCCTTGGCCGGCGCGATCGCATATACAGCCATGCCCTGGGCGCTGAAATGGGTCGCCTCGCGGCAGCCCGTTGCGCCAACTAGTGATTCGGCCTTGTGGCAAGCGCTCGTCGAGGCCGAAGGTCCGCTCGTCGAGGCCTCCGCGCCGGGCAAAAAGCGGCGCGCGTTGTGGCACGACCGCAACTCGGGCCGAATCATCCTCGACGAAGATTCCAACGGTGATGGGCGGATCGACCACCGCCGCGAATTCAAGGGCGGGCAACTGGTGCGCGAGACGCGCCGGTGATGCATTCACCAGGGAACGTCTGAGACACCGTGAATATCGGTGTAAGGACGCGCATGACGCGCGAGCACACGTGCCACGGTTCCTTGCTGGCACGTGCCCTGCGGATATAATCGCCGCTGAATAGCCGGTAACACTCAGTTGGTGACCGGCGGCGACCAGCTAACGCTGGCGCCCGACCCGCCGGGTCGTCGAGCCGTTGCGTTCATCGCAAACGACACATGGCTGAACTGGGCGTGAATATCGATCACGTGGCCACGGTCCGCCAGGCGCGCGAAACCTACGAGCCGGACCCCGTGTGGGCAGCCGTGCTGGCCGAGCTGGGCGGCGCCGACGGTATCACACTGCACCTGCGCGAGGATCGACGGCACATCCAAGAGCGCGACGTGCACATCCTGCGCGACACCGTCGCGGTGAAGCTGAACCTGGAAATGGCCTGCAACGATGATGTCTTGCAGATCGCCTGCCGCGCCAAAGTCCCGCAAGTCACCCTGGTGCCTGAACGTCGCGAGGAGCTGACGACCGAAGGGGGATTGGACGTCGCCGCTCAACGAGATCGCGTGGCCGATTTCGTGCGGCGATTGCAGGACGCACGCATCGTCGTTAGCCTGTTTCTCGATCCCGAACCGCGGCAGATCGACGCGGCCGCGGAGTTGGGTGTCAATGCGGTGGAGCTGCACACCGGCCAGTACGCGCACGCGAGTCGCAGCGGCACCGCCGGCGCGGAGCTGTCTACCTTGCAAGCGGCCGGTCGGCTCGTGCGCCAGCGTGGGTTGCTGCTCCATGCCGGTCACGGCCTGACTTATCGAAACGTGCGACCGATCGCGTCGATCGAGGGAATGCGCGAGCTGAATATTGGCCATAGCATTGTCGCGCGCGCGGTGATGGTGGGCATGAAGGAAGCGGTCCGCGAGATGAAGGAGCTTGTCGTCTGATGACAACCAAGGGAGAAGCGTTCGCTGGCGTGTCGGTGGCCATGACCACCCCGCTGAAGGACGGGCAGGTCGACTTTGCGGCGCTCAAGACGCAGGTCGAGTTTCAAGTGGCGGCAGGCGTGGACTGCCTTTGCCCCGTGGGGACGACGGGCGAGTCGCCCACGCTGTCGCACGAAGAGCACGAGCGCGTGATGGGCGCCGTGGTCGACGCGGCTGCCGGGCGCGTGAAGGTGATGCCGGGCACCGGCTCGAACAGCACGACCGAAGCGCTGCGGTTGACGCGATTCGCAGCCAAGGTGGGCGCCGACGCGGCCTTGGTCGTGGCGCCCTACTACAACCGGCCGACGCAGGAAGGGATGTACCAACACTACAAGGCGCTGGCCGAGGCGGTCGATATTCCCATCTGCGTCTACAACATCCCCATCCGCACGGGACGCAACATCGAGCCCGAGACGATCGCGCGGATGGCCGAGCTGCCGTGCATCGCGCTGGTGAAGGAGGCCACCGGCTCGATGGACCAGGCGTCGCAGATCATCTCGACAACGAACCTGACGGTGCTCAGCGGGGATGACAGCTTGACGTTACCGCTCCTGGCGATGGGGGGGCGCGGGGTGATCTCGGTGGTGGCCAACATCGTGCCGCGCGATCTGCTCGCCATGATCTCGGCCTGGGAGGCGGGCGAGATCGAGCAAGCGCAAGATTGGCACCGCCGGTTGTTTCCTCTCTGCCGCGACATGCTGGGGCTGGCGACCAATCCCATTCCGATCAAGTCGGCCATGAAGCTCTTGTCGCGCGACACGGGCGAGCTGCGCCTGCCGATGACGCCGTTGGACGCCTCGCAAGAGGGCAAGCTACGCTCCACGCTCAGCCAATATGGCCTGCTCTGATCGGTCCGCGGGGCGCGTGGCGCTTGTGCTTTGCGAATTTCCGACGACCAGTGGCGCCGAGCGCTCGATGCTGGCCACGGCGATTCCGTTGCGTGCTCACGGCTGGCGCACGCGCGTCGTGGCCCCGCCTGCCGGGCCGCTGGCGGAGGAACTGGCTCGGCATGGAATCGAGCACCTGCCCTTCGATGTTCGTGACGAGACGGGCCGGCGGCGCGCCACCGGCCAGGTCCGCGAGTCGCTTCGACGTATACTGGCGCGCGAGCGACCGGACGTGGTCCACGCCAACAGCATTTCCATGGCACGGCTCTCGGGCCCGGTGACGGTCGACCTGGGTTTACCGAGCGTGGCACATCTGCGCGACATCGGGCGTCTGAGCGCGCAGGCAGTCCAGGATATTGGCCGCCACGACCGGTTGCTGGCGGTGTCAGAGGCGGTCCGCGACGATCACATCTCGCAAGGATTGCCGGCCGACAAGGTCTTCGTGCTCCACAACGGCGTCGATCTGGACGAGTTTCGTCCGCGCGCGCCAACGGGCTGGCTTCACCGCGAGCTTGGAATCGACGATTGCGCGCTCTTGGTGGGCACGGTCGGACAGATCACGCTGCGCAAAGGCCACGATTTGTTGGCCGGCGCGGCCGTGGAGCTGGCATCGAGCTGGCCCCAGATGCACTGGGTCATCGTCGGGCGGCGCTTTTCGACAAAGGACGAAACCGTGCGGTTCGAGGAGTCGGTGCGGCAGACGTTGGTGACGGCCGGATTGAGCCGCCGCGTGCATTGGCTCGGCGAGCGAGCTGATGTGGCGCGGCTGTTGGCGGAATTCACGCTCGTCGTACACCCTGCACGGCAAGAGCCACTGTCGCGAGTGCTTCTAGAGGCTGCGGCGGCCGGGAAGGCGATCGTGGCGACCGCTGTGGGCGGAACGCCCGAGATTTTTCCGACCGACGCTGAGGCGGCGCGTCTCGTTTTGCCGGACGATTACAAGGCGCTGGCCGGGGCGATCGGCGAGTTAGCCGGCAATGTCGCCCAACGTGCACGACTGGGCGCCGCGGCACGCCGCCGCGCCGAGAGCGCGTTCGCGGCGCAGCATTGCGCGGAACGACTGGCGCGGTACTATAACGACGTGACGAGCCGCGTGGCCTTGTCCTGAATCACACGTGAATGGGAGGCACGACGAGAACGCGTCCTGCGTCGTACAAGGCGTCGCGCCGAATGCGGTGGCTACTCCGCCACGTAGGGCATCAGCGCCATGAACCGCGCACGTTTGACCGCGATCGCCACCGCGTGCTGACTGACGGCCGAGCAGCCGCTCTTGCGGCGCCCCACGATCCGGCCCGTGCGGCTGGTGAGCTTGCTCAGCAGGTCCAAGTCCTTGTAGTCGACATACATGGGCCGTGGCCGTTCGCCTTGGACGAACAGCGGGTCTTTCTTCTTGCCGCGAACCTTGGCCTTCTTGCGCCGCCTTGGCGCACCCTTGGGTGGTTTGCGAAAGGGCCCGCTCAAGACTAATCCTCCTGTGTGGACGCGGTGTTGCGCTTACGACCGTTCACGGCGCTCCGGGGGCGTGAAGCCCCCGGCTCACTTTGGTGGCTGGCGCTAGACGCCGGAAGCCGCTAAGTCTAGCGAATTTACGTGGCGGTACAAGGTGCATTGTGTGCATGGTACCGTTTGGGAGGCGAGTCGTGCTCGGCTATGATGAAGAGTCCGCGCCAGTTTGCCGTTTGCGCCGCAGGCGGACAGACCTTGCTCGAGCGATTCGCGGCGCAGGCTCATGACGGCCATGTCGAATTCCAATCGCGACGCCACCGCTCAAGCTGACGAAGCCGGCCACGAACGTCCACGGCAGGGGCTGTCACCGGCCGACCGGCGCCGCGTGCTGGTCGAGTGGAACGCCACCTCGCGCGACTATCCGACCGAGGTAACGCTTCACGAGCTCTTTGAGGCCCAGGTCAAGCGCACTCCCGGTGCTGTCGCATTGGTCTTTGAGACAGCAATCCTCAGCTACGACGAGCTGAACCGTCGCGCGAACCGGCTGGCCCGTTATTTGAGGAGCTTGGGCGTCGGGCCAGAGGTCCTGGTAGGACTGTGCGCCGAGCGGTCGGTGGAGATGGTCGTGGGCCTCTTGGGCATTCTCAAGGCGGGCGGCGCGTATGTCCCGTTGGACCCAAACTATCCGCGAGAGCGCCTCCGCCACATGGTCGAGGACGCGCGGATGGGCGTGCTCTTGGCGCAGCGCCACCTGGTTGAACGGTTACCGCCGATTGAGGGCACCGTGCTGTGTCTCGATGACCAGTGGAGTCAGATTGTCGAGCATGGCGACGATAACGCGGCGCCGAGCGCCAGTGCGGAGAACCTGGCCTACGTCATTTTCACCTCCGGCTCCACGGGCCGGCCCAAGGGGGCGATGAACGAACATCGCGCGATTACGAACCGGCTGTTTTGGATGCAGGAGCAGTACGGCCTCACGCCATCCGACCGTGTTCTGCAAAAGACGCCCTTCAGCTTTGACGTATCCGTGTGGGAGTTCTTTTGGCCGCTGTTGTTCGGCGCGCGGCTGGTTGTGGCGCGTCCGCGTGGACATCAGGACGCCGCCTACCTGGTCGATACAATTGTTGCCCACGAAATCACGACGGTGCACTTCGTGCCTTCGATGCTCCAGGTGTTCCTGGACGAGCGGGACGTCGAGCGCTGCGGTTGTTTGAAACGTGTCATTTGCAGCGGCGAAGCACTACCGTTTGAGCTGCAAGAGCGATTTTTCGCGCGACTTGGCGTTGAGCTGCACAACCTGTACGGCCCGACCGAGGCGGCGGTGGATGTAACCTATTGGGCGTGCCGGCGCGATCCCTCTCAGCTTCGCGTGCCGATCGGCCGCCCGGTGGCGAACACGCAGATATATATCCTCGATGAGCAAATGCAGCCGGTGCCGATCGGCGCCGCGGGCGAGCTGCACATCGGGGGTGTGCAGGTAGGACGCGGATACGTCAATCGGCCCGAGCTGACTGTCGAACGGTTCGTGCCTGACCCGTATGGCGGCCAGCCTGGCGCGCGGCTTTACAAGACGGGCGACCTGGCGCGATTCCTGCACGATGGAAATATCGAATACCTGGGGCGGCTGGACCACCAGGTGAAGATTCGCGGCCAGCGGATCGAGCTGGGCGAGATCGAGGCAGTGCTGGGCCGAGGTCCGTGCGTGCGCGAAGTAGTGGTCCTGGCACGCGAGCACGAGCCGGGCCACCGGCGGCTGGTGGCGTACCTCGTTCCTGATGCAAGGTCTCTCGAATCGCGCGAGCAAGAAAATACAAGCGAGATCGCGGCCGGCCACGTCTCGCAGTGGCAAAAGGTCCACGAGGAAACGTATTTCCAGACGGCGCCCCATCACGATCCCTCGTTCAATACGGCCGGCTGGAACAGCAGCTACACGCGGCAGTCGATTGGCGCGGTCGAGATGCGCGAGTGGCTGGATCAGACACTCCGGCGGATCAAGTCGTTGCGACCCCAGCGCGTGCTGGAGCTGGGTTGTGGTACCGGAATGCTGTTATATGCGCTTGCACCGCACTGCCGCGTGTACCAGGCGACCGACTTCTCGCATGAGGTGGTGGCGGCGCTCGAGCGCGAGGTCCGCTCGCGCGGCCATGATTGGAGCCACGTGACCGTTGCGCAACGCGACGCGGCCGACATGACGGGCGTGCCGGCCGGCGAGTTTGATCTGGTGATCCTCAATTCGGTCCTGCAGTTTTTCCCGGGCATTGACTACCTGGTGGGCGTGTTGCGACGCGCGGCGGAAATTGTCGCGCCTGGCGGCAAGATCTTCGTGGGGGACGTAAGAAGCCTGCCGCTTCTGGAGGCGTTTCACACGTCGGTGCAGCGACACCAGGCTTCTTGTTCGCTGCCCACGGCCGTTTTGCGTCAACGCATTGACCAGCGGATCCGCGCGGAGCCACAGCTTGTCGTCGATCCCGAATTTTTTTACGCGCTGGCGCGCGAACTTCCTCGGCCCGTGCTCGTTCGCGTGCAGCTACGTCGCGGCCGGTTCCGAAACGAGATGAACCTTTTCCGCTATGACGCGATCCTCGACTTCGGCGCCGAGAATGCTCGAAATGTTTGCAACCGTGACGCGCCGCAGATCGACTGGCAAGATGCCGCGACAAGCCTGGCGAGCCTCCGCCGAGAGTTAAGCCATCGGCGGCCGGAGACGTTGCGGCTCACGCGAGTCCCCAACGCGCGCCTCGTGACGGAGCTGAAGGCGGTAGAGCTCTTGCGCTCTCCGGCGCCACCCGCAACAGTTGGTGAGCTGGCCGACGCGCTGGCCGAGGTGAGTGAGCAGGCCGTCGAGCCGGACGACGTTTGGGCTCTGGCCGAGGAGCTGGGATACCAGGCTGAGATTGCGTGGTCGGCCAACGGCGCGGTTGGTTGCTTTGATGTGACTTTCAGCGATTCGCGTGCGGTCGAAGCGCGCAAGCCGGCGCCACGACCCCCTCACCCTGCCCTCTCCCCCGAGGGGGGAGAGGGGTTTTCCCGCTTGCAGGCCGCGCTTGAAGGACCCAGTACACGGAATTGGCAAAGCTATGCCAACGATCCGCTGCGTGCCAAAGTGGCGGCTGGGCTGGTTCCGGCGCTGCGCGAGTTCGCCAAGCGTGAATTGCCCGACTACATGGTGCCGTCGGCGTTCGTGGTGCTCGATGCACTGCCGCTCTCGCCGAACGGCAAGGTCGACCGCCGCGCTCTGCCGGCTCCCGATCAACGTCGACCGGACCTGGAACAGGCCTATGTCGCACCTCGCACGAAGCTCGAAGCGTTTCTCGAGGCCGCATGGCGTGACGTGCTCGCGGTCGACTCGGTCGGCATCCACGACGATTTCTTCGATCTGGGGGGCGATTCCATCCGCGGGGCGCTATTCATCAACCGGCTTCAGCAGGCGCTCGGCGGGTTCTTCTACGTTGTAACGCTCTTCGATGCACCGACGATCGCGCGGTTTGCCGCCTATTTGGAGGCGCACCACGGCGATGCCGTTCGGCGGCGGTTTGGTGAAGGTGCCACCGGCGTCAGCGCGACGCCGGCCGCGTCGCGCCGCGCTTCCAAGTTGGTCGATGACGAAATGCTCGCGCGGTTTCGCGCGTTGATCGCGCCACGCGCGCCGTGTGCGGCGGCGGCCGAAAAAAACGCGCCGGCGGTGTTTATTCTCGCCCCGCCGCGTTCCGGTTCGACGCTCTTGCGCGTGATGCTGGCCGGGCATTCGTCGCTGTTCGCGCCGCCGGAGCTGGAGCTGTTGGAGTTCGAAACGCTTGCCGAGCGCTCGGCCGCCTATGCTGGCCGCTTCGCCTTCCGGCTCGAAGGAACCATTCGCGCCATCATGGACGTCCGGAAGTGTGGCGCCGAGGAAGCCAAGCGCGTCATGGAGGAATTCGAATCCGCCGGCCGCACCACGCAGGCGTTTTACCGGGCGCTGCAACAATGGATCGTGCCGCGACAACTCGTCGACAAGACGGTGGCCTACGCGCTGGACTTAGCGACTCTGCGGCGCGCCGAGCAAGTTTTTGATTCGGCGAAGTATATCCACCTCAGCCGTCATCCTCGCGCGATGATCCATTCGTTCGAGTCGGTGAAGCTTGACGAGCTCTTCTTTCGGCATGCGCATGACTTCACGCCGCGCGAGCTGGCCGAGCTGATCTGGGTGACGAGCGAGCAAAACGTGCTGGAGTTCTTCCGCGAAGTGCCGCCAAAGCGGCAACACCATGTCCGGTTCGAGGACCTCCTCGCCGATCCGCGGCACGTGATGGGCCGCCTGTGCGAATTCCTCCAGATCGACTTCCAGGACGGCATGCTCGAGCCATACCGGAACCAAGAACGAAAGATGACCGATGGGGTCTTTCGCGAGAGCCGGATGTTCGGCGACCCCAAGTTTCACCAATACCGCTCGATCGACGCGAGCGTGGCGGACCGCTGGCGCGGCGAGGTGGCGCCGGAGGCGCTTGGGCAAACCACGCGGCGCGTGACGCTATCGCTGGGGTATGACGAGCCGGTAGTGACTGGCTCGGAGACGATCGAGCGGCTAGAGCGCCGGCCGCGCGTGGCGCTACCCTTGTCGTTCGCCCAGCAGCGGCTGTGGTTCCTGGACAAGCTCACCTCGCGGCTACCAACGTACAACATTCCCAAGGCGTTTCGCATCCGCGGCGCGCTCGACGCGGCCGCTTTGCGGCGGAGCATGGAGGCGATTGTCGACCGGCACGAGGTGCTGCGCGCGACATTTCCGAATCGCGATGGCCGGCCGATTACGGTCATTGCGCCGCCGGGGCCCATTGAGCTCTCGGTGATCGACCTTCAAGGACTGCCGGCCGCCGAGCGCGAGCGGAGGGCGCTGGAGCTGGCGACCGAGGAATCGCGCCGGACGTTTGACCTGGCCCAGGACCGGTTGATCCGCTTCACGCTCTATTGCCTTGACTCGGATGACCACGTGCTGCTGGTCGTGATGCACCATATCGTTTCCGACGGGTGGTCGATCGGCATCTTTCGCCAGGAGCTGGGCGCGATCTACGAGGCGCTGGTTGCCGGCCGGCCGGCGCCATTGGGCGAGCTGCCGGTGCAGTATGCGGATTTCGCGGCGGCACAGCGGCGTTGGATGGAGAGTAGTGACGTCCTGGGCACGCATCTCGCGTATTGGAAGCGACGACTTGCCGGGGCGCCGGCCGTGCTCGAGCTGCCGACCGATCGACCGCGTCCGCCGGAGCAGACCTATACGGGGGCGCGGCAGTTCTTCCGGCTCTCGAAATCGCTCTCCGAGGCGCTTGGCCAACTCGCGCGCGAGCAGGGCGTCACGCTCTTTATGACGCTCATGGCGGCGTTCAAGGCGCTCTTGCACCGATACAGCGGTGCAGACTCGATCGTGGTGGGCTCGCCGGTGGCCGGCCGCAACCGCCGCGAGGCCGAATCGCTGATCGGCTTCTTTATCAATAACCTGGTGCTGCGTACCGAACTGGGAGATGACCCCACGTTTGCCGAGTTGCTAGGCCGCGTCCGCGAAGGTCTGATGGGCGCCCTGGCGCACCAGGACGTTCCCTTCGAGAAGCTGGTCGAGGAGCTCGATCCGCGGCGCGATCTGAGCCATCACCCGCTGTTCCAGGTAGTGTTCATTCTGCAAAACGCGCCGATGCCGCCGTTGGTGTTGCCCAATCTGACGCTCGAGACGGTGGAGATCGACAACGGCACCGCGAAATTCGACCTCACCATGTTCCTCATGGACGAGGCGGATGGGCTCTCGGGCTGGGTCGAGTACAACACCGACCTGTTTGATGCCGATACGATCCGCCGGCTACGCGCGCACTACGAGACACTTCTGGAGAGCATCGTCGCCGATCCGCTCGAGCGCGTCTCGGCACTGCCCATCTTGACCGAAGTGGAGCGCCGGCAGTTGCTCTTCGAGTGGAACGACCCGCGCGCGGAATTCCCGAACGCGTCTTGCCTGCACGAACTGTTCGAGGCGCAGGCGGCGCGGTCGCCCGACTCGATCGCGCTGACATTCGAGGGTCGAACCTGCTCGTACGGCGAATTGAACTCCCGCGCTAATCGGCTCGCGAATCGACTGCGACGCATGGGCATAGGGCCCGACGTGCTCGTGCCGATCTGCGTGGAGCGGTCGATCGAAATGGTCGTTGGCATCCTGGGAATTTTGAAAGCCGGTGGGGCCTACGTGCCGCTGGACCCGGCCTACCCCAAGGAACGGCTGTCGTTCATGCTGGAAGACACCGCGGCACGCGTGTTGGTCACGGAGTCGGCGCTCAGCGAACTGGTGGCGCGAGACGGTGTTGAGACAATTCGACTGGATGCTGACGATCGAGACGCCGTCGGCGAATCCACTTCGAACCTCGCTTGCGACGTTGAACCAGACAATCTGGCGTACGTGATCTATACATCCGGCTCCACGGGAACGCCGAAAGGGGTGCAGGTAACGCACCGCAACGTGGTGCGACTGTTGGACGCGACCGAATCGTGGTTCCATTTCGGTGCGGCCGATGTCTGGACGCTCTTTCATTCGTACGCCTTCGATTTTTCCGTGTGGGAGCTGTGGGGAGCGCTAGCGTATGGCGGCCGGCTGGTGGTCGTGCCGTACCTGGTGAGCCGCTCGCCCGAGGCGTTTTACGACCTGGTGCGGAGCGAAGGAGTTACGGTACTCAACCAGACGCCCTCGGCGTTTAACCAGTTTATTCAGGTCGACGAGGTCGCCAAGCCGAGCTCACGGCCGCGGCTCCGTTATGTCATATTCGGCGGCGAAGCGCTCGATCTTGCGAGCCTGCGGCCCTGGTTCAACCGCCATGGCGACCAGCATCCGCAACTGATCAACATGTACGGTATCACGGAGACGACCGTCCACGTGACGTACCGCCCGATCAGGGAGGCGGATCTGTCCGCCGCGCGAGCAAGCCCCATCGGCCGGCCCATTCCCGACTTGCAAGTCTATCTGCTGGACCGCCATGGCCATCTTGTGCCGGTCGGGGTGCCGGGCGAAATCTGCGTCGGAGGGGCCGGCGTGGCGCGCGGCTACTTGAGCCGCCCCGAGTTGACGGCCGAGCGGTTTGTCAGGCACCCCTTCGCAACCTCCACTGGCAGCCGGCTCTACCGCTCGGGCGACCTGGGCCGCTACCTGCCGGACGGCGATATCGACTACCTGGGCCGCATCGATCACCAGGTGAAAATCCGCGGGTTCCGCATCGAGCTGGGCGAGATCGAGGCAATTCTCGGCCAGCACCCATCGGTGCGCGAAACGGTTGTCGTGGCACTTGAGGAAGCACACGGCGCGAAGCGGCTGGTGGCGTACGTCGTGCCGCGCGACGGGGCCCCGGTAAGCACGAGCGACCTGCGCGAACTGGCGCGGACTAAGTTGCCAGACTATATGGTTCCATCGGCTTTTGTATCGCTGGACCGATTGCCGCTGACGTCAAACGGCAAGGTGGACCGCCGCGCGCTGCCGCGGCCCGATCAGGCACGACCCGAGCTGGCGCGAGACTATGTCGAGCCGCAGAACGACACGGAGCGGGCGCTTGCGCGAATCTGGGGTGAAGTGCTGCGAATTGACCGCGTGGGCGTTCACGACAATTTCTTTGAGCTGGGAGGCGATTCGATCCTCACCATCCAGGTGATCGCGCGGGCGCGCCATGCGGGCCTGCAGCTTGCGCCAAAGCAGTTTTTCCAATACCAGACGATCGCGGAGCTGGCGTCCGTCGTGGGCCATGTCGCGACGGTGCAGGCCGAGCAGGAGGCGCTCGTCGGACCGGTCACGCTTACGCCGATCCAGCGATGGTTCTTCGAGCACGACCTGTCGGAGCCGCACCATTTCAACCAGGCGGTGATACTCGAGATGCGAGAGCGAGTGGAGGTCGATTCGCTGGATCGCGTCGTGCGCGCGATCGTCGTACACCATGATGCGCTGCGATTGCGGTTCGCGCGCTCCGCGGCCGGCTGGCGACAGTCGTACGCAGCGCCGGCCGATGGCATGGCCTGCGTCGAGCGAATCGACTTAAGTACGGTTTCCCCCAACGAAATCGCCAAGACTATTTTGTCACACTGCGAGCGGCTGCAGGCGAGCTTGAACCTGGCGACGGGGCCGATCTGCCGGTTCGCGCTCTTTGACGCCGGGACGTCGCGGCCAAATCGGCTATTGATCATTGTTCACCATCTGGCGGTCGACGGCGTCTCGTGGCGGATCCTGCTTGAGGACCTGGCAACCGCGATCGACCAGGATCGCCGCGGCGAGCCGATCGTGCTGCCTGCCAAGACGACCGCCTTTCGTCACTGGGCGCAGCGGCTTGCCGAATACGCCCATTCGGTGAGTCTGCTGGACGAGGTTGATCGATGGTTGCCGTCGAATTCAACCGCCGCACCCACCTGTGGCGGAACGCACGACCTGCCCCTCGACCATGCCGGTGGGGGGAACCTGGTTGCATCGGCCGAAACCGTTAGCGAATCGTTGGATGCCGAGGAGACGCGCGCCCTGCTGCACGATGTGCCCGACGTCTACCACACGCAGATCAATGACGTGCTGCTTGCGGCTCTTGTGCTTGCCTTCGGCGAATGGACAGGAGAGCGGTCCGTTTGGGTCGACCTGGAAGGCCATGGGCGCGAGAGCCTGTTTGACGACGTCGATCTTTCGCGAACGGTCGGCTGGTTCACCAGCATCTTTCCCGTTCGATTGGAGACCACCTCGTGCAAGCACGGTGAAGCGCTCAAGGCGATCAAGGAACAACTCCGCCAAATTCCCAACCACGGTATTGGCTATGGGCTTTTGCGTTATCTGAGCGGTGATGCCGACGTGGCCGAGCGCCTGGCGGCGGTTCCTCGGCCGCAAATCAGTTTCAACTATCTCGGACAGTTCAACGCTTCCTCGGAGGGAGCCGCGCTGCGCCTCACCGATCAGCCCTGCGGAACGCCCCGCAGCGCGCATGCGAAGCGAACTCATAGGCTGAATATCAATGCCGTCGTAGCCGACGGGCGGCTCCGCGTCGACTGGAGTTATAGCCGCGAGCAATTCGAGCGCGCGACCATGGCGAGATTGGCGAGATACTATCTCGATGCGGTACGGTCCATAATTCGCCACTGCCAGTCGCCCGAGGCCGGCGGCTATACCCCTTCCGATTTCTCTAAAGTACAACTGAGTCAGGGGGAGCTGGACGAGCTTTTGTCCGAGCTGGGTGATGAGACCGCGGACCGGCCATGAGCAAGCGAGACCTGATCGAGGACATCTACCCTCTCTCGCCGATGCAAGAGAGCTTGCTCGTGCATAGTCTTTACGCGCCCGCCTCGCCGGCGCATTTCATCCAGTGGACGTGCAAGCTCTCGGGCGATCTGGATGTTGAAGCCTTTGAGCAGGCCTGGCGACGTGTCGTCGATCGCCATGGCGCGCTGCGGACGGCGTTCGTCACGAAGCGGCCCGACCGGCCGCTGCAGGTCGTACAGCGTCGAGCACGTCTCGAGTACCGGCGCGAGGATTGGCGCTCGCTGCCGTCAGCCGAACAATCGCGCTATTGGCGCGAGCTGCTCGACGAGGATCGGCGGCGTGGGTTCGAGCTGTCGCGGCCTCCATTGATGCGGACTGCGCTGGCGCGGGTGTCCGACCGCGAATACCGGTTCGTTTGGAGCCATCATCATCTGCTCTTGGATGGGTGGTCGCTGCCGTTGGTGCGCAAGGAGGTGATGGCGATCTATGATGCATTGCGCCACGGCACTTCGTCGAGCTTAGAGCCGGAGCGAAGCCCCCCTCACCCTGCCCTCTCCCCCAGGGGGGGAGACGAGTTGCGAGATCGTCCCGCTGAAACTCCTCGACCTTATGGCGAATTTATCGCCTGGCTGGCAAAGCGGGACGCGGCGGCCGACGAGCGATTCTGGCGCGAAGAGCTGCGCGGCGTTCAAGCGCCGACGCCCATTCGGCTGGCTGTCAGGGAAGAGGATCTGGCGCCCCCCGAGATGGAACGATTCGGCGAGGAGGAGATTCGCCTTTCGGCCGAGCTCTCGCAGCAATTGCGCACATTCGCACAGCAGTGCGAAGTAACAGTCAACACGATCGTCCAAGGGGCGTGGGCCATTCTACTGGGCCGTTACAGCCGCCGGGACGACGTGGTGTTCGGGGCAACGGTTTCAGGTCGGCCGGCGGAGCTGGCGAGCGTCGAGTCGATGATCGGCCTGTTCATCAACAACCTGCCGGTCCGCGTCTTGATTCGCGGTGAAGAGTCGCTCTTGGCGTGGCTGAAGCGACTGCAGGCCCATCAGGTTCCATTGCACGAACATGAGCACACTCCGCTGGCGAAGATCCAAGAGTGGAGCGATGTGCCGGCCGGTTGGCGATTATTTGAAACGCTACTGGTGTTCGAGAATTATCCGGAAGTGGGCGCGACGGGGCTTGCTGGCGGAGTGGTGATCGAAGAGAGCCACGCCGGGGCGGTCACCGGGTATCCGCTGACCGTGGTAGTCGTGCCGGGCCGACCGTGGCAAATCGCGCTCCACTACGATGAGCGCCGATTTGATCGAGCGGCGGCGGCGCGGTTGCTCAGCAATTTTCAAGCCCTGCTTTCGGCGCTGGTCGAAGATCGCGAGCGGAATCTCGGCGCCCTGCCGCGGTTCGCCGAGGAAGAGCTGCCTTTGGTCTCACCAGCCGAGACGCTGAGTGTGCTGCGTGCCCATCCCGCCGTGGCGGACGCGCAGGTCGTTGTCCGCGACAACGGATCGGCGGGTGGTCACCTTGCAGCATACATTGTTTCGGTCGGAAGCGTTGAGTCATCGAGCCGCACCGCGCTGCGCCGCTATCTCAAGGCGCGGCTGCCCGAGGCGCTGGTCCCCTCGGAAATCGCGTTCGTCGATTCGCTGGAAGAAATGGAGCCGTCAAACGGAGTGAATAGTTTGGCCTCGCGCTACATGCCGCAGCGGAGCGCCATCGCGGCGGCCCAGCGCGAAGGGCTCTTGGCGCGCAACGAAGTGGAGGGCCGCATTCAGCAAATCTGGGAGCAGCTTCTTGGCACCCACCCCGTGGGCGTCCACGACGATTTCTTCGAGCTGGGCGGCCGCAGCGTCACGGTCGTGCGAATGCTGGGCGAGCTGGAGTCGTCGTTTTTGCGCACACTGCCGATGGCTCGATTCTTCGAGAAGCCAACCATCGAGCACCTCGCGTCCGTTCTGTGTGAGAACCAGCCGGCTCAGGACGTCTCGCCCTTGGTGCCACTCCAAGCAGCCGGGGCGGAGCCGCCGTTCTTCTGCGTGCACTCCGACGGTGGCGCGGTGCTCGTCTACAGCCAGCTTGCGCGGCACATGCGGCCCGATTTTCCGCTGTATGGCCTGCAGGCGCAAGGGCTGCACGGTGAGAAACCTCCGCTGGAGACGATTTCCGAAATGGCCGGCCGCTACATCGAGGCGATGGCCACAGTCCAGCGACAGGGACCGTATCACTTGGGCGGACTTGGACTGGGAGGCGTCGTCGCGTTCGAAATGGCCGTTCAGCTTCAGGCCGCCGGTGAACAGGTCGGCCTGTTGGCGTTGATCGACTCACAGCGCCCCGTTGCCGCGGGGCGCTTGGCTGAGCTGGTTTCTCGGTCACGCTATGGGCGGCGCCTGGTGCGTCATGGGCGGAACCTGCTGGAGTTGGGAATGGCCGAGCGCGCGGAATACGTCGTTCGCAAGCTTGGCGATATTCGCCGCCGGAAGTCACGACGGGCCGCGCGCGCCCTGGCCGGATCGATCGCGCCCCAGGCGGAAACCGTGCACGTTCACGCGCGCACGTTCTATTCCGTCTATGGTCAAGGCGTCCACGAAGCGAACAAGCAGGCACTTGCGCGCTACCGTCCAAAACCCCGCGCCGGCAAGGTCACGTTTTTCCTGGGCGAGGAGACGCTGCCGCGACTGGGCCGCTCGCACGACCCGGAACATTGGCGCGAATTGGCCCTGGGCGGACTGGAAATCTGCCTCGTTCCCAACATTCAGTGCGGCATCCTGGCCGAGCCGCACGTCCGCGTCCTGGCCGAGCGTTTGAAGTCACATCTGCGTGCCGCGCATTCGGCCGCGCTGGCACAGTCGAGCCGATAGCGCATGAAGACTGACGCACCGCGCACCCGGCCGGCGACGACGCTCCTGGGCATCGTGTTCTTCTTGTCGGGCTTCGCGGCGCTGGTGTACCAGGTGGTCTGGCAGCGCCTGCTGACGGTGCACTACGGCGTGGGCGCGGTGGCCATCACGCTGATCGTCAGCGTGTACATGCTGGGGCTGGGAATGGGGGCGCTCGTCGGTGGCTACCTGGCCGAGCGTGTCCGCGCGCGGTTGTTCCTCTATTGTGCGATCGAGCTGGGCTTGGGAGTTTTCGGGCTGGCGAGTTTGCCACTGCTGCAGTTCCTCGGCCGCGCAACGGCGGGCAGTGCTTATCCGGTCGCATTGGTGTGCATGTTCGCCTTCCTGGCGATTCCAACCTGCCTGATGGGGATGACGCTGCCGCTGCTGACCAAGATTTTCAACCGCGTGATCGACAACTTCTTCGAGACGGTCAGCTTTCTCTATTTCATCAATACGCTGGGGGCCGCCTTCGGGGCGCTGGCGGCCAGCTATCTCTTGATTTCGTTCATTGGGCTCGACGGCGGCGTCTATACGGCCGCGGCGACGAATTTTCTGTTGGCCGTGTTGATCCTCGCTGCGCGGCGGCTGCCGGTCTTGGATGACGTGATGGCGCAGAGCGCGGCTCGATTGCCGGCGGAGCGGTTGGGCCGCGTCGCGTACGCGCTGGTTTTTGTGACCGGGTTCATGGCCATCGGCTACGAGATCATCTGGTTCCGGCTGGTCGAGGTGATTGTCAAGTCGTCGCCGTATGCCTTTTCGGTGGTGCTTTCCATCTATCTGCTGGGGATTGCGCTCGGGAGCCGCGCGATGCGGCATTATCTCAGCCGGCGGCCCGACGCGCCGCGCGTGGCGCTCTTCTTTCGCCTTCAGTCGTATATCGCGCTGTATGTGCTGGCCAGCGTGATTGCGTATTACCTGCTCACGCAGTACACGGGGCTGGCTCTCTTGACGCGCGCGTCGTTCGAGGGGGTGACCGAGAGCGTCAAGGAGAGCTCTCCCTTGGTTCATCTGCTCGTGCGCATGTTCAACGTGGGCGATATTTTCGTCTGGCCGCTGGTGTTCGTGCTGGTTCCCACGATCTTCATGGGGGCCACGTTTCCGCTGATCGCGGCGCTGGCGCTGGCCGACGCGCGGCACGAAGCCAAGACGGTCGGCGCGGTCTACTTTTCGAATATCCTGGGCAACGTGGCCGGGGGGATCGTGACCGGCTTCGTGCTCCTTCCGCTGTTGAAAACGGAGCTCACGTGTGTCTTGTTTGTGGCCGTGGGAATCGTGCTGGGGCGGTGGGGGAAATCGGCCGGCGATCTGCGGCTGTACTGGCTGGCTCGGCCTTCGATCGTACTGGCGCTCTTGACCGTCGTCGTGCTCTTCTTCCCACGTCGCGGCGAGCTTTACGTGGCGATGCACCCTATCCCCGCGGGGACATCGGTGGTCGAAGTCGAAGAAGGCGTCGACGGCGTGTCGGTTGTCTGCCAGCGCGGGGACGTTGTCTACAACTGGATCAACGGCCGCTTTCAGGCGGAATATCCCGACGATCGCTCGTATTTCCAGGCGATCGAGGCGGCCGCCTTCGCCCCCGCGGTGCGGAACGTGCTCGTGATCGGCTACGGCACCGGCTCGACGACCGAGGCGGCGCTGCGGCTCGATGGGCTCGAATCGCTCACGCTGGTCGAGGTAAGCGAGTCGCTCGTGGTCAATCTCAAGAAGCTCGACCTTTTCCGCGAGATGCTGGCCGATCCGCGGCTGCGCCTGGTGATCGACGATGGCCGCAGGCTGCTTTTACAGGAAGAGAAGCGGTACGACCTGATCCTGATGGACCCGCTCAACGCGCGGACCTCGTACAGCAACAACATCTACTCGCGCGAGTTTTTCGAGCTGGCGGCCAGCCGGTTGAACCCCGGCGGCATACTGTACGTCTACACAACGGAGCATCGCGCCTTGCCGAAGACCGTGGCCGCCGTCTTTCCTTACGTGCGGATGTACGAGCGCTGCTGCCTCGCGTCCAATACCCCACTCGTGGAGCACGACGGACGGCGCGATGAGCTGCTCGCAAAATTCTCGCCCGAACGGCAGGCGCTCATTCTCGAAAAAGGCCAAAGCGACCAGTACCTCGGCGACTCGACGTTTGTCGATCGGCTCACGCGCGGCTACTCGATCAACCGCGACTGGCGCCCGGTGTGCGAGTATTGGATTGGTCTCAGGGCTCGCGAGCTGGTGCTGGGCGAGGCTTCGTTACACTAACCCAAGGCGCAAGCCGAGGGATGGTAGCGCGACGTCCTTGGCTCGCGCCGCGCGTTGGGGCGCCGTTCACCGCGATGCCGCGTCGCCGCCGTTGGCGCTTTGCGTTTGGTTCGACCGCAGCGCGGCTCTGGGCATCCCTCGGCTGGCGCCTCGGGTTAGTGTGAGCTGGCGGCTTGGGCTGCTTGTTCGCCGCGTGCGCTGGCGGTAACGTATCGGGCGAACTGGGCGCATTGCATTACCGAGGAAGGAAGGCGCATGGTGCGACAGCATTCGGAGCCGTTAGTCGATCGGCGCGGATTCCTGGTCGAAGGGGGACGTGCTCTGGCGGCGGCGGGCGCGTTGGCCGCCACCGCGCGGCGATTGCCGGCTGCCGATGATGACGCGCAGCTCAAGGTCGCCGCCGTCATCACCGAGTTCACGTATCGCAGCCACGCGCATGTCATTCTTGAAAACTTCCTGAAGCCCTACTTGTTCAACGGCCAGCGGACCGAGTCGCGAATGCGCGTCGCGAGCATGTATGTCGACCAGTTTCCCGCAGGCGACATGGCGCGCGATGTGTCGCGCGAGTTTGATGTGCCGATCTTGCCGACGATTGGCGAGGCTCTGCGGCTGGGGGGCGATAAGCTGGCGGTGGATGCGGTGCTGTCGATCGGCGAGCACGGCAACTATCCCGACAATGCCAAGGGGCAGCGCGAGTATCCGCGAAAGCGGTTCTTCGACGCGATCGTGGCGGTGCTGGAGGCCGATGGCCGCGCCGTGCCGGTTTTCAACGACAAGCACCTGTCCTACCGCTGGGACTGGGCCAAGGAAATGTACGACACGGCACGGCGCCTGGGAGTTCCCTTCATGGCGGGTAGCTCGGTTCCACTGGCCCAAAGGCGCCCGCCGCTGGAGCTTCCGGCCGGCGCCGTGCTGCGCGAGGCCGTTTCGATCCACGGCGGCGGCGTTGAATCGTATGACTTTCATGCGCTCGAGGTGCTCCAGTCGATGGTCGAATCGCGGCGTGGGGGCGAGTGCGGCGTACGGCGCGTCGAGTTCATCGAGGGCGACGCGCTGTGGAAGGCGGCTCGCGAGGGTCGGTTCTCCACGGCACTGGCCGACGCGGCCATGGCGGCCGAGCTCGGGCCGGGACAGCCACCCCTTGCCGATCTGGTCAACGCACAGGTCGTCAGCCCGGCCGCGCCGCACGGCATCTTGCTCGAATACGGCGATGGCTTTCGCGCCGCGGCACTCAAGATCGGGTCGAGCGGCACGCGTTGGAACTTTGCCTGCCAGATCGAGGGGGAATCGCAGCCTCGCGCCACGAGTTTCTACGTCGGTCCGTGGCAGAACCGCAATTTGTTCAAGGCACTGTCGCACGCCATCCAGACGCATTTCCGCCAGCGCCGCGCGCCCTATCCCGTCGAACGGACGCTGCTCGTGACCGGCGTTCTCGACGCGGCGATGGATTCGCGTTACCAGGGGCTTCGGCCCGTCGATACGCCGCACCTGGCGATTGCGTATTCTCCCGTCGATTTTCGCGCCATGCGCGAGATGGGCGCTTCGTGGAAGATCATTACGGAGGACATGCCAGAGCCGGCCGGCATTGACCCGGGAGGGACCAAGACCTGAATCTCCGGATTCGGCTGCGTATGCCGATCGGGCCGGCGATGCACCATGCGATCATGCCGCGCCATTTGAACCCCACTCACGTTGACGAATTACGCCCAGGGTTTTACGATCGAATTGCCCGATCTACATCCTGACGGCGGCTCCGGGGTGGGCGCCTGAGATCGTCTCGAATTCCCTGGCTCGAAAGGAGATTGCTGATGCCGCTCTTCGAGGTCGAAACCGAAAACCACATCATCATCACCTGGGCTGATTCGGACGCCACGGCGCGATCGCTGGTCCAGGAAGCCTATCCGCATGAGCGCGTCTTGCGCCTGACAAGGCGGCCTCGCGACACATGGGTCATCTCGAAAGGGGCGCTCGGCATCGCCGGTAGCGCCGACCCCTGCTCCACTGCTCGCGACTGCCTGTCCAAGGCCTCCGGCGACAAGGTGCACGCGATTCGGCTTTACATGCACGAAACAGGGACCGACTTGGAACGGGCGCGCAAGGTCATCGAATCGAACATGGTGATGGGCTGGTAGCGCGGCGACGCTCCGTCGTGGGGTGTGTCGAGCGCAGCGAAGACGCACCACGTTCACGATCGCAAGACGCCATCATGCGACGAGCAGACCAAGCGGTGCGTCAGCGCTGCGCTCGACGCACCCTACCTCTCGATGCGGTGACCAACTCGACGCTTGCTTCGCTCGTCAAAAGTCGGCCGGTCGTTGGCGATAGCGGATGAGCAACACCATCGAGGCGAGAAAGGCCAAGCCGAACAGGGCGATGAAGGCGACGTATTCCGGGGGCGAGTTCAGGTCGACGTCGTCGCTCTGGCCGAAGACCCAGACACCTGCGATCGAAACGAAGTTGTTCATAACATGACAGAGAATCGCCGGCCACAATGAGCTTGCTTGCCATGCGACCAGTCCCAGCCAGAAACCAAGCAGCACGGTCGCGAACATATGAGCGGGCTCTAGATGCATCGCGGCGAAGAAGAACGTGCTGACCGGAAGCGCGACAAACGGGCCGAATCGCCTGAGGAGTCGTCGCTGTACGTATCCGCGAAACAGCATCTCTTCCATCATGCCAGGGAGAAGCGCCACCGCGATGATCACCATCCATTTCATGGAGCCGCTGGCTCCGCTGACCATCGTTTCGACCTGTTCCTGAGTGTGACTTTCAAGCCCCAGCCAGTTGCTCAGAGCACCGGCGACCCAGCCGACGAACGGTGTGGCCGAGGCCAAGACAGGCCAGGTCAGGACGGGAAGGCGACCGTGGACGAAGCCGAGGCGAACGGCGAACGGTTGTGACGAGAGCGCCGCGGCCGCGACGATCATCAGGAGCGCCGCCAGTTGGCCCGCTACGACGGTGATCACGAATCCACTGGTGGTGGCGACTCGCTCGCTCATCCAATTCGCGAAGTCGCTTGGGCCGAGCTCGGCAATCTGCTCGGGGCCCAGCTCGAACAACCCCAGCACGGCAATGGCCAAACCGGCCGCCACGGAAATGATCGGCAGAAACAAGGTGCCGACGACCAGCACCGGCCAAACGCGCGGTGGGCGCTCGTGGACCACCAATTCCGCCAGGACCGGCTCGGAATCGGAGGTCAGAGCTAGCTGAGGTGTGTCGCCGTTGGTTTGAGGGTGATCGCGCTCGATCGCCATGGGTTGCGATTCGTGTTGGTGCGCGTGCAGCTCAAATTACTATCGCGACGCGCGAGCCGAACGATCGCGGCGATGCTGACCGGGATCGCACCGCACGCCGGATCTTCACCGCCACGGTGGCGCCTGATTGACGTGCGTCGACCGGCTTGCGCTGGCCCTCGCGCTACGCTGAGCGTCCCTCGGCTAGCGCTTCAGGTTAGTGTGGCTGAATGCGTGGCTAAACGAGCATCTCGCGCACCTGCGCGATATCTTCGTCCATGCCGGATTGTTGCAGGTTGATCCGTTCGGGCGAGTCGATGCCGATGCCGATATCGATCGCGTGGCGGATGAAGGGGTTGGTCCAGATCGAGTGTTCTTGCAGCCGCGGCTCGGTGCCGTAGCGCTTGAGGACCGCCACGCCGGTGGCGTCGGCGGCGATGCGGTCGCGACTGGCGACAATCAGCTTCGGCTCCACATGGTCGCCGTGCGAGGGGCCGCCGAAGACGAAGCTCTTGGTGCCGTCGAGGATATTGAGCGTGGGGGCCAGGCCCAAATTCAGCTCCGAGATGCGATTGACGAATTCGGTGATCTCCTCGACTTCTTGCTCGTAGGTGATCGTGCCGCGGCGGCGGCGGCTCCCGGCGCGCTTCTGGTTGAACAGGTCGTTGTCGCCGTGATACGAGCCGTGGAACTCACGGCGCGTGCGGTGGTGGCTCATGCCGACAAACGCCTTCATCGACATCGTGAACCACGCCTGGAAGTGCGTCTTGATCACCGGCACGTTGATCACGTGGTCGACCGACAAGAGGAGCTCGGCCAGCTCGAACCCGTCGGGCCAGTGGGTCGCCAGCTCGGGTTTCATCTTTCGCCAGTGCGGCGTGTCGGCGCTTTTTCCCAATAGCTCAAACTCCGGCGCGGCGTCTTCCAGCCCAACCGCCACGACCGGGGCCTGAAAGTCAGTGATCGCCTGATTCACCGCGTCGACATGCCCTACCTTCTTCATTACGTCGATTGTCTTGGGCGAGCTGGTATCGAAGATCGGCGAAAAGCTGCGATCTGAGACAATAATCCGCTTGGGTCCCTTCGCGGCCACCAGCTTAATCACCGCGTAGACCACCTCGGGATTCGTGGTGCACGGGTTCGGCACGCCGCCGGTGACGTTGGGCTTGATGAGAATCGTCTGCCCTGGCTGGATGAAATCCATGCCACCCGAGAGCTCGACCGCCTTGGCGACCGCCTCCTCCATGTTCGACCCTCGCGCGATACCCACGTCGGCCCTGTCGGCAGCGTCGGCGGCAAAACTTCGCCGTCCCAATAGAGCACGAGAAGCAAGCGAGGCGCCAAGCGTGGCGCCGCCGGCCGCCTGCAGGAATTGGCGCCGGTGACATCGGTGTGCGAATCGAACCATGGTTCACCTCGAGTCGAAGGTTTGCGGTTTACGTTGGGTGTCGTGTGGCGTGGCTGCAGCTATGCGAAGCGTGCCACGGTTGCGCCGCTGCTGGGGCACGGCCTTCGGCCTTAGCCCCAGCCACACAGACATCTGGCGACTTGCCATTATCTGTTGGACGCTGTTGCCCTGCATTGTAGCCGGTTGCCATGCGCTGGGAACACTTCAATCTGCTTTTGTCGCGGATTTGGGATGGGGGGACTCCCTAAGCCATTTCTCGAGCTTGCCGCCGAGCGATGCCACGTCACGGTTGAGGCTCGCGGCCTCATCGGCCGCCAATTCGCCAACGCCGTGAAGGTGCTCCATCGTCCGGCGGCGCAGGCCGGCAATCTCGTCGGAAAATTCGTCGGGGACTGGCTGAGCAGCCTTCTGGTTCTTGTGGCGCACCTGGATCAGCGTGCCCCAAAGCTGGTCGTTGGCCGCCACCACCGAGTGATAGGCCGGATAGTCGGTTTCCAGCTTCTCATGGCAATCGCCGCAGACGTTCAGCAGCTTGAAGTCCTCGGGCGGGTTACCGACGTCGTGGTTGCCGTGGCAGTCGATGCACATGGGGTACTTGGTGTTGATCCGCGTGGAAAAATCCCAATGGTGCGGCCCGGCGGCCAATAGCTCTGCTTCCTCGGAGTGGCAATCGGAGCAGGTCTTGATGTGACCGCTCAACTTGGTGCCGATAAAGCCAAACTCTTCCTCGTGGGCCTTGGTGTCGTCGTCGCGGTTTCCGCCATGGCAGTCGGAGCACGACATGTCGTGGAGGTCGTGCACACTCCGTGCAAAGTCGACGACCGGAACCGTCAGCTCGCGCCCCGCAGTGAGGTGGCAGCGTACGCAGTTGCTATTGACCGTGGGCAACGGCAGGTCGTCGGGCCAGCCATCGGGCCGCTTGAGAGGCTCGTCGTCCGCGCTCGCGGCAGTCGGCGTCTCGGACGACTGCTTGGGTGCGCGCGGCTCGCCGGCGCCCGAAAGATATTCGAAAAGCGATGCTCCAATCAAAACCCACGCCGGCAGCAGCAATGCCCAAAGTAACGGGGGACGTCGCGCCACAAGACCGATTCCCCAGGAGCGATTCAGGGAGGTTACAAGCCCAGAGCCGAGCGACTCCACGCCAGCACATGCTCGCTCAAGGCTACGCGCAGTGTTGTCGCAAGTCAAGCTGGTGGCACGCTTACTTGACGACCGTTTAGCCGCTCATTAGGCTGCTGGAACGCATTGGTCAGACACACTAATCGGCGAAGGACGAGCGATGAAGTCATCTTTTCTCTATCTTGCACTCGGCGCGGTGATGGCTATGTGTGCACAACCCAGACAGGTTCAGGCGGGGGATGAGAACTTGGGCACGCACGGGTTCGCCGATTCCGGCGGCGTGAAGATCCACTACGTCACGCGCGGCGAGGGGCCGCTAGTGGTCATGATCCACGGCTTCCCCGACTATTGGTACACATGGCGCGAGCAGATGCCGGCCCTGAGCGAGCATTTCCAGGTCGTGGCGATCGACCAGCGCGGATACAACGAAAGCGACAAGCCTCAGGGGGTGGAGAATTACACGATCGACAAGCTGGTGGCGGACGTCGACGCGGTCGTAAAACATTTCAACCGCGATAAGGTGATTGTCGTCGGCCATGATTGGGGCGGGATCGTGGCGTGGACGTATGCCATGACGCTGCCGGAGAAGACCGAACGGCTGGTGATCTTGAACCTGCCGCACCCGAAGGGCTTGGCGCGCGAGCTGGCCAATAATCCCGACCAGCAGAAGGCCAGCCAGTATGCACGGAATTTCCAGAAGCCAGAGGCGGCGAAGAATCCGCTGCTGAACGCCGCGCGACTAGCAGGCTGGGTGAAGGACCCCGCCGCACGGGCCAAGTACGTCGAGGCGCTCAAGCGTTCCGACATGGAGTGCATGCTCAACTACTACAAGGCCAACTACCCGCGCGAGCCGTACACCGACGATCGCGACTTTCCGCCCGTGAAGTGCCCCGTGCTGATGTTTCACGGGCTGAAGGACTGGGCGCTCTTGCCCGGCGGGTTGAACGACACGTGGAAGTGGGTGGAGAAGGACTTGACGTTGATTACGATTCCCGACGCTTCGCACTTCGTGCAGCAGGACGCCGCGGAATTCGTAACGAAGAACATGGTAGGCTGGCTCACCCAACAATAACGATTTTCCGACTTCAATTCGAGGACTCCGCAGATGACGCGCACAGCACACTGGCTTATCGCGCTGGCAATGGTGGCCGTAATAACCGCGCCGTCGGTGGCGCAAACACCGGGAGGCGGCGACGCACCTTACGTCCAGCATGAGAATATCGTCTATCACGAGACGGACGGCATCGGCTTGTTGATGGACGCTTTTGTGCCCAAGGGGGACAAGAACGGGCTGGCATTGGTCGACGTGGCCAGCGGGGGGTGGTCGTCCGACCGCGGCAAGATCGAGGACCACAAGCGTGCCCAGATGTTCGACCAGATGTGCGGTCGCGGATACACCGTCTTCGCGGTGCGGCCCGGCTCGTCGTCGAAGTTCTCGGCGCTCGAGATGCTGGCGAATTTGAAGCAAGGTATCCGTTGGGTGAAAGCGCACAAGGACGAATACGGCATCGACGCCGATCGGCTGGGCCTGGCCGGGGCGTCGGCTGGGGGCCACCTGGCCTGCCTGGCCGCCGTGACGGGCGACGACGGCAATCCGGAGTCGAAGAAAACATTCGAGCAGCAAAGCACGCGCGTCAAAGCGGTCGTGGCGTTCTTTCCCCCGACCGATTTTCTTGATTGGGGCGGAATCAAGATGGACCTGAAGAAGGGCGGGGGTCCGCTGGCCGCCGTTCTGGGACGAGTGATGTTTCCCGGTGGCATCCGCGACCAGACGCCCGAGGAAATTGCCGAGGCGGCAACCAAGATCTCGCCGGCGCGGTTGGTGACCAGCCAGGCCCCGCCGTTCCTGCTAATCCACGGTGACGCCGATCCGCTGGTGCCGCTGCAGCAATCGAAACGCATGCTCGAATGCCTGCAAACCGCCGGCGTGCCGTGCGAGCTGATCGTGAAGAAGGGGGGCGGACACCCCTGGCCCACCATCCACGAGGAGGTCAAAGTCGCCGCCGACTGGCTCGATAAGCAACTCGCCGCCGCCGGCAATTAGCGGTCACCACGGAGACACGGAGGCACGAAGAAGGAAGGGAATGACAAATCTGCAGGATGCATGGCTGAGCCATTCGAATGGCTCGCGTAGTGCCCTTCGCGAGACGCCCTACCTGGTTCACTGTCCCAGACCGGAAAATGGGTTGCCGGATAGGCTCTTCGCGTTCGGTTCGTCCTCGTTCTACACTCCTTTGCGTCTCCGTGCCTACGTGTCTCCGTGTCTCCGTGGTGAGTTTTCCTTATGACGCAGTCGGTCGATCTGAGTCGCCTTGGTATTCGCGTGACCAAGGTCCTGCGCAACCTTTCACCCGCCAAGCTCTATGAAGACGCCGTGGCGCTCGATGACGCGATCATTACCTCGAGCGGGGCGATCGCCACGCAATCCGGCGACAAGACCGGCCGCAGCCCCAAGGACAAACGGATTGTCGACCACCCCGACAGCACCGGCGACATCTGGTGGGGCGCCGTCAACATGCCCCTCTCGGACCACTCCTTTCTGGTGAACCGCCAGCGCGCGATCGACTACCTCAACACGCGCAGCCGCGTGTACGTGATGGACGGCTTCGCGGGCTGGGACCCTAAGTACCAGCTCAAGGTCCGCATGATCAGCGCTCGGCCCTATCATGCGCTCTTCATGCACAACATGCTGATCCGGCCGACTGCAAAGCAGCTCGAACAATTCGGCGAGCCCGATTACACGATCTTCAACGCCGGCGAGTTTCCGGCCAATTACTACACGCTGCAGATGACCTCGACCACGAGCGTCAATATCAGCTTCGAGCACCGCGAGTTCGTGATCCTCGGCACGCAGTACGCCGGTGAGATGAAGAAGGGCATTTTCACGATCCTCAACTACCTGATGCCCAAGCGTGGCGTGCTCTCGATGCACTGCTCGGCCAACGAGGGGGATGAAGGCGACGTGTCGCTCTTCTTTGGCCTGTCGGGCACGGGCAAGACGACGCTTTCGGCCGACGCGCGGCGGCGGCTGATCGGCGACGACGAGCACTGCTGGACTGATGATGGCGTGTTCAACATCGAAGGGGGCTGCTACGCCAAGTGCATCCAGCTTTCCGAGGAGAAGGAGCCGGTCATTTACCGCGCGATCCGCTTCGGGGCGCTCTTGGAGAACGTGATCGTCGACCCCGATACGCGCCACGTGAACTACAACGACGACTCGGTCACGGAAAACACCCGCGCAGCCTATCCGATCGAGTTTATTCCCAACGCGAAGACGCCGTGCACGGGGGGTCATCCGCAGAACATCATCCTGCTCACGTGCGACGCCTTTGGCGTGCTGCCGCCGGTGGCGAAGCTTTCACCCGCCGCGGCGATGTACCATTTCATCAGCGGCTACACGGCCAAGGTGGCGGGGACCGAGGTAGGTATCACCGAGCCAAAGGCCACGTTCTCGGCCTGCTTTGGCGCCGCGTTTCTCGTCTGGCACCCGACCAAGTACGCCAAGATGCTGGCCGAGCGGATGCGGCGCCACGGCTCACAGGCCTGGCTGGTTAATACCGGATGGACGGGCGGCGGATACGGCGTCGGCTCGCGGCTGAAGCTGGCGTACACGCGATCGATCGTCGACGCGATCCACAGCGGGGCGCTGGCCGCCGCCCCCACGCGGCGCGACCCGGTCTTCGGTGTCGAGGTGCCGGAGAAATGCCCGGGAGTCCCCGACATGGTGCTCTGGCCCAAAAACACCTGGCCCGACGCCGAGGCGTATGATCAGGCGGCCATTCGGCTCGCCAGCCTGTTTCAGGATAATTTCAACCAGTACGAAACCGCCGCCACCGACGAAATCCGCCGCGCCGGCCCCCATATGCCGCTGGCCGCCGTGGAGCGATGAGTGGTCCGTGATGTCAGTGGTCGGTGATTATACTGCCATTGACAACGGACCATCGACATCTCGCACTACTTGCAGCATGATCCTCTTGATCGACAACTACGACTCGTTTACCTACAACCTCGTGCAGCGGCTGGGGGAGATCGATCCTCAGTTGCGACTCGAGGTGCGGCGCAACGACCGTGTGACACTCGACGAAATCGCCGCGATGCGGCCCACGCACCTGATTGTGTCGCCGGGGCCATGTACGCCCAACGAGGCGGGCATTTCCTGCGCGGCGATCGCTCGCTTTGCCGCCGAGATGCCGATCCTGGGCGTTTGTCTGGGACATCAGGCGATCGGGCAGGCCTTCGGCGCCGAGATCGTCCGCGCCGAGCGACTGATGCATGGCAAGACCGATGCGATCCACCACGACAACCGCGGCCTGTTTGCCGGCCTGGAAAACCCGTTCATCGCCACGCGTTATCATAGCCTGGTGATCCGCGCGAGCACGCTCTCGAACGAGTTCGAGGTATGCGCGTGGAGCGATGGACCCGCCGGCGAGCGCGAAATCATGGCCATTCGCCACCGGCGATTCGCGCTCCACGGCCTGCAGTTCCATCCGGAGAGCTTTTTGACCGATTGCGGCAGCGAATTGCTGAGGCGTTTCTTGGAAGTGACGTCGTGCGAGGTGAGTGACACGTGTAGCCGCGGTCAATGAGCGCGACCGCGGCGGCACACGACGTCAAGCGGTACATCGGCCGGCCTCGCCGAGGCACGCTACAGGCGCGAAATGATCAGCGTTGAAGAGGCACAGCGGCTGGTGGTCGAACAGGCGAGCTCACTGCCGCCGCGAGCCGTACCGCTCGAAGAATCGCTGGGCCTGATCCTGGCCGAGGCGGTGGCGAGCGACGTTGACTCACCGCCACACGATAAGGCGATGGTCGATGGCTACGCGATTCGCACGGCCGATCTGGCCAACGGCGCCGCGCGCCTGGCGATCATCGAAGAGGTCATGGCGGGCGACGTGCCGTTGCGAATGCTTGGTCGCGGCGAGGCGACTCGCATCATGACCGGCTCGCCCATCCCGACCGGCTGCGATGCGGTGGTGATGTTCGAGCGAACGGATGTGGTCGACGTGGCTGGCGACGCGCTGGGAACGGTTGTCATCCGCGACGCACCAATGCGCCCCGGCGCGAACATCCTCAAGCAGGGTTGCTCGATGCGCCGCGGAGACGTGGCGCTCGAAGCCGGCTGCGAAATCCGGCCCATCGAGATCGGCCTCTTGGCCGAAATGGGACGCTCGACGGTGGAGACCATGCCACGGCCGCGCGTTGCAATCCTGTCGACCGGCAACGAGCTGGTGCCGCCTGAGCAGGTACCAGCGCGCGGCCAGATTCGCAACAGCAACGGGCCATTGCTTGCAGCGGCCGTCGCTCGCGCTGGCGGAATCGCCGAGCCGCTTGGCATCTGTCGAGACGAATCGCCCGCCTTGCGCGGGGTGATCTCGGCAGGTCTGAGGTCGAATATCCTCGTACTCTCGGGCGGCGTTTCGGCCGGCGTGCTTGACCTGGTGCCCGCGGTGCTTTCGGAGTTGGGCGTGAGGTGCGTGTTTCATAAGGTGCGGCTGAAGCCCGGCAAGCCGCTCTGGTTTGGCGTGTATTGCGCGGGTGCCGCCAATTGCCTGGTGTTCGGGCTCCCCGGTAACCCGGTTAGCAGCCTCGTCTGCTTCGAGCTGTTCGTCCGGCCGGTGATGGCACGTCTGGCAGGCAGAATGGACATTTTTCCCCCGCGCAAACAGGCGCTTTTGTCGCGAGCGTTTACCCATCGCGGCGACCGGCCGACGTATCACCCGGCTCATCTCGCGGACGACGAGGGTGGAGTCCATGTCGATCCGCTCAAGTGGCACGGATCGGCCGATCTGCGAGCGCTGGCGGCAGCCAACGCGCTAATCCACTTCGCATCGGGCGATCGCCAGTGGATGCCGGGGGAGTCGCTAGACGTGTTGCCGCTGTAGTGTCCAATCACACAAACCCGAGGCGCAAGCCGACGGATCGTGGCGGGGCGAGCCGAGTCCGCGCCGTCGGCAAGATCTTCACCGGCGCGGCAGCGCTTGTAGCGTGGGGTCGACACCAGTCACCTCTACTTTGCGTCGTGCTGGCGACACCAGGCGATCTTTTCGGCCATGGTGGTGGGCAGCGGGCCGGAGCGTGCGGGTGACTTTGCGGCGACCGGTTGTGGCGGCGCGGTGGCGGTCGTCTCGGTGGCCGCTGGCGGCACTGGTTTGGATGCCGTCGGAGGTGGTGCAGCAGCTTGAGCCGATTCGCTAGGTTCGCGTTGTTGGGCTGTGGTCGGCTTCGACTTCGGCCGAACCGGAACAGGTGTGGCCGGCGATGACGCGACAGGCTCAGCCCCAGACGCCTTCCCGCGTGCAGCGGCGAGAATATCGGCCGTGCTCATTTTTTTGGCGGGCCCGGACGAAGGCGCGGATGAGGTATTGGGTGCCTCGGCCTTCGCGGTTTTAGCGGCCGGCGCCGCAGCAGGTTCCGCCGCAGCCTTCGCGCGTGCAGCGGCGAGGATGTCAGCGGTCGAAGGGCGCTTGGGCACTGCAGGTTCACCATCGCCTCGCTTGGCCGCGCCCGCCGCGCGGGCCTGTTCCAGCGGCGAAGGCTTCTTGTCACCGGCGGCTGGGGCTGCCGCCTTTGGGGTCGTGGGCTGCTTTGCTGGCGCTGCTTTCGGCTTTGCCTCGGCTGGCTTGGGAGCCGGTCTTTCGACGAGCCGCAGGAAATCGAGGTCGATGTCGAACCAACCGATATCGTTATCGTCCTTGTCGAACTGTACCAGGGCACGGCCGCTCATATTGACCGTCTTCACCTGGCCGACCGCCCCTTTGAACCGCGCGAGCTCCGGCCGGCGCACGTCGACAACGACGTATCGGTCAGTGTATTGCTGCTTGAGCTTCTCGATTTCCTGGGCCCACATCGCTGGATACGCTCCGTGACCGTAATCTTATGGCAACCTGCCGTCGGCACCCCCACCAAGTGGGGATTCGTGGGTCGACGGCCGGCGAGCCGTCGCCTTGATATCACTAGCTAAGCGTGTACTTGCGTCTGAATTTCAATGAGAGGCCCATTCTGAATTATGACCATCCGGAAATCAAGCAGAGCGATGTGGCGTTCCAAATTACCGCCGTCGAGCCGGTTCATTCGGCCCATTGGTTTGAACCATCACCGCGCCTTGGCGCCTTTTTATGCGAAGGCTGTGCACGGTCGCATCGGCGAGCCGGCGGAAAACTCGCGAATTTCTCGAGGCTGGGGCGCTGCCAAGCGCTGAATCGCCTGGGGTTTGACCTTCTGCAGGCGACCGTGTATATTTCTCGTTCCCGCGAGAAAGCCAGTCTGGCCGAGGGCCAACATTAGCGCGCGAGCCGATTTGGGTCGGCATGCGTATAAGTCTAAGGTTGGCCCCCGCCCAGCGGGGATGGCAAGCGACTGCTCAGGCAGCCGAGTGCCGTTGTGTTCTTTGACAATTCGGTTGTGGAAAGAGTGGCATTGACGAGAGCCGCGGCGGTGTGCACCGCTGGAATTACTCCAGCGACCGCGCAACGCACGGTTCTCTTCGGCTCTTAGCGCTTAAAAGAAACGCGCGGAGCGTCGGTCGAGGGCCTCGGCCCGCTGACCAGCACTCCGCGATCGTTGGATCTATCGTTACTGGCCGCGGCCGGCCGCGCAAGCGGAATCGGTCGCTCGGCCAAGTAGCTGTTGATTCTCGTTCTTCGAGGCTGGCCCCCGCATCGCGGCAAGGCAAGCCGAGGAGAGCATTGGATCAATGTGGTCAAGCTACTAAGGGCGCATGGGGGATGTCTTGGCATCAGGAGGCGTGGAAGGGCGTGGAAGACTGCGAAAAGCTCGGGGGAGTTGTCAAACGAGCGTTGATCCCGAGATGCCCGAACTGGCGTGCGCTGAATCCATAGGCACACGTCGCCAACGCGGACAACTGAAACATCTCAGTAACCGCAGGAAAAGAAAGAAATCTCGATTTCCTCAGTAGTGGCGAGCGAACGGGAAACAGCCCAAACCGCGGAGGTTTTCCTCTGCGGGGTTGTAGGGCCTTTCACATGAGAGTTACCAAACGATCGGTTAGCGGAACGGTCTGGAAAGGCCGGCCATAGCGGGTGACAGCCCCGTACGCGACAACCGTTTCGTCTCTCGAAGGGTACCTGAGTAGGCCGGGTCACGTGGAACCCCGGCTGAATCCGCGAGGACCATCTCGCAAGGCTAAATACTCCCTGATGACCGATAGTGAACTCAGTAGGGCGACTGAAAGATGGGAAGAACCCCTGCTAGGGGAGGACACTGAACCTGAAACCATGTGCCTACAAGCGGTCGGAGCACTATGGCGCCTTCGGGCGCAAGGTGTGACGGCGTGCCTTTTGCATAATGATCCGGCGAGTTACCGTCCGCGGCTATTGGTTAAGATCTTACGGATCGAAGCCATAGGGAAACCGAGTCTGAATAGGGCGATCCTTGTCGCTGGCGGTAGACGCGAAACTGCGTGATCTACCCATGAGCAGGTTGAATCGCGGGTAAAACCGCGTGGAGGACCGAACCCACTTGGGTTGAAAACCGAGGGGATGACTTGTGGGGAGGAGTGAAAGTCTAATCAAACGCAGAGATAGCTCGTTCTCTCCGAAATAGCTTTAGGGCTAGCCTTGAGCCACTACGCGCCGGGGGTAGAGATACTGAATCGGTCTGAGGCCCTTCCCGGGGTACTCTGCTGAACCAAACTCCGAATACCGGCGCGACTATCTCAGGAGTCAGTCCGCGAGGGATAAGCTTCGCGGTCGAGAGGGAAACAACCCAGACCACCTGCTAAGGTCCCGAAGTAGAACTTAGTCACTAAGGAAGTTGAGTTGCGGTGACAGCCAGGATGTTGGCTTAGAAGCAGCCATCATTTAAAAAGTGCGTAATAGCTTACTGGTCGAGCAATTCAGCGCCGATAATGAACGGGAGTTAAGTTTTACACCGAAGCAGTGGATGATGCGAACCTTTGGGTTGGCATCGTGGTAGGAGAGCGCTGTAGGTCAGACACAAGCCGTACCGCAAGGAGCGGTGTTGGGGCCTACAGGTGATTATGTCGGAATGAGTAACGATAAAGCAGGTGAGAATCCTGCTCGCCGAAAGCCTAAGGTTTCCTGGGGAAGGTAAATCCGCCCAGGGTTAGCCGGTTCCTTAGTCGAGGCCGAAAGGCGTAGACGATGGACAGCAGGTCAACATTCCTGCGCCACCAGAGTGTACCGATGGGGGGACGACGCTCGTAAGGTGAGCGGTACGATTAGAAATGTCCGTGGACTGTCGTTGGGCGAGGGATAGGCAAATCCGCCCTCACAAAGCCCCGCGGCGGGACCGACCGCGCTTACGTTCGGGTAGTCATCCCAAAGGCGTCCAAGAAAATCCCCTAAGGGTTAAAGCTCTGGTGACCGTACTAAAACTGACACAGGTAGGCGAGACGAGAAGTCTAAGGCGCTCGGGAGAACACTGGTTAAGGAACTCTGCAAAATGACCCCGTAAGTTCGCGATAAGGGGTACCCTCGGAGGTGCAAGCTTCTGGGGGTCACAGTAAATCGGCTTCAGCGACTGTTTATCAAAAACACAGGACTCTGCGAACTCGTAAGAGGATGTATAGAGTCTGACGCCTGCCCGGTGCCGGTAGGTTAAGGAAGAGGGTTAGCTCGCAAGAGCGAAGCTCGCGACCGAAGCCCCGGTAAACGGCGGCCGTAACTATGACGGTCCTAAGGTAGCGAAGTTCCTTGTCGGGTAAGTTCCGACCTGCATGAATGGCGTAACGACTGAAGCACTGTCTCAACCAGTGACCCGGTGAAATTGTAGCCGTGGTGAAGATGCCACGTTCCCGCAGCTAGACGGAAAGACCCCATGAACCTTCACTGCAGGCTGATATTGGGCTGTGACATGTCTTGTGTAGGATAGGTGGGAGGCTGTGAAGTGGGCGCGCCAGCGTCCGCGGAGCCAACCTTGAAATACCACCCTGGGCCTGTTTTAGTTCTAACCCCGATTCCCGTGAACCCGGGCGGGGAACAGTTTCAGTTGGGCAGTTTGACTGGGGCGGTCTCCTCCAAAAGAGTAACGGAGGAGTCCAAAGGTACCCTCAGCCTGGTTGGCAATCAGGCTTCGAGCGTAAAGGTATAAGGGTGCTTGACTGCGAGACTCATAAGTCGAGCAGGTACGAAAGTAGGGCTTAGTGATCCGGCGGTGCTGGATGGAAAGGCCGTCGCTCATCAGATAAAAGGTACTCTGGGGATAACAGGCTTATCGCTTCCGAGCGTCCATAGCGGCGAAGCGGTTTGGCACCTCGATGTCGGCTCATCACATCCTGGGGGTGAAGAAGCTCCCAAGGGTTTGGCTGTTCGCCAATGAAAGTGGTACGTGAGCTGGGTTCAGACCGTCG